>Ga0181521_10006020_pt1 | contig 13322 bp, 9 predicted proteins | sample PEATcosm2014_Bin_32_FD_119764 | JGI IMG/M metagenome (GOLD analysis project Ga0181521, IMG submission 119764) | Peatland microbial communities from MTU Mesocosm Facility, Houghton, MI, USA - PEATcosm2014_Bin02_60_metaG | ecosystem: Environmental > Terrestrial > Soil > Wetlands > Peat | place...
GGAATCGGCCCGAGCATGTAGTAGGGGGCGTTGTTGCTCATTCTTTTTTGCAGAATGATGTTTGCTTCGATTTCGTCAATCGGTACGTGTCCCGGACCTTCCACCATCATTTGACAGCCCATTTTGCGGCCGATCTCAGCCAGTTCGCAGTTGATGAGAAGCTCCTGGACCATGGCGCGGTCGAAGGAATCCCAAATCGCTCCCGATCTCAATCCGTTGCCAAGTGACAGGACTACGTCATATTTTTTTAGAATCTCCACCACACGGTCGAACTTGGCGTAGAGAGGGTTTTCCCGCTTGTTCTTCCGCATCCAGGCTACCATGGAGGTGCCGCCTTTGCTCACCAGTCCTCCATATCGGTATCCCTGCCGCTCAAGTCGTTCGATTGTATAAAGATTGATCCCGCAGTGGATTGCCATAAAGGAGATCCCGTCTGCGCACTGTTTCTCGATGAGATCGAAAAGCAGTTCTTCATCGAGCTTGTTTGGGTCTCCGTAACGGCGTGTAGCTTCACAAAAGGCCTGGTAAAGGGGCACGTTTCCGACCGGAAGACAAACGGCCGCCAGTACCTCTCGGCGAACCTTGTCGAGGTCACCGCCAACGGAAAGCTCCATAAGCGTGTCGGCCCCGGCTGCCTCAGCAGCCTGAGCTTTTCGAACTTCGGCCTCGATATCCACGATGTCCGTCGATGTGCCGATGCTGGCATTGACTTTTGAGCGAAGTCCCATTCCGATGCCCACGATTCGGCCGGGACGGTTCGTATTGAGCGGCACCACAATCTGGCCTTCGGCGATCCTCTCTCGAATTAATTCCTGATCGAGTCCTTCCTGAGACGCGACCTCCCGCATAACCTCGGTAACAATTCCCTTTGTTGCCTGTTCGACTTGCGTAGCCATGGTTTGTCTCCCAGCTTTATCCCCGCATCTCCAGTCATGGACGCCCGGGAACGTTTTGTTTCGCGCAGGGGACAAAAAAAATCCCCAAGCGCACAATAATCCCGCGCCGAGGATTTACCATCTCCCCAGGTGCACTCCGAATGTTAGGTCTTCTGACTCTCGGATCGTCCTACAAGCCGCGCCTTCCCGTCCAATTGTCAAAGGACAGTGGCTTCGTGCGGCGTTCGTCCCCGATTACAGCGGCGGGTCCGTACCGGAATTTCACCGGGTTTCCCTTTTATGGCCCGGAGGGGCCAACACTCGGATGCCAAACCTCGTATGATAGACTTGTTAACAACACTATGCGACGAGTGATGCATAGCCCGGAAGGCATCCCCTGAAGTGTCTAATCTGGTCATACCTCTTACCGCCTTTAGGCGGAAGTCGTACGTGTCGCGCGTTCGCGGGATGCCTTCTTAGCGTGCCTTATAAAAGAATCTCTGCATCTTGTCAAGCAAACGATAGCATGTAACGTGGCTGCTATGGCCTGATCGATTGAATTTCAAACCCCTGTATGTACAAGCAGGATGGATAGGTAATCCGCTTCCTGCTTTTGCTGCCGCAGTTTGCGCAGGTTGACCTCAACCTGCTGGCCCTCGAGCCCGGCTCGCGCCACATATACCGCGCGGTCCAGAAAACCGGCCTGCTCGATTAAATCAAGGACCTTGTCGAGTCGCCTTCCGACCTTCATCAGGATTACCGTCCCTGCCTCGCTAAGCGCCTCTCCGATTACATCGAGGTCATCGGAAGCAGGGATAATGACCACCCGTTGATTGCCTTCACCTATGGGAAATTCAGCCAAAGCGGCCGCAGCGCTGAAGGCCGTGATGCCTGGAATGGTGACCACATCGAGGCCGGGAAGTTGTTCGCGCAAGGATCTGACGAGATATATGTAGGTGGAATAAAGCAGAGGATCACCCAGAGTCAGGAAGCAGGCATCCTCGCCCATGCCGACTACCTCCGAAACACTCCGGGCTGCTTCCGCCCAGTGACGCGACAGCTCCCCGCTGTCGGCGCTCATGGGGAAAACCAGTTCGTAGATTCGGGAATCGGCTCTCAGGTGCCGGCCGGCGATGGCAAGAGCGATGCTCCCGTTCTCGCTCCGTGCCTTTGGAACGAAAACATGCCGGCACCCTTCAAGAACTCTCGCCCCTTTCAAGGTCATCAGGTCGGGATCGCCGGGCCCAACTCCTATTCCATAAAGGACTCCGAATTTCATGGCGATTTTTTCCCGGTCGGCAAAAAAATCTTCTTCTATATTCGTTCGATACGTTTGACGATAAGCTCTTCGGGTATCAGTTCCATGAGGCGCTTACGCGCCTCGCCGACTGTCAGCGGCAGACCGTTGATCGGCACTCCGTCATAGCGTTTCATCTCGTGCAGCAGGGTGGAGATATAGGGCAAACGCAGCCCGGCTTTATCAAGCATATCATAATCTCCAAACACCTCTTCCGCCGGCCCATGGCTTAGGACTCGACCCCTGTTCAACACATAAATCCGATCTGCAAAAAGAGGCAGCATGTCTACAAGGTGGGTTGCGAGAATTACCGTAATCCCCTGCTGACGATTGAGCCTGTTCAGGAGCCGCATCATCGTTTCTTCCCCGGCAGGGTCCAACCCGGAGGTGGGTTCATCGAGGATCAAAATCGCGGGCTTCATGGCAAGCACGCCGGCCATAGCGACACGCTTTTGCTCTCCAAAGCTTAAATGATGGATGGCTCTATGTCGCAAGTCAGTGGCCACGACCGATTCAAGCGCCTCGGAAACCCGCCGCTCGACCTCCGGATCGGGTAGGTCCAGGTTTCTTGGGCCGAAGGCCACATCTTCCTCAACCGTGGCTGCGAAAAGCTGATCGTTTGGATTCTGAAAAACCAGCCCTATGCGCTGATAGAGCTCTCTGGGCGGAGTGCCGCAGATCTCGTGTCCGGCAATGCGAACCTGTCCCTTCTGTGGCTTTAAAAGGCCGACAAGCACCTTTATGAGAGTAGTCTTTCCTGAGCCGTTCGAGGCAAGCATTGCCACAAACTCGCCCTGTCTGACCCGAAAGTCCACTTCCGTAAGCGCCTGCGTTCCTTCCTGATAGGTAAAGCATACTCCTGAAGCCTCAACGGCTATAGGAACTTCTTTCATAAAGCACCCCACTCGAGCCGTATGTATGCAACCACTATCGCTCCCGAGGTCAGGCACAAAATCCAGAGATCCTTCGAGCAAATGCGCGGCAGAGCGCCAAAAGGCATGTAGCCTTTGTACCCTCTCAGCTCCATGGCCTCATAGGTACGAATCCCCTGGTCCATTGCAACTTTCATCACTGTACCCGCCAATACCCCCGTAGAGGATAAAGAACGCCTGAGGCTTGAATACCCGAGCCGCACCCTTTGGGCGTCCATGACGTCGGCAGCCTGATCCAGGAGCATAAAGATATAGCGGTACATGAGCATGGCCACCTCCACCCAGCCTTTTGGGACACCGAACCAGCGCAGGGCATGAAAAATCTGATGCGCCCTGGCGGTAGAGCTCAAAAGCAGCAGCACGCTGACTGCTCCCAGAACGCGAGTCCCAAGCAAAGCGCCGTGCAGGGCGCCCTCCAGCATCACTGCTATCTTGCACCCAAACAGGGAGATGCTGAAAAGCAGGGTGGAACCAACGAAAAGCGACTGCAGCAGGATTACAACCAGAACAATTCCCAAAGGGGCCGCAAGTCTGGCCAAGATGAGCCTGGCGGGCATTCGGATCGCCAGCATTCCGGCCAGGCCGGCTGCAAAAATTGCGAGCGGAAACGCAGGACAGGTGGATAGTATAACACAGACGATCGCCAGAATGGCAAGCACGAGCTTTACGCGGGGATCGACCCGGGTCAGAATGTTATCCCGATAGGCAAATATATCCGAGAAAAGCTCAAAAGACGGCTGCAAGGCGTTAGCCTTTATCCCTTAAAGATTTTCAGCAATTCGGGCCTGCGTGACAGTATGAACCTGTGAGCCCCTGCACATCGGAGCCCGATAAATCCGGTTTGTCTATGAGCGATATTTCGCGGCCTCATCCGGAGGCATGGGAACGAACTCGCACTGCCCTGATGGGACAGGGTACATTTCCTTTGGGGGCAGCACCATTTGCCTTACGTCCCCGAAACCCCTCGTCTCCTGGATCCTTGTTTGAACCAGGTCAACCAGCAACTCATCGAATCCGAACCCGCGTCCCATTTGAACAGTAACAGAGGGAAACCTTTGCGCCTGCTCCTGGAGCATTTCAGGAACGTCGAGAACCAGATGCAGCCCTGAATGCAAAAAATAGGGAATCACCAGCACCTTCGCCGCTCCAAGGTTGACGCATTTTTCAAAGACCTCCGGAAAGTGGGGTCCGAGCCTCGACATGAAACACACTTCGACGAGCGGATAACCGTACTTGTGTCGAAGACGAGCAGCGACCCTCTCCATGTCCTTGCCTGCTTCCGGCACTCGGCTCCCATGACCCAGAAGTATTATAGCCTCGTCAGGCGGGGCTGATTTCTTTCCCGCTTCAAAAGTCTCACCTTTGGCCATGCCACTCTCCCAATCTCCATCTGCATTCAGGCCACCCGCAGTCAGCCCGCCGCTGAGCCGCGAGCGGCAGTTCGGTTTTGTTATTAGAAGAACCAGGTTGCGCCAAAAAAAACCGGACCATAATCCTCAGGTCCGGGAAACCGTTTTCATCCTCGGCTTATCCAACTCGGGCTCCAATCCGCGGGAGCACGTGCAGCTATGAAGCTGTGGGCTGGTCTTCTGGCTCTCGGATCACCCTACTCGCCGAGCCTTCCCACCCCATAGGACAGTGGCATGCTGGCGGCTTTCGTCCCCGATCACAGCGGCGGGTCCGCAACGGTTTTGCACCGTTTTCCCTTATGCCCCTTTCCGGGACACCCACAGCTTATCGCAATCGATTTTGACCCAGTGCAGTCCGCAATGTCAAGGAAATAACGCACGCCTAATCATGGCCCCACGCATGGTGGGAATCATCTTCGAATCTTGAAGCAAAAAAGAGAATTTCGGTTTAGAATAGTTACTTTGAGCGAATATCCCGCATACAAGCCCTGAAGAAAACGGCCATGGAGAGCACAATACAAGCAATGCCGAATCATCCGCAGGCTCAAAAAATAATGGGCCTGATAGCCGGGAGCATTTCTCTTCGCCAGGAGAAGCGTCCTGAACAAGCTCTGAGGCTCCTCGAAGAAGCAATCAGCATTGATCCCAAGTTTTTCCCGGTGCTCGTGGAAAAAGGAATTGTTCTGTTCGAATTAGCCCGATATGAAGAATCGCTCGAATGCTTCGACCTTTTTTTGAAGCATATTAGTAACTCCCAAGTACGCGAGTTACGCGATAACTGTCTAAGGCATGTCTTGACAAACTATGACCGAATTCTTGCAGAGAACCGGGCAAATGCAGAAGCGCTTCTCAAGCGAGGCGACATTCTACAGCGCCTGCACCGTTATGACCATGCTGTGTATGCTTATAACCTGGCTTTGGAAATATACGTAAGTAATGTTGTAGACGTTTTAAACAAGCGTGGAAATTCGTTCTTATGCCTTAATAGACCCGAAGACGCCCTTGAGAGTTATAATCGTGCCCTGGAACTGGCGCCGCGCAATGCGTTTTTATTATTTAACCGGGCCAATGTCCTGCAACAGCTTGCCCGCATGGATGAAGCCCTGGAAAGCTATGGTCAGGCATTGGCATACAAACCGGAGCTGGCTGAAGCAAAGATGGAACAAAGTCATTGCTGGTTGGCCATGGGGGATTTTAAAAGGGGGTTCCAAGAGTATGAATCGAGGTGGGAATACCCTCTGCTTAAATCTGTCAGATTGAAATCATCCGAGCCTTTATGGCTTGGGGAAGAGAGTCTGGCCGGCAAAACTATTCTGCTCTGGGCTGAGCAAGGATTTGGGGACACGATTCAGTTTTTGCGCTATGTGCCGATGGTAGCACAAACTGCAGGGATGACGATTCTTCGTGTGCCCCCACCGTTGCGGTCATTGGCTCAGACACTCGATTGCCCCGTATCGATTATCACCTTCGCAGACGCATTGCTTCCCCACAATTTCAATTGTCCGTTGATGAGCCTGCCCCTGGCATTTGGCACTACCCTGGAATCAATCCCCTCGGATGTTCCATATTTGAGCGCAAAAGCCGATCAGGTTGAAAACTGGCGAAATCAGCTTGGACCGCACGCCAGGCTGAGGATTGGTCTTGTCTGGGCGGGCCGCAGGCACGAACCCGTTAACCATACACGCGACGTGGGATTGGAAGTCCTTGATTCCCTGACACGCCTTGACGTAGAGATTATAAGCCTGCAAAAGGAAATTCCCGACCATGACAGGAGGGTGCTCGAGTCCATGCCGAAGATTACTTCTTTGGGTGAAAAACTGTCGGATTTCGCAGACACGGCTGCCCTGATTGAAAACCTTGACCTGGTGATCGCCGTCGATTCGGCGGTTGCTCACCTCGCGGGAGCACTGGGAAAGCCTGTCTGGATTATGCTAAGGCATTCCGGCGAGTGGCGCTGGCTTCTGGAGCGCAGTGACTCCCCATGGTATCCCACCGCGCGGCTTTTCCGCCAGGAAGACCCTGGCGACTGGGCTGGAGTGGTTAGTAATATAACGCAACAGTTGCAGGCATTGATGGTTCAACGCAACGCTGACAACCCGTAAGCACACCTTACGATTTGAAACCGGATTCAATTCCACCAGGTTGTGGCCGGCATAAATCATAAATTGGCCAGTTGGGCGGTCAGGTAACTTTGCATCTCGTCCATCTGGGCCACAACGGTGTCCATGTTCTCAAACTGCATTTGCATAATTGACATCTGCGAGTTGATATTTGCCTGCATGTTGCTCACTTGCTGATTGAGCTGGGTGATACTGTTCTGCAGTCCGGTTGTCTGGGTGGCAATCGTCCCCTTTGCGGCGGTAAATCCACTCACGAGGCCATTGATAAGACTCGCGATTCCGCGGTTCACCGTGATAGTAGCGCTTGCCCCCGCCGTGGTCCCGGTGTAGCTGACTTCAAGGCCGTTGGCGCCGCTGGCTGTGTCATTAAGGGTCAATACATTGCCCGAACCGCTGGCGGTCTGACCGTCAATTGTGCCTGCGATGTTTTGACCTGTGCCCGGAGGCGTACTTACATAGACGCTATACGCACCCGATTGGGTGGCTCTGGAATTGTAGACATATTGAAACTGGCTGTTGCTGCTGACGCCGGAATCCGAAAGAAGATTAACCACGCCTGAGAAGTTGCTTGAGAGCGCCTGCTCGAACGTGGTCGTATTCAGACTGAGCTGACCATTGCTGCCTGCCGTTATTCCGATATCGGCGAGATAGTCCAGACTCCCGGTACCGACCTGGCTCATTACAGTGGATTGAAGTTGTGATTTTATCAATTCCAGATCGGTATCGCCGAAAAGCGGCCCGCCTGTTGTATTTGAAGTGGCATTGTAGGTATTCTGGGTATTGACGTATGAAATGACGGTGTTATAGGCGCTAATCCAGGTGTTGATGTTGTTTTGGATGTCCTGGGTATCGGGGCTGACGTTGACCGTCAAGGTCGTATTCGGGTCCGATCCGAGCAGATTGAGCGTAACCCCCGAGATTGCGTTAGTAACAGTATTGGTCGGGCTTGTCATGCTCATGCCGTCTACTGTAAAAGAGGCGTTTTCACCCTGCTGGAGCACATACTGGTTGATCGACCCGGCCTGTCCAAAAGACCCAAAATTCAGTTCCCCGGCGTTGGAAGCTTGAAGGGAAGCCTGGAGATTAACGGACAGATAGCTCGTCCCGGTTGCATTGTCGGTTACCTGAATTTGCCCGGTTGAAGTAACTGTCGCGGTGACGTTGCCAAAGACGGTCTGAATCTCAGTAAGGAGGTCCCCGACCGTTGTGGTTGGGGTTATAGCGAAATCGGTCGCCGTCACTGCATTCCCGTCGTGATCCTTCCCTGAAATGGCGATCTCGTCTCCGGACGTGTAGTTGTTGTATCCATAAATGCTGGTGATGTTCGTAGAAGCAGTGATAGGAGTCGAATCCGTTTGGAAAGTACCAAAATTTAGTGTTCCGGAACTGGCGCCTATTGAAGTAGTGAGATTAACGGAGAGTTGGCTCGCCCCTGTTGCATTATCGTTTACCTGAATTTGCCCGCTTGAATTAACTGTCGCGGTGACGTTGCCAAAGACGTTCTGAATCTCCGTAAGGAGGTCCCCGACTGTCGTAGTCGAGGAGATTGCGAGACTGGTTGGTCCCACTGCAGTCCCATTGTGAGTCGTTCCGGAAATGGTGATCGTGTCCCCTGAATTGTAGGTATACCCATATATACTCCCTATTTCAGTGGTAGAGGTGATCGAAGTCGAACCATCCGTTGTATTCGCAACATTTCCGGCAACCCCGATCACGCCTGTGTTCGCAACGCTCCCGGTAACCCCGACCGTAGCCGCCCGGTTTCCCTGGATCAGGCCAAGAGTTTGCAGCACATTGTTATTGTCCGTCCAACTGGTCATGCCCGCAATATTGAGGCTGTAGGTTGTCTGAGAACCATTGGTTGTCGGGACAACAGAAGCGGAAATACCTGCGTTGACCAGCGTCTGTTGTATTTGCTGCAGGGTGTCGCTCAAGTCAATAACAATGTTGGATTTTCCGTTTATGGTCACAGTTCCGGTAGTGCTGTCAATTCCGAGCAGGGCGGCAACACCGGTGGAAGGGCTCGAAAAGCTGCTGCTTTGGGCGCCTCCGGTTACCGGGTTTTGAATAGCTCCTGTCCCGGCCCCGTTGAATCCAAGGCTTTCGAGCGTATCCGAAGCCGAACCATCCAGAAGGCTGATTCCGGCGGCCCCTGTCTGTGCGCTGGTAAGCACCAGCCGGTAGGTGGTCGGCGAGTCCTGCATTATTGAAGCCGATACGCCGGTAGCTTGAGCGCCGGTATTTGCATGGTTTATGTTAGTCTTTAAATCCTGAAGCGTATCGGTTGAAGCAACCTCAATGGCCTTACCGTTTACCAGGATGGTCCCTGAGATACCGAGCGCAGCCGTCTCTGAGGAAAAATCTCCCGAGGCGAGTTGCTCCGCTTGCGCAGTGTTCTTGATAACTACCTCATAGCTGCCGTTGCTGGCCGAAGAGGAGGCCGAGGCGGAGAGCAGCGATGAGGCGCTCACGCTTGAAGAGGAAGCCACGGTGGCGCTGTAGAGGTTCAGGCCTTTACTGTTGCCTGTACCGTCGCTTGTCAGGGCGTTTGTGGCGGTTTGGAGTGCGGTCAGGTCACCGTCGAAGGTTTGCCAGGCGGAGACTTCGTCGTTGCAGGTCGTTATTTGATTAGTGTAGGGTGTCAGACTCTGTTCTGAAACCGCCTGCAACTGGGTCAGCATGCTCTGCCAGTCGATGTTGGTCCCCATGCCGGTAAGGCCCAACTCACTCAACGTCGACGATGAAGATGCTGTGGAAGACACTGCAGACACTGAGTTCTCCTTTGGGGTGGTGTAGTTGCGGAGGATCGCCGCTCCCACCGTCTTGTTGACGGCCTCGATCCGCAACTGTTGCTAAAATGAACCTGTGCTCAATTACAATCGGTAAAATTGAGCCTGAACTGAAGAAAAAAATAGTCTGCTCTTTGTAAGATTTTTGAGTGCGGCTGGTTGCTGCAACGAGGGGCTTATTGCATGGGGCCGTTCAGGCATTACGCGCCTGTCAATTTCTTGTAGGCGAGGTTAATCTGTTTGCTCTTTTCTTCCGCGAGTTGTCGAAATTCCGGAGAAAAGCCGGCAAAGTTATCGGGGTGATACTGCTTTATGGCGGCGAGGTAGGCTTTGCGGATCTGCTCCATTGTCGCGTTTGCGGACAGATTAAGGACTTCGATGCCATTTCCACCTTGAGTCTGCGGAGGAGGTTTTTCTGAAGAAGGTTGCTCCTTGACGTTCAACCAAAATTCTTTCGATTTCTCCTGTGCCTCGCTGGAGATTTGCACCGTATCGCTGAACGGATTATCGGGCAGGCTTTGCGGTCTGAAACAGGTGTTGGCGCTGCTTGAATAAGCCTGGGCAATTCTGGCGAATTGAACTGGCTCCGGCATCTTACATCCTGATCCAACAGGTCGTTCGATAAAAACCCAAGGGCCCTATTACAAACTTCCAGGCAACCCGGCCGTCTCTTGAGAGACCCGTTGGCTTTCCGTCCCCGGCTCACGCCGAGTTTGGCTTTTTCAGGAATTGGCAATATACTAAAAGAACGAATTTAATTTGTCAACAACATAATTCAAGCTCTTTATTTTCTGCCCCGCAAAGGATAAAGACTTTCCTTCCGCAGCAATCCTATAAATAAACAAAGTGCTGCCGATAAGGGAAAAATGAGTCTTCAAGGTCCGCCCGGATATTCCTTTACAAAACTTTACCTGCATTAACTAATATTAACTCGACCTTGATGCTGACTTCTTGTATTTACTCATCATCAAGTATCATCAAACCATGAGGAGAGATAATATGAAAAAACTTTTGACAGGATTTGCCGTAACTTTGGTGGCCGTTGTATGGATGACCGGGTCATGGTTCTTCTTCAACTCTATCGCAGTCGGGGCCCAGGGGTCGGCCACTCCTGCCGTTACTGACACCGGCAAGACCGATACAAAAGGCGAAGCAGCGGCTGAAGGGCATTGCGGGATGCATTGCAAGCATTGGAAGCATCATCACGGGCATCACGGGCATCACCATCTCTGGAAAAAGCTGCATCTGACTGATGCGCAAAAAACCCAAATCCATACCATCATTTCCGAAGAGCGCGCAAAAATGAAACCACTGGTCCAACAACTCAAGGCTGGGCGCGATCAGCTCATCGCCCTGCGAAAGAGTGGGCCGTTTGATGAAGCGAAAGTTCGGGCCATCGCCAAGGGACAGGCAGATACGCTAATCGAGCTGATTGTTGCCAGAGAGAGCATGAAATCCAAAATATTTGCGGTCCTGACTCCAGAGCAGCGCACCAAAGCTCAAGAGCTACGTGAGTCATGGAAAGCCCGGCACGGGAAAAAACACATGAAAGAGGACTAACCGGAAAAACCCTTTCCAGACTACCCTGAGTGAGAGCGTTGCGAAAAGCTTCTTTTGCCCCCTGAAGCCTCGCACGCTCTCGCTTCAGCGCAAATCCTGCATTTGCGCACTCTTATGGAGATCTTCGGCTGAATCGTTACCGAACCTCCAGACATACCTTCCAGATCTCCTCAACCGCGGCCGCTCCAGGTGATCTCTATGGGCGGCCCTCTTCCCTCTTTGCTTCAAGTTCCCCGCGCCGTCAAACCCCACGCCCCGCGAGGTGAGCCGACCCGGAAAGATACCCTTCAGAGGCTGGAGAGATTGTGCGGCAATCACTCTGCCCTTATTGCCGGAAGATCGATCGTAACGCTGAGCCCCCCACCGGGGACGTTGGCCGCCCGCACTTGACCGCCATGCAGTCTGGCTGCACGCTCTGTGATAGCCAGCCCCAGACCTGTTCCCCCCTGCTTTCTGTCTCGAGCATCCCCCACCCGGTAAAAGGGGCAAAAAAGATCGGCCAGCGACTCTTCAGGGACCCCAGGCCCCTTATCGCGCACTTCGATCACCGCGCACAAAGAGTTTCCCTCCATTCTGCAGCGCAGTGCGACCGTTACTTCGGTGTTTTGCGCCGTGTGGCGGACTGCATTCCTCAGGACGTTTTCCACAGCGCTGCGCAGCAATTCCCTGGTTCCCTGTACGAAACAATTCTCAGTCGAGACAACTCGAACCTTACAATTACGTCCTCGAGCTTCGAAGTCGGCGTCGGCCACCAATTCCTCTATTAACTCAGTCATATTGACAAGCGCTCTGTCCACTTCCTCTGCACCGCTATCGAGACGGGCCAGCATGAGCAATTTGCCTATAAGTGCATTAAGCCTCCCAGCTTCCAGTTCGATTCGTTCCAGCGCGTTGATTGCATCCTGACCGTCACGCCGGCGCGCTATTTCCAAAGCCAGGCTCAACCGTGTAAGCGGCGAACGGAACTCGTGGGAGATATCTCGCAGGAGACGTTTCTGCGAGCCAATCAAAGATTCGATACGCTCGGCCATCAGGTCGAAATCTCTGCCAAGCTCGGTAATTTCATCACGCCGCCTGCCCAAAACGGCGCCAACACGAACTTTGAGATCTCCGTCGGCCAGATGCCTTGCCGCCGCCCCAAGTTTGCCGATAGGCAGGCAAATATAGCGTGCAAGCCAGTAACATACCCCTCCGGCCGTAATAAGGATGATGACCAGGTTCATTGCCAAAAAGCTGTAATCACGCGTGAGAAAATGGCGGGCGGGGAGTCTGGCAATCAGTTTGTATTGCTTGCCGCTAGGGCCAATGAGTTGTTGAGCCGTAAGAATCGACTCACCGGATCGCTTGTAATCCAAACCGTCGTCAAGGTGACGCGAAGATAATTCTCCGACATCTTCGGGAATCGGCCATCCGGTTAGCTGCCAGTGCTGCTCGTCGAACAGAAAGAAACGGATGCGAACTGCTCTTTCCAGTTCATTGAAGTAATCGGAAAGGGCCGTTTCCCCATCACGTTCGTATATCTCAACTGCCGCCTGGCCTGCGAGTCTGAGGGAATTTCCCGCAACACTGATCCAGTGACCCGAAAACGAGCCGGATTGCATCTTCAGATGCCCTTCAGTAGGCGGGCGCACAAAAAATCTCAGCCAGGGCATGGCGAAAAATGAATGTGACTCCGTTGCCACGGCCGACAAAAAAGAGGCAAAGCTAATCAGCGCCATTGCCACCCAGAACCAGAGGAAGATTTTTACAAAAAGGCTTCGCATTGAAATTTCCCCGCGGCATCGGCCGGATCACTGCTGCAAAATCTAGTTCCTGTCCGGCTGAGCCAGGTTCACATAAATATATCCGGCCCCTCGAACTGTTTTGATCCGCTCAATTTCGCCGAATTTATGTCCGAGTTTCTTCCGAAGGCTGCTTAGATGGACATCCACACTGCGGTCGTAAGGGGTCAAAGCACGGCCGAGGACGCCCTCAGCCAGTTGGTCGCGCGTTACCACATGACCGGCCGCCCTGAGCAGCATCTCCAGAAAACCGAACTCAACGGAGGTCAACTCGATCTGCTCGCCGTTGCGGTTCACAACACGTGTCCCGGTATCCAGTTCGATATCGCCCACAGTGATTTTTTCGGGCATGGAAAGGGTGGCGTTTTTGTCGTGCCGATCTTTGGTCCGGCGGAGAATGGCTCGGGCTCGGGCAATAAGCTCGCGGGGATTGAACGGCTTGGGCAGGTAGTCGTCCGCACCCATTTCAAGCCCCATGATGCGAAGGACTTCTTCATCACGAGCCGTCAACATAAGGACCGGCGTATCGGATTGAGAACGCAGATGCTGCAGGACCTCA
>Ga0181521_10006022_pt1 | contig 13316 bp, 12 predicted proteins | sample PEATcosm2014_Bin_32_FD_119764 | JGI IMG/M metagenome (GOLD analysis project Ga0181521, IMG submission 119764) | Peatland microbial communities from MTU Mesocosm Facility, Houghton, MI, USA - PEATcosm2014_Bin02_60_metaG | ecosystem: Environmental > Terrestrial > Soil > Wetlands > Peat | place...
GACTATCAACGCCTGGGCAATCGACGGGTTCACGAAGGTCTTCTGGCGGGATGAGCCGGTTTCACACCTCTGGCCGCAGGTGCTGGTGCTGCTTTCGGTCGGCGTCGTGCTCTTTGCCATCGCTCGCAGGCTGGCCCGACGCTGGGAATATTCGTGAACCGGCTCTCCGCTTACTTCTTACTTGGATCGTCCGCCGGATTCACATAGTTAAATTGCAGCGGCGACATTCCATGGACCTGCACGACCACCTCTCCCGAGGCCATCGCATAGTGGTGCATGTCGGGATCGAGATACGCGAAGCTGCCCGCAGGGAAGGTCATCATCTTGGCCTCATCCCACTGGTCACCCATCCCGACCTTGAAGTCCCCTGTGATTACCGTCACATTTTCGCGTTTGGGATGCCAGTGCGGCGCAATCTTGTAGCCGTTGGGCATCTTGAGCCGGATGGTGTAATCGCCGGTACTCGCGGTTGGGTCGCCCTCCAGCACGGCTAGCTGCGCGCCGGGAGCAACGAACGGCGGTGGCGGTCCGTATTTGATCTGTTCCGGGGTGAACGCATTCTGATGATCCCCCGATTGAGCAAGCAATAAACCTGCACAAACACACAGAACTGCGAGCGCGACTGTCCTCATAGCTGGTGCCTCCTGGGAGTATTCGAGCTGAAAAGCCCCTGAGCGTTATACATCAAGTCGCGCTGCCCATTCCAGTCTCTTGCGATCGCTCGCGGGTTGGTGGAGAGCCGGGCGTCCCCGCCCGGCCTGGACCGGCGAGACGCCCGCCGCTCCACCGTCGCGGGTAACCCCGGCTCTTCGGCGGTAAAGTTTGTTTTCTCGCATTACCTCCGTACCCGCCCTCCTGGCAAAATTTTTTCGATTTTTCTCAGAAAATTCTTGCATCTGTGGAAATTTGCCGTAATCTCACTCTTGCGAACTAACTTCACCGAAATGCCTGGGAATCTCTGTTACCCGGGAGCCGCGAGAGCAAGTCAAGGGAGACGCGGTGGTGAGAGTGAGTCGCCCGAGGAGGAAGCCATAGAAATTGGCAACAGCTACCGCACCAGCTAACATCCCGCAGCCTGGCTTTAGTCCTGCCGTCGCTCCTCGGAAAAAGTCTATCCGCCTCACGCTTTGGCCCCTGGTCGCCGCGACCTTCTTTATGGTCTCGGGCGGAACCTATGGCACCGAAGACATCGTGCACGGCGCCGGCTATGGCAAAGCGATTCTCATCCTGCTTCTCACCCCGCTTCTCTGGAGCCTGCCGACCGCGTTCATGATTGGCGAGCTTTCGAGCGCGCTGCCCTTTGAAGGTGGCTACTACGCCTGGGTGCGCCGCGCCATGGGAAATTTCTGGGGATTTCAGGAAGCCTGGCTGTCGCTGATAGCGTCCATTTTCGATATGGCGATTTATCCTACGCTGTTTGTCGCGTACCTCACGCGCATGTTTCCCTGGTTCCAGGAGAACCATCGCGGCGTGGCCGTCGCGCTGGGCGTGGTGATCGTCTGCGCCGTCCTCAACATTATGGGGGTGAAGGTCGTCTCGACGACCTCGCTGTGGTTGTTCTTCGCCCTGTCGGCGCCGTTCGCGGCTATTTTTGTGCTGGCGCCGTTCAAGATTCACGCGCTGGCGAACGCCGTGACCAAGCCGACCACCTCGAACGTTGACATTCTCGGTGGGCTGCTCATCTGCATGTGGAATTACATGGGATGGGACAACGCCTCCACCATTGCCACCGAAGTGGAGCGTCCGCAGCGAACCTATCCCCGCGCCATGCTGGTCGCGGTGGCTATCGTCTGCATTACTTACGTGCTTCCGTTTGCCGCCATGTGGATCACCGGCCTTCCGGCCAGCGCCTGGGAAACCGGCGCTTGGGCCGACGTCGCCCAGTTAATGGGTGGGCCGGTGCTTCGGATCGCGCTGGTGGCGGGTGGCATGATGAGCGGCTTCGGCATGTTCAATGCGCTGGTCATGAGCTACTCGCGGCTGCCGCTGGCCATGGCTCAGGATGGCATGCTGCCGAAAGTTTTTGGCAAGCTGCATCCGAAATCGCGCGCGCCGTGGGTTGCGATTCTGGCGCTGGCGATTGGCTGGGGTCTCGCTTTGAATCTTGGCTTCGAACGGCTGGTCACGCTCGACATCATGATTTACGGCGCGAGCCTGGCGCTGGAGTTTGTCGCTTTGATCTTCCTGCGCGTTCGCGAGCCGGAATTGAAGCGGCCGTTCCGCGTGCCGGGCGGGCTGTTTGGGGCAATTGCGGTGGGCATTCCTCCAGTTCTGCTGCTGGGATTTGCCATCATCCGCAGCGAGCACGAAGTTGTGCTGGGCATGAGCTCGCTTTTGTTTGGACTGATCGTGATCGGCGGGGGCGTAGTCGTTTACCTCATCAATCATGCGCTTAAGCCGGCGGGCTGGGCTGCCCCGGAGCCGAAACCAGAGATGGCGGCCTAGCTGCAATTTGACGCGAATGGCGGGATGACGAGAGTTGTCCCGCTTTTCTTTGCTCCCGGTGCTACATTAGTCTCAGCATGAGCATCCAGAGCGCTTATCGGAGAATGCCGGGCTACCTCGCGATACCTCAGGCTCTTCTGGTTTCCGCCGTCGCGGCCCTCGCGCTCGCAATTCTTGGCGAAGCGCTACTAGATTCCCTCCTTGAGAAGTTGCTCCATCGGCCGAGCGATCTCGGCCTTGCACTTCTTGTCTGGTTCTGTGCGGCACCAAGCATTGCAATTCTTGGCTTCGTATTTTGCTTCTCGATCCTAGTCAACTGGCATCACGCCGCCTCTTGGCGGGCTCCGACGTTCGCGTTTGCGCTCAGCTCTATTTTGGTTTGGGTGTGGGCTCGTGATTTCGGTGGAATCGGCTTTGCATGGTACGTACCGGGAACCATCGCTTGGCTTGTCAGCTGTTGGTTCTTACATCGAAAATCGATTTCTCACTCTGAACATGTCCTCCAAGCGTAAATCCAAGGGCGCGTACATGATCTCGGCGGTGGCCGAGATGTATGAGATTCATCCGCAGACTTTGCGCCTCTACGAACGCGAAGGACTGCTGAAGCCGAGCCGCACCGAAGGCAACACCCGGCTCTATACGGATGAAGATTTGCAGCGGCTCGAGTTCATCCTGTCGCTGGCGCGCGACCTGGGCGTCAACATCAGCGGCATTGCCATCATTCTTCAAATGCGCGAGCGCATGGAAGAAATGCAGCGGCAGATCCAGGAGTTCGTGCAGTACATCCAGCACGAGGTGCTGACGCGGGCCTCAGCTGCCGCCGATCCGTCCAGGGGCGCGATCGTGCCACTTCGGCGAAACCTCGTTCCAACTGTGGATTCGTCTCGCCGAAAAGATTCCTCAAAGTAGTTACGGGCGGCGGCCGAGCTGCGCTCAGCCTGGACGGGCGAGGGCGCCCGTCCCCACACGAGCCACATGAGCGGGATAGAGCAACGTGAATCCGCTCTAAGCCCCTACTTTTCGCGCTGGAAGCGGTAGCGACCGCCTCTGTCTTTTGCCACCTGCTCCGCCACTTTCAAGAACGCTCTTCCCGCGTGCGACAACGCGGATTCCTGCCGATACACCAGGCGCAGCTTGCGCTGAAAATGCAGATCGCGCACCGGAACACGCACCAGGTCTCCGCGGCTGATCTCGCTTTCCACGCTAATCTCGGGCACCAGCGCCACCCCGTTCCCCATGCACACGAAACGCTTGATGGCTTGCAGCGTGGGCAGTTCCACGTCCATGTGTAGCGGAGTTTTGTGGCGGTGGAACGCTTCGATCACTTTATCGCGATAAGGAGACGCAACGATGTGGGCTACGAACGACTCCGCGCCCAGTTGCCGAACGCTGACTTCCGCCGCCGAGGCCAGCGGATGCCCCGGAGGAACGACCAAGACCAACTCGTCCAGATAAACCACCGCCGAGCGCAACTGCGGCTCCTGCGGATCGTAAGAAAGTACTCCGAGTTCCACATTGTGCTTGAGCAGGTCGTCGGGAATGTGACTGCCCAACGAACGCCGCACCGTGATCTTGATCATGGGATGCAGGCGGCGAAACTCGCCCAGTACCGGCAACAGGTAGAGCGCGGTAAATTCATTGGCGGCGATCGCCAGCTGGCCCTTCTGTAACTCGCGCATCTCCACCAGCGCCGTCTGTGCGTCCTGGCGCAGGTTGAGCAACTTCTCGGCGTATTCCTGCAAAACGCGTCCCGCGTCGGTGAGCACGCCCTCGCGCGAAGAACGGTCGAACAGGGGCTCGCCGATCTCCAGTTCGAGTTTCCGGATGGTCTGGCTGACCGCCGATTGCGTGCGGAACAGCTTCTCGGCTGCCCGCGAGAAGCGGCGCTCGCGTGCCACGGTGAGGAAGACTTCCAGTTGCGACAGGTCCATGGGATCAGGTCTCAGCTCTCAGGTGTCAGGTCTCAGGTTTCAGGTTCATCGCTGAGTTCAAATACAGAGGTCCTTCGCTTCGCTCAGGATGACACACACAGAATTCAGGCTGCGAAATTACGGGGCACAACACTATGCACAACACTATTGCCATCCAGCTTGGTTATCAAAGAGTCTAGTTATCAAACATATGTACTTCATAAGTTCAGCTAATAATATAACTATTGTTAATGATTCTGTAAATATAATAATCTTTTCTTCACTCCGATCCGCCGCTAGAGTAGACAAACAATCTTTAAGTTTCCGGAGGTACGGAATCCATGGATCGGCCGCGCATCACCATCTTCGACACTACGCTTCGTGACGGCGAGCAGTCGCCGGGCTGCAGCATGAATGTGCAGGAAAAGCTGCGCCTGGCACAGCAACTCGACCGCCTCGGCGTGGACGTGATCGAGGCCGGGTTCCCCATCGCCTCCGATGGCGACTTCGAAGCGGTGCAACGCATCGCGGCCTCCGTGCGGCGTCCCATCATCGCGGGCCTGGCTCGCGCTTGTAGCGGCGACGTGGACCGCGCCTGGCAGGCGTTGCAGGGAGCCGCGCACCCGCGCATCCACGTTTTTCTGGCAACCTCCGACATTCATCTGAAATACAAGTTGCGTATCACGAGTGAGCGGTGCCTGGAGCAGGCGCGGGACGCGGTTAGGCACGCTAAGTCTCTCTGCGCCGACGTTGAATTCTCGCCCGAAGATGCCACACGCACCGACATTCCGTTTCTCTGCGAGGTGGTCGAGGCCGTGATCGCGGCGGGCGCAACCACTGTCAACATTCCCGATACTGTCGGTTACACCATGCCGGAGGAATACGGCCAACTCATCCGGGCGTTGTATGAGAATGTGGCCGGCATCGATAAAGCAACGATCTCCACGCACTGCCACAACGACCTCGGCCTGGCGGTCGCGAACTCGCTTGCGGGAGTGCAGAACGGTGCGCGCCAGGTGGAGTGCACCATCAACGGCATCGGCGAGCGCGCCGGCAATGCGTCTCTCGAAGAAATCGTCATGGCTATGCGGGTGCGCCCCGACCGCTATGCTTTCGAAACCGGCGTCGCCAGCGAGCAGCTCTATTCTTCCAGCCAGATGTTGGCGGAGATCACCCGGGTCCCGGTGCAGCCCAACAAAGCCATCACCGGGCGCAACGCGTTTGCGCACGAGGCCGGAATTCACCAGGATGGCATGCTCAAGAACCCGCTGACCTACGAAATCATGACGCCGCAGTCGGTGGGCGTACCCGATTCTCGGCTGGTGCTGGGCAAGCACTCCGGCCGCCACGCTCTGGCTTTGCGCTGCGAACAACTGGGACACCAGTTTGAGCGCCGCGAACTCGATGAGGTCTATCGCAGGTTTGTAGTTCTTGCCGACCGCATCAAAAAGGTTCAGGACAGCCATTTGCTCGAACTGATCCAAGATGTTACAAGCGGCGACGTCAGCAGAGGCAACGTCAGCAAGAGCGAGGTCACGGGCAACCAGGGCAAGAAGTTTCCGCCCGCCGCAGCCGCCTTACCTCTCCCCCGCGCGGTCTCCGCTGCCGCCAATTCCAATGAGGCGCATCCGGCTCACGCATCCAACACCGGCCAGGCGACGATGTTGATCCCGTTCACCGATCATCACAGCGAGCAGGAAGACTATCTCTGGGGTGTGTAACAACCGCGCGTATTGATAATCAGAGACTCCCCAAATGGGCTAGCACTGCGGCCGATCGTGATGTATCCTGTTGAAAATCCCTCAACGAACCGAGGATCCCATGCAGCTCCGTATCACTTCCCTACCCGGAGACGGAATAGGACCTGAGGTCACATCCCAAGCCATTTGTGTTCTGGAAGAAGTGGTCAGCGGATTTGGCCACGATCTCGAACTCGACGAAAAAGAAATCGGCGGCGTCGCTCTGGAAAAGTTCCGTAATCCCTTGCCAGACGCCACCGTTCAGGCCTGCCTGGCCTCACAGGCTGTGCTGCTCGGAGCTGTCGGCAGCCCAGCCTTCGATCAGAATCCTCGTGAGCTTCGCCCTGAAGCTGGACTGTTGCGCCTCCGCCAGGAACTCGGAGCTTTCGCCAATCTCCGTCCCGCTGTCTTTTATCCGTCGCTGGCTGCCTGCTCGCCTCTGCGCGAAGAAATCGTCAAAGGAACCGACATCCTCATCGTGCGCGAACTGCTCGGCGGATTGTATTTCGGCCAGCCTCGCTCCATTGAAGGTGAAGGCGAGGGCGCCCCCGGCGCGCGCCAGGCGATCAACACCATGCGCTACAGCGAGCCGGAGGTCGAGCGCATCGCCCGCGTTGCATTTCAGCTCGCTCGCAGCCGCCGCCGGCGCGTGCTCTCGGTCGACAAGTCGAATGTTCTGGAGTGCTCGCGTCTTTGGCGCGAGGTCGTCACTCGCATCGGCCGCGATTTTTCCGATGTCCAGCTCTCCCACCAGTACGTGGACTCCGCCGCCATGATGCTGGTTCTCAAGCCCACCGAATTCGACGTCATCCTCACCGAAAACATGTTCGGCGACATCCTGTCCGATCTAGCGGGCGGAGTCGTGGGATCGCTCGGCCTGCTTGCTTCGGCCAGCATCGGAGGGCCGGTCGGTCTCTACGAACCTGTGCACGGATCGGCTCCCGACATCGCAGGTAAGGGTGTCGCCAATCCGTTAGGCGCCATCCTATCGGTCGCCCTGATGCTGCGTCATACTTTTCATCTGCCCAGAGAAGCGGAGTGCGTAGAGGCTGGCGTCATCGCAATCCTGATGGGAGGCTTTCGCACCCGCGATCTGGCGCGCCGCGGGGAGCGCACCGTCTCCACTGAAGAAATGGGCGCCCAGATCGCCGAATTCGTGCGCTTGGCCGCAAACGCCAATAATCGAGCCGCCTCTTAGCAGGTGTGGAAGAGGGGCCCCGCTTGGACTGGGCAAAGCCCCGTCCCCACACGAGCGCCCACGAGCGATTGATTGACTTTACAACTTTCCCGGAGAGGGCACCGCGTCCGCTGCGTACTCCCCTGTCATCGCATTCCAGCGGATGCGCAAAACTTCCACAAACATTCGCAATCCGTCCCGGAAAGGATGCAGCCGCGTCCCCTCGCTGTGCGCCCACAGCACCGGGACCTCTTCCACCCGCAGGCCCGCGCGCCGGGCCAGAAACAGAATTTCCGGATCGAATCCCCAGCGTTCAATTTTCTGCAACGGAAAGATGCGCTGCGCGGCGTCTCGCCGAAAAGCTTTGAATCCGCATTGCGTGTCCGCGAAACGTAAACCCAGAAACACCCGCAGCACGAGATTGAAGATTCGTCCAAACGCCTGCCGGTACAGCGGCTGCCGCTCGGTCTGCAGTTCCACCAGCAGCCAGCGCGACCCAATCGCGATGTCGGCGCCCTGGCCGATCGCGTCGAACAGCTTCTGCGCCTCCGTGATCGGTGAGGAAAGATCGGCATCCGTGAACAGGCAAATGTCGCCGCGCGCATGCAGCATTCCGTTGCGCACGCTGTAACCCTTGCCGCGGTTCCCGGGATTCTCCACCAGCAGAATCTGCGGATGCAACTTGCCGTATTCGCGCACGATTTGTGCCGTATCGTCACTCGAACCGTCGTTCACCACCAGAATTTCCGCGTCCCAGTTTTGTTCCTGCACATGCCGGAGAAGCGCATGCAGCGTAGGCCGGATGCGTACGCTTTCGTTATAGGCGGGAATGACGAAACTGTAGGTCAATAGGTGATCGGGTGATCGGGTCATCGGGTGATCGGGCCATCTAAATTCAAATGCCAGAGCTTTTTGACTTTCAATCACCCGATCACCCGATGGCCAGATGACCCGATGACTCACGCTACCTGGCGGCGCTTGTCGAGCATGGCGAAAAACTCCGCGACCAACTCCTCGTCCCAGAATCCGCTTTGGGCCTCGGCACGCATGGTCGCGGCCGCCTGCTCGTGGCCGAGCGCCGGCTTATATGGACGCGCCGTGCGCAGCGCATCGTAGATGTCCACCACCTGCAGGATGCGCGGCAAAAGCGGGATCTCGCCCGCCCGCAGCCCATCGGGATAACCGCTGCCGTCGGAATGCTCGTGATGGTAGCGGATGATCGGAAGCACCAGCCGCAGCGACTTCAGCGGACGGCAAATCGTCTCGCCCGCCACCGGATGCTTCTTCATGATCTCCCACTCCGCCGGCGTCAGATCGCTTCCCTTCTTCAGGATTTCATCCGGCACCGCGATCTTTCCCAGGTCGTGCAGGTAGCCGCCCCGCCCCAGGGCCACAATGGATTCTTCATCCACTCCGAGAAAGCGCCCCAGATCCGCGGCATCCCTCGCCAAGCGCTCACAGTGGCCTTCGGTGTAAGGGTCGCGCGCCTCCACGGCCAGCCCCAGCGTGCACAGCACCGAATCCGCCGTCTCCAGTTCGTCGGTGAATTCCTTCAACTTCAGCAGCGAACCCACACGCGCAAACAATTCCTCGGGACTGATTGGCTTGGTCAGAAAATCGTCGGCGCCCGCTTCAATTCCCTCCAGGCGGTCTTCGCGATCGCTCAGGCCGGTAATCATGACGATCGGGATCAGCCGCGTCTTGGCATCCCCTTTAAGTTCTCGGCATAGTTCGTAGCCCGACTTGCCGGGCATGACCACGTCGAGCAAAATCAGATCCGGAGGCTCGCGCCGGATTTCCGCCTCCGCCGCAGCCGCGTTCTGCACCACAACCGTGGGATAGCCGCGCCTCGCCAGCATCTCCTTCAGCAGCGCCGCGATCACCGCATTGTCGTCGACCACCAGAATCGACTGCTTCCGGCGCCCTGCCAGCAAATCACCCATACCCGCATAAGAGTTCGAGTGCGGAGAAAAAGTTGTCCGGCGCTGTCGTGGCGGAAGACTCATCACTTCACTTCGCTTTACGGCCGATAGTGCACTTGCCGTGATCTTAGTCTCCCACAGCCCCGGAAACTGCGCCACTCGCCCCGGCAGTCGGTAGTCAAGGCAGTCAACCCCGCTGGAAAACCGAACATTTTCCCTGTTCAAACGTCATTGCGGCGATTTCCACGCCCGTGCCACTCTTCCATCATTATGATGCGGAAACTCTTAATGATTTGCGTCCTGATGTGCTTGCCGTGGGGCGAATGCGCGGCCGTTCCGAAACCGCACGTGATTACTTTTGGAAAATGGATCTCCGCCAAGTGGCCCAACGCCACCGGGCAGAAGCTGCTCGATTTGAAAGTGCGTCCGTTGTTTGTGGACACGCGGCTCAAGGAATACACCACCGGAATTCCGCATGAGCTGACCGACCGCCTGTTTGTGGTCCGTCGCGCTTTCCGCGTGAACGATGCGCTGCCGACTGAAAAACCTAATTCCGACGCGACGCACTGGCAGTGGCAACGGGGCGGCTGGCTGCTCGTCGACCGCCTCACCGGACGAGTCTCCCAGCTCAACCTGCCCGAGTTCGATCCCTTCTATTCGACGGCCAGTTGGTATCGCGACTACATCGCCTATTGCGGCGTCTCCGAGGACGGCAAGAAACTGTACTCGGTCGTGGCCCAGGTAGGACGCCGCAAGCCCATCCTGAAAAAAGACGCCGGCGAACCCGCGGGAGCCGACGATCCCGACTCGGAGTGCCCGCCCCCCGTCTGCGAGCGCACCCCTATGCGCGTCACCTTTCAGCCCGGCGACAAGCAGAAGCTCGTCTTCTCCATCCGAGGGCGCGTTGTCGACGTGGTCAACGACACCGAAGAGCCGGAAGAATATCCGCAGCCCAAGGCGAACGGCTTCCCAAAAAGGCCGCTTAACTGAAAGCTGATAACTGACGGCTGAAAATCAATCTCCCGCAGCCTCGACCGCGGGAAGCTCTTCCGCCGCGGCCCGGGTCGAGATCTTCGCGCTCGTCACGAGCACCACAGAAGCCACGATGATCGCGCTCCCCATCGCGATATAGCGGTCGATGCGCTCGTGCAGAACCAGCCATCCCAGAAACACCGCGACCACGGGATTGACGTAGGCGTAGGTGGAAACCTTCGAGGTCGGAACGTGCTGCAGCAACCAGATGTAGGCGGTGTAGCCGATCCAGGAACCGCATATCACCAGGTACAGAATCGCGGCCACTCCGCGGAAGGTCCACGTCGCGTTGGAAGGTTTCTCGACGAGCAGCGCAAAAATCAAATTCCCGATGCCCGCGAAGACCACCTGCCACGCCGTGGCGCTGAAGGGATCGGCAGCCGCGGTTTGCCACTTTTTTTGAGAGCACTGAACCGAGCGCCCAACTGAACGATCCGAGCTGCAACGCGAGCGACCACCAGAGTTCGCGATGGCCGAGGGCGGTGTTGTGCCAAAGATCGGGCCAGATGAGCACAACCACTCCGGCGATTCCTATGGCCAGGCCGATCTTGCCGCGCCGCGCGATGTGATGGTCGCCCAGCAGCAGGCTGTCGAGCACCAGAAACCAGAGCGGCGTAACCGCAATCAGCAGGGCCGCCAGGCCAGTGGGAACGATTTGCTCCGCGTACGAAAGCGTGAGATTGCCGCCCACCAATAGCAGAATGCCGACCGCCGCCAGATGGCCGAGCTGGCGCGCCGAAAAACGAATGCGGCGTCCGGTCAGGGCACAGTAAGCGAGCATAACCGTGCCCGCGGTCAAAAAGCGCGCGGCGCACATAACGGCCGGAGGAATGTGCTCCACCGCGATGCCGATGCCGAGATAAGTCGATCCCCAGAAGACATAGACCAGCCCGAAGGCAACAATGATCTTCCATCGACTCGCGGGCGCAGTGCTCATGGGAGTGGCAGGAAAAATTCAGAATAGCAGAGCGAGCGTAAGAAATCGGGCCATCGGGCGATCGAACGCGACGCTAGGCGGACGACCACATCCCCATCTCGGCGAGAATCTTGCTGGCCGCTTCAGCGCCGGAGCGAACGCAGTCGGGGACGCCGATGCCGTTATAACCGTTGCCCGCGAGCGCCAGGCTGGGAAGTTTCTGGCGGAGTGCTTCGATGCGCTGCAAGCGTTCAAGGTGACCGACCGAATACTGCGCCATGGCAGACTTCCATTTGTAGACGCGCGCAAACAGAGGTTCGGCATTGAGCGCGATGATCTGCCGCAGTTCGTGGCGAACGATTTCGAGAATTTCTTCTTCGCTTGCTTGCAGGATCTGCTCGTCGCGTGCGCCGCCGAGAAAGCAGCGGACGAGGGCACGATTTTCCGGTGCGCGGTGAGGAAACTTGTTGTGGACGAAGGTGGCCGCGAGCATACGGCGGCCCTCGCTGCGGGGCACCAGAAATCCGAAGCCCGGTGGAAGCGAGCGGCGCACTTTTTCGTCGTAACCGAGCGTGACGGTCACCGAAGAGCTGTACTGAATCTCGCCCAGTTCGCGGGAGAGGTTCTCATCCGCAGCTTGCAGCACGGCGGCAGCGGCATGGGTTGGAGTCGCGATGATCACGGCGTCGAATTGGTCGGTCTGGTATCCGGCGGAAACAGTCCAGGCGTCCTCCTGTCGAATCACTAACTGCACGAGCGAAGACGTCTTTAGCGAGTTCGCATCCAGACGCGCGACCAGGGCATCGACCATCTGCTGCATGCCGTCTTTGAGCGAACTGAAGAGCGGCCGCGCTGGGGCCTTCGCCGCTGCGCCCATCTTCTTGCGGGCTGCGAGCATGGCGCGGCCGAGGCTGCCGTGTTTCGATTCCATGTCCGCGAAGCGAGGCAACACGGCGCGCACGCTCAACTGCGAAGCTTCGCCGCCGTAAACTCCGGAGAGCAGCGGGTCGGCGAGCAGGTCGACCATTTCGGAACCGTAGTGGCGTTCGACCATCTCGGCAACGGTTTCGTCCTCGGAGGCTTTGTGCGGCGGATGAAACCATTCGGCAGCCATGCGCATTTTTGTGCGCAAAGAAAAAAGCGGTGAGAACACGGTGGGCATGATCTTGGTGGGCACCATGAACATGAGCCCGTCGGGCATCACCACCAGCTTGCCCTTGGCTACGATGTAGGTCTTGCGCTCAGAGTCGTTCGAGCCGATGAGTTGATCGCCCAACCCGATCTTGCGGCAGAGGTCGGCAGCCCAGGGCTTCTCGGTGAGAAATGAATCGGGCCCGGCTTCAACCAGACAGCCGTCGACGCGGTCGGTGACGAGCACACCACCCAGCCGCGGGCTGGACTCGAATAAAACATACGCGACGGGCGTGCCGGACCGGCGCTTTTCTTCGAGCGTGTACGCGGCCGAGAGGCCGGAGATTCCGCCGCCGATGATGGCTATGCGTTTCATGGAAATCAGCTCTTCGCTCTTCGCTTTTCGCTCTTCGCTACAGCCCCAGCGCCCTCATGCGGCTGCTTACTACTTCCGCCAGGGCTGCTGTTAATGTCTTTGAGCCGTTCAACGACTCGGCTCGCCATAGGCGCGTGCCTTCTTTTTCTGCGAACTGTTTGAAGGCTATATCGATATCGTAGAGCACTTCGACGTGATCGCACAGAAATCCGATGGGATGCAGGAAGACACCGCGATGGCCTTTGGCTTTCAGATTCCTGATCGTCTCTTCTACTGTGGGACCGATCCACTGGCCGCCTGACATGCCCTGGCTCTGGAAGGCGAAGGTCCAGTCTTCGCCTGTGAGGCCCGCTTCTTTGGCTACTAATGCGGCTGTTTCCTTGGATTGCCTTTCGTAAGGATCGCCTTCCGTAATCGTGCGCTGCGGCACACTGTGCGCGGTGAAGATCACGGGGAGCTCTGCTCCGTTTTCGGCGCTGGCTTTTCCCCAGCCTGCGCGCAGTCTTTCGGCGAAGGCTCTTACCAGCAGAGGTTGATCGTGCCACTCCTCGACGAAGTCCATTTCGAAAGGAAGATTTCCGTCAGCGCTCACGGCGCTGCGGTAGAGGCCGACGCTGGTGCGCGAGTTCTGCGGCGCGAGGCAGATGGCGATGACGCGCTTGTATCCC
>Ga0181521_10006035_pt1 | contig 13298 bp, 9 predicted proteins | sample PEATcosm2014_Bin_32_FD_119764 | JGI IMG/M metagenome (GOLD analysis project Ga0181521, IMG submission 119764) | Peatland microbial communities from MTU Mesocosm Facility, Houghton, MI, USA - PEATcosm2014_Bin02_60_metaG | ecosystem: Environmental > Terrestrial > Soil > Wetlands > Peat | place...
GGCCGGGCAGGGGAAAGGATTGATTTACCGCAACGCCACCGAATCCGGCTGCGCCAGTGAGAGTCCGCCTCGGACATGACCGTCAAACCTGGCGCCGATGATGATGTTGTTGGTGCAGGTGGGGTTGTTGACCCAGAAGGCCGCGCCGCCGCAGTTGCTGGCAATCAGGTTGGTGAAGAAATTGTCCGCGCACTCGGTCCGGGGGGCGGGTTGCCAGCCGCGGGCGGTCATTTTCCCGGCGTCTGCCATGAACACGCCATAGTAACGGCTGTTAGAGATGGAAATGTCCTGAAAGTGATTGTTGCGACTCGCGCGCATGAAGATGCCCAGGCCGTTCGCGGTTAAGACGGCATTGCTGATGACGTTATAATTGAAAGCGAGATCAAGCGAGATGCCCGCCCCGGGATTGTCGTGGAGGTAAAGTTTCGTGAACAGGCAATCCGTCGTCCGATAACAGGCCAGACCGTCGAACTCGTTGTCGAACGCGGTCAAATCCCGCACCGTCACCCGCCGCACACCCCGCGCGGTGACGAGGCCGCCGGAACGGCAGCGGCTGCAGATCACATGCTCCACGACCGAGTCGCTCACGTTCAGCACCGTGATTCCGTTGTTGCGGATTTCCGAGCCTTCGCCCGAAAGTCGCCAGAGCTCGCGTTGCTGGCAATAGCGGTTGCCGTCAATGAAAAGGCCGCTGACGCGCAAATCTTTCACGAGGCGTTGCGGATGGTTGATGGGTTCACCCAAAATGATCACCGGGCAATTGGCGCCGTCCGCAAGGCGCAAAACCGTTGCATCGCCGGAACCGCGCAAACTCTCATGATCACGCCGCAATACAATGGGCTGGCCGACCTCAAATGTTCCGGGCGGCAACACCACCTCGCCGCCGCTTGCCGGCAGGCGATCCAGCGCCTGCTGAATTTCAACGCCGGTCACGCCCGGCAACAACGTGATGACCCCCGGCTTCATGGTTGAAATCAGGGAAGCACCCCAAAAAGCCGCCGGAAACGCCAGTAAACACAGGAAAAGAGAGCCGTTCACCCCCGTCAAACTTCTTATCAGGTTGAAGCTCGTCTTCATAAGCACGAGACTGTTTCAAGCAATCGCTGTTCCCATTTTAAGTTCGCCCAATCCGGACCGGTTTCAACCCAATGCCTTCAATTTTAATGAAAAAATTTATTTGAACTAATCGCAAAAACATACGATGGTAGTGGTTGAGGACTTTCTGCCGGCCGGGATTGCCCTTGATTGCTTCAGCGGCGGAATTTTGTTTGGGATTTCCCACGAACCAGGGAGCGGCTATGCTTCCGGCGATTTTATGCCGAACCCGAAATCCATGAAGCCATCCAGACCCGCCGCGCCCGGTTACTCCATGCCCGCCGAATGGGAACCGCACGAAGCCACGTGGCTTGCCTGGCCGCATCATGAGGCGGATTGGCCGGGCAAAATGGAAGCCGTCCGCTGGGTCTATGGCGAGATGGTGCGCAAGGTTTCCCCGGAGGAAATCGTGCGCATTCTCGTCCGGCACGAGGCCGAAGAGAAACTGGCGCGCGGTTATCTCCGGCGCGCGGGCTGTGATTTAAAGAATGTCCGATTCATCGTGCATCCGACGAACCGCGGCTGGATGCGCGACAGCGGACCAATCTTCGTGCGGCGTAAAATTCCGAACTCCGAACTCCGAACTCCGAACTTTGAGACCGCCATCGTCCATTTTCATTTCAATGCGTGGGCGAGACACAACGATTGGCAGAAAGACCGCAGAGTGCCCGAGATGGCGGCGCGCCGGTTGCACAAACAACTTTTCCACGCCGCAGTTGAGGGCAAACCTTTCGTCCTGGAGGGCGGTGGCATCGAGGTGAACGGGCGCGGCACGTTGCTAACGACGGAAGAGTGTTACCTTCACCCGAAGATTCAGGTCCGCAACCCGGGCCTGACGCGGGCGCAATACAACGAAACGTTTAAAAAGTATCTCGGTGTGAAAAACGTATTCTGGCTGCCCAACGGCACCGCGGGCGACGACACGCACGGACACGTCGATGACGTCTGCCGATTTGTGAACCGGAAGACGCTCGTGCTCATCAGGGAAAAGAACAAACGCGACGCCAATTATCGTCCGCTCGCGGAAAACTGGGAGCGCATCCGGGATTTGCGCATGGAGGACGGCTCAAAGCCCGAGATTGTGCCTTTGCCCATGCCCGCTCCGCTTTATTTCAATGGTCATCGGTTGCCGGCGAGCTACGCGAATTTTTATATCAGCAACGCCTCCGTCATCGTGCCGACGTTCAATGACCCGAACGACCGCGTCGCGCTCGGCATTTTGGGCGAATTGGTCAAAGACCGGCCGGTGGTCGGCATTCATGCCGTTGATCTGGTGCTCGGTTCCGGCTCGCTGCATTGCCTGACGCAGCAGCAGCCAGCGTGAAATTCAAGTTGGAGTTCAAGCTTTAGCTTGTGCGGGTGCGCGAAAAGCAAAATTGAAATGGTGTTTTGCCCGCCCTCATCCTGGCCTTCTCCCCCGGGGAGAAGGAACAGCAATCGCACGTTTCTGGTTTTGCGGATGAACGTCCGGCAAAACCAGTCGCGCGAATTTCCAGAAAAACGGCGAAAGATTCTCCTTCTTTTCTCTTGCCCATCGGATGGGAGAGGGTGGCCGCGGGCTGGGTGAGGGAATGAATTGAAGGCCGGGTTGAGGGAGAGCGTTGAAACAAATTTCTTTCCCGTTGGGGCTCGGATTGGCCGGCTCGATTGCGCTTTGACGCAGTAGCTGCCCGCGTAAATGTACAGGAGGCAATCCACCAATTTCGCGAATTGACACGAATTATGTTCCGTTCGCGAAAATTCGCGGAATTCACGGATGCATCACGCGTTGAACTGCTTCACCGCCTCGACACAGCGACCGCAAATCGTCGGATGCTCCGGATTCGAACCTACATCCGTTTCCCAATGCCAGCAGCGCTCGCATTTTAGGCCGTCGGCTCTGGAAACTGAAAAGCCCATTCCATCCATTGAATCTGAAGTATCCATTTTGACGCTCGAAACATTGAGCAACTCTTGCAGGATTTTTGAATTTTCATCATTGACCAAAGATGAAATTTCAATTCCCGTCCATTTCCAATCTCCAAATGTTAGAGAAGACCCAAAAAGCTTCCTATCTTCCTCATTTTTTAATTTATAAAACTTCATGGAAAATTTTGCTTCCAACGCCTTTCCAATAAGTTTCGATTGACGTGCTTTTTCTAGTTTGGAAAGTGCATCTGTTCGCACAGAAAAAAACATTATCCATTTGTTCTGCTCTTCTTCACTTCGATGAAACAATTTAGGTTGCCAATTTGTCTCGTGAACGGAATTTTCATTTTTCCCCGGCACAAACTCCCACGCTTCATCTGCCGTGAACGCCAGAATCGGGGCGAGCATCTGGCACAGGCCGGTCACGAGCCGGTGCAGCGTGGTCTGCGTCGAGCGGCGGCGATGCGAATTGGCCGGGTCGGTGTAAAGCCGGTCTTTGATGACGTCGTGGTAAATCGAGGACAACTCGACGGCAATGAACTGGCTGACTTTTTGATAAACGACATGGAATTCGTAATCGTCGTAGGCCTTGATGACTTCCTGCTCCAGCTTCGAAAATTCACCCAGAATCCAACGGTCAAGGCCGGTGAGTTCGTCTTCGCGCACGGTGTGTTTCGCCGGATCAAAGTCGTAAAGATTCGAGAGCTGGTAACGCAGCGCGTTGCGGATGACGCGGTAGGTTTCCGCGACCTTGGCGATGCGTTCCTCGCTCACGATGATGTCGTTGCGGAAATCCTGCGACGAAACCCACAGGCGCACGATGTCGGCGCCCCATTTTTTGACGTAAGCTTCGGCAGTCTGCGGTTTTTCGTAACCGCCCTGGCTTTGTTTGCTCTTGGAGATTTTCTCGCGGTCGGCATCCACCATGAAACCATGTGTGAGCACGGTTTTGTACGGCGCGGCGCCATTGCCGGCGAGCGAGAGCAGCAGTGAGGATTGAAACCACCCGCGATGCTGGTCGCTGCCTTCGAGATACATGTCGGCCTGCCAGGCGTTGGCTGAGGGTTGAGAGTTGAGGGCTGAGTGCTTCAACTCAGGACGCCGCATCAGCACGCTTCGCGACGAACTGCCGGAATCAATCCACACATCGAGCGTGTCGTTGGATTTCGCGGCAGCTTCTGCGCCTTTCCAATCCTTCGGCTTCACGAGCGACCAAAGTTCGGCAGCGGATTTTTCGAACCAGACGTTCGAGCCGTGTTTCTCGATCAAGTCGGCGGTGTTGCGGACGATTTGGGCGTCGAGAATCGGTTCGCCCATCGCGTCGTAAAACGCGGGAATCGGCACTCCCCAGGTTCGCTGGCGCGAAATACACCAGTCGGGACGGGTTTGCACCGCGCTCTTGATGCGGTTGACACCCCAGTCGGGAATCCATTGCACACGGTCAATTTCTTCAAGAGCCGTGGCGCGGAAAGATTGTAGGACAGGCATCTTGCCTGTTTCTGACTCCTTTTTAGATGGAGACAGGCTGGAAGCCTGTCCTACGACGTGGTCAATCTCGATGAACCACTGGTCCATCGCGCGGAAGATGACGGGCGTTTTGCTGCGCCAGCAATGCGGGTAGGGGTGGTGATAATTTTCGTGATGGAGCAGGGCATGACGGGCGCGAAGTTCGTGCAAGACAGCTTCATTCGCATCGCTTTTGCCGTGTTTTTCGAGAATGGATTTACCAACCATTTCCTTTGGCATTTGTTGCTCAAGCGGCAAATCGTCGGTGTATGCGAACTTGCCATCGTCATCTACTGGCGAGTAAATCGGCAGACCAACGGAAAGGCCGAGCTGATAGTCTTCCAAGCCGTGTCCTGGCGCGATATGAACGAAGCCGGTGCCGGTGTCGCTCGTCACAAAATTATCGCCCGCAAACAATTTACCAGTGCGTTTGCAAAACGGATGCTGGAACTCGAGCTTTGCCAGGTCCTCGGTAGCCAACGGCGTTTCCGCGTAGTCCGTCCAGCCGCATTTCCCGGCAACGGCCTGAAGCAAGCCGCGAAACACGATGAAATGTTCCCCGGCCACCGAGACTTGGACGTATTGAAAAGTGGAATTGTAAGCGATGGCGAGATTCGCCGGCAACGTCCACGGCGTCGTTGTCCAGATCAGCACAAATGTGTCTGGCCGGCCGACGACGGGAAACTTCACGTAAATGCTCGGACTGACGTGGTCGTGGTATTCAACCTCAGCTTCAGCCAGCGCCGTGCGCGCCGGGATGCTCCAATAAACCGGCTTCTTGCCGCGATAAACAAAACCTTGTTCGACGATGTCGGCAAACAGCCGCAATTCGTCGGCTTCGTATTCCTTGTTGAGCGTCAGATAGGGGTTGTCCCAATCGCCTAGCGCGCCGAGGCGTTTCCACTGTTCGCGCTGGATGCCGATGTATTTGCGCGCGTAGGCTTCGCAGGCTTTGCGCAGCGCCACGGGATCGGCGGAGAAGTCGCCCGCTTTGCGTATCTCCTGAGTCACTTTGAACTCGACCGGCAGGCCGTGGCAGTCCCAGCCCGGCACCATCGGCGACTGGAAACCCCGGAGGGATTTGTACCGGACGATGATGTCCTTGAGAATCTTGTTCAGCGCGTTGCCGATGTGAATGTCCCCGTTCGAGAATAGCGGGCCGTCATGCAAAACAAATTTCTCCGCGCCGGCGCGCGCGGCCTGGATTTTTTCGTAAAGCCGGGCCGCTTCCCATTTTTTCAGCCGTTCCGGCTCGCGGGCGACGAGGTCGGCCTTCATCGGAAAATCGGTGCGCGGCAGATTCAATGTGTTTTTGTAGTCCATTTGACTTTCAAGAAGGACGGAAACTAACAGCCGCGAAAAAGAGTGTCAACGAATGGACTATGGCGGCAGTGGCTTAATTTGGGTTGTAGTGTCGGCGCCGTCCACCCTCCGCAGTACTGCTACGGAGGACGGGCGCGCCGATTCGTTCGAGCCACAGGCTCGACCCTACAGCAAATCAGGACACCACCACTTTGTCACCGCCCGCGGCAAGGGCGGAAAAGAAAGAAAAACCGGGCCAAGCGGCCAGGAGATGACCGAGAGGCCCGGGGAATTTCGAATGAGTACAACGTAGGATCACGGAGAACTCCGACCTGGTTTGTACTGGAACTCAGATCGAAAAACTGTTGTTATAAATTCAAAGAACGCCTGGCAACACCCCCCAATACGGCTGCCCACATCCAAGTAAATCATAACTGCTTATTTATGTCAAATACCTGCTGCAAAGTATTAGGTAATATTGTAGATTCCGGTTGATTGATTAAAACCGAAGCTTGAATGGCATCGCCCGGTGGTTGGCGCGCTGCCAGGGACCATGTTTGGAACCAATCCGGGTGGATCCCGGTTTGAATGGTCGTGTGGCCCGAAAATCCCGTATCGCAACGATTGCATTTAACACCTTGCCTTGGCTGCTCGTCCAACCGACGAGAGACGACTGGAACCAATTTGACGGTTTTCATCCTTCCAAAACCATTGAAAGGTTGGAATTGACGGACCCCGGCCCGCATCCGCCAAAGCAGGCGGTTGAGGAAACCAGCCGGTCCACGCATTCAAAAATGAGGCGCGGCTGCCAATCCGCCCGACGAAGATTCCTGTTTACAGCGCGGCGACAGGTGTTAATATCGAACTACGAAAAAACCGAGGACGATGGTGTGAAAAAAATTGAAGCGATCATCAAGCCTTTCAAGCTCGACGAAGTGAAGGCGGCATTGGCGGCGCTGGGTGTGCAAGGCATGACGGTTTCCGAAGTGAAGGGGTTCGGCCGCCAGAAGGGGCACACGGAAATTTACCGCGGCAGCGAATACACCGTGGATTTTCTTCCCAAGGTCAAAATCGAGGTCGTGGTGGCCGATGGTTTGGTTTCATCGGCGATGGACGCGATTCTGAAGGCCGCGAAGACCGGGAAAATTGGCGACGGGAAAATTTTTGTAAGTCTTGTGGAGAATGTCGTCCGCATCCGCACCGGCGAAACCGGCGAGCAAGCTGTTTGATTGACGCGACGCCGGGGTTGAGGAGCAAAAAATGTTGATTTATTTGACAAGAAACGGCATGTGAATAACTCGTGAACAAGAGTTAATATGTTCTCCTAGAAACTTTCGGCTCAATGCCATAAAAATGGTCGCGTTGGTCGAAGTTGTTTCCAGGCGTTTCAATGTTTTAAAAAAATTGCGGGCGAGGACATTGCTTTGATAGTGCGTAACATGTTGTGAATCAGTTGGTTGTTGAAGATGAAAACTGAATTTATTGGCGAACAGAGATGAAATAGCGGCTGCCTATTCGGACCGATTGCTCTTTGCCAAAGTGAGTGCCTGCGGAAACCGGCGGTAAACGCCGATTTCGAGGCCAAGTGAATAAAAGGCTTAGAAAACGGGCTTTTGACGAAACACATGCAGCTTTCAGCGGAAAAAATTTGGAATTCGGCGCAGGAGCAACTTCGCTCCAAACTGAGCAGGGACACTTACAATATGTGGTTTGCCCCGTTGCGCGTCTGTGACATGGACAACAGCCACGTTACACTTGAAACGCCCAACGAATTTTGCGAACTCTGGCTCAAAGACAACTATCTCAGCCTGTTGCAGGACGCTGTGGCTGTCGCCGCCAGCCGCCAATTGCAGGTGAAATTCAAAATCGGAACGGGAGTTGCGCCGATAGCGTCGGCTTCTCCAACGCCGGCCAGAACAAAAACCGCCGAATCATCGCACGAACGTTCCCCCGTCAGCGGCGATTTGCCCTTCAATCCCAAAAACACCTTTGAATCGTTCGTGGTCGGCAACAATAACAATTTTGCCTACGCGGCAGCCCTCGCGGTCGCGCAAGTGCCGGGCAAATCCTACAATCCGCTTTTCCTTTACGGTGGCGTAGGTCTGGGCAAGACGCATTTGCTCCATGCCATCGGCCAATACGTCGTCAGCAACAAGAAGGGCGCGCGCGTGGCCTATCTCTCCTCCGAAAAATTCACCAACGAATACATTGATGGAATTCAAAACAACCAACTCGTCAAATTCCGCAAAAAATACCGCCAGACGGATGTGCTGTTGATTGACGACATCCAGTTCCTCGCCGGCAAGGAACGCATCCAGGAGGAATTCTTCCACACTTTCAATGCCCTGCACGAGGCGCGCAAACAAATCGTGCTCACCTGCGACCGTCCGGCCAGCGAAATTCAGGGGCTTGAACACCGCCTCGTCTCGCGCTTTGAATGGGGGCTGGTCACGGATTTGCAGCCGCCGGACGTCGAAATGCGCCTGGCCATTCTCCAAAAGAAAGCGCAAATCATGGGCGTGACCCTGCCGGAAGAAGTGATGAATTTCCTCGCCAATCGCATTCGCACCAATGTCCGCCGGCTCGAAGGGGCGCTCATTCGCGTGGCTTCCTATGCCTCGCTCACCGGCAAAAAATTGAGCATCGAAGTAGTCGAGGGACTGCTGCGTGAAATTCTTCACGAAGAGGGCCGGATGACCATCAGCATCGAAGTCATTCAGAAAAAGGTGGCCGAGCATTTCGACATCCGTCTTGCCGACATGACCAGCAAACGCCGCCCGGAAAACATCGCCTTTCCGCGTCAGATTGCCATGTATCTTTCGCGCCAGATGACTGAAAGCTCGCTCAACACCATCGGCGAGGCCTTCGGCGGGCGCGATCACGGCACCGTCCTCCACGCCTGCCGTCTCGTCAAAGACCGCATGGAAGTGGATGCCAACGTCCGCCAGGTCGTTCATTACCTCGAGAAACAGTTGAACCGCTGACCGTTTCCGCGCTCGACAGCCGGCCTGCGACCCTCGACATTCCTGCCGTGCCTGTCATTGAAGTCAATGGCCTGACGAAAGCCTTTCGCACCTACAAAAAGCGACCGGGATTTGCCGGCGCGGTCAAGGGGCTTTTTCATCGTCAATACGAACAACTCGTCGCCGTCAACGACGTCAGTTTCAAAATTGAACCGGGTGAACTCGTCGGTTTTCTGGGTCCCAACGGTGCGGGCAAGACGACCACGTTGAAAATGCTCGCCGGCCTGCTGTTCCCCACCAGCGGCTCGGCGCGGGTGCTGGGTTACGTGCCGTGGGAACGTCACGACGGCTACCGCCGCCAGTTTGCGCTCGTGCTCGGCCAGAAAAACCAGCTTTGGTGGGATTTGCCCGCGCGCGAATCGCTCGAACTGAACTCAAAAATCTACGGCATTCCCGCCGACCGCTTCGAGCGCACCGTCACCGAAATGAGCGAATTGCTTAATGTTCGCGACAAACTCAACATCAGCGTCCGCGAACTTTCCCTTGGCGAACGCATGAAAATGGAACTCATCGCGTCGCTGCTCCACCAGCCCAAGGTGCTGTTCCTCGACGAGCCGACCATCGGCCTTGACGTCGTTTCGCAGAAGACCGTCCGCGAGTTCATCCGCCGCCACAATGCCGAGCAAAAGACGACAATTTTACTCACGAGCCATTACATGGCCGACATCCAGGCCCTGTGCGACCGCGTCATCATCATTGACCATGGTAAAATCTTTTTTGACGGCCGGCTGGCCGAAATTGTGGACCGCTTCGCCGATTTCAAACTCATCACGATTCAATGCGCCAGCACCGATGCACACCCGAATGAAGACCTCTCCCGCTACGGCGAAGTCGTGGAGAAAAACGCCGGTTCCATCACTCTCAAGGTCAAGCGCGACCGCGTCATCGCCGTTTGCAAATCGTTGCTGGATGATTTGCCGGTGAACGACATTGACATTCAGGAAGTGCCGATTGAAGACGTCATCCGCCAGATTTTTGCGCGATAGGTTTCTTTCGGAGGGGCGAGCGCCGCGAGTCCCAAATTGAGATCCCAAAAATCAGGGCCTCGTATAACTCGGCCCTCCGATGGCTTGTCATCCGAACGGCCGCGTGATTCACTTCGCGCATGGATGTTTTTCTGCAAGCCGCGATGGAAGAGGCCCAAAAGGGTCTGAACGAAGGCGGCATTCCCATCGGCTCGGTGCTGGTGCTCGACGGCAAAATCATCGGGCGCGGCCACAACCAGCGCGTGCAGCGCCGCAGCGCGATTCACCACGCGGAAATGAACTGCCTCGAAAACGCCGGGCGGCTCAAGGCGTCGGTTTATCAGCGCTGCGTTTTATATTCGACGCTGTCGCCGTGCCCGATGTGCAGCGGCGCGGTTCTGCTCTACAAAATTCCGCGTGTCGTCATCGGCGAAAACGTGACGTTCCAAGGGCCTGAAGAATACGTCCGCTCGCAGGGCGTGAAAGTGGAAGTGCTGCAAAACCCGGCGTGCATCCAACTCATGCATGATTTTATCGAAGCCAGGCCGGAGCTTTGGAATGAAGATATTGGGGTGTGAAAATTCCAAGCACCAACATCCAAGCGCCAGAGAAACTTCAAATTCCAGATTTCAAAGCGAAACGTGCAAGTTCGGTGTTTGTGCTTGGAATTTCTCTGGATGTTGGAGCTTGAGGATTGGAGCTTCGCACTCCGCGCGTCACGCCGCCTCTGCATCCTGTTTGCGCCGCACGATGGGCTTGCTTTCGCCGCGCACGACGGAACGAGTGATTTTGACGTGGATGATGTCGCCGCCGTCCGGCGCTTCATACATCAAATCGAGCATCAGCCTTTCCAGCAGGCTCCGCAGCGCGCGCGCGCCGGTGCCCTTTTTCAGCGCCTGCGCCGCCAGTTCGCGGAGTGCGTCCGGCGTGAATTCCAGTTCCACGCCCTCCATCGCCATGAGCTTGGCGTATTGTTTCGTGAGCGCGTTCTTCGGGTCGGTGAGAATGGAAACGAGTTGTTCCTCGGTCAATTCCGTGAGCGTCGTCACGACGGGCAGCCGCCCGATGAACTCGGGAATGAAGCCGAAGTTGAGCAGGTCCTCCGGTTCGACGTGCTGCAAAATTTCGTCGCGTCCCGCTCCGGCACTTTTCGAAATTTCGCCAATGGCACTGAAGCCCATCGTGTGCCGGCCCAGCCGACGCTGGATGATTTTTTCGAGGCCGACGAACGCGCCGCCGCAAACGAACAAAATGTTCGTCGTGTCCACGCGAATGTACTCCTGCTGGGGATGCTTGCGGCCGCCTTGGGGCGGGACATTGCAGACCGTGCCTTCGAGAATTTTGAGCAACGCCTGCTGCACGCCTTCGCCCGAAACGTCGCGCGTGATGGACGGGCCGTCGGACTTCCGCGCGATTTTGTCAATCTCATCAATATAGACGATGCCGCGTTGGGCGCGTTTCACGTCGTAATCGGCGTTTTGCAGCAGCCGCAGAATGATGTTTTCCACGTCCTCACCCACGTAGCCGGCCTCGGTGAGGGTCGTGGCGTCGGCGATGGCAAACGGCACGTCGAGGATTTTGGCGAGCGTGCGGGCGAGCAGCGTTTTGCCCGAACCCGTCGGGCCGATCATCAAAATGTTACTTTTCTCGATTTCCACGTCGGCGTGCGGATCGGGAGACGCGGTCTTCGAAGCTTCCTCGGTTTCCGCTGACGGTTCCGGTCGGATGCGCTTGTAATGATTGTGCACCGCGACGGCGAGAGTCTTCTTCGCGTGCTCCTGCCCGATGCAATAACCGTCAAGCTGGCGTTTGATGACCGCCGGTTTGGGGACGGTGAACTTCGGCTGTTTTTTCTGGCTTTGAAGCTGGAGTTCGCGGTCGAGGACGTTTTTGCAAAGGATGATGCAATTGTCGCAAATATAAACGCCCGGCCCGGCGATGAGCTTGCGCACTTCCGCGTGCGATTTGCCGCAGAAGCTGCACATGGTGAGGTTGGCGGGGCGAGCCATATCAGAGTGACGAGTGACGAGTGGCGAGTGACAGGTAATGAACACCAGGCGGATTCACCTCATTAACACCCGACTTCAGTCTGGTGAGAAAGGACAGAGGAAACCAGGAAACTGTTTCAACAGTTTTCTGCGTGGCGTCCAAAACCGTTGAAACGGTTCGTGTCTTCATCACACAGTCGGCACCTCGCTGAAGCGAGGTGTTAATGAAAAGAGGCGCTTCCATCTCGATTGTTCGCCATTGCCGTTTCTCAGACCTTCTCCGACGTTTTTTCCGCCAGGCCGGCGATTTCCTTGCGCGATTGCACGACCTGGTCCACGAGGCCGTATTCCTTCGCTTCCTCGGAGGACATGAAACGGTCGCGGTCGGTGTCGCGCGCGAGTTCCTCGTCCTTGCGCCCGCAATGTTTGGCGAGGATTTCGTTGAGCCGGTCCTTGAGCCGCAGGATTTCCTTCGCCTGGATGCTGATGTCGGAGGCCTGGCCCTGCACGCCGCCCCACGGTTGATGAATCAGGATGCGCGCGTTGGGCAGAGCGTAACGTTTGCCCTTAGTGCCCGCGGCGAGCAGTACCGCCGCCATGCTGGCCGCCTGGCCGACGCAATAGGTGTTCACATCGCAGGTGAGATATTGCATCGTGTCGTAAATTGCCAGACCGGCCGTGACGCTGCCGCCCGGCGAATTGATGTAAAGGTGAATGTCCTTCTTCGCGTCGGACATCTGGAGGAACAGGAGTTGCGCGATGACGATGTTGGAAACCGTGTCATCCACCGCCGTGCCGAGAAAAATGATGCGGTCAACGAGCAAGCGCGAGTATATGTCCCACGTCCGCTCGCCGCGGCCCGTCTGCTCCACCACAATCGGAACCAGAAAATTTTGCATGAGTTTATAACTACTCCATTTTTGGCACAAGTAAAGGAGCGAAAGTCTTTATCCGCGAATTTCGCGAAAAGCACATCCTCCTCGTCCTCGTCCTCGTCCTCGAAACTGCTGCTTTCGATTACGAGGACGAGGACGACGACGAGGACGAAACCTTTGACCAAATAAACCTGAACGCGCCCGCAAAATCCCCAGGTTTTTCGGCAATCCACCGCGAAACCTTTTCCGGCGCGAACCAGCCGCCGCGCTCGATTTCATCAGGGTGCAATCGAAACGGCCCCTCGGCCTGGCAACGATACACCCACACAAATTCCCGGTCCGTTTCCGGGCACGCGGCGATTTTGAACAGCCGCTCCGGCGCTTTTGCGGCGGTCAATCCGATTTCCTCGCGCAACTCGCGCACCGCACAGGCGTCATAATCCTCGCCGGAATCCACGTGCCCGGAAGTCGAGGAATCCCATTTGCCCGGCTCGCGGTCCTTGGTCATCGAACGTTTTTGGAGAAAAGTCTCGCCGCGCGCATTGAAGACCAGTACGTGCACCGCACGGTGCTTCAGGCCAAGCCGATGCACTTTGCTGCGCGGCTGGCGATCAATCACCTCGTCGCGTTCGTTGA
>Ga0181521_10006038_pt1 | contig 13293 bp, 11 predicted proteins | sample PEATcosm2014_Bin_32_FD_119764 | JGI IMG/M metagenome (GOLD analysis project Ga0181521, IMG submission 119764) | Peatland microbial communities from MTU Mesocosm Facility, Houghton, MI, USA - PEATcosm2014_Bin02_60_metaG | ecosystem: Environmental > Terrestrial > Soil > Wetlands > Peat | place...
GTGCGTGAAGTGGCCGTCGAGGGCCGCGCCGCGCGATTCGATGCGAAAGGCATGCGGCATCACCACTTCATCTGCGACCGCTGCGGCAATGTTGAGGACATTGAGTGGTACGACGTGCCCAGGCCTGCCTCGGGCTCCCTCGGTAAACGGATTCTTCGCGAATGCGAACTCATTTTCCGGGGGCTCTGCACCAAGTGCGCTCCGCGGCACGCTTCCCGTTGACGAAATGAGACAGCCAGGGCGGGTTCGTAGTTCGTCGCAGTTTTTTAACTAATTCGAAGGAGAGCAAAAAATTGTCAACTGAAACCAAGTGCCCGGTAAGACACACGGCGGCCGGGGCCCCGGGGAATGCGGACTGGTGGCCGAATCAGCTGAACCTGAAGATCCTGCACCAGCACTCCCCCCTGTCCGATCCCATGGACAAGGAGTTCAATTATGCCGAGGAATTCAAGAGCCTCGACTTGAATGCCGTAGTCAAGGACCTCCACGTCCTCATGACGGCGTCGCAGGACTGGTGGCCGGCCGACTATGGCCACTATGGACCGTTTTTCATTCGTATGGCCTGGCACAGCGCAGGTACGTACCGCATCGGCGACGGCCGCGGCGGCGCGGGCTCCGGCACACAACGTTTTGCGCCCCTCAACAGCTGGCCGGACAATGTGAGCCTCGATAAGGCGCGCCGGTTGCTCTGGCCGATCAAGCAGAAGTATGGCCGCAAAATCTCCTGGGCCGACCTCATGATTCTCGCCGGTAACGTCGCCCTGGACTCGATGGGATTCAAGACCTTCGGTTTCGGCGGCGGGCGCGCGGACGTCTGGGAGCCCGAAGAGGACACTTACTGGGGGCCTGAGAGCACGTGGCTGGGGGACGAGCGCTACACCGGCAATCGTCAGCTCGAGAATCCTCTCGCCGCCGTTCAAATGGGCCTCATCTACGTGAATCCGGAAGGGCCCAACGGCAAGCCGGATCCGCTCGCCGCGGCCATTGATATCCGGGAGACCTTCGCCCGCATGGCGATGAATGACGAGGAGACGGTTGCCCTCATCGCCGGCGGACACACGTTCGGCAAAACCCACGGCGCGGCCGATCCGGGCAAGTATGTCGGTCCCGCACCCGAAGGCGCCGACATCGAAGAGCAGGGCTTGGGCTGGAAAAACACCTTTGGCAGCGGCAAAGGCGTTCATACGATCAGCAGCGGGTTGGAGGGCGCGTGGACCACCACCCCAACGAAGTGGAGCAACAACTACTTCGACAACCTGTTCGGCTTTGAGTGGGAACTCACCAAGAGCCCCGCCGGTGCGCAACAGTGGACGCCCAAGGGCGGGGCGGGAGCGGGCACCGTTCCCGATGCCCACGATCCGTCGAGGCGGCACGCGCCCTTCATGCTTACCACGGACCTCGCCCTGCGGATGGACCCGATCTATGCGCCGATTTCGAAGCGCTTCCACGAGAACCCGCGGGAGCTCGCGGACGCGTTCGCCAAAGCCTGGTATAAGCTGACACACCGCGACATGGGGCCTCTCTCGCGGTACCTTGGCCCGCTCGTGCCGAAGGAAACCCTGCTGTGGCAGGACCCCGTTCCCGCTGTGGATCATGAATTGATCGGGGAGCGGGATATCGCCGCCCTCAAGGCCAAAATCCTCGCGTCCGGACTGTCGATCTCGCAACTGGTCGCGACGGCCTGGGCGTCGGCTGCAACGTTCCGCGGCAGTGACAAGCGCGGCGGGGCCAACGGGGCGCGCATTCGTCTCGCGCCGCAAAAGGATTGGGAACTCAACCAGCCGGCTGAGCTGGCTAAGGCCCTGCAAACGCTGGAGGCGATCCAAAAGGAGTTCAACAGTTCGCAGGCCGGCGGCAAAAAGAAGGTCTCGCTCGCCGACCTGATCGTGCTGGGCGGCTGCGCAGCCGTCGAGGCAGCTGCGAAGAAGGCTGGCGGCGATGGGAAAGACGTGAAGGTTCCCTTCTCGCCGGGACGCACGGACGCTTCGCAGGCGCAGACCGATGTGCATTCCTTCGCCGTACTGGAGCCGGCCGCGGTCGGGTTCCGCAACTATCTCCGGAAGGGACACGAGGCGTCGGCGGCTGAGCTGCTGGTGGATCGGGCGAACCTGCTGACCCTGACCGCCCCCGAGATGACGGTCCTCCTCGGCGGCATGCGCGCCCTGAATGCAAACTTCGGGCAGTCCAAACACGGTGTCTTCACCAGTCGGCCCGAAACATTGACCAATGATTACTTCGTGAATCTCCTCGACATGAAAACGAAGTGGCAGAAGTCCGTCGCGTCTGAAGGCGTGTTGGAGGGGCGCGATCGGGCGACGGGCGAGCTCAAGTGGACGGGCACTGTCGTCGATCTCGTCTTCGGTTCCAACTCCCAGCTCCGGGCAATCGCGGAAGTCTATGCATGCGACGACTCGAAGGAGGCGTTTGTGAAGGACTTCGTGGCTGCGTGGAATAAGGTGATGAACCTCGATCGCTACGACCTTGCCGGACGGTAGGGCGGTCCCCCCGGACCGCGGCCGACGCCCCCGTCGGCTTCTTCGGAGAGAGGAAAGCGTCCTGCCACAACACAAATGTCGCAGGCCCGGGGGTCCGCCCTGGGGTCCGCCCCGGGGGTCCGGCGCGGAAGAGGGGGTCCGCCCGGGGTCCGCCCGGGGGTCCGCCCCGATTTTCTCTCGGTTTTGAGCCGGGAAGGCATCATCGCGCTGCGGGAGCCGCATGACCGGTAACCGGGACGGGTGGAACGGCTGGCTGCCCGCCGATATCGGCTTCGATGGCCGCCCCGCTCTCGTTACTGACGCCCAGGTGCGCTGGGTGGAACTCGGATCGACGCCGCTGGCCGAGCCATTCTTCGACGACACGCTGGACCGGCTTGGCCGGGCAATACCGCCGGCGCGGGAAATGGTGACCGGTCTTGAGACGATCCTGCGCGCGGCCGACGGACTGCCGGTGGCGCGGCCCGCGGGCTTCATCTTCCACATTTCGCGTTGCGGTTCGACGTTGATCGCCAACGCTCTGCGCGAGGCCGGAGATACAGTCGTGGTCTCGGAATCGCGGGCGCTGACCCGGCTCCTGCTGCCGGGCGCGGGGGACAGCGGCCCGTATCTGGCGAACCGGTGGGATGCGAGACGCCGGGCACTGGTCGAGGCGTTTTTTCGCCTGTTCGCCTGTTACCGGACCGGAAATGCGGAACGACTGGTCGTCAAATTCACGAGCGTCAATATCCTCTGCATGTCGATCGTGCGGCGCTATTGGCCGGAAGTTCCCTGCGTGGTGGTGGTGCGCGATCCGGCCGAAGTGATGGTGGCGAATCGGAAAGGCGGCGGATGGATGGGTCTTCGAGAGAACCCCGGCGCCGTCGAGGGCATGTTCGGCTTTTCCTGCGTCGGAATGCCGGAGGAGGAGTATGCCGCTCGCGTCGTCGGTCGTTTTCTGGAAAGCGCACTCGAGGCCCCGGGCGAGGGCTGCATGGTGGTCGACTATGAGGATCTGAACGAACAGCGTATCCGTGAGCTTGCGCTGCTGTTCGCGATCGGCTTGCCCGAGAGCGGGAAAAGCCTGGAGAATGTGTTTCGGTATTACTCGAAGGATCCGCATCGAAGCGCGAAATTCGAGGATGATCGCCCGAGGAAGCGGCGCGAAGCCACTCCCGCGATCAGGGATGCGGCACAACGATGGGCGATGGCCGCTTACTCCGGCCTGCGTGCGGGGTAGCGTTGCTGATCAGCCATCTGCATCGATTCATTTATCTGAAAACGGTCAAGACAGGCGGGACAGCGGTCGAAATTTATTTTGAAGTTTACTGCGGGGATCCCGCGCAAAGCGGCGATATCCCCCATTTTCGCGAAGCCGGGGTCTCCGCGTGGGGCGTGATTGGTACCCGCGGCGCGGCGACGGGCGCCTGGTACAACCATATGCCGGCGAGCCGGATTCGGGAACGGATGGGTGAGGCGGATTGGAACGATTACTTCAAATTCTGTGTGGTCCGCAACCCGTTTGACCGTGTGGTTTCGCAATTCTGGTTTCAACTCGAGGCGGCCGCCCGCGAGGAGTTGAGGCAGGCGGACTTTGCCGCTGTCCGCAAGGCCTTTGCCGGATGGAGCCGGCAATTGCGGTTTCCCGTCGACAGCATGATTTACCGGATCGATGGCCAACCTGGGATTGATTATTTCATCCGCTATGAGCGGTTGCACGAAGGGCTGGAAGAAGTGTGCCGGCGATTGAATGTGCCATGGCAGCCGGAGAGGCTGGGACGCTACAAGAGCGGGTTTCGGGTGCGTCCCGAGCATTTCCTCGAATACTACAATTCCCGGGTGACGGCGCTGGTACGAGCGGAATTCGCCTGGGAGCTGGACTTTGGGTTGACGGAAGTCCCCTGACAGGCACAAAGGCCTCATGAACTACGCGGTACGGGTGTGAGCGAATCCGCGCACCTCCATCGCTTACCCCTGCCGCAGCTTTTTAGCCCGGTAGACCGTTTTCATTCACAACCAATCTCCCCAATAGAATCAACACATTAACACTCCAGCCCTCCGCGCGTCTGCTACACCTCAATCCGGAGGAACCTTTATATGCCGTCACCACTGCAATACGCAGCCAACAGACTTAACGCCGAAAAGTCTCACGGTCCCACCTCGCCGCAGGGCCGGGCCCGTTCCAGCATAAACGCACTGCGCCACGGCCTCACTGCGCGCGTCGTCGTGCTCCCGAGCGAAGATATGGACGCCTACAAGGCATTCTCCAAACAGATCGTCGACAGCCTCGACCCTCAAACGCCCGTCGAGCGCCAGTTCGCCCATACCATCGCGGACAATCAGTGGCGCATCAACCGTATAAGATCCATCGAGGACGGCATGCTCGGCATGGGGCATTTTGAGGACGCTGGTAACTTCGACGCGGACAACCCCGAAATCCATTCCGCCATGACCGCTGCCCGTGCCTTCCGGGAGGACTCGAAAGCCTTCGTGAACCTCAGCATCTACGAACAGCGCCTGCACCGGTCGATGAAAGAGGCTCTCCGCCAGCTCAGAGAGCTCCAGGCCGCACGCCGCGAACGCCGCAAGACGGAAATGGACGACGCCATTCGCCTTCTCAAGACTCAGCAAATGAAAGGCTTGCCCTTCGATCCCACGGAACTTGGCTTCGTTTATTCAACCGCCGAAATCGAAGTGGAACAGCACCGCCGCGAGCGCATCCAGGACTCGAAACTGGCCGAAAAGGCTCAATTCAACCTCCCGGATTACGTCGCTTTCTGCGAAGCACAAGCGGTGCCTCTCCCCAACCACCGGTAAATTCCCAAAATTGATATGATCGTCACCGGACCAGTGTCACCACACCCCCATATCGTCCGTTTACTCCTGCTGCCCATCGGCCTGTTGGCAGGCGCGCCGGCTCTCTTAAGCCAGACCGCCACCGACTACCGCGCCGTCCTCAACCAATACTGCGTCACGTGCCATAACGATAAGACCAAAGCCGGCGGCATGTCGTTATTTGATGCGACGGCCAACATCGATCTCGACAACATCCCCGCCAACGCCGATCTCTGGGAAAAAGTGATCCGCAAAGTCCGCGTCGGCATGATGCCGCCCCAGGGACTTCCACGGCCCGATCAGGCTACCCGCGACGCGCTCGTCTCCTGGCTTCAGACCACGCTCGACCGCGCCGCCGCCGCGCGCCCCAATCCGGGCCGTCCCCTCGTGCATCGCCTGAATCGCACCGAATACGCCAACGCCATCCGCGATCTGCTCGCGCTCGACGTGGATTCGGCGTCCCTGCTCCCGCCCGACGATTCCGGCTACGGCTTCGACAACATCGCCGACGTCCTCGGCGTCTCTCCCGTTCTGCTGGAGCGCTACCTGAGCGCGGCCGGGAAAATCAGCGCCCTCGCCGTTGGAGATCCCGGCGTCGGCCCCGCCGGCGAGACTTTCCGCGTCCGCCAGGATGCCTCGCAGGACGTGCACATCGAAGGCCTTCCCATCGGCACGGTCGGCGGCCTGCTTGCCAAAACCACGCTCCCGCTCGATGGCGAATACGTTCTGCAACCCACGCTCTTCCGCACCAACCTCGGCGCCATGCGCGGTCTCGAATATCCGAACCAGCTCGAGATCACCGTTGACGGCGAGCGCGTTCACCTCGCGGCGTTTGGCGGTGATGCCGACTTCAAGGCCAGTCTCGACAACATCACCGCCGCCGCGGATGCCGTTGAAGGGCGATTCACCACGCGCCTGCATCTCAAAGCCGGTCCGCACGAAATCGGCGTGGCGTTCCTCGAACGCAGCGCTACCCAGAACACGCTGCGGCTCCAGTCTTACATCCGCTCCTCAAACGACACGCTGGACCCGGCCGGCCATCCCCACCTGCTCACGTTTACCGTCACCGGCCCCTTCAATCCCACCGGCCCCGGCGATACCCCCAGCCGCCGCCGAATCTTCAACTGCCGCCCCGCAACCATAAGCGAAGAACTCCCGTGCGCGCGGAAGATTCTCACGACTCTCTCCCATCGCGCATACCGCGGCATGTCCACCCCCGCCGATCTTCAACGCCTCATGGAATTCTACGAATCGGGCGCTGCCGCGGTTTTACCGAACCGCGACAGCAATGGAGCGGCAACGAAATCCCCAGGGCAGCTCACCAACTCTTTCGATGCCGGCATAGAGATGGCACTCGAACGAATCCTCGCCAGTCCGAAGTTTGTCTTCCGCACCGAGCGCGATCCCGCTAATGCAACCCCCGGCTCGATCTACCCCGTCAGCGAGCTCGAACTCGCCTCGCGCCTGTCCTTCTTCCTCTGGAGCACCATCCCCGACGACCAGCTTCTCCAGCTCGCCAGCCAGGGCAAGCTCCGCAAGCAGCTCGACGAGCAGGTCCATCGCATGCTCGCCGATCCCAAGGCCGAAGCCCTCGTTACCAACTTCGCCGGCCAGTGGCTCTACCTGCGCAACCTTCGCAGTATGGTGCCGAACTCGATCGATTTTCCCGATTTCGACGATAACCTGCGCCAGTCGTTCCTGCGCGAGACTGAGCTGTTTTTCGGCAGCGTAATGCGCGAAGATCGTAATGTGCTGGATTTGATGACGGCCGATTACACCTTCGTCAACGAACGCCTCGCCCGCCACTACAAGATCCCCAATATCTACGGCAGCCAGTTCCGCCGCGTCACCATCACCGACGAAGCGCGCAAAGGACTCCTCGGGCAGGGCAGCATCCTCATGGTCACCTCGCACACCGACCGTACCTCGCCCGTCGTGCGCGGCAAATGGATTCTCGATAACCTGCTGGGCGCGCCGCCGCCTCCCATGCCGGCCAATGTCCCGCCGCTGAATGAGAACCCGAGCGGCAAGGTTCTGACGATGCGCGAGCGTATGGAAGAACACCGCGCTAACCCTGTCTGCGCCAGTTGCCACCAGATCATGGACCCCATCGGGTTCTCGCTCGAAAACTTCGACGCAGTCGGTTCCTGGCGCACCCGTGAAGGCGGAACGCTGGGTACCCCGATCGATGCCTCCGGCCAATTGCTCGACGGCACAAAAGTAAATGGCCCGATCGAACTTCGCGAAGCTCTCCTCAAAAGACCGGAAATCTTCGTCGACACGCTAACCGAAAAATTGATGACGTACGCGCTGGGCCGCGGACTCCAGTCTTACGACATGCCCGTAGTCCGCCAAATCGTCCGCAACTCAAAGGACTACCGTTTCACATCACTTGTCCTTGGCATCATCGACAGCACCCCATTCCAAAAACGGGAAGTGGGGCCAGGGCTTCCGCCCTGCCGCCGGTCTTCCGACGGGCGTCCTCGAGAAACAGGAGATCCTCCATGTTCATAACGAAAAAATCCCTTTCCCGCCGCACCATCCTGCGAGGCATCGGCGCCGGAATCGCTCTCCCGATGCTCGACTCGATGACGCCCGCCTTTGCCGCGCCCGCCAAACCTGTCCGCCGCTTCGGCGCCATTTTCGTCCCTCTCGGCGAGCGCCCCGGCTACTGGACCCCCGCCAGGACCGGCGCCGATTTCGAATTCACCCCCATCCTGAAACCTCTCGAACCGTTCCGCAATTCGCTCACCGTGGTCTCCGAGCTTTGCGACCCGCTCGACGGCCACGCCGTCACCGTGGCGGCCTGGTTGAGCGGCAGCATTCCCCGAAAGACCATCGCCGAGGACGTCCGCGCCGGCACCACCATCGACCAGATCGTGGCGCGGAAGATCGGCCAGGACACCGTATTCCCGTCGCTTGAGCTCGCCACCGAGGATTTCACCGGATACATCGGCGGCTGCGACCCCGCCTACGCCTGCGCCTACATGAACACGCTCTCGTGGCGCACTCCCACCGAGCCTCTGCCCATGGAAATCAACCCGCGCGTCGTCTTCGAGCGCATGTTCGGCCGGCCCGGCACCGCGGCCCAGCGCCTCGCCCGCATGCAGAGCGACAAGAGCATTCTCGACTCCATCAAAGACGATGTCACCGATCTTGAAGGCGGGCTCGGGCCGCGCGACCGCACTCGCCTCAACGACTATCTGGAGAACCTCCGCGCGCTCGAACAGCGCATTCAGCGCGCCGAGAAGCAGGCCACCACCGAAGTCAAAGTTCCGGACGCTCCCATTGGCGTCCCCGATTCGTTTGAGGAGCACGTAGCGCTTCAATTCGATTTGCTCGCGCTCGCCTATGAGGCTGACATCACCCGCGTCTTCACCTTCATGATGAGCCGCGATGCCAGCCAGCGCGTCTATCCCAATCTCGGCATCACCGAGCCGCACCACTCCATGTCTCACCATGGCAATGACGCCGCTAAGATCGCCAACCTGGTTAAGCTCAACACCTGGCACGTCTCGTTGTTCGCGAAATTCGTGAAGAAGTTGTCGGATACCCCGGACGGTGAAGGCTCGCTGCTCGATCGTTCCATGATTCTCTACGGCAGCGGCATGAGCGAGAGCAACACGCATTCGCGCCTCGACGTCCCCACTCTCCTGGTAGGCGGAACGCAGGGCAACCGGCACATCAAAACACCCAACCAGACGCCGTTGTCGAACCTGATGCTGTCGATCGCGAACAAATTCGGCGATGAAACCGACAAGTTCGGCCTCAGCACCGGCCGAGTCGACCTATGATCCTTTTACCCCACCTGCTGGTCCTGCTTTGGTGGGGCGGGACCCCTGTCCCGCAGCCGACGCCCTCGTCGGCTTCCGACGCCGCCAAACAAGGCGACACCGCGGCCCTCCGCGTACTCATCAAGCAGCACGCCGACGTCAACGCCCCCGCTCCCGACGGCATGACCGCGCTCGACTGGGCCGCACGCTCCAACGACCTCGACATGGCCCGCCTCCTGATCGGCGCCGGAGCCAGCGTGAATTTCGCCAACCGCTACGGCATCACCCCGCTCTCTCTCGCCGCCACCAACGGCAGCGCCCCCATGATCGAGCTGCTGCTCAAAGCCGGTGCCGACCCCAACGCCGCTCTTCCCGAAGGCGAAACAGTCCTGATGACCGCCGCCCGCACCGGCGATCCTGCCGCCATCAAGCTGCTCCTCTCGCACGACGCGAAAGTGAACGCCAAGGAGAACACCATGGGCGAAACCGCGCTGATGTGGGCCGCTGCCGAAAATCATCCCGAAGCCGTCAAAGCTCTGCTCGAAGGCGGCGCTGATATCAACGCCCGTTCCACTGTCCTGGCCCTCGCGCCTTTCAAGTGGGTAACCAGCGGCATGGTCTCCACCACCCTCCCGCGCGGCGGCTGGACACCGCTGATGTATGCGGCCCGCCAAAACTCCATGGAAGCGGCGCGCGCACTGGCGGATGGAAAAGCCGATCTCAACCAAACCGATCCCGACGGCGCCACCGCCCTCGTATTCGCCATCATTAACGCGCACTTCGACCTCGCCGCCATGCTTCTCGACAAAGGCGCGGACCCGAACGTTGCCGACGAAACCGGCATGGCGGCCTTGTACGCCGCCGTGGATATGCATACCCTGGGCCCGATGATCAGCCGGCCGGCGCCAAAGTTGGTCGACAAGCTGGACGCCGCCGATCTCGTGAAGCTGCTCCTGGCCCACGGCGCGAATCCAAACGCCCGGCTTCATCGGCCCGTCATCGGCAGGCATCACGACGGGGGCGACCAGTCCATGGGCGATGGCACAACGCCGTTCATGCGCGCCACCAAAGCCAATGACATTGCCCTCATGAAGGTGCTGCTCGACTCGGGCGCCGATCCGCTGCTCACACAAAAGGATCACACCACCAGTCTCATGATCGCGGCCTCCGGAGGCGCGCGGGCCGGCGCTTATGCCACGGCGTTCTCGGTTTCCGAAGCCTCTTCGATTCAAGCCGTTCAGATCTGCCTCGACCACGGCGTCGATATCAACGCCTTCAACAACAACGGGCTGACTGCGCTCCACAGGGCCGCCCAGCGCGGTGCGGACCAGATAGTGAAGTTCCTCGCCGAGCACGGCGCCAAGCTCGACATGAAAGACAAACAGAATCGGACGCCCGTCGACATGGCACTGCTGCCGACCCCCGATCCGGGCAACACTCCCAAGCCCGGGCATCTCGCCACGGCGGCGCTGCTCCGTCAGTTCATCGCTGCGCAATGAAGACCCTCCTGCTGCTCCTGAGCGCTTCTGCTGTCTTGATGGCGCAGAATGACGACAAGATCTGGTCGGGTGTCTACACCACCGCGCAGGCCGAACGCGGCAAGACGGCATTCCTGAAAAGTTGCAGCAACTGCCACAACAGCACGCTCGACGGCACGGCCCGCGCGCCCGCCCTGCACGGCGACAGGTTCATGGCGAACTGGCTCGACACAAACGTGGACACGCTTTTCACCAAGCTGCGGGACACGATGCCGGCTACTTATCCCGAAACAGTCGCCGACGGAGTCAAGCTCGACATCCTGACCTACCTTCTTCAAGTGAACTCATTTCCGGCGGGATCGGCCGAGCTCAAGCTGGACGAGAAAGAGCTCGCCAACATCCAGATCGTCAAGCAGGGCTCGCGTGAAATACCCAACTTCGCCCTCGTCGCGATCGCGGGATGCCTCGCGCCAGGCCCTGGCAATTCTTGGATCTTGACGAACGCGAGCGATCCGGTCGCAACGAAGGAAGAAGTTTCCACGGATCCCAAAGCCGGGCCGCTCGGCACCCAGACTTATCTCCTGGTAAGCGTGACCGCGTTCCACCCCGCTTCTCATCAAGGCCAGAAAATGGAGGCCCGCGGTCTCTTATACCGGCAGCACAACGACAACCGCATCAACCTCACCTCTCTTCAGATGGTCTCGCCGGATTGCCGGTGAGCCGCTATGAACCATTGACGGTATTTCTCGCAGTGAGGAATTCGTTGCAACTGCACCCACATCTTCCGCGCGCCCGACCGGCGCAAGCGCCCTCGCGGTTTCGGCGGCGTCGTCGCGTCCCGGCGCGCAGCCCGAACTTAGTGTCTTAAAATTTTCTCGAATTTCATCCGGCGCCGCCCGACAAGGCTGTCGAAGGATGTATTCCCATGATGCTCCGAAGCCTGACAATCGAAGTCTGTACTGACCGGGAGTTGCTGGTGCTGGCACTGGAGCGTATCGTGGCGGATCGGTTCCGATGTGAACGGCGATCATCGGAGCGCGTTATCGATCGCGCGCGGGAAAACGATTACCCGGCCGCGATCGTTGTCGACCTGCCGCATGAGCCGCTCCGGGCATCCACCGAGTCGCCGGGAAACGTACCCGTCATCGCGTGGCAGCGGTCGACCGCCAGCGAACCGGCCCTGAAGGCGCTTGATTCGGGAGCGGCAGGGGTATTGAACGATGTATCGAGCGCCGAAGACGTGCTGGCATGTCTGGAAGCGGTTACATCCGGCCTGCGCTGGGTGCCGCCTTCAGTGACTCAGGCTGTGCTGAACACGCGCCGGTGCCACCTGTCGCGCCGGGAAGGGCAGCTGCTCAAATTGATCGCGCAGGGTCTGCGCAACAAGGAGATCGCGTACGCTCTGAGCATTACCGAAGGCACCGTCAAAGTTTACCTTTCGCGGTTGTTTACCAAGGTCGGCGTCTCCGATCGCTTTGAGCTTGCTTTGCTGGGGCTGAGACACAGCGGGCATGACTCGGCCGATCATGCGGGCCCCGTCGAAACCAGGATCGAAGCCGGGTCCAAACCTCTGGACGCGGTCTATCTGTATCGTGAGGTCATGCCTCCCCGCCCGATGCCCGCCACGTATCAGAACGGCCGGAGCCCGAACACTCTGCATTGATATCATCGCGCCGGGGAGTTCCAGTACCCTGCCCTGGACCAAAAACTCTAACCTGCCGGGCAACTGCCGATACTAAGTAGTGAAGGGTTGAAATCGGAGAGACCATGAGAATCAGCGGCACAGGTATCCCGCCGGGAATTGAGGCTGGCGGTGCGTCGAGTGCGCCTCGCCCCGCGTCCGCGGCAGCGGAGAACTATCAAACATCCGACCTGCTGGCGATTTCAGCGGCGGCGGAGGCGATGTCTTCCCGCGGCGAGCGCGTCCAGCAACTGCGGCTGCAAGTCGAGTCGGGAAGCTACTTCCAATCATCGGCGGACATCGGCCAACGGCTGATCTCCAGCGCTCTCAGCCGCGGCGCCTGATTGCTTCGAAAGTATTCTGTTGACGTAATTCATCGTTTCGGGGATCTCCGGAATGCCGAACGCCGCATCGACCCTGCCAGGTCCCGCGTTGTAGGCGCTCAGGGCAAGAGTCAGGTCGCCGCTGTAGAGATCGATCAGCTGCCTCAGGAATTTCGCGCCTGCCGTAACGTTTTCCCGCGGGTCAAATGCATTTCTGACGCCGAGCTCAGTGGCGGTCGCGCCCATGAGCTGCATCAGTCCCATCGCCCCTTTTTCGGATACCGCGCAGGGACGAAAACCCGATTCCTCCTTCATCACGGAGCGCAACAGTTCGGGTGACACCGACGAGGCTTCGCCTGCCTGTGTCACCAGGTCGTCGACTTCAGCGGATGGAAGCGCCGCGCATGGCGGCTCGGCGCTTCCAGTCCGGCCGGCAGCCGGGGGCGGCAGCAGGAAGAATCCCGACTGCCTCGCAACGGATCTTTTCTGCCTGTTAATGGATTGCATTTGCCGTTGAGCCGAGGCATCCATTCGTCGCGCGGCATCGGATGGCGAGGTTTGAGCACTCCCCCGCGCGCCGCCCGGCAGCATGAAAACCACCAGCAATATGCTCGAAATCCAGGCTTTCGCGCCGATGTGAAAAAGCAGGGAAGCATTCATGGAAGTGCCGCCACTGAGTCGCATCGACGCCGCAGGTTCCCGTACGCAGGACCAGTCCGGACTCGACGGGAA
>Ga0181521_10006051_pt1 | contig 13278 bp, 7 predicted proteins | sample PEATcosm2014_Bin_32_FD_119764 | JGI IMG/M metagenome (GOLD analysis project Ga0181521, IMG submission 119764) | Peatland microbial communities from MTU Mesocosm Facility, Houghton, MI, USA - PEATcosm2014_Bin02_60_metaG | ecosystem: Environmental > Terrestrial > Soil > Wetlands > Peat | place...
GGCGTGCGGGGCCGCCGGGCGAGGCCGCAAGACCCTTCTGCTGGAAAAGAATCCCGCGGCCGGCGCGAAAATCCTCCTCTCCGGCGGCACCCGCTCGAACCTCACCCATGCGACCGACTGCCACGGCATCCGCGCGGCCTTCGGACCGCAGGGCCGGTTCCTACACTCCGCCCTGGCCGTCCTGGGACCGGAGGACGTCCTGGCGATGTTCGAGGCCGAAGGGGTCGCCACCAAAGTCGAGGCCGGCGGCAACGTCTTTCCCAAGAGCGATCGCGCCGCGGACGTGCTCGCCGCCCTGGTGGCCCGGCTCGAGCGAAGCGGATGCCAGACCGCCTTGGGCGAGCCGGTCCAGAAGATCGAGCCGGCCGGCTCGGGGCTGCGGGTGGTCACCTCCAAGCGGACGCTCCGGGCCCCGAGCATTGTTCTGGCTACCGGCGGGATGTCCTACCCCACCAGCGGCTCGACCGGCGACGGCTACCGCTGGGCCGCCGCGCTGGGGCACACGATTGTCCCGCCGCGGCCGGCACTGGTGCCCATCACGACCCACGCCGACTGGGTCCGCTGCCTGCGAGGAGTCACCCTCCCGGACGTGCTCCTTCGCGTGATCGAGCCGGACGGCGGCGGGTGCATGGCCGAGCGGCGCGGGGCCCTCTTGTTCGCCCATTTCGGGGTGACGGGCCCGGCGGCACTGGACGTGAGCCGCGCCGTGAGCGGACATTCGCGGCCCGCAGACCTCGTCTTGGAGTGCGACCTGGCCCCGGACGCCGACGCGGAGGCGGCCGAAGCGGCTGTCCGCGAAACGTGCCAGCGGTCGGGCCGGCGACTGGCCGGGGGACTGCTCGATGCCTGGCTGCCGCGCCGCGTGTCCGAGGCGATTGCCCGGCAGGCCGGAGTGGCCCCCGCCCGCCGGGCCGCCGAGCTCAGCCGCCCCGAGCGGCAGGCCCTGGTCCGCGGCCTCAAGCAACTGGTCATCCCGGTGGCCGGGACCATGGGCTTCCGCAAGGCGGAAGTCACGGCCGGCGGCGTGACCCTCGAGGAAGTCGATTCCAGCACGCTCCAAAGCAAACGGGTCCCCGGCCTCTACTTCGCCGGCGAGGTCCTGGACCTCGATGGGCCCATCGGCGGTTACAACTTTCAAGCGGCTTTCAGCACCGGCTGGCTGGCAGGACTGTCGGCGTAGGGCGAGCTATTTCGGTGTTACCGGCTTTGGGTCGCGAGGTCCCCCGAGTCCCCGTGCCGCAAAATTCGCGAATCCGAAGTCCGCGTTCGTTCCAATGCCCCGGCGGCCGTCGCAAGCGAGGAATATGCCGATTCCGGGGTTCCCCGTCGTGAACGTATCATCCGTGACCTGGGCTTTCCGGACGCCGTTGATGTAAACGGTAATGACGTTGCCGACGATCGACGCCTTCAGTGTGTCGCCGTTCTTGAGTCCGTAATCGGCGCCACCCGGTCTCGCCAGGTAGGTGAATTTCCCCAGCGGGCCGTCCCAGCGGACAATGTTGACATACGACGAGCCGTCGGCAACGCACCTGGCGAAACACTCGTACCCCGTCGTGCGATGCGGCGAGCTCGTAAAGCGCAGCAGGATCTCGACTTCCTGATAGCACTTGGAGCTGGGGTGCGCGATATGTGCTTTTCCCCAAGCTTCCTGGTCCGGCGGAAATCCGGAGAGTATCGCATAGGAATCCGCATACTTTTTATCGCCGTCCTCGGTGCCGGTTTGCGTGCCGCAGGCAATCCCGCCGCTCTTTCTGATGCGCGTCCAATCCAGCCCGTTATTGGACCACTTCCCGCCTTCAGAGAGCGGGTCTTCAGTACCCTTGAATTCGGTGGTGTATGTCTGGGCGAAGCCGGCCGTCGCGAGCAGCGCCCACGCCGTCAAGGCCACAGACGCCCGTAGGGAGGCCAGTGCCCGACGCGATTGTCCCGCGCCAACGAACTTCCAATACAATTTGATTGTACTCATTGTTCCTCCGCGTCAGGCGGCCCCCACGCCTCCTGCTGCCCCACAAGACCGATATTGGGCTATCTCGCACGCCGCTGGAATTGCGGCGATTCAGCCCGTGACGAAGTCCGCGAGAATCCGAAAGGACGGACACTTCCTCTTGACCGCCTCGATGTCCAGGTACTTCGCCATCTGCTCGTTGTGCGTCGCATGGCTGTAGCGCGGCCGGCCGTTGCTGCCCTTGCTCAGCCTCTCAAGGTGCTCATCGGGCTTGGGAATCCCTTCGGGGTTGTCGATCGGCTTGGGCACCCAGGAACGAAACAACTTGGTGGCACACTCGACGTCCGCCAGTATCCAGGCCTCCAGCGCCTGAACGGGAATGACGATGCAACACTGCTCGGTCACGCCCGAGGGCTTGACGATCTCGTCGCGGACGCGCTCGCGTTTCGGTCCCGGGTCCGGGCCGTCCGCGTCATGGCAGATAATGAAGCGCGTGTGCTTGAGGCGCTGAAGGTTCTGCAGCTCCTTCGCGCCCTTGCGCAGCATCTTCGAGCACCCGCCGAAGCCCTTGGGTGTGACTCTCAGCGAGTCGTTGTGCGCGAGCCTCCGGACGAGCACCTTGAGCGTGTTCGCGTCGGTTATGTCCTCTCCCAGGATCGCGTACACGCTTCAGCCCCCGTCTACCACTTCGAGGAAGTCCGACAGCGTGCCTTCCTCCTCCAAGTACTTGCGGGCCGCATCAAGTTCCTCGGCCGTGAGGGGGCGGACCTTGGTTTCTCCCTCGCTCATCGTAACCAGCCGAACCGATTTGGGGTCGAGCGTGTCGAACACCACCGCCGAATGGCTTGCTATGATCAACTGGCAACGGCCCGAATATGTTCGGAGGACATCGATGAGCTTGCGCAGCAGGCCACGATGAATCCCCTCCTCGGGATGCTCCAGGAGCATGATGGCCGACTGGTCGAAGATCAGCGAAACGATCATCCGCACGATCCGGCGTGTGCCAGATGACAGGTCCTCGAAGCCGAAATGCCTCGCGGTGTCACTCCCCTGCATTGCTGGCGCAAAAGTGAGCCAGTAGAACTTCTGCCCGCCCTTCTTGCCCTCCTTGCCCCGGCCCTCAAAAGTGCGCGCGTCGATGTTTGCGAGGAGCCCAAGCCCGTCTGGGCCTAGCAAACTCCGTATCTCCTCGAAGTCTGCCTGTCTATCGAGGGCAACGTGGAGCAGGCGCATGAGAACTGAAGGACCCGGGTCGCCGGTGGCACGGTAGTGGACCAGCCAGTCCTCATACGTCGCCTGCGGGATAGGGGCTGCCTCGTCGTCGCCCTCAGTCAACGGATAGTAGCGGACCGTCTCTAGGGCGGATAGAAGCGGGCGGATGAGTCTGGCGACCTCCGAATCGGGCGGAAGCACGGAGACCAATGCGGGCATACAGGATGCGTTGTGCCCAATCTCAACCCGCGTTTCCGAGGGCCACAGGGTGACATTCTCGTTGTGTCGCTCGAAGGCCGGCTGCCTCACGCCGTCACCGGCGGCAAAAGCCAAGGACTCGGCCATCGTCGTGTGAATGCGCCGCGCTGCGCCTGGCGCGCCGGGCGGGATGACCTGCCGGCTGGTCTTGAGCGAGTAGAAGTATGTCGTGCCCGGAAGTGCGAACTCCATCGAGGCGATTCCCGGCGTGATCGGCGGGCGGATGCCCTCGAGGGAGGTTGCCGTTTTCGCCAACCACCGTATTCCCCGAAGCATGTTCGTCTTACCGACTGCATTCCTGCCCACGAGCACCGTCATCGCGCCGAGGTCGTCGAGCTCGACGTCGCGGCACGACCGGAACCCACTGATCTTTACACGCCTCAGCATCGCACCATCCCACCCTGGCAAGCCACGCACCCCTTCCTATCATCGACAGAACAAGGCTATCATACGCAATGCAGGACCGAAAGGCCCACCACGGCCGCTCTTGAGCTTGAACCCGGCCCAGGCGATCCCCTAATATCCGGTGCCCGGGGCCCCTCTGCGGAGAGTGTGCGGCGGTGCTCTTTGAAAAAACGGCGACAAACACCCCCCGAACAGGCGGGCGGCTGGAAATCTCGAAGCCCGCTGTCCCAAAGCCGGCGGGCCGGATGCCCCAGCGGAGGGGCGGGAGGGAGGGGATCGGTTTGGCAAATCGTGAAAATGATGACCAACAGAAAGTGCGTCGGGGTCATAGCGACGTTAGTCAGTCGGGCGAGTCCAGTCGCAAACGAACCACAAAGACACGAAGACACGAAGTAAAAACGCCGGGACGTTGCCGGTGCCGGCCGGCCTCCGTAGATAGTCGGGCTCGCCCGGCCGGATGCCCCAACGAACTTGGTGCTCTTTGTGCCTTCGTGGTTGATTTCTTGCGGCTTGGTGGACAATGACCGGGGGACGCGAAGGCGCCACAGGCAAGATGCCCGTGCTACGAGCCGCCGTCAGGACCCCAGGCCGTCGTCGATCACCTCGGGATCGAAGATCGTGCCGGTCGGCTCGCTGCGGGGCTGTTGGATCTCGCGGAGCAGGTGCCGCGTCAAGTGGCTGTGCCAAACGCTGTAAAGGAAGTAGATCACCAGGCCCAGCACCAGCCAAATCACCAGCCGCAGCCAGGTGTCCAGCGGCAGGAAGAGCATCAGCGCGAAGTTCACCACGATGCCCAGCGGGGCGACGATCCCCAGCACCGGGCAGCGGAACGGCCGATGCGCCGCCGGCCGCTGCACCCGCAGCACCCACACGGCCGCACAAACGATGACGAAGGCCATCAACGTCCCCACGTTGACCATCTCCTCGAGCTTGTAGATCGGCGTCAGGGCGGCCGTGACGCAGATCACCACGCCGGTGACGATCGTGGCAACGTGCGGCGTGCGGAAGCGGGGGTGGACCGTGCCGAACACTTGCGGCAAGAGACCGTCCCGCGACATGGCCATGAAGATCCGCGCCTGGCTGAGGAACAAGACCAGCAGGACGCTGGTCATTCCGGCCAGCCCGCCGACGGCGATCAGGGCGGTCGAGACCCGCAGGGCGAAGCTGCCTTCGACGGCGGCCCGCTGGGCGAACGCCACGGCGATGGGGGCCTCGATGTCGATGTTCGGATAGGGGGCCATTCCTGTCACCACGGCCGCGACCAGGATGTAGAGCACCGTGCAGACCCCCAGCGACACGAGGATGCCGATGGGCACGTCGCGCTGCGGCCGCCGGGCCTCCTCGGCATGGGTCGAGATCGAGTCGAAGCCGATGAAGGCGAAGAAGACGATCGACGCCCCCAGCATGATCCCCGACAGGCCGTAGGGCATGAACGGACTCCGCGCGGCGTCGTCGATGGGCACCAGCCAGCGGTTCAGGCCCATGAGTCCGAGGATGCCCCACGATTCCGCCTCGGCGTCGCGGCCTTTCTGTTCCACGTCTTCGAGCAAATCCTCGACCAGCCGGGCGTCCTCGGCAGTTTTGGGCAGGTCCGGCGCGAGCTTGGCGCGAAAGTCGGCGATCTCGTGTTGGGCCTCGGCCGCTGTGATCTTCCCGCCCTGCTCCAGAAGCCCGCGGTCCTGCTCCTGGCGGAGGATGCGGTAGCTGGCGACCAGTTGTTTCCTGACGTCGGCCTGGCGGTCTTCGGCGAGGCGGCCCTGGTCGACGGCGTCCTGGACGACCTTGGGAATGACTTTGCGTTCCTGCGGCAAGGCCCGCTCGGCTACGGGGACGCTATGCCAGTTGGCCGGACTCACGTAGGCCCAGCCGACCGTGATCACAAACAGCACCACGGCCAGCTTGCAAAGCACGAGGGTGGCGTTGGTGCGGGCGCTTTCGCGGATGCCCACCACCAGCACGGTGGTCACCAGGGCCAGGATGACGACCGATGGGAGGTTGAAGATGCCGCCGCTGAAGGGGTCCTGCGACAGGGACTTGGGGACGCGCCACAGGCCCATCGCGCCCAGCAGCTCGTTGAAGTAATGGGTCCACGCGGAGGCCACCGTGGCACAGCCCATGGCGTATTCGAGGATCAGGTCCCAGCCGATGATCCAGGCGAAGATTTCCCCCAGCGTGGTGTAGGCGTAGGTGTAGGCGCTGCCGGCCACGGGGGCCATGGCGGCGAACTCCGCGTAGCACAGGGCGGCCAGGGCGCAGCCCAGGCCGGCGATGGCGTAGGAAACGATGACGGCGGGCCCGGCGTCGTGGGCGGCCGCGCGGCCGGTCATCACGAAGATGCCCGCCCCGATGATGCAGCCGATGCCCAGGGCGGTCAGGGCTACCGGCCCCAGCGCGCGGTGCAGGCGGTGCTCGCCCGCCGCCTCGGCCAGCAGCATTTCCAGGTCCTTGCGGGCAAAGATGCGTTTCCAGCTCACGCGGGCTCTCCTGGACAAAAAATGGTGGGGCTCGCCGACCATGCTGCGCACGGCGCCCCTCAACCCACCCTACACTCGGCTCCTGGTCTTCATTCCGTCTTCGACGCCGCCGGGCGGAGGATCGTGTACCACCGCCGCACGGCGTCCAGCACGATCAACGTCGTCAGCACCAACATGATGCTCGCCAGCACGCACATCAGCTTGAGCGAGAAGGCCTTCGCCGGATCGAGGGACGGCCCGGCCAGGTCCTCCCGCCACGCCTGGATCCGCAGCACCCCGGCGAAAAACACCGTCACCACGACAAACGCCAGCGGCACGCCCGTACACAAGGCATAAATCCGCTTCGGCGAGTGCGCGAGCAGGTAGGTGGTGCCGACAGCCAAAGCAATTGCCGCCAGAAGCTGGTTGGCAATGCCCATCATGTTCCAGAGGGTGTCGATGCTGCTGGTATAGACCAGGTATCCCCACAGGGCGCAGACCAGGAGACTCATCGAGACGTTCAGGAGCCAATTGGGTTGGCGCCCCTCGACCGGGCGGCGGCGGAACTGGGCCCACGAGTCCTCGAAAACGAACCGCGCCACGCGGGTGCCGGTCTCCAGGAGCGTGAGGATAAAGAGCGCTTCGAACATGATGATGAAGTGGTACCAGTAGGCGGCCATCTGGTCCATGCCGGGAATTTTCGAGAAGACCTTGGCCATGCCGGCCGCAAGCGTCACGGCGCCCCCCACGCGGCTTGCCAATTCTTCGCGCATGCCGGCTTCCAGCGATGTGAGCTCGACGGGGGCGATGTCCCATTGATGCTCGGACTGAACGCGGCGGGCCATTTCCGCATAGTGCTCGTCGCCGTACCGGCGGGTCAAGCGGGCCCGCTCCGGGAGATTCGCCACCGCGGCGATTTCCGGCGGAGGAGCGACGTTGTAGTTGATGCGGAAGTAATCGCCCGGCTCCAATGCGCAAGCGGCGATCAAGGCGGTGACCGAAACAAAGCCCTCCATGAGCATCGCCCCGTAGCCGACGGCGCGGATGTCCGACTCCCTGTCGAGCATCTTGGGCGTCGTGCCGGAGCTGATCAGGGCATGGAACCCCGAGAGCGCTCCGCACATGATCACGATGCACACGAACGGCCACACCGAGCCGAACATCACCGGCCCGCCGCCGTGAATGAAGCACGTGGTCGCCGGCATGTTGAGCGCCGGCCGGACAATCAGGATTCCCGCCGCGATCAGGGCGATCACGCCGATCTTCATGTACGAGGTGAGGTAGCCGCGCGGGGCGAGCAGCAGCCAGACGGGCAGGATCGACGCGATCGCCGCGTAGACCGGCAGGATGATCGATAGTTGCGGCTTGCTGAAGACGAGGTACGTGCCGAGCGACGAGTCGCTGAAGGGCTTGCCGAGGATCACGCCCAGGAGCACGAGGCTCACGCCGATGATCGACGCCTCGCCGATCCGGCCCGGCCGGATCTGGTTCATCCACAGACCGGTGAGGAGTGCGGCGGGGATGGTCACGACGATCGTGAACATGCCCCAAGCGCTTTCGCTCAGGGCATTGACCACGACCACGGCCACGCCGGCCAGCGTGGCGATGATGATGAACAGCGTGGCCAGGGTGGTCGTCAGGCCGGCCAGCGGGCCCAGCAGATCGCGGGCGATCTGGGGGAGCGATTGCCCGTTGTGCCGCACGGAGGCCAACAGGACCACGAAATCGTGTACGCCGCCGGCCAGGCAGGCCCCGATCACCAGCCAAGCGAAGCCGGGGAAGTAGCCCCATTGCGAGGCCAGGACCGGGCCCACGAGCGGCCCGGGGCCGGCAATCGCGGCAAAATGGACCCCGAACAGCACCAGCCGCCGCGTGGGATGGTAGTCCACGTCGTCGCGGAGCCGGTGGGCGGGGGTGATTCGCGCATCGTCCAACACCGCCACCCGCGCCGCCAGGAACGCCCCGTAGAAGCGATAGGCCACCAGGAACGCCGCCAGGGCGGCAATCACCAGCACCAGTGAGTTCACGGTCCACCTGAAGTCTTGTTGCGAAACCCAATGCGCATCTTACGGCAAGCGGCGGTTTCGAGCAATCGGAGGTAGACGGACGCGGCGGACTCCCTATAATGGGCAAATCCTCTGCGAAAACCGCCCCCCATGGATCGACGACCATGCCCGAGAAACTCATCATCATCGGCAGTGGCCCCGCCGCCTGGACGGCCGCGATCTATGCGGCCCGGGCGGAATTGGCGCCGCTGGTGCTCGAAGGGGCCATCAGCGAAGACAACCGGCTCGCCGGGACCCTTCCTTTGGGGCAGTTGGCCCTCACGACCGAGATCGAGAACTTTCCCGGCTTTCCCAACGGCGATCTCGGGGCGTATCTGGAAAGCGCCATGCCCCCGGAGAAGCGGGGAATGCTGCCCCCGCACGGCGGGCATGGCCCCAGCGGCCCCGAGCTGATGGAACTGATGCGGCAGCAGGCGGCCAACTTCGGCACGCGGATCGTCACCGAGGACGTCATTTCCGTGGATTTCCGCCGCCAACCGTTCCGCCTGGCGGCCTCCGACCAGCGGGGCTACGAGGCCCGCTCGGTGATCGTGGCCACCGGCGCGCGGGCCAACTACCTGGGCCTGCCCTCGGAGCAGCAGTTCAAGAACCGCGGCGTCAGCGCCTGCGCCGTCTGCGACGGGGCCCTGCCGCGGTTCCGCAATCGGCCGCTGGCGGTGGTCGGCGGCGGCGATTCGGCCGTCGAGGAGGCCAACTACCTCGGCCGCTTCGCCAGCAAGATCTACCTGGTCCACCGCCGCCATGAGTTGCGGGCGTCGAAGATCATGGCCGAGCGGCTTCTGGCCAACCCCAAGGTCGAAGTCCTGTGGAACCGCGTCGTCCAGGAGGTGCTGGGCAACGACCGTGACGGCGTGACGGGCGTCCGCCTGGCGAGCACCGCAGGAGAGCCGCCGCTGGAGTTGGAGATATCGGGCTTCTTCGCGGCCGTCGGCCACACGCCCAACACGGCCTTCCTGGAAGGCCAGTTGGAAATGACCGACAAGAAGTACATTCGCTGGACCCGGCCGCCGCGGACCCTGACCAGCGTCGAAGGCGTCTTCGCCGCCGGCGACGTGGCCGACGACTACTACCGCCAGGCGGTCACCGCCGCCGGCAGCGGCTGCATGGCCGCCCTGGACGCCGAACGCTGGCTGGCGGAAAAGGGACTGGGGTGAGGGAAGCATGGCTGAAACCAGGGTACCTGGCGAGTCTGGCGGTCTTGGGCAAGCCATCCTCGATAGCCTGTCCGCGATTCTCCGGCGTTGCGAAGCCTCCGGCCTTCGACTCGGCTACCCCGGGGAGGGTGTGGAGCGCCAATTTCGTGCCTGGTTGGTAAGCGATCTTCTTTGCGCCGTCCTTGGCTGGCCGGTGGAAAAGACTGTCGTTGGCGAGCGTTTCGACATCTTGTTGCAAGACGCCGATGGTTTTCCCATTGCAACCATCGAGACGAAAACGCCATATCATCGAGCCAGCCAGAAGGAACGTGACGACTTTGAGGGCCGGCTGTCGGGTTTTGGAACACTCCGGTACGCCTACTTCACGAACGGCAATGAGTGGGAACGCCTCGACATCTTTTCGCCCACAGGCGTTCTGGAAATCCAGTTGCGGCTTGCGCTGGACCTGGGCCGTGCCACGCCGGAGGAGGCGGAAGGTTTCTTCGCGCCGCTGGCAGCCTACCGGTACTTCCAAACGGCGCCGCGTAGGGCGCGACATCGCGTCGTCAAAGACAATCCCCACATTCTCCAGGCGCTAGCTGCCGACTTGGACGAGGCGATTGGCGACTTCGCCTTTCTGCTGGAGGCGGTTCTTTCAGGCTTCCACGACCACAGGGCAGGGGAGCAGGTGCGCGGGATTGCGCTGAATCTGTTTGATCTGTGGTGCGACAAGTGCCTCGTCGTCTCGCCGGGGCAGGCCGGAGAGCGGCTTTCCCGGCTGTGCCGCGAGAACGAAATGAGCACGCCGGAGATCGCCCGGGCCGTTGGCGACCTTGGATTCAGCGGGGCGGCCGCGGTAGCCGCCGCCGACAGGATCGCGGTATTGTCCGGGGCGCAGCAGGGCGATCCGGCTGCGGTGCGCGGCGCGATTTGGCCGGCGTTTGCCGAAGCGGTCAAGAAGCTCTGCGCCCAAACCGCGCACGTTATTCTCGCGCGGGCACTGCTCTATCGCATCGGCGAAGACCAGACGGCCTTTCCCCGGCTGCTTTCCGGCGAAGAGATGGAGAGGTCGCTCCTGTCGCCTATTTCGGCGTTACTCGACGCCCCCGGGCCGGCTACCGATCTTCTGTTTCGAGTTCAAGACGGCATGCGGCGATTCCTTCCCGCGGTGTATGAGCTCGGCGAGTTTGACTGGTGGCAAGTGCGCCATGACAAGCGGGCGGTCCTCGCGCGGGGCGAACTCGCATGGTTGGGGGGCATGGATCGGGAATTCGAGCGCGCCTCGCGGCGGCTCCTGCGCATCCTGAACGGCTACTTCTTCGGACAGGTCGACGTGGATGTATGGCGGAACGTTTACCAGCACTACTTGCCTGAGGAAGAGCGGCAGAAGCTGGGAGGGTTCTACACGCCGGACGAACTGATCGACCTCGTTCTGGACCTTGCGGGGTACGTCGCCGTCCAGGAGGGGCTGTGCCATCTCTCGTTTATCGACCCGGCGTGCGGCAGCGGCGCGTTCGTCGCCAACGCGCTGGCGCGGCTGTTGCAACACCTTGAATTGGACCTCCCCTGCCACGCGACCCTGCACAAGCGAGGGCTCGCTGGCTGGAAAAAGGCAGAGAGCATTCTGGATCTCGTCTCGCAGAACGTGCATGCCGTCGATCTGCACCCGTTTGCCGCGTTCCTTACAACGGTCAATTCCCTCTTCCTGTTGATGCCGGCGTATGTCAAAGCCCGCGAGAAGAATCCTGCCTACTCTCTCGACCTCCAAATATTCTCGTCCGATTCGCTCGAAAAACACGACAAGGACCTCATCGCGCCCGACCTGTTCACCAAGCTCAACGCACGCGTTCAGCTTACGGAGGAATCGTTTCACCGCTACCGGGAGATGCTCAAGAAGCGCTTTGACCGCGTTTTCGGAAACCCTCCCTGGGGCGGTGTCCTGAAGGGTCCGCTGGCCCCGGTCTACGACCGGGCGAAGAAGCAGCGGTTTGCGGCGGAGTATCCGGCGGCCGCCCAGGGAAAGTACGATGTGTACGGGTTGTTTGCCGAGCGCGCGCTGCAAATCCTGAAGCCGGGCGGCCGCTTCGGGTTGGTAACCCAGAGCACCTTCCTCGACAAGGCGTGGGCGGCCGGCCTGCGGCGGCTCCTGACCTCCAAATCGCAGGTCCACTACCTCATCGACCTGAATCCGTTCGGCCAACTCTTTTTTGGCAGGATGAATACGCCCTGCGTGACCGTCGCGGACACCGTGGACCACACCGATCTCGACGGCAACTGCATTACGGTGCTTTCCACCCTGCCGACCAACCTCGGCGGGCTGGACGAAGCGGCACGCCGGAAAGAGGTCGTTTCTACGATCCGGCAGGCAATTGCGCGAGTATCCACGGGGCGCCGGGCTGCTTCCGTCGGATTTGCACGTGCCGCCCGCATCAAGGTCAAGGGCCTGGCCGAGAGCGCAAAGGACCGTTGGAACCTGCTACCGGCGCGTGGGGCCACTGCATCGAGGCCGGGCGCGCTCAGCGTTGCAGACGTCTTGGATAGCCGCCAGGGCGTGACGCCCGGCGGGTCCCTCGACGTGTTTCTAATCTCGGAGCAACGGGCGTCGGAAGTGGGGCTTGAACCGGCACTCCTCCACAAGGCGATCAAGAGCAAGGAGGCCGGCCGGTGGTCCGTCGCGTGGAAAGGCCGAGTTCTGCTGTATCCGTACACGATCTCGGGGCGCAATGTCGCACCGGCATTCGCTCTTCGCTGGGATGAAGTCGGCGACCCCAAGTTGGCGGAAGCCATTCGCCGGCTGGACCTACGCCACGCGTTGGACTTCGAAAGACAACTGGACGCCCACGAGACCGCCATTGTTCGCCGCGGCGGCATCAATCGCGCTACAGCGAAGGCCCTGCTCGAGCACCGCATTGCTTTGGGCCTGGTGAAGTACCCGGCGGCGGCCCGATACTTGGTCGAGCACTATGACCGCCTGGAGGGCCGCGTTTTCGAGAAGAAGGGATTCACCCACGCCGGCAAGCATTGGTACGAATACCACCGGCCCCGCGATCCGAGACTGATGCTGTCGAGAATGCGCATCCTTTCGCCTACGCTGGTGAAGGCGGTTCGGTTCTCTTTGGACGATGTCGGCTACCTATCCGATCACGCGTGCCTCTATCTCCAACCAAATGCAGGGACCAACGGCGGGTACATGGACTTGCGGAGGAAGCTGCGCGAGGCCGTCGGGAGGGACGTTCCGTTGGAGGGCGTCCTGAAGTACTGCTTGGCGTTTCTTAACGGCCAAGAGGCCAATGACCGTTTGCTGCGGGGGCGGCGCCCTACGCCGAAGGGCTTCTATCAGGTGACGGAGGCTTACCTCCGTGAAGTGCCGATTCCGATGCCCGCAAAGCGCACTGCCAAGCGCGTCCTGGAGCTTGTGACGCGCCTGACTTCAACCGATGGTCCTTCGGAAATTGAGGCGCTGGAAAAGGAACTTGGTAAACTCGTTTCTGCGATGCTCTGAGGAAGGCCCGCGCCACATCGGGATGAACGTCATGCAACACCATACCGTTTCCGATGCCCGCCGAAGTGAGGCCATCGGCCGCGAGGTCCTTGTCCGCGGCTGGGTCCGCACGCGGCGCGACTCGAAGGCGGGTTTCAGCTTCCTGGAACTCAACGACGGCTCGTGCCAGGGCAATCTCCAGGTGGTGGCCGAGGCCGCGCTGGGGAACTACGAGTCGGAAGTGAAGCGGCTGACGGCCGGGTGCAGCGTCTCGGTCGAGGGCGTGCTGCGGGCATCGCCCGGCAAGGGCCAATCGACCGAGCTA
>Ga0181521_10006060_pt1 | contig 13260 bp, 7 predicted proteins | sample PEATcosm2014_Bin_32_FD_119764 | JGI IMG/M metagenome (GOLD analysis project Ga0181521, IMG submission 119764) | Peatland microbial communities from MTU Mesocosm Facility, Houghton, MI, USA - PEATcosm2014_Bin02_60_metaG | ecosystem: Environmental > Terrestrial > Soil > Wetlands > Peat | place...
CCACGATTATGAGCCGTGTGCTCTTACCAACTGAGCTACGCCGCCGCGGAGCCCCCTGTCGGAATCGAACCGACGACACCAGCCTTACCATGGCTGTGCTCTGCCGACTGAGCTAAGGGGGCGATGCCAGCCAGCATCGCCTGGCGCTGCCGCGACGGCCGATCATATCCGCGCTTGGCCCGGGAACCCAGCGGGGGCTTCATTACGATGCAGCGCGTGGACATCCGCCGCGCGAATCTGGCCGACGCCGAGGCGATCCGTCAGATCTACAACATCGAGGTGACCGGGTCGACCGCCACGCTCGACCTCGTCGCGCGCACGCCTGAGGAACAGGCGAATTGGATGGTGGCTCATTCGGGCGTATACCCGGTCATCGTCGCCGAAGAAGGCGGGCAGGTGGTCGGCTTCGCCGCCCTGTCGCCGTACCGGCCGCGCCCCGGTTACGCGACTGCCGTCGAGGACTCGATCTACGTCGCGGAGCAGCACCGGGGCAAGGGGGTCGGACGCGCCCTGCTCAGCGAGGCCGTCGACATGGCGCGGAACCACGGCTTCCATTCCGTCGTGGCCCGCGTGAGTGCCACGCAACAGGCCTCGGTGGCACTGCACCAGGCCTGCGGCTTCGAGCTCATCGGCATCGAACGGGAGATCGGACGCAAGTTCGGCCGCTGGGTGGACGTGGCTCTCCTGCAGCGTCTTCTCTGACGGCGCGCCTCAGCCCGGCGGCAACGCCGGCACGCGGTCGTGCTCGGCCTGGCTCAGCGCCCTTCTCAATCTCATCACGAGCGGGATGGCAAGCAGGAGGAGCATCGCGAGCGAGGCGACGGCGACGAGGATCTGGTTCGCCTCGCCGAACTGGACCACGAGCGACCCGGCACCGGGCAGGCCGAGAAAGCAGGCCACGGTCGAGAGCACGATCACGAGCACTCTGAGGCGGTGCTCGGCGATCGCCGCCAGGACCACCATGGACCACGCGACGTACCACGGTTGCACAGCCGGTCCGAGCAGCACGACCGCGAGGAACGTCAAGCCCATCGCCCGCATCGCCGTTGCCTCCCGGGCCCGCCACAAGAGGCGGAGCGCGACGGCCGCTGCGAGCACGAGCCCGAGGTCCCTCGCCCCGCTCAGGAGGACATGCTGATGGTCCCCGAGGCGGGCCAGCTCCAGGAGCTTCGTCGCCAGCTGGCCGGCGATCGTGGGGGGATCGCTCCAGGACCTGATCGTTGCGCCGTTGCCGAGCGCCGTCACCCAACCCCACCCGAGCCCGACCATCTCGGACACCGCCGCCATCACGACCACACCGAGCCCCACTGCCGCCGCGGTTGGCCTGAGCCTGGACTTCCACGACACTTGGTCGCCGAGAAACCCCCAGCCGATGTAGATGACGCCGATGAACGCCGGGATCTTGATCATCGCCCCGATCGTGCACAAGAGCACCCCGACGACGGGGCGTCGCTCACGCGCGAACCAGAGCCCGGCCGCGAGGAAGCCGAGCATCAAGGCGTCATTGTGCGCGCCCGCTATCAAGTGCAGGAGCACGAGAGGGTTCAGAACGGCGAGCACGAAGGCGACGGAGGGATCGTGCCCGTAGGAGCGGGCGAGCCGCGGCAAGAAGACCCCGATCATCACGACACCCGCGAGGGCGAGCAGGCGGAAGCCCACGACCGCCAGGAGCTCGTCGTGGTGTACGACCGTGGCATTGACGCCTGCCATCCAGAGGAACACCGGCCCGTACGGGGAGGTCACGTCGGCCCACAGCTTGTCGACCAGCCCCGAGAAGGCATTCACGCCGAGTACGGCCGGCCCGAACAGGTACGGGCTGATTCCGCGGCTCATCATCTCGCCTTGGGCCGCGTAGCTGTACGAGTCCCGGCTGAAAAGCGGCGCCACGACAAGAAGCGGGGCCGTCCAGGCCGCGAACATGGCCGCAAAGGACCGAAGGGGCAGTCCCTTGTGGCGCCGGGCGATGCGGATCAGGGCGATCCAGGCCTGCAACATGACCACCATGCCCCCATAGACGGCCACAAGACCGATGAACAGGTTCTTGTTCGCAGGCAAAGGTGCACCGGTCACCACCGGCGGCGGGGGGATGCCGAAGAACCACGGGTGGCACACGGTTGTCGAGCCGGACACGATGCCGGAGCACGACTTCCAGGTGAATGGGGAGCTCGGCAAGGAAGCGCCCCAGGCGATGGCGACCGCGCTGACGAACCCGATGATGGCCGGCACCGCCAGCAACCGAGCGACCGGCGTCTCGCCAGGGACATACGGCTGCACTTCGCCGAGCGGCGTACGCATACGGGCCAGGAACACGACCGAGCGGTCGATTCGCCGCCGGGCGCGGTCGACCAGCCGGTTCAGCCGATCCAGCAAAGGCCGAGCGTGCGAAGGCCCGGAACCTCCCGGCTGGGGATCACGCTCCAAGGTCCTCGACGCCGACATGGCGCGTCCTCTCGGTCTTGTTATGCGGAGCGATCCTAACCAAGGGCCTCTTCCGCGGGACGGCGCCGGCGAGAAGCTGCATGACACGAGCACACGAGCAGGAATTGGCTACGGTCGGACCCGTGCGGACAGGCGGCCACGGCGGGAAGGGACTCGCCGCGCCGGAACCTGCCCGAGGCGCCGAGACCCGGGCGCGCCAGTTCAGCCGGCTCGGTCGCCGTGATGCTCTCGTCGTCGCGCTGCTGGTGGGCATCCCGGTGATCGCGCTCAGCATCCCCGCGCTCGCCGGCTACCCGTTGATCACGGGCGACGACCTGACGCAGAACTACCCGCTGTCGGTGCTGTCGGCCCAGTTCCTCGCTCACGGCCATCTCCCCGTGTACGACCCGTATCTCTGGTCCGGGGCTCCCCTCCTGGCGGGAGCGAGCGCGCACGCACTGCTCCCTACCACTTTGCTGTTCACCTTCCTTCCCCATCTGAGCGCCTGGGTCCTGGCGGAGGCGCTCACGCTCGCGGCTGGAGCCATCGGTGGGTTCGTGCTGCTCAGGCGCAACTGCTGCCGGACGCTCGCGGCGGCGCTCGGCGGGGCCATGTTCGGGTTCGGGGGCTTCGTATCGTCACAGATCGTCCACATCGATTTCGTGGCGGCCTCGGCGTCACTTGTCTGGTGCCTCGTCGCCCTGGACGGGATCGCCCGCGACAACCCCAGGCGCGGACCGGCCTGGGCGCTCGTCCTCGGCGCCGCGGTCGCTTGCATCGCCTTGTCGGGGAGCCCCGACATCGCCATCGACGCCCTCGTGGCGGTCGTCGTCTACGGGGGCCACCTTCTCATCACCGAGCGGGGTCGCGTCCTTGCCCGCCTCGGTTGGGCCGCCGCCGGAGGCGCCGCCGGCTTGGCGGCCGGTGCCGTCCAGTGGATCCCGACCGCGGAGTTCCTCTCCGTCACAGAACGCGCCCACGTCAGCTTCGCCTTCGCCGCCTCGGGTTCGGTCACACCGGCCGAACTGCTCATCTCGATCGTGCCGCACCTGTTGGGCGGCGGCCCGATCGGTCTCGAGGCGTACACGGGGCCCTACAACCTTTCCGAGCTGGACGCCTACTGCGGCATCGCCTCCTTAATCGCGATCGTGGCGCTCCTGGGAAGGTGGCGCTCGGAGTACGCCGGGCGCTGGCGCGTCTGGTACCTCGTCGGGGCCATCGGCGTGCTGTTGGCCCTCGGTTCCAACACGGCGCTCGAGCACCTGGTCGTCCATCTCCCGGTTGTGGGCGAGCAGCGGCTGCCGAGCCGGGCGCTCGTCCTGTTCTCGCTCGCGTCGTCGATGCTGCTCGGGCACTGGGTCGAGGACCAGCTCGCCTCTAGGCCCGGCCGCGCGAGCCCGTTCGCAGTCGCGAGCGGGCTGGTGGCGCCCGTCGTCGTGGTGGGTCTCGTGGCCGCCACGGCCCTGTCCGGCCGACCCTACGCGGGACTCCTCCACGCGCTTGCGGGCTCGGGCTGGTCACTTCGGGCCATCGCCCCTTACCTCGTGGTAACAGCCGTCATGGCGTTGGCCGCGAGCGCCATCGTGATCCTCGGCCCGTCGTGGTCGCGCCGCCGGCTCGCGTCGGCGATAGCGGCTTTGGTCGTAGCCGACCTCATCTTGTTCACGGCGAACCAGTCTTCGCTCGCGCCCGTGTATGCCCGTGGGCTCAACACCGAGAACCCGCTGCACGCACAACTCGCCGCCCGGCTCGGACCCGGCGGCCGCTACCTGATCGTCGATCCCGCCCGCGCCGGCGGCGCGGCTCTCAACCAGGTCGGGGCGCCGGACTCCAACGTGCTGTCAGAGCTCGCCAGCGCCCAGGGCTACGGCTCACTCACCTGGGCGCCTTACGCACAGGCAACCGGAACCCACACTCAGGACGACCTCGACCCCGCGGCCCTCGCGACGGGCGTGTTCGACTCCCTCGACGTGCGGGTGCTGCTCACCGTCGCCGACGAGCTTTCCGTTCCTCGCTCCCCTGCTCAGGTGTTCCGGCCCGCCACCGTCACCTTGCCGGGCCTCAACAGCCCGCCGGTCGCCGGTGTGGGGCCCGTCGCGTCACCGACCGGGCTCCGGGCCGGGCAGGCCACGACCCGGTGGTTCGGGCGCGAGCTCGTCACGCGGACCGTGACCATGAAGGTCTCCGGTTCCCGGCTGCCGTCCGACTCCTTGGCCGAGCTCGGGCGCGACCTCCGGCTCGTGGCGGCGAACGGTGGGCTCAGGTCCCCCACCAAGGTGCGGGTCGTCGGCGGCGCCCCGGGTACCGCGGAGGTCACCGCCGAGTACGGGGCCGCGGCCGACACTGTCGGTCTGACGCTGAGAGACCCACTCGGTGCCCCGGTACGGGTGACCTCGTTGGTCGTGACGACCCGTTCCGGCTCGTCCTACGGCCTCGACGGGCCTCTCAGCGCTTACCTGACGGCTCCCCACTGGGTGGCGGCAGGGATGATCGGGCCGTACGCGGTGTTCTCGAACCAGCGGGCGCGCGGCTCGTTCTCGCTCGCAGGAGGGACTGGCGACACCGCCGGTCGGCTACGGGTCCGCGTGCTGGGGTCGTCCCCCTTCACGCCAACCGAGGAAGTGGTCGTCACCTCGGCGGCGCCGGCAACGGTCGCAAGGGCCGTCGCCGACATCCCCGGTTGGAGCGCGGCCGGCAACCACGACGGCCGATCCGGGGCGATCGCGCTGCACCGGGATGGCCTCGTGCAGTCGTTCGAGGTGCCGAGCGGTACGACGCTGGTCACCTTCACATACAGCGCCCCCGGACTTCGAGCCGGGCTCGCGACATCGGCCTTGGGTCTCGCGGCGATCCTCGCCCTTGGCCTCGTGGCCATCGCCTCGTGCCGACGGCCGGGCACCCCGGCGGAGCCGGGGGACGCGGGCGGTCCCGTGGGTCCCCCCTTTACGCAGAGACGGCGTGCCGCGCCGCGGTGAGGCGATACCGAGGTCGGCGATCGAGGCGACGGTGGGCCGGGAAGGATTCGAACCTTCGAAGGCTGAGCCAGCAGATTTACAGTCTGCCCCCGTTGTCCACTTGGGTACCGACCCGTCGGCGGACACGATAGTGGCCTGAACCGGCGCGCTTCGCAAGGCGAAGGCCTGAGCTGCCTTGCTAGCGTGCGTGCGTGCCAAGCTTCGATGTCACGTCCCAGGTCGATATGCAAGAAGTGCGCAACGCCGTCGACCAGGCAAGCCGAGAGATCGCCACCCGTTTCGACTTCAAGGACACGGGCGCGAGCGTGGAGCTGAAGGGACACGAGATAGAGCTGAACGCGCCGACCGAGGACCGCCGGCGCGCGCTCGTCCAGGTACTCGAGGAGAAGCTGGTCCGACGGCACGTCTCTCTCAAGGCTGTTTCGTACGGCAAGATCGAAGAGGCCTCCAAAGGCACGCTGCGCCAGAGCGCCGCCCTGAACGCCGGCATCTCGGCGGACCACGCCAAGAAGATCAACAAGATCGTGAAGGACCTCGGCCTGAAGGGCGTGCAGTCCCAAACCCAGGGTGATCAGGTCCGCGTCACCGGCAAGAAGCGTGACGACCTGCAGGCCGTGATCGCCGCCCTCAAGGAACAGGACCTCGAGATCCCCCTCCAGTTCGGCAACTTCCGCGAGTGACGGCTCAGCCGTAGTAGCCCGAGTGGACGTACAGGCAGGGGACGCCTTCGGAGTCGAACATCTCGAGGTTCGAAGGGTCGTCCTCGACCGCCAGGCGCACTCGGTAGCCGTAGGCCGAAAGCCGCAACGTCTCGGCCCGCTTCAAGTCGCGGGCCGGACGGCCGTCGCCATCGTCGCGCATGATGAGCAGGTCGCAGCGCAGCCCGTGTGACGCCAGCCAGCCCAGGGTCGTGGTACGCACGCGGGCCGGCCGGGCGGTAAGCAGCACGACCACGAGCTCCGGCGCCAGCAGCTCCAACAGGCGGGCCACCTCCGGGATGATCGGGTCCTCTCCGCATTCGGCGAAGAACGAGTCCCAGTCACGACGTAGGCCGGCCAGATGGTGCTGGCGGCCCGATGCGTCGGCGAGGACACCGTCCACGTCGAAGATGACAGCCGGGCCCGGAGGCTTGGCTCCCCCGCGCCAGGTCCATGTCCGCGGGTAGTCCGGCCCGGTGCTCATTCCTCGCCGGAGCCGGTCGCCGCACGCAAACGGAGCTCGGCCACGACCGCAGGATCGGCCAGGGTGGTCGTGTCGCCCAGGTCACGGCCCTCGGCGACGTCCCGCAAGAGCCGCCGCATGATCTTGCCCGAACGGGTCTTCGGAAGATCGTCGGTGAAGATGATCACCCGCGGGCGGGCGATCGCGCCGATCTTCTCGACCACGTGCGCGCGGAGCGCCTCTGCGTGCTCGTCGCCGACCTGCAAGCCGTGCTTCAGGGTGACAAAAGCGATGATCACCTGCCCGGTGGTGGCATCGTGGGCGCCGACCACGGCGGCTTCCGCCACGCTCGGGTGGTCGACGAGCGCGGACTCCACCTCGGTGGTCGACACGCGGTGGCCCGAGACGTTCATGACATCGTCGACGCGCCCCAGAAGCCAGAAGTACCCGTCGTCGTCGACCTTGGCCCCGTCGCCTGCGAAGTAGCGGCCCTCGAAGCGGCTCCAGTAGGTCTGGCGATACCGCTCCGGGTCGCCGTATATCCCCCGCAACATGGCCGGCCACGGCCGGGTGAGCGTGAGGTAGCCACCGCCCCGCGCGACGGTCCGGCCGGCATCGTCGACGACCTCGGCTCCGATCCCCGGCAACGGGAAGGTCGTGCTCCCCGGCTTCAAGGTCGTCACGCCGGGCAGCGGAGACAGCATGATGGCGCCGGTCTCGGTCTGCCACCACGTGTCGACGATCGGGCAACGGCCGCCGCCGATCTGGCGCCAGTACCAGATCCAGGCCTCGGGGTTGATTGGCTCGCCGACCGAACCGAGCAGACGCAGGCTGGACAGGTCGTGGGCGGCGGGGTAGTCGGTCCCCCACTTCATGAAGGTGCGAATGGCCGTCGGCGCGGTGTACAGCGTCGTGACCCCGTACCGCTCGATGATCGACCACCAGCGGTCCCGGTCCGGGAAATCGGGCGTTCCCTCGTAGAGCACGCTCGTGGCCCCGTTCGCGAGCGGCCCGTAGACGATGTAGCTGTGGCCGGTGACCCACCCGATGTCGGCCGCGCACCAATAGATGTCGGTCTCGGGCTTTAAGTCGAAGACGGTCCGGTGCGTGAACGCGACCTGCGTCAGGTAACCACCGGTGGTGTGCATGATCCCCTTCGGGCGGGCCGTGGTACCGGAGGTGTAGAGCAGGAAGAGCAGGTCCTCCGCGTCCATCGCCTCGGCGGGGCTGTGCGGGTTCTGGACCGAGACCAGCTCGTGCCACCAGTGATCGCGCCCGTCTTGCATGACGAGGTTCCTCGCGGCGTCGTCGAGGCGGCGGACGACGAGCACGTGCTCGATCGACCGGGCCCCGCTCGCGAGGGCGTGGTCGGCATTCGCCTTCAGCTCCACGGCGTGGCCGCGCCTCCAGCCTCCGTCGGCGGTGATGAGGAGCCGGGCATCGGCGTCCTCGATGCGGCCGCGCAGCGCGTCGGCAGAAAAACCCCCGAACACCACCGAATGCGCGGCCCCGATCCGTGCGCAGGCCAGCATCGCGACGGGAAGCTCCGGGATCATCGGCATGTATATGGCCACGCGGTCACCCCGCTCGATGCCGAGCGAGCGCAGCGCGTTGGCACATCGCCCGACCTCGTCGAGAAGCTGCGCATAGGTGATCGTCCGGCGGTCGCCGGGCTCGCCCTCGAAGTAGAACGCGATCTTGTCGCCGCGCCCGGCTTCGACGTGGCGGTCGAGGCAGTTGAACGCGACGTTCAGCCGCCCGCCGACGAACCACTTTGCGAACGGCGGCTGCCAGTCGAGCACCTGTTCCCACGGCTCGAACCAGGTCAAGGCCCTCGCCTGGTCCGCCCAGAACTGCTCGGGATCGGCCTCTGCCGCGGCGTACATGGCCTGGTCGGACACGTTCGCCAAACGGGCGAAGCCCTCGGGCGGCGGGAACGTCCGCAGCTCGGCAAGGTAATCCTCGATCGCGGCGGCATGCACCTGGCCCTGGTCCCCGCCCCCGTCGCTCATCGTCGCCTCCCTCGTGGCGGCGCCGGCGAACACCGCTCCCTCCCTGCGAGCGGGACTCCGGCCCCACCGGCACCGGTCGCCCACCCTACCGACCGGGGGCCCGGCTGGCTGCCACAATGGAGCGCGCATGCCCGAGCACGTCGCCGTCGCCCGCCTGGCGGTTCCCGTCGGCTGGCGAGTGATCGTCGTGAGCGACCTCTTCCTAGGCGCGAAGCGGACGGAAGCCTCCGGCTCGGCGTCGGTGGAGCTCGCCCGCGCCCTCGAGCGAAGCGAAGGCCCCGGCGCCCTCGTCGTCGCCGGCAACGCCTTCGACCTCTTGGCGCCGCCCGGCGGTGACCCGGCGGCCGCACTCGGGGCACACGAGGAGCTGCGCCGGGCGCTGCGGGTCTACCTGGCGGCGGACCGCAGCCGGCGGGCCATCCTCCTGCCCGGCAACCGCGATAGGGCGGTCCTTTACGACCCGGAGGCGAATGCCGCCGTCGTCGCAGCTGGTTTCGAGGTCGCGCTCTCGGCTCAGCTCGAGGTGGCGACGGCCGTTGGGCCGAAGCTGGTCAGCATCGAACCGGGCTGGCGGTTCGATGAACGTAACGCCTTCGTCGACCCGACCGATCCGCGCGACACGCCGCTCGGCCAGCATGCCGTGGCGGAGATCCTGCCGGCGCTCGCCGGATCGACCTCGCCCTGGCTCGCCGGCATCGACCGCCTGGCCGATCCTTCCGGCCTGCCCCGCTTCGTCGCCTCGCGCCTCACCTACCGCCGCATCGTCCGCTGGCTGTGGTGGTTGCTGGTCCCCATCGGGGTCGCACTCTTGGCGAGGCTGCCCGACTGGTGGCTGTTCGGCGTACCGAAGAGGCTCGAGCCCTTCTCCTCCCGGCTGCTCGGTCTGGGCCTCACCCTCGTGGCCGAGGTGATCGTGGCCGGGATCGTGCTCGCCGTGGTCAATCACCGGGTCTGGCACTCGGCCGGGCGATCTCTGCTCGGCCCCGCGGCCCACCACGCCAATGACAAGGCGCGTGAGGCGACGCGCCCGATCCTCGCCCGAGGAGGCGCCGGCCTCGTGACCGGCCACACGCTCCAACCCGAGCTCGCGAGGGTCGGCACCGGCTTTTACGCGAACTGCGGCGCTTGCGGCGAGGTCGTGGAGGAAAGAGCGTCGCGCCTCGGCCTGCCTCCGGTCTTCGTCCACATCCAGCAGGTCTCCTGGGTCGAGATCGAGGGGGGGGCGGAAGTGCACGCGAGGCTCCTGCTCACCCGCAAGTACCTGAGCCCAGTGACGGTGCTGGAGCGATTCGCGGCCGGGCGCCTCGGGCACGACGGCGGCGAGCCCGAGGTCGTCGCCTCCTTCCCCGGCGGGCGGGTCTGGCCACTCCTCGCCGATTCCGCCCGCAGCTTGAGGCGCGTGCGACGGCTCACCTCAGCCGGGATCGCGGTCCTCGGACTTACCGACCTCGTCTCCGCCGTCGTTCCCCCGCAGGTCCGGGGGCGGCTGCATCCCTTGCTGGGCTACATCCCGCTCGGAGTGAGCGAGGCGGCAGGAGCTCTCGTCGCGCTCGCCGGCGTCGGGCTGCTGGCCGTCGCCCGCGGCGTGAGAAGGGGCCAGCGCCTGGCCTGGCTGGTCGCGATCGGGCTTCTCGGCGGAACCGTCGCCCTTCATCTGATCCGACATGGCGAGGTGGTCCAGTCCATCGCGGCCCTCGTGCTCGTGGCCGTGCTGTGGTGGGCGCGAGGGTCCTTCCGGGCGCGTTTCGACCTGCCCTCGCTCCGGACAGGCCTCACCACGCTCCTCGGCGGCGTCGTCGGGGTGACCCTCATCGGCGCGACGGTCCTGTGGAGCGTCATCCCGACCCATCGGGGCGGCCGCCCGATCACCTGGGACCAAGCCTGGTGGGCCACGGCCGGGCGGCTCGTCGGGGTCCGGACCGTGGCCCTCAATCCCCGAGTGGACGCGTTCTTGTACCCGGCCCTGCTCGCCATCGGTCTCGGCCTGGCGGCAGTGGCGCTCGTGCTGGCGTTCCGGCCCGTCGTGGACCGGCGCCGCGCGGTCGGGCGCAGCGATACGACCGAACGGGCCGCCGACATAGTCCGCCGCCTCGGGGCCGGCACACTGGACTACTTCGCGCTTCGCAGCGACAAGCAGGCCTTCCTCGATCGCGACGGCCTCGTCGCCTACGCCAGCTACGGCGGGATCTGCCTGGTCTCCCCCGACCCGATCTGTGAGCCCGAAGAGCGCGACGAGCTCTGGTCGGCGTTCCGCCACTTTGCGGACGAACACGGCTGGTCGGTGGCCGTGCTCGGCGCCGGCGAGGAGTGGCTCGGCGTCTACCGGCGTTCCGGCATGCACGAGCGCTACATCGGCGACGAAGGCGTCGTGGACGTGCGGGCCTTCTCACTGGAAGGCGGGACCCGCAAGGGCCTGCGCCAAGCCGTCAACAGGATGGCGAACTACGGCTACACGATCTCGTTCCACGACCCGGCCAGGGTTGAGCCAGCGTTCGCGGACGCGGTCCGGGCCGTCATGGTGCAAAGGCGCCGGGGCGAGGCGGAAAGAGGCTTCTCGATGACGCTCGGGCGCATCTTCGACCCCCGTGACCAAGGCCTCCTGCTGGCGGTCGCACATGGTCCCGATGGAAACCCGGCCGCGTTCTGCCAGTTCGTCCCTGCTCCCGGCATTCGCGGTTACTCGCTCGACCTCATGCGCCGTGACCTGGGGGACCACCCCAACGGGCTCCTCGACTTCGTAATCGTGCGGACGATCGAGCGGCTGCGCAGCGGTGGGGAGGAACACCTCGGGCTCAATTTCGCCACCATGCGGGCTGTCATCGCCGGCAAGGGGGGGAGCGGCGTGCAGCGGTGGCTGCTTCGGCGGATGTCGGACTCGATGCAGATCGAGTCGCTCTGGCGTTTCAACGCCAAGTTCGGGCCCGAATGGCTGCCAAGGTATGTGGTGTGGGACGCGGCCGAGAACACGCTGCCGATGGCACTTGCCATCGCCCGGGCGGAGTCGTTCTGGGAGCTTCCCCTCGTCGGAAGGTTCTTCCAGCGTCCCAGCAACTCCAACGGCGTCGAGGACGTCGCCGTGAACTCGCGCTGAGGCTCCCTCTCGCGGGGGCCGGCGCAGGTGGCCGTCGCCAACCGGACCCCGTCGGACTCACGATCAGGAAGATCGGGTCGCGCAAGGAAACCTCTACCCCAGGCTTGGCCCGACGCGCCCGCGCCCGGGAACCCAGCCGCTCACCGCCCGACGCGGCGGGGAAACGGGCCGGTCGGCGGCGCGCGCCGCTCGCGGCCTCAGAAGAGGAAGCCGGCCGCCCTGACGAAGTCGACCAACGGGGCGGGCCAGATGCCGAACACGAGCGTGACCGCAACGGTGAGGAAGATCGCCACCGCCGTCGGGCCCGGCACGCGCACCGGTTTGAGGTTCACGCTCCTCGGCGCCGCACCGGCCGGCGCGAGCTCCTCTTCCGGGTCACCCTGCAAGGCCAGCGACAGCGAGCCCTCGTCGCTCCCGGTTCCCGGCGCCAGCCTGACGCCGTACATGAGGAAGATGAGGCGGAGGTAGAACGCCGCGGCGATGGCCGCCGACAACATGGCGATGACGGCGAGCGCATAGGAGTGGGCCCTGACCGCGGCCGAGATGACGTACAGCTTGGCGAAAAAGCCCGTCGTGAAGGGCATCCCCGTCTGGCCCAAGAGCAGCAGCGCGAAGGCGAGCGCCAGCACAGGCTGACGACGGCCGAGACCGCGGTAGGCCTCGAGGTCGTGGTCGTGGTCTCCCTTGCCCCCGACGACGGTGATGACAGCGAAGCTCCCAAGCACCAAGAAGGCGTACACGAAGACGTAGTAGACGCTCCCGGAGATCCCCTTCGCGGTCGCGGCCGCGAGGCCGACGAGGATGAACCCGGCGTGATTGATCGAGGAGTACGCGAGCATCCGCTTCACGTCGCGCTGCACGAGACCGAGGATCGCCCCGAGAAGCAAGGTGACGATCGCGATCACCCACAAGAGCGGCTGCCAGTCCGTGCGGAGCACTCCGAAGGTGGAGAAGAAGACGCGCAGCAACGCCGCGAAACCGCCGGCTTTGGCGATGGCGGTCATGAACCCCGTCGCCGGTGTGGGGGCGCCCTGGTAGACGTCCGGCGTCCACATGTGGAACGGCACGGCCGACACCTTGAAGCCGAAGCCGACGAGCAAAAGGCCGAGGCCGGCGAGCAGGACGCCGTTGGACGTCACGATGTTGGTGCTCAGGTAGGCCGCGATCTGGGGGAGGTTGGTCGACCCTGTCGCCCCGTAAACGAGAGCGATCCCGTAGACGAACACGGCCGAGGAGAAGGCGCCGAGGACGAAGTACTTCATGGCGGCCTCGCCCGAGGAACGTCGCTTCAGGTCCATCCCGGCGAGGATGTAGAGCGGGATCGACATGATCTCGAGAGCCACGAAGATGAGGATCAGGTCGTTGGCCGAGGCCATGAGCATCGCGCCCGAGCCCGCCAGGAGCGCCAGCACGTGGTACTCCGGTCCTTCTATCCCCTCGCGGACGAGGAAGTCGTTGGCGATGGGGGAGGCGACGATCAAGATGCCGGACACGAGCACCAAGAACGCGATGGAAAAGCCGTCGACGGCCACGGAGTCCGCGATCGTCGTGAACGGCCGCCCCGCCTGCACGTCGTGCCAGATGACGAGCGAGACGACGAGAG
>Ga0181521_10006062_pt1 | contig 13250 bp, 7 predicted proteins | sample PEATcosm2014_Bin_32_FD_119764 | JGI IMG/M metagenome (GOLD analysis project Ga0181521, IMG submission 119764) | Peatland microbial communities from MTU Mesocosm Facility, Houghton, MI, USA - PEATcosm2014_Bin02_60_metaG | ecosystem: Environmental > Terrestrial > Soil > Wetlands > Peat | place...
GAGCGGAAACGACCTCGGCCACTCTCCGCCAGAGAAAATGCTAGCGCAGCTCGCGCCCATTTTCATCACCTTTGGTGGCCCGCAGGGCCATGGGGCACTCCCTGACGGTCGCGGCTCGGTAACGAGCACGTTGGTTTCGCCAGGCTTACCGAGCCGCGACCGTCAGGGAGCGGTTTCTGTTAAGCACCCTGCAGTTTTCCCTTTTGGGCACGGCGCGCGGCGTTGTGACTTAAGTCCAGGCGCCCGATAACGGCGCAGGCGGTTGGGCGATGGACTGAAGGCGCAGCAGGCGGACGGCATCCCGATTCTTGATGGAGACCAGAGGCATGAAGCCCTGCTCCAGAATCCAATCGGCGCCCGCCTCGGACAGGAGCACCTCCGCGCAGGGCTTGAGCTGCTGTTCTCCCTCCGCCTCGTACACGTGCAGGGGCAGTCCCGTAATCGTCGCATGCGTTCCCGGGCGCAGGTCCCATCCGTCGCTGCTGAATGCCAGGCCCAACAGGTACGCGCAGGCGAAAGCCGGATTGCCCCACAGGTATTGGTGGTGATCCGGCGTGCCCGGCATCTCTTCGAAGGCGAAGCTCTCGATGGTGTTGGTCTTTTCGCCATAGGGCAGGCGCAGCAGGAAGCGCGGGAGGGCCAGTCCAATCGAGGAGGCCTGGGGCGAAGTTCGCAACGCCTGCCAAAGGCGCTCGGCATCCTGAGAATCCGCATCGTTCGGATCGGCTTCCGCCAGGAAGACCGCGCCGGCAGCGCGCATGATGCCAGCCAGCCCGGTGAGCAGGCGGATGTCGCTCTCGGTCCGCGCGAAAGTGAAATCGGCCGCAACCAAGGTCCACGGTTCCCCGCCTGGGGTTCCGACAGCTTCGTCCACCAGAATGCGACGCAATTCGCGCAGGCTGCCGGCAAGATCGGCCTTGGAGATATCGAGCGCGTAAACCTTCAATTGCGGCCCGGTTTCCAGTCCCCGCACCAGCCAGTCGAGGGCGCGCCAGGCCGCTTCCAGCGCCTGGAAATCGGAATGATGCAGAAGCGCACGCATCACCTTGCCGGCTTCCCCGGCCGCCTCCGCGGTTTTTGCGGCGATGCGCGGGTCCTCGCGCGGCGCCGTGTGAGGCGCGACCGCGCGCTCGATAAACTCTCGCAATGCGTCGGGCTTGCGGGCCGGCTTACCTTCAGTGGTTTCCAGCACGCTGTCCAACAGGCTGCCACCGGTCAGCGCCGGCATGTCCGGCGGCTGCGGCGGCGGCGCGGGGGCGGGGACTGCGGCTGCCGGAGCCTCGGTGGCGAGTAGCTGCCGCGCGGCGCGGAGCTTCTCGAAGACGTCCTGCCGATAGATGCGGTCCGGGTGAAAATCCTCGAGTTCGCGGAAGCGCAGCACCAGGCCGCGGCCCGGCGTCCCCAACTCCAGGGCCGGGCGCATGCGGAACAGCACCTCGTCGACGGTGTCGCGATCGACCAGGTAGGGTCGCAGGCGCTCCGGCGGCGGCTCCCCACGATTGCGGCGGCCGCTGAAATCGCCCAGCAGCAGGATGCGGAAAGGAGTGTCGGACCGCGGCTCGACCGGCAGGGGTCTGGCCTCAAGGTCCACGTCGAGAGTCACGGAAGCATATGAAGTTTTGGGCATGAGTTTACGGCTTAGCCACCTCCGACACACAGGCAAGATGAGAAAAGAAGCTCTTCTGAAAAACGGGCGGGCCGGTCATATCCAGTTCCAACCGCACGGTCACCGGTTTCCCATTGATCATCGAAGGTCTTGGGGGGTTGCCCGTTTTTATGATCCAGTCGTAGTCCCCCGCGCCCCCGGACGCCGGACCCTTGTCAGCGTCTGCAAACAGGCGGAAAATTGCCCAGGTCCCAGCGTTGTCACTGAAACTGCCACCCTCCGCCCCGTAGGTTCCCTTGGCTCCGTGTACCCCGCCGGCTTGCCAGGTAAACTGCGTCGCGGTAGGAGTGCCGCCGGTATAATCCAGCTTTTTTCCGTCGATATCGAGGCCGATTTTCGTAACGGTCTCGGTCGGCACGGGCTTGAGCGAATAGGTAAAGTGCGGGTCCCCACCCGCATAGAGGAAATCCGAAAATGCAGCGGCCTGCTTGAAGAAGTCGACGAAGCGCGGCGTGAGCGTCACGCTGGCGCCTTGCACCGGGACGTATTGGTTGCCCTCTTTCGTCAGAAACTTCTTCAGGTTGTCTTCATAGAACTTCCACAACGCGCCATCGGGCTTCTTTAGAATGGAGTTCACTTCCTCTACCTTGGCATCTTCCTTGCTCGCCGGGTTAAATGGGTATTTGTGCAGCACTGCCCCAAATTGTCCGCACAGCGCCTTGCCACCGGCGTTTAGATCTTCCGCGCCGACTCCCCGCAGCTTGCTCTCCAGGTTGGTGATTGGCGCCAATAGCAGCTTCTGCACCACGCTATCCGGATCGGATCCCGGAGTGAAGCTTCGCGCGACCCTATTAGTGGTGTTTTTCGCATCCCCGGCGTCAGACTGGGCCTTGGCGGTGGCTGCGGGGTCGCCCGGTGAATTCGCGAGCGCATCCACATCGGTTTGCAGCTTGCCGAGTGCGTCGACGTAGTCCTTGTTTTGGGGACCGATGTAGCTGACGTCCGCCGGCGGTGGCTCTACATATTGCACGGGTTGTAGCGCTTTCGCAATCTCGGGGTCGTCGCCCCAGGGAATATGCTGCGTAGCCAGCGCAAACAGCGCCAACAACGGAGACTGAGCTCCAGAGAGCATGTTCAGCTTTGCCGACGCGTCCTTGATATCCGCGTATTTGACTACACTGCCGCTTCTCAGGTAATTGCGCCACTCCTTGATGTAGTCCTGTTCATAGCGAGTGCGCACCTGTCTGGTCAATTCGCGGGGATCGGTATTGACGGCGCTCTGGTCGCCCAACACCCACGCCTCTCCGTGGACATACCGGTCCGGATGCCTAATGGCGTCGACCATAAACTTCCAACCATCTCTCGTAAATGGTCCGGTGACATCGTAGCTATCCACCAAATATTCTCTGGAACCGCTAACCTGGCGGTTGAAGTTAACAGTGGTTTTGGGGGCGCCCGCCTTCATGGCCTGATAGACTCGATCGATATCTCCGAACTGCTTCAGATAGTTCCTTGCCCTGAGAATCGCTGCCTGGTCGTTCTGCTTGGTGAACGGGTTCTCCACCTTGAGTTCCTCGCTGTAAAAATCGAACTGCTTTTGCGCCAGTTGCAGGCGCGCCGGATCCACGGCAACGTTGGCGCTCCAAGTTTTCAGCAGCACCGGCGAAAGGAACTCGCGCGTGCTCTTGTCGTGGTTCGAGGTAGTAATCAGGTAGGCCTCGAGCGCGTCGTATGTCTGGTCGTAGGCGGGCGTCGGCGGCGCCGCGGGGAGGCCGCTCAGGAAAGCCGCCAGGTTATTCTGGGTTTGGCCAAAGAGCAGCGTCTTGAAGCGAGCGAAGTAAAGACGGTGCACATCGGGATATAAATCGTTGCCCGCGTACAGACCCCAGCGATAGCTCAACGGCGCGCCTTCCCGGTTGTAGACCGTCAAAGTCTCCAGAGATTGGCGCAGGGCCTCCAGGCGGCCCAGCGAATCTACGGAGGCCAGACTGCCTGCGGCGGGCGCCGCGGTGGTGCCCTGCAGCGCCTCGTGGACTTGTCCCTCCAGCCGTTTGTTCAGCACAAACGAGACCGTGAATACGATGCAGAAAACCAGACACAGCGCCGCCGCGCAGATCAACAGGACACGGCGCAGCGTATCGGTCTTGGCGCTGGAGCCACTGGCGCCCATGGCCACGTGGTCGGCTAGCAGAACGTGGTTAAAAAAATGCGTGAGAAACAGCCATTGCGGGACTTTGCGCGAAACGGTTGTGCGTGCCCGCGGAGCGGCGGACGCAGCCAGGCCGCCGGCGGGCACGCGGAACATGGCCGTAGCTTCGGGGGCATCCTGCCGGCTCTGCGCTTCCGCGCGAGGCTCGGGCGCCGCGGCGGTTTCCTGGACGATGACCGGCCGCACGCCGGAAAAGTAGAAGCCTCGCAAGAACGGGCCAACGGTCAACTGGCTGGGCCGGCAGAGGTCCACCAGAAACTGCACCAGCGACCCGCGCAGCTTCTTGAATTCGCGCGGAAACTCATAAGCGCCCGGCAGTTTGACTGCATCGTTCTCGCGCGCCAGCAACTCCGGGCGGGCATTGCACAAGGCCCGGAAAATCTGGTCGAAAACGCCGGCCAGGCGCCCGGTTTGCTCTTCGGCCCAGACTCCGGTGACCGCCCCCGGAATGGGCAGCGTCACGCCCAGCGGTTGCGCAGCTTCCTCGTTATTCAGGTTGCGCACGAAGTCGGCGAAAAACGGCAGCCGGTCCGTTTTACTGAAGAGCACGTACACGGGCAATTGTATGCCGAACGATTGGGCGATCTCGCCCAGACGGGCCCGCAAGTTGCGCGCGGTGGAGGCCATGGATTGTCCTCCCGCCGTGATGCGCTCGATCTCCACACAGACCAGCGCGGCGCGCGGCGCCTGTCCGCCGGATCCCACCACCGCTCCCAGTTTGCGCGGCTGCAGGTGTTTCGCCAGGTAGGTCCGGGCGTGCTCGTCGTTGAGCAGTTTGCCGCTGGCTTCCACAAAAATAGTTTGGTGCGAATACCACAAGTTGGCGGTTCGAGTCGAGGTTACGTTGCCATGCTCATAAATCTGGCCGGCCAGCAACTCCGGTTCCAGGCCGGAATGCAACATGGTGGTGGTCTTGGTGCTGGCAGCTTCTCCGAGCAGAAGGATGGCGGGCAGATTCCCGATGCGTGCGCCTTTGGAAAGCTGTGCCGAGGCTAGTTTCCGCTCGGCATCGCGCAGCAGCACGGCAATCTCCTCGCCGTCGGCGGGCGCTTCTTCGGCGGCCGCCGCGGCGCTCTTTTCTTTCTTTTCCTTGTCCCAGAAGAACCACACCACGACGGCTGCGGCCACGATCCCGATCAGCCACAGGGCGCCGCGCAGAATCCATAACCGGGTGCCCTGAATCCCGAAGAGATTTCCGGTGAAGAAAGTCAGGAGCAGATAGGCGAGCAATATGGGCGCGACGATGAGAACAACCTTCTTCATCGATTTAGTCCTCCCCCTTTGGCTGCACGCTTCCGCGGACCGCTGCCGGCTGCAGCCGGCAGTTCCGCGAACTGAAGTTCAAGGCGGCACGCTAAAACGTGCGCCATAGGGCGGCTAGTGCTTTCGTGAAACATACTATGACACAATCGTCTGGAGGCTGGCAGCCCCAGATCCAAGGACCAGTTTGTAGACGACCCATAACAGCACGGCCAGCGCGAAACAGGCAACCGCGCCGAACAGGAGCCGCCGGGCCCAGGGGTCCTGGGCCGTTTTGACCCGCTCCACGGGCGGCTTCCAAGCCGGCGACAGTCCCGCGAAATCGCCCCGGATGCGCTGGATTTTCCGGGCCGTCGCGTCCATAATGGACTGCAGTTCTCCGCGGTTGCCGATGCTGTAACGGCCGCTGTACCCCAGCAGCAGACACAGGTAGTGCACTTCCAGCACGTCCGCCAGATCCTCGGAATCGTTGCGTCCCAGCAGTTCCTGTAAGTCCTGAAAGAAGACCTCGCCTGCCATGTGCGTACCGAACAGCTCTTCCTGCAGTGGCTGGCGGGGCCAGTTGGCAAATAATGGGTTCTGTAAGTTGAGAATGGTTTCATCCAGGAAACCGACCACGGCCAAGGTAGCCTTGCGAATATCTTCGGTCGAATAACCGGCCCGGTTGCGGGCCTCCTGCGCGGCCGTCTTGACCGCCTCGCGTATGTGATGGCGGAAAGATTCGGCATCCGAGACCGCCTGGCGATTAGAGCGCAGGCGCACGATCGCGGTAAACATTTCCTGAAAGATCAGGGCCAGGTTCTCCGGCCGGGAAGGCGCCGGTTGTGCGGCAGGCACTTGTGTCATAAGCGGCAGTCCTTACGTTTCCAAGATGACCAACAACTCCACGTCCGGATCCGGCAATTCACCGGGGATATAGATCCCCACACGCCGGGTCTGCACAATGTGATCCCAAAAAGGGCCAAAACGATTAATGCTGAAGTATTGCATTTCGAGCTTGACGGGTATGGCGGATGGGGGCACGGACTGATGGGTCAGCGTCAGTCCGGCGACGGCCCGCTTCACCAGTTCGCCGACGAACTTTGCCGAGCAGACCTTCGCCAGTTGCGAGGTCCGGGTGATGACTTCGGCTTCGCCCAGGTTGCAGCGGATGCCCAGGAACCAGCGGGCGCGCCCCAGGCAACGAGTGTCGCCGACTTCGCCTTCATAGAAATAATCGCTAATTTTTTCCAGCGGAATGGAGACGCAGTTGGTGGGCACCATGGTTTCCAGGTGCGTGCGGATATGGTTGTCGAGGGCGTCGAAACACTCGCTGAGGTGTTCGTGATCGTAGAGAGGCAGCGTACGCGGGTGCGAATCGAGCTTGAACGTGCACAAAGCGCCCGCCAGTCGCGAGCACTCCACGAACAGTTCCTCCGGATGGCCGCGCTTGGAAATCCAGAGATGGCGCAGCGGCGCCAGGGCCGAATTGACGGCATGCTGGAGCCAGAAATTGGCGATCTCGCGCGGCGAGAAATCGCCCTGCGATGCCGGCGCTCCGCCGATCGAAGAACTCTTCTCCTCCAAAATCCCGACCAGCCGGCCGAGCAGCAGCATGAGCCGTTCACTGGCGCTAATCTGCAGGCAGGGCGGGATAAAGTCGGGATCGAAGACGATGTGCCCCGCGCCATCGCGCATCACGCGGGCTATGGGCAGCGAGACCAACCCTTCCGCCGGTTCGAGATCGAGCAGCAAGCGGATGTTCTTGCGGCCAATCTGGACGGGCCGTTCGTCCCCGCCGGTGGTTTCATCGCGGACGATCCGGGTCTCGGCCAGGAATCTGGTATGATCGGCGTCGGCGCCTGAAAGCGCCGTGCTCAAACCCTGAGGCTTGCGCTCGGGCACGGCGAGCGCGACCGTGAGGCGGTCCCGGGTTGGAGGAAACAAGTCGGCGATGTGCCGCGGCGGCGGGACAGCGTCGCACTCGGGCATGAGAAACGGCATGCCGTCCGGAAAGACGCCGCGCGCGTGCACCAGGGCGAGCGTTCCGTTTCTTAGCGCTTCCTCGTCGAGGCCGCAGCCCAGCAATCCGTAAGGCTGACACCAGAGTGAGGAGATCGCAAATTGGATGGAGTCTTCGAAGTAGCGGCTCTGGGCCTGAAAGTGCTGTGGCCCCAGGTACATGCCCTCCGACCAGACCACTCTGGAAAGAAACTTCATAAGCGGGCGACTAGCCCCAAATACTGTACCATAAGTGAGAATCGCTCCTGGCGCTATTGAACGGGTGCTTAACCGTTTTGGGGATTGCTGGCTGACGGAAACCGCTCCCTGACGGTCGCGGCTCGGTAAGCCTTGTGAAGTCAACGCGACTGTTACCGAGCCGCGACCGTCAGGGAGCGGTTTCCCCAAAACGGTTAAGCACCCCTATTGAACTGGGTGTGCGGAAAGTGGAGAGACGTGAAGGAATCAAAGGAAACTGCAAGATCCGAGCGGACTCGTACCTCAGGCCGCTCGGCCAGCCTCGCCAGGCGAGGGAGAGACCGGTCACGGGCCGCCGACTGTCCAGAGGGGGCGCTGTGTAAATCATCGTCAGCCTCAGGCCAACTTCCGTTTGGCTCGTTCTATCTGCGTGCATCTGCGTTTATCTGCGGGCAATATCGGGTTCTGAGGTTCCCGTTGGGCCCAAGAAAAGCATATCTGGCCGCCGATGAACGCGGATGAACGCAGATGAGACAAATAAAACCAAGGGTGATACGGTCCGTCGGCTCAGATCGCGTGGCGGGAATCTCCACTCTTGTGTCGCGCACCCTATTGAACTGTCCGGATGCGGGTGACATCATAAATGTGTTGGCGCCAACGATTCGCCGCCAGGTAAAGGAACCGACATGATTTTCCACGAAAAATACGAACTGCTGGCCCTGCGCGGCGGCGACCATGAGATCGCGCTGCCAGGCAGAGAGATTTCTTCGGGGCGGGATGTACTCGTACATCTGCTCGCGGCCGGTTATACACCGGAGAACCTGGAACTGCTGGCAGCCATCGACAAACTTCCCGCCGAGCACCAGCGGCGCGTGTTGGACAGAGGCGATCACGAAGGCATTCCGTATGTGGTCACGGAAGTACTGGCGGGGACCTTGAAGTTGCGGGAGTGGCTGGCTGCGGCCAAGTCCGAAGCCCCTTCGCCCGCACCAGTCAAGAGCAGCGCGCAAAGGGGAGTCTGGAGAGTCCCGGCCGCAGTCGGAGCGCCGCCAAAGAGCGCCGCTCCGGCTTCGGAACCGGAAGAATTCAGGCGGCTCTTCGAGCCGGTCAAGGGGCCGGAGCAAGTCCGGCGCCCGCCGACGCAGGATGAGTTGCCGACGGCCCAAATAGTGGTGCCCAGACTGGACCAGATGGCGCCGGCGACGCCCGCCGCGATGCAGGCCCCCGCACCGGCCGAGCCGGAGCCAGGGGAATTCACCCGTATAATGCGCTCGCCGGCGGCGCCGCCACTGGTACCACCTACTGCGCCACCGGCAGCGATGCAAGCGCCCGCGCCGGCCGAACCGGAGCCGGGGGAGTTCACGCGTATATTGCGCTCGGCGGCGGCGCCACCGGCACCGCCTGCCGCGACACCGGCTGTGACGCGAGTGCCTGCACCGCCCGCGCCGGAGCCAGGGGAGTTCACGCGTATATTGCGCTCGACGGCGCCGCCGGAACCGCTTGTCGCGACAGCGGCTGCGCCGCAGGCCCCCGCGCCGGCCGAGCCGGAGCCAGGAGAGTTTACGCGTATATTGCGCTCGACGGCGTCGCCGGAACCGCCTGTCGCGGCACCGGCTGCGACACAAGCGCCCGCGTCGGCCGCGCCGGAGCCAGGGGAGTTCACCCGTATATTGCGCTCGACGGCGCCGCCGGAACCGCCTGTCGCGACAGCGGCTGCGCCGCAGGCCCCCGCACCGGCCGCGCCGGAGCCAGGAGAGTTCACGCGCATCTTGCGCTCGACGGCGCCGCCGGAACCGCCTGTCGCGACAGCGGCTGCGCCGCAAGCCCCCGCGCCTGCCGCGCCGGAGCCAGGAGAGTTCACGCGTATATTGCGCTCGACGGCGCCGCCGGAACCGCCTGTCGCGGCACCGGCTGCGCCACAAGCCCCCGCGCCGGCCGCGCCGGAGCCAGGAGAGTTCACGCGTATATTGCGCTCGACGGCGCCACCGGAACCGCCTGTCGCGACAGCGGCTGCGCCGCAGGCCCCCGCGCCTGCCGCGCCGGAGCCCGGCGAGTTCACGCGCATGTTTCAGACCGAAGCCCCCGACGCGCCGAGGCCGAGTATGTCGGGAGCGGACCAATTCGGCATCCCGGCCCCGCCAGCACCCACGCAAACACCGCGGTCCGCGGGCCCCGGCGAGTTTACCCGGATGATGCAATCGCCGCTGGCCCCCGAGCCATTGCGCTCTCGACCGGCGGCTGCGCCCCCCCCGAGCGCCAGCGAGTTCGACCGCATGATGCAGGCGGGTCAGTTCACGGAGGCGCCCCCTCCCGAAGTCCGGCTGCCAGATCCTGCGGCGCCCCCGCCTCCCGCAGCCCGACCGATGCAAGCACCCGGCGAATTCACGCGCATGTTCGCAACGGAACCGGAGCCGTCGGAAAGCCTCGCGGCGCCCGCGGAGCCACAGGCGCCCTTGCCGCAAGGCGGCGCTGCGACGGGGGCCTTTTCCAGGCGCTCGCTGTCTGCGCCGCCCCCGGCCCCCGCGGGGTCCAGTGAATTCACTCAGATGTTCGCAGCCCGGCCGCCGGCGACGCCCGCAGAAACACCAGCCCCGGCGCCAGCGCCGCCGGCCCCCAAAGCGGAAAAGTCGTATTTGCCACTGATCCTCATCCTGGGTGGGTTATTCCTCCTGGTGGTCATCGTCGTCCTGATTTTCGCGTTGAAGAGCTGATCTCGAACTAACCAGCCTGCGGGAGCACGATGATCAATTCCATTTGTGGTTTCGGGAAATCGCCTGGCACGTAAGCCGCCAGATTGCGTGCCCGCACCACCGCTTCCCACGACCCGCCGCTCTGGCTCAAGCTGAAATACTGGCAGTTGAGCTTGATGGGAATGGCGGCCGGAGGAGAAAGCACATGCGTCAGCGGCACTCCCGGCAGTGCTCTCTGGACCAAATGCTCGACGGCATCGGCCGAGCAGATTTTGATCAACTGGGGCGCCTTGCCGATCAGGTCGGCCTGACTCATATCGGCGCTGACGGCCAGATACAGGCGCGTCTGCTGCAGGTACTTTTCGTTATCGATGGATGTCGCGTAGATGGAGGGCTGCACCAGCTTCAGGGGCAACGAGACGCAGTTGCTGGGCACTACCGTCTCGAGCAGCGTTCTGAGCTTTTCATCCAGGTCGGTGAAACAGGCGCCCAGATTGTCGTGATCGTAACGCGGCAGGTCGCGCGGATGGATCTTCACCGAAAAAGTGCTCAGGGATCCGGCCAGTGAGAGCATCGCCGAGTACAGGGCCTCCGGGTGCCCCTTGCGTGTTTCAAAGAGGTGCCGGAACACAGGCATAGCGGCGTTGACGGTATACAAGAGCCAGAAACGCGGGATGTCGGCGGAGGTGAAGTCGGCCAGGCTCTGGTTCTTTTGGCGGCGGGCCCCGCCCAATTCGCTGCTCTTGGCAGACAGGATCTCCACCAGGCGCCGGGCGATGGAGAGCAGGTAATCGCTGGCCGCGAAGTCGAGCAGCGGAGGGACGAAATGGGGGTCCAGTTGGAACAGGCCGGCAGCGGTTTTTCGAACCCGGGCGACGCGCAAGGCGGAACTGCCTTCGCGGTCTTCCGCCTCGACGGCCAACCGCAGGTTCTTGCGGGCCATCAGGACGGGCTTTTCCGACTGTCCGGTATTCTCGTCGCGGATCATCTCCACCTCGGCCCGGTAGCGCGTCTCGGCGTCCCGCCGCGCGCTGGCCACGTTGAAGCCGCGCTCCCTATAACTCGGAATGGTCAGGTAGACGTCCACACTCTGAGTTTCGGCATCGAAATGATCGGCCAGCGGCTTGACGGCCGGCGCCGGATCGGAATCCGGGATATGGAACAGCAATCCGTCCGGAAAAATGCCCGCGGCTTCCGAGATGGCCAAAGTGCCCGCCGCCAGCGCCGCCTGGTCTATGCGCAGATGCCTGAGGCCCCAGGGGCGGAACGCGAGCGCCTGCAGATCGAACTGCAGGGTTTCCTCGAGAAACCGGTCCTGGCTCTGCAGGTGTTGGGGATTGAGGAAGGTCCCCTTGGTCCAAATAACTGGTTCCAGCCGCCGCATCGCTGTCCAAGGTAGCAGAATCGGCGGCGGCGCGCAAAGCCCTGATAGAAACAGCCCCGCGGCGTGGCACACTAGCAACATGGTGCAAGATAGCGCAACTGAAATGCTAAGACCTCTCTCCGCCGCCGATGCGCAGCGTTTGCGCGAGTTCTTCCGCGAAGCCAACTACACACTCGCGGAACTCGAGAACAGGCGGTTTCTGCGGGACCCTCCATCGCAGGCCTCGGGGAGCCTGGCGCTGATGCTGGAGGGCACCCGGGAGCCATCGCTCGCGAACTTGATTCTGCGCTGGTTCTACCTGGGCGTGCCAGCCGCAAGCGAGTTTGCGGCCAGCCTGGCGCCGGCCACGGTCCTGACGCTCCTGCTGGAATGCGGTATGCTCATCCGCGACGGAGAATCACTGTCACCGGCCGTGATGTTGACGCCTTGGGATGAATGCCTCTTCGCCGCCGACACTGCTGCGCGCTCGGAATCGCATTCCCCGGATCTTGTGATTTGGCCCAATCCAACGAGCCGGCGGCTGCACCAGTTCACGATCCAACGCCCTTCCAGCGCCACGCTCGACCTGGGAACCGGCTGCGGCATCCAGGCCGTCTCTGCCGCCCGTTACAGCGCGCAGGTAACCGCCACGGACTTGAACCCGCGCGCCGTGCAGTTTGCCCGGTTCAATGCGTGGCTCAATGGGGCCGCGAATATCGAGTGCCTTACAGGCGACACGTTTGAACCCGTGCGCGAACGCAAATTCGACTTGATCCTGGCCAACCCGCCGTTCTTCGTCACTCCTACGGCGGATCAGGTTTACTGCGAGAACGAGATGGACCTGGACCAGTACTGCCGCCGGATCGTGCGCGAGGCGCGGGCCCATCTGAATGAAGGCGGCTTCCTGCAAATGGTGTGCGAGTGGGTGCAGGTGCGCGGGCAGTCCTGGCAAGACCGCGTCAGGGAATGGCTGGATGGGACCGGCTGCGACGCCTGGATCTTCCGTGGCTATGCGCGCGAGGCCGGCGCATATGCGCGGGAACGCGTCCCGCAGACCACCCCAGCGGATGCCCGCCCCCAGACTCTGATGCGCTGGATGGAATACTATCGGCAGCGCGGGGTCGAGGAGGTCCACGGCGGAATCCTGGCGATGCGGCGACGCAGCGGGCGCAATTGGGTGTGCATCGAAGACATGCCCCTGGACCCCAACGAGCCGTTCGGCGAAGCCGTGTCGCAAGCGTTCGCCTCGATGGACCTGTTGGAGTTGTACGGCTCCGACGAAGAGTTGCTGGGTGCACGCCTCAAGCTTTCCCCGGATACGCAGCTCGATCAGCAGATGCGGCAGTCCGACGGCCGATGGCAAGCCGTGGGCATGACGCTGCGTTTCACCGCCGGTATACCGGCCTCGATGCGCCTGGAGCCTCCGGTAGCGGAGTTTGTAGCAAGGCTGGACGGCCGCCGAACACTCGGCGAGTTGGTCGGGGATTTGGCGCAACGGGTGCGCGCCGATCCCCAAGTTGTCCAGCGCGACTGCCTGGCTGTGGTGCGCCGGCTCATCACGGGCCGTTTCGTACTGCCTTCATGATCCGGATCTTCCGGCAGGGCGAAATTCGGAGAGCCAGGAAATTGCGGCTGGGAGTTGTACTGATCCAACCTGGGGACGCCTGCCTGGGCCGCCGGAGACCGCACGGCGTGAAAAATGTCAAGGGGCTTCTTCCAAAATATCAACCGTCAGGAAAACTTGCGAAGTTGCATCCCCTCAGGCGAGCCATCTCATCCTGCGTCATTGGCCCCCGAAGCCTCATATCCCACGTGTGCCGGCAGCGCCGTTGAGAGATTGCACCGCGCCGGTCGGTTTGCCGGCGCACCAATGATGGGGTTTTAGCAGGGGGGATGCGGGGGGCGGCACGCCCTCCGAGGGGGTCTGGGGGCCCCCCAGTTGGC
>Ga0181521_10006064_pt1 | contig 13248 bp, 13 predicted proteins | sample PEATcosm2014_Bin_32_FD_119764 | JGI IMG/M metagenome (GOLD analysis project Ga0181521, IMG submission 119764) | Peatland microbial communities from MTU Mesocosm Facility, Houghton, MI, USA - PEATcosm2014_Bin02_60_metaG | ecosystem: Environmental > Terrestrial > Soil > Wetlands > Peat | place...
CGATCCTGATGGATATCTTCTCCGCGCATCTGATATACTCCTTAGGATTACTCCTAAGGTTTACAGTATCATATTGCGTATGACTCAGCAAGTGAAAACTCGAGTTTTTCAGCATCCTGCTAGGTTGCGACGACCGTTCATCTCCCCGCCAGACCAAATCTGTTCTTCGGGAGTTTTCTCCATTTCTCCTCCCATAGTGGTTCGAACCGCGGCTTCTTTCTCCGTCGGGGCCGGTCTGTTCGCCATGAACTACGCCAGGCAGGGACGCCAACCGTGCGAGCGGGCAGAAGATGCCGCGCCGAACGTTTTGAAAGCAGCGGGGAACCCAGTTCGGCCCGTCGGCGGCTGAGGGCGCCGTCCGGCACAAGGAGTTGTGAGAAGGCCACAAATACCGCCGCCATGCCTCACCCCCTGAAAGTGCAGACATCATAAGGTAGGCTACTCAAACGCCTCAGACCGAGCGTTTTCGGCCCGATGGCGGCCAAATGCTCGAATTCAGATAGTCCAAGTCTTTGAAAATGGTAAGATAGCCTGTCCTGCCCCGCAAAGGTCATTTTCCCGAAGTTGCTTCCATGAAAGCCGCTGAGAAAGCCCATATCGCTGAAAAGGAGGTACTCGGATCCCGAAGTAGGTGTCATTCTGGCGCCTAGAAACCCTGCCGAGGCCTTATGTTTTGGTCGTCGAACCGACTGGAAGGCAGCGGACTTCGCTTTCTGAACGCAGCAGGTATCCCTTGCCTGAAGAGACAAGGCAGTTGCGCTTGATCCTTCGCGACGCTGTGCAGCAGGAGCGGGAGGCTCTAATCCTCCATCGGCAGACGGCAGAGCTTTGCCGAGACGAGAAGCTCAGGGAGCTTCTTAAGTGCCTCTCCGAAGATGAAGCTCGTCATGAGAAGCTGCGCATTCAGCATTACGACCGTCGCCGCGAGAGTTACGGCAATGACGCCCGGTATACCGGCAATACATTGATAATCGGCCGTCCTGGTCCCGATGGCTCCAGGTCCTGAGCAACGTGCTGCCATCATCCATTCTTCCCTAGTTGGGGCGAGGAGCTTGCCCGACTGGCCAGTTGTGCTGCCAGGAAGAAGAGCAACGATCTGTCCTCACTGGACATTTGACGAAAGACCCGCAAGAGGGACCACTCCTGGACTCCATGAGGGAAGAGTTTGGGAGCTTCCGCTTCTGCGCTTACATCAAGGAAAAGTTGATATATCTCAACTTCCAGGCCTTTCGCCAGTCTTTCAACGAGCGCGAGGGACGGGACAACGCGGCCATTTTCCAGTCGGGAGATATACGTGAAGTCAATTCCAGCACGCTCCGCAAGTTCGAATTGAGTCAAGCCTTTGGCATTTCGCACCTCACAGAGACGTCTAGCGAACTTCGTGCGCCCCTCGTTGGCCCGGCGGTTCACAAGTTCCCCTTCTTCTGGCAACGGCGGAACGTGGCAGCCCGAATGTTACGACGGTAAGAAGCGAACTGCGACCTTCCGAATCGATACATGTTAAATGTTGTCCTTTAGACCGTCAAGCTGTCGGCCGGGCGGAAACAAAAAGGGGCAGCCACCATGCCGGATGGCCACCCCATTCAAGGAATTCTAACGCCAAAGAAGATAGCACGGCTGCTCTTGGTTGCAAGAGTACTTTGGTGCCGCCGTCCCCGAGGAAACGGTTGACAAAGGGAAGATTGGGCCGTCACGATATCACTACCGTTCGAGATTCGAGAGTGAGAGGAAGGTGCGCGGACTATGCGTCAAGTGAGCAAAGTGCGAGTGCTGGCTGTCTTGCTGACTGCTAGTCTCTGGCCCCGGCCTGGTTTTGCGTGGGGCCATGAGGGGCACCAGATCATCGCCCTTATTGCCGAGCACTACATGACGGACTCCGCGAAGGCAAAGGCAACCGCTCTGTTGGACGGCAGCGGGATTGATGTGATTGCGAGCTGGGCAGATGAATACCGCACACAGCACCACGAAACGGCGCCTTGGCACTATATCGACTGCCCCCTGGCCGAACCCAAAATCGACATGGCGCGGGATTGCCCGCAAGGCGATTGCGTTATTGCTAAAACTGAGCAATTCCTCGGCACGCTACGTGACTCTGCCGCAACCCAGGCAGCGAAGGCGGAAGCCTTGAAGTTTGTGGTGCATTTCGTTGGGGATCTTCACCAGCCCCTGCATGACGAGGATAATCACGACAAGGGCGGCAACACTCGTTACGTGGTCTTTGAACGTCATCCCGACAACCTTCACTGGGTTTGGGACACCGGTTTGCTCGAACACATCAACCGCGACCCAGCGGCGTTAGCGGCGGAACTGGAGAGTCGGATCACACCTCAGGACCAAGCTGAATGGCAGAAGGGGAGCATTGAGGATTGGGTGATGGAGGGGCACCGGCTCGCTCAAACGATTGCTTACGGAAACCTCAGCAATGAGAATCCATCTCCGATTACACCCGAGTATGAGCGGCAGGCCGAACCCGTAATCGAGCTTCAGTTGGAAAAAGCCGGCGTGAGATTGGCTCACTTGCTCAACGATGCGTTGCGCTAAGGTGGAGGGAAGAATGACCGGCAGCGCCGGGACGGTGTAATTTGCGTTCATGCGAGGAAGACCAGGCACTCAACGGACGCGCATCGTATGACGCCAGAAGAAACTCAATCGAGCGGAGAGCGGCATGTGATCTCCGACCTCACATCGAAGGGTTACTATTGTCTCCGAAACAAGCGGTCTCCGGTTTACACCGGCATCGAAGCGATTAATGGAACGAAGGTCACACTCGTTCACGTGAAGACTGCTGTCCATCCCGCCGCGCCAGATAGCCTCTCGACTGAGGAAACGGCTAGGATTAAGCATCGAGCCAGCCGGATGGGATGGGATGCGTGGCTCGCACAAGTTCAAATTGACGACTTCGGATTGATGTTGGGATCAATCACCTACACTCGATTGGCTTAACCGAACTGTCAGCGCAGTGTACGGTCGCCCCATCTCGTCTGCTATCCTCTGATCCCAAGCCGCTACCCCAATCCTTTCAAACAAGTGCCAGATCACTTTCGCTATCGCTCGTCCCTCATCTGCCCTTTCTTGAACGTGGCCCGCCCGACCATCACCAGGATCACAAGCAATGTCACCCAAATCGGCATCACGATGACGTACACGAGGAGCGGCTGGTGGAGATTCCGCATTAAGGCGAAGGAGATTCCGACCACCACAACTGCCAAGGCCAGCAATAGCGAAAACAAAGCAATTCCGCGCATAATGTGGCTGATTCTACCACTGGTGGTCAAACCATGCGCAAACTGAAACAGAAAACCGCACTCCAGGCCGTTGAAGAGGCTCTTGAAATCCTGCGATCAGCCCCGACGTTGGACGGCCATGTAGAAGAAAGTGTGGAAGTCCTGCCGGAGGTCGCGGTCGAAAACCTGCAACATGACAATTGATTTGTTGTGAGGACAAGCCAGTACCAGCGTTTTCATGGCTGCGGCTAGTCTGGCTAGTCAGGCCCGAAGCGCCCGACGGTGGCCTTGACGGTACTCCTGTACTATTGTCGTAACGGTTGATTTCTCCGATAACTATCATGAAGATGTGAGAGGAGGAAAGCAGAGCTGTGATTCTGACTTGGCTTATCTTGGCACTCTCGTTAGCGATGGTCTTCTTCTACTTTCAAGCCACCTGCCAAAAGATTCTGCGCCGGCAATTTGAGGGGGAACCCTTCCAGTCCATCGCCAACGTGATTCGTTTGGAGTTCCCGTCTTTGCGACGGTCACTAGAGGAATTCGGCGCGCCGGTTGACTATCATCGGCTGTGTAGGATGCTCCAATGCGACTTCCTCGCACTGACGTACCTCCTCAAGAATGGCGCCAATCTGAAGCGACACTACTCCAATGAAGAACTCCTTTTGACGCTGTACTTCCGCTGGCAATTGCTTTCGTTAGCAGTGCGAAGCCAACTTAAAGCTGGCGAAAAGAAGGCAATCTTAAGGCTGACTTCCGTTCTTGAGTACTTCGCTAACGTCGTTGGGCAGCGCATGAACACAGTGGGGTGTGAAAACTCGGCCGCCTCCCACTAGGTCTCCAATCTCTAGCCCCCCCTACCTCGGAACGCGCCTGGGCTGGGCATTCCTCCTCTGGCTTCGCCTTCTCCCCGCATCTCGACGGCAGGTCGCTTTGCCGTCGCTGCCAACTCGGGTCTCCAAGGCTCAAGGGTTGGCAGGTCGCAGTCGACCTGAAGGCCGTGTTGGTTTGTCAATCGAGTTGATCGTGCAGATGGACTCTCACAATCCCGCCCGGCGCGCTGGCGGTTCACGTTCGCGGCGCACTGCCGGCATTCTGCTAATGGTGATCTTGGCCCTGGCCACTTCGAAGTTGAGTCATGGCCAGGAACCTTCCCAGCTGCCGACGTTGACCACCGCCGCACAGGTCCGCGAGCTTACCCCCGAGCAAGCCAACCGGGGATATCCGGTCCGCTTGCGAGCCGTCGTCACGTATATCGATCTCGCTGTTGGGGACTTCTTTGCGCAGGACGCCACTGCCGGCATCTATGTCAATGAAAACAACAAAAAGCTTTCTTTCCGGCCCGGCGATTTCCTTGAGATTGAAGGCGTCACAGAGGAACTCGATTTCGCTCCGCAAATCGGAAAGGCTCGATATCGGCGGTTGGGTAAGGCGCCCTTGCCGCGACCTCACAACGTAAGCCTGGGCGACATGCTTTCGGCCCGCGAGGACAGCCAGTGGGTGCAACTCGATGGCACCGTGCAAAACCTCGAGCCTGACAGCGGCACTCTGAAACTGGATGTGGCCGTTGAGGGCAGACACCTGCAGGCGACTATCATGAATCCTGCGGGCTTGAACGCCGACCGCCTGGTTGACTCCAAGGTAAGACTCGCCGGCGTGTGTGCTGCGAACTTCAATCAAAACTATCAATTGACCGGGGTATGGCTGGCCGTCCCCACCGCTCGCCAGGTCACTATCATGGAGCCGCCATCGGCCGATCCGTTTTCCGTTCCCGTGCGGCCGATCAACAGCCTCCTGGCCTTTACGGCTCGGAACACGTCCGAGCACAGGGTGCATGTGCAGGGTACGGTTACCATCCAGCGGCGCAAGGGCGTCTTCATCCAGGATGGCCGCCTAGGTCTCTACATTCCGAGCTTGCCCAAGCAGCCACTCCGGCCCGGCGACCGGGTTGATGTGGTGGGCTTCGCCGATTTGGGTGACTATACGCCGGTGCTTCGGAATGCCGTCTACAGGCGAACAGGCTCCGCACCGATTCCACCCCCTCTTGAAATAACTGCTCAGGGCGCCCGGTTCGGCGCCTTCGACACCTTGCGGGTGCGTCTGGATGCGACTCTCCGCGATGTGAGGCAGAGCGAAAACGACCAAACGCTCGTGCTGCAAGACGGTGACGTACTATTTGAAGCAAGGATTGAGGAAGGTAAAGCCAGGCGGAATTGGTCAAGGCCGATTGGGAGCCGTTTGAGGCTGACCGGTATCTGTTCCGTGAACGTGGACCGCAATCGCATCCCTGATACTTTCAACATTCTGCTTGATTCGCCGGACAGCATCGTGGTGCTCGCAAGGCCTTCCTGGTGGACCCTCACACGGATATCCTCCTTGCTGATTGTCTGCGCGGTCATCATTCTAGTGGGAACCCTCTGGGTTCGCGTCCTGCGGCGTCGAGTTGAGGAGCAAACCGAGGCGCTCCGCGCCACACTCGAGTCAACCGCCGATGGTATTTTGGTGTTGAGCCCGACCGGGAAGGTAACGGTCTACAATCGAAAGTTCGCAGAGATGTTTGCGGTTCCCGTCGACGTCCTGGAGTCGCACGATCACGAAGCGGTGCTCAACTTCGTCCTGCGCCAAATCCAGGATCCGAGCGCCTTCCTCGCCAGGATCCGGCAAAAGTGCACAGACCAGGAAGCGAAATCCGACGACGTCATCGAAGACAACGATGGACGCGTCTTTGAGCGGCACTTGGAGCCCCAGCGGGTCAAAGGCAAGAGCGTTGGAAGAGTTTTGGGGTTTCGCGATGTCACCGAGCGCAAGCGAGCCGAACGTGCTTTAGCCCGGAGTAATCGGGCGCTCCAGTCCCTTGACCGATGCAACCAAGCCCTGGTTCATGCCACGGACGAGCCGCACCTACTCAGCGAGATTTGCCGGGCGATCGTGGAGGTAGGCTCCTACCGTTTGGCCTGGGTCGGTTACGCCGAGAACGATGCGGACAAAAGCGTGCGTGTGGCCGGCCAGTTTGGATACGAACAGGGGTACTTGGGAAGCATTGGCATTACTTGGGCGGACACTGAGCGGGGTCGCGGTCCAGCCGGGGTTGCGTTTCGCTCCGGGAAGCCTAGCCTGGTTAGGAACGTCCTGACCGATCCGGGGTTCGCCCTCTGGCGCCGCGAAGCAAGCCAGCGAGGTTACTTGTCAGTGATTGGACTCCCTTTGAAATCCGAAGGCCAAACCTTTGGTGCACTCACAATCTATGCGGGCGAGCCCGATGCGTTTGACCGTGGCGAAGTTGGACAGTTGGAGGAGCTGGCGAATAACTTGGCCTATGGCGTGATGGCTCTGCGCACACACGCGGAGCGAGATCGGGCCGTTTTGGAATTGCACAAGGCCATGGAGGCCGCGGAGGCAGCGAATCGGGCCAAGAGTGAGTTTCTCGCCACCATGAGCCACGAGATCCGCACCCCCATGAACGGTATTCTGGGCGCGACGGAACTCGCGATGGACACCGAATTGACTCCCGAGCAGCGAGAGTACCTGGGGATGGCTAAGACTTCCGCGGACGCCCTGCTGAGCATCATCGGCGATATCCTGGACTTCTCGAAGATCGAAGCGGGTAAGCTCGATCTCGATACGATTTCGTTCCGGTTGCGTGAGAGTCTGGCGCTAACGATGAAGCCCCTGGCCTTGCGCGCCCACCAGAAGGGTCTGGAGTTCACCTGCGATGTGCACCCCGACGTGCCTGAGCAGGTCATCGCCGATCCCACTCGCCTCCGGCAGGTGATCATCAATCTCCTCGGCAATGCCATCAAATTCACAGATCGCGGCGAAGTCGGGCTCGAAATCGCTGTCGAGGCTGAGGAGCAAGATCAGCTAGCATTGCACTTTCAGGTATACGACACAGGGATCGGAATACCGGCGGAACAACAACACGTTATCTTCGAGGCGTTCTCGCAGGCTGACAACTCGACGACGCGACGCTTTGGAGGGACGGGCTTGGGCCTGACAATCTCGTCGCGGCTAGTGAAGCTGATGGGCGGGCGAATCTGGGTGGAGAGTGAGCCGGGGCGAGGCAGCCGATTCCACTTCACCGCTCAGATGCGGGTGGCCCGCGATGTGGTCCCCCTCAAGGCCGCCCAGGCAGTTGACCTGGCGGGCTTGCGGGCGCTCGTGGTGGATGACAACCCCACGAATCGGCGCATTCTGGGAGAGTTGCTGCGGCGGCGCGGAATAGCTCCGACCCTGGCCGGAGGCAGCACTGATGCCGAGGAACTACTCGGTAGGGCTCATCAATCAGCCCAACCGTTTGACCTGCTTATAATTGATGCACACATGCCGGAAACGGACGGCTTCACACTGGTCGAGCGGATCGGGCACCACGCGAGCGCCTCCAGGGCGACAATTATCATGCTCACTTCGGCGGGACAGCGGGGTGACGCGGCCCGCGTACGTCAACTCGGGGTAGCCGCGTATCTGACTAAGCCTGTCACGGAGTCCGAGTTGTTTGACTCCATCCTCACCGCCCTTGGGACCAAAGCAGAGAAACCCGGCCCCCGCGATCTGATCACGCGCCATTCCCTCCGTGAGGGTCAACGGAAGCTGCGCATTCTGCTAGCCGAGGACAACGCCGTTAACCAGATGCTGGCAGCACGGCTAATCAAGAAACGGGGACACATGGCAAGCGTCGTCAGCAGCGGGCGAGAGGCGTTGGCGGCCCTGGAGAAGGATAGCTTTGACGTCATCCTGATGGATGTTCAAATGCCGGAGATGGATGGATTCGAAGCCACGGCAGAAATCCGCAAGAGGGAAAACGCCACGGGCAGGCACACCCCCATCATTGCCATGACCGCTTACGCGATGCGAGGCGACCGCGAGCGCTGCCTCACTGCCGGCATGGACGGCTACGTCTCCAAGCCCGTTCAGCCGGAAGAATTGTTCCAAGCGATTTACACCCATACCCGGCCGGTTGGGCCTGCCGCGCCGTCGACGCCGACAGACAACGGGTCTGGACCCGGCCTTGCCGTCGAGGCAATAGTAGATGATTCGAGGTAGAGTGCGATTTCTGTCGGCAAAGCCGTAGCGGCTTGCTTGGAGCATTAAGGAGATAGCTGTGGACACGGCGCTCATTCAAAGTTATTTTGCGCCGCCCGAAAGAGCCCAGGCAGCGGAAATCGCGTCTCAACATCGGAGGTTGCGCGCAACTCCGTTGATCCAGCGGTTGCTCGATTGTTTTCCCGAACCGGCCATGATCTTGAACCCGCAGCGGCAGGTGGTAGAAGCTAACAACGCACTTGCCGAACTACTGAAGGTAGAAGCCAACGAGTTGCTGGGATTGCGACCGGGCGAAATCCTAAATTGCATTCACGCGCACGAGTGCGCAGGAGGTTGCGGCACGTCGAAGTTCTGCCGACAATGTGGGGCGGTCAGGGCCATCTGGGACGCTTCCAGGACTCAGACTGGCCACTGCGAGGAGTGCCGAATCACCTGCGCCAACGGACAGGGTCATGTTTCACTCGACCTGCGCGTCTGGGCAACGCCACTGGACTTTGATAAGTCCTTCATTGTTTTTGCTGCGCGGGACATCACCGATGAAAAGCGCCGCGCCATTCTCGAACGCTTGTTTTTCCATGACGTTCTGAATGCCGCCGGAGGCCTGAAGGGCATTATCGAAATCTTGCCGGGCCTCTCGCAAGGGGAAGCAGCCGAGATGGGCCGCATAGCCAGCGATCTTGGTGAAGAGTTATTGGAGGAGATCAGGTCACACCGAGACCTGGTGGCCGCCGAACGTGGTGACCTGGTCCCAGAATGGACGGAGGTCGACGCCGGAGAAATGCTGACTCAGCTTTGCTTACTCTACGGCCATCACTCTGTTGCGGCCAACAAGGAACTGCCGCCCCCAGTTCTCTCCGGTTCCAGAACGATTTACTCAGACAGAACGCTCCTGTCCCGGGTGTTGGGAAACCTCATCAAGAATGCACTGGAAGCATCGTCATCGGGCCAGACCGTACATGTTTCGTTCAAGAACTCCGGCGTGGCGTCCTTCTCGGTCCACAATGAGACTGTCATGTCCGAAGAAGTACAACTGCAGGTCTTTCAGCGGTCCTTCAGCACGAAAGCAAAGACCGGAAGGGGAATCGGAACTTACAGCGTGAGGCTCCTGACTGAGCGCTACCTTAGCGGCGAAGTTTCGTTCACCTCCTCTAAAGATGCCGGGACGACTTTTACGTTGACGCTCTCATCCTGCCATTAAACCACGGAAACAATCACTTTGGCCTCGGCCCACCGAGAGCGCGATCCAGCGCACAGTTACGACAGCACAGTCGGGAAACGAAGCGCCCCATGGGAATGGACGCCGAGCTACCCCGGCGGTACACAAGAGTGGAAGTCCGGGACGCCAACGAGTTCGACCCTCGTGGCACTCACCGAGTTCGCACTACCGTAGAACTGTTTCGCCTCTTGCGGTTGAGCTCGGCCCCTCCCGTGCGCCTCGAATTCAGTTGAGTCGTCATGTAGCTACATCATGTTCCGAACGGGCTGTTGCTCTGCGATATCACTTGACTTAGTAGTAAGACTCGGCCATACTGGTAGCCGTCAACTTTGGCTCAGGGGTTGGCACGAGCTGTTTCCGGGTCAAATACCATCGCAGCTAGGCACCGGTCGCGGTTTGCGCTCAGCCTCGCTATTCACTATTAAGCTCTCACGCACCGTTACTTCTACCTGTCACCGTTGTTACTTGAAGGCCGCGCAGCTCCGTGGGGTTTTTCCAGGACAAGGGCTCTTTCAATGAACGGCTAGGCTGAAACTAGCACAGCCGGTCTTTTGGTTTCCATTCCATTGGGCACAACCCTCCGCCAATCGAAGCTGACAATCTCAAGACGGGCAGCTTCGCAGCCCAAGGAAAAAGCTCGCACCTGCTTGAAGCGATGCCATGAAGCCGCGGTGCGAGAAAATAAGAAATTGGATGGGGGAAGCAACCAGAACGGAGGGGTTTCCGCGCCAGAGCCAGCCCAAAGGGGCTCTCGAGCGACGCCTTTCAGGATAGCACTTTGGGAAGCGCAGCAAGATTTGACCTAAGAGGCAATAATCATGGCAAATCGAAGCAAGACGAATGAAACGACGGCCGTTAAAGGACACGAGGGTTTAAGCACTCAGGCCTTTCTGGCAGCGATTGTGGAGTCTTCCGATGACGCCATTTACGGTAAGACGCTGGAAGGCAACATCCTTAGTTGGAACCATGGAGCCGAGCGGATGTATGGCTACTCGGCAGCGGAGATAGTGGGCCGACCTGTCAGCGTTCTGGTGCCGCCCATCAGGGCTGACGAGATACCAGAAATCCTCGAGAGACTCAAACGGGGAGAACGCGTGGACCATTTTGAGACTGTCCGGGTTAGGAAAAACGGTGAGACCTTTGACGTTTGCCTGAATGCCTCCCCCGTTCGGGATGCTTCCGGAAAAATCCTCGGGGCTTTCACTATTGCCCGCGACATAACGGAACGCAAGCGGGCGGTGGAAACCCTGCGGCAGTTGTCAGGCCGCCTCCTTCGCTTGCAGGACCAAGAGCGGCGACGAATTGCTCGCGAATTGCACGACAGCACTGCCCAACGACTGGCAGCTTTGGCGATGAACCTGAGTGGGGTGATGAAGTCGGCCGAGGATTTAAGCCCCCGCGCGCGCACTTGCCTTTCCGAGAGCCTCGAGTTAGCCGAGGAATGCTCACTCGAAACCCGCACGCTCGCTTACCTGCTGCACCCCCCTCTACTTGATGAGGTTGGATTGGGCTCAGCCTTGCGGTGGTTTGTAGACGGGTATACACAAAGGACCGGGATACATCTCGATCTGGAAATGCCACTCCAGCTCGCCCGGCTGCCTGAGGATATCGAGTTGGCACTGTACCGGGTGATCCAGGAAGGGTTGACGAACATCCACCTGCACTCGGGGAGTAAGAAGGCCCATCTTTGCCTGAAGTGCAACGCGGATCAGGCCGTGCTTACCGTGGCGGATGAAGGACGCGGGCTGCCTCCGGGCCTGCTGGAGAGGGGGGGACGGAGTGGCGCCAAGCTTGGAGTAGGAATTTCAGGAATGCGGGAACGCATCAGGCAACTGGGAGGGCAATTCGAGATTGATACCGGGAGCAAGGGAACGACGTTGAGGGCGATCGTGCCGTTTGGAAGGCATCAAACATGAGCAGGCTTCAAATCCTCATCGTGGATGATCACGAAGTGGTTCGCCGCGGCTTGCGGATCCTGATTGAACCGCACCCTGGGTGGGAAGTGTGCGGGGAGGCAAAAGATGGCCGCGAGGCGGTGGGGAAAGCCAAGAAGTTGGAGCCGGATGTGGTCGTCATGGACATCGGCATGCCGGAGTTGAATGGTTTGGAGGCGACCCGCCAAATCCTGAAAGCGGCTCGGCGAACCGAAGTGTTGATTCTCACGGCGCACGAGTCCGAGCAGTTGGTCCGAGAAGTTCTAGGGGCGGGTGCGCATGGTTATGTATTGAAATCCGCTGCGGGCCGCGATTTGGTGAGTGCGATTGAAGCTTTGAGCAAGCACGAGGCGTTTTTCACCAGCAGCGTGGCGAGAATAGTGCTCAATAGCTATCGGAAGAAGGGATCGCCGGAGGAGTCCTCCGAGGAGCCACCTCCGCTGCTCTCTCCACGGGAGCGGGAAATCATTCAATTGCTGGCCGAGGGCAAAAGCAACAACGAGGTTGCGGAGGCGCTCTACATCAGCGCCAAGACCGTGGAAACCCACCGGGCGCACATCATGGAGAAGCTCAACCTGCATTCCATCGCCGAGTTGGTACACTACGCAATCCGAAACCAGATTGTTGAACCCTAGCAAAAGTCTCGGGACGACGCTCTTGAGTGGAAGGATTAAGTATTAGCCCTGCCGACGATTCCGAAGAAGAATACTCTTCCCCTGTGATCGGTCTGCCTTTGCGGAGGGGCTAAACCCCAGCCCTTCGGGTCGCCTGACTCAAGAGGGTCAAGCATATTGAATAATCCGGGCGAACTGTCCTGAGACCGGCCCTCACCTGACAATCTGACTACCGGAAACCTCCCCCCAAGAATACGGCAAATGCCTGATTTCTAATTGAATTCTCTTGGTGTAGGTTTTTCATATGGTTGAGCTAGCTCACCTACGCAATGACCGCTTCCTCAGGCTGCAAGTGTGCTTCCATCCCTCGATAGAGCAGGCCTGTGTTCGCGTCTTAAGCCGACGGAGTTGAGAACTCTAGTGAGGACTAATGAGAGCCGACAGGCGCGAGGGTCAGGATAGTGGTGGATAAGCGGTCAGCCTAACTGGGAGACACAGTGCGCATTCTTGTGGTCGAGGATGATAAGCCGGTCGCCAGGTTGGTAAAGCAAGGTCTGGAATCGGACCAATATGCCGTGGATGTGGCGTACGATGGCGAGCACGCCCAGTCGCTCCTCGATGAGGCTGACTTTGACCTGGTGATCCTGGATTTGGTGCTTCCCAGGGTTGCCGGGTACGAAGTGCTGAATCACATACACGCCCAAAAGCCGTCTCTCCCTGTTCTGATCATATCCGGTTGGGCAGATGTGGAGGACCGCGTGAAAGGGCTGGACCTGGGGGCCAGCGATTACCTGGCGAAGCCGTTCTCGTTTAGCGAGCTCTCCGCACGCGTGCGGGCCTTGTTGAGGCGATCTCCTGATTCGCCAGGTACCTTCCTGCAATTGGAGGAATACCGGCACCGGTTCGAGCAGATGAAACAGCTCTTGGGTCTTCCCCCCACCTTCGGTTTCTTAGTCGAAGCCGATGGACCCTATCCGAGGGGCCACTCTCAGGCGGTTTCCTGGCTGGCAATGCAGATCGCGAGGCGGGTGGGATTATCCCAGGGAGAAATCGAGGAAATCCGCCTGGCAGGCCTTCTTCACGATATCGGCAAGCTCCAGGTGCCATTGCACATACTCGACAAGCCCGAATCCCTGACCGCGGAAGAGTTCGAGACCATGAAGAGCCATGCGGCTATGGGGGAGAGAATGTTGGAACCTTTCCAAGTGAAAGGTGTCGGGCGC
>Ga0181521_10006069_pt1 | contig 13244 bp, 16 predicted proteins | sample PEATcosm2014_Bin_32_FD_119764 | JGI IMG/M metagenome (GOLD analysis project Ga0181521, IMG submission 119764) | Peatland microbial communities from MTU Mesocosm Facility, Houghton, MI, USA - PEATcosm2014_Bin02_60_metaG | ecosystem: Environmental > Terrestrial > Soil > Wetlands > Peat | place...
CAGGTTTTCACGGTGCGAAACGTTCAGGATTTTCGCCGCCGCCTTTGACTCTTCCAGGCGGATTTCGGGCGTGCCGCGCGTTCCCATATCGCCCGCCGTTAAATCGATGATTCCGGTGCTGTATCCGGCGTCCGCCATGCGCAGCAGCGTGCCGCCGCAGGTCTGTTCCACATCGTCGGGATGCGCGGCGATCGCGAGCAAATCCACCATGAGTTTTACCAATAAGTGTCGCGCCGCGGAAAATACCGGGCGCGCGTGCCCATCAGATTCACCAGAATCATTCCGGTGACAAAGCCGCCTATGTGCGCAAACCACGCCACTCCGGCGTCTGTCACGTTCGTGTGCGCGATGGAGCCGTATCCGCTGAACAGCTGCGTCACGAACCAGTAAACGAGAATAAAGACCGCCGGAATATCGGCCGTCGTCAGGAAGAACAGGACGAAAATCAGCGTGTGAATGCGGGCACGCGGGAACTTGATCAGGTAGCCGCCCATAACACCCGCGATGGCGCCGCTGGCTCCTACCGTGGGCATGGAGGAATAGTAGTTGAAGGCCACATGTGTGATACCGGCTGCGATGCCGCACACCATATAAAACGCCAGAAACTTCGTATGCCCCATGGCGTCTTCAAGACTCTTGCCGAAGGCCCAGAGGAACAGCATATTGCCGATAATATGGCTCCAGCCACCGTGCAGAAACATCGACGTGATCAGCGTTACGGGACGAAAATGGGCGGGGACGACGCCGTACAAAGTAATGAAGTAATTCCGGGAATATTCATCCAGCGACAGTTCGAAAAAAAACACCAGCGCGCAGGCGACGATCAGCAGCGTAGTGACAATCGGCGCGGAATATGTGGGACGGTCGTCTCGCAGCGGAAACATTCAGTTCAGCGCGCGCGCCCGCAACGCGATTTCGGGCTGTGAACGCCGCTCCCCGTTTGCCATCAGCTTCCGAACTTCGCCGCCGGCGGCGATGTATCCCCGCGCACCGAATGCGGTGCAGTTCAGAGCGGCCATGGCGTTGGCGAATTCGAGCGCGTCGGCAAGGGGCATTTGCTGCAAAACAGAATAACAGAAGGCCCCGTGAAACACGTCTCCCGCGCCGGTCGTATCGATACAGTTCACGACGAAAGCGGGCGAGTAAAGAAACCGCCCTTCGGCCCGCGCGAGAGCCCCGTGCGCGCCCAGGGTCATCGCTGCCACGCGCATGCCGGACTTTTCCTGGATGGTCTCCAGCGCCCGGAACGGATCGTCGATTCCGGTCCAGCGCCGCGGAAATTCGGAACTCGCGATCAGATAATCCACCAGCGGCAGCACGCGGTCGAATCCGGCATAGATCGTGTCCACATCGACCGTCACCGGAATGGCATGCTCGCGTACAATATGCGCCGCTCGCTCCACCGCCGCAGTGTCGTGCCCGTCGATATGCAACAGGCGCGCGCACGCGATCTGGGCGGGCGTGATTGCATCGGGCGCGATGGCCAGACAGTCGGGACGGTTCCAGAGCACGGTGCGCTCGCCCGCGGATTCGTCCACGATGATGTAGGCGGATTGGTTGGGACAGTTCTGCCGCTGCTGCACGTCATCGATATTCACGCCCGATTTGCGCAGACTGTCCATTTGAATGCGGCCGCGCTCGTCGTCGCCCACGGTGCCGATATACTTCGCGCGCAGTCCCAGACGCGCGCAGGTGACCATGGCGGTTGCAACCTGCCCGCCCACCGAACAAAACTCGCGTGTGAACGGGGCCTTGCCGCCGTAAGCGGGGAAGCGCGGCACGACGATCATGGTGTCGGTCGCGTTGAGTCCGACGCCAACCACGTCAAACCGCACGGAAGTGTTTACTCAGCTTGAGACCCTGCCGCTGATACGACGATCCGATCCCTTCGCCGTACAGCAGACGCGGCCGCTCGGTCAGCCGTTCATAGACGAGGCTCGCCACGATCTGACCGTCTTCCATGATGAACGGAACCTCGTGCGACCGCACCTCGAGCACCGCCCGCGTGCCGTTGATATCGCCCGTGCCGTAGCCGAATCCGGGATCGAAGAAGCCCGCGTAGTGGATGCGGAACTCGCCGACGGTCGGGTCGAAGGGCACCATCTCCGCGGCGTATTGCCCGGGAATCCGCACCCTTTCGCGCGACGCGAGAATATAGAAATCCTCCGGATCGAGAATCAGCGAGCGCGTACGGTTGCGCCGGATCGGATCCCAGAAATCTTCCGGATCGTAGTACTGGACCTTCGCCAGATCGATCAGCGGCGCGTGCTTCCTGGCGCGATAGCCGATAATTTCCGATTCTTCGCCGGCCAGATCGACGGATAAACGCAGGCCGTTTTGAATTTTCGCCGCGCCGGGCGATTCGTCGGGAAGCCAGACCAGGTTCTCCTCGATTTCAAGCTGACGCAGCAGGGCGTCGGAAGGCCGGTAATCGCCGCGGAAGAGACGCAGCTGCGACAGGCGCTCGCCCTGCCGCACGACCACGCTGAACGTGCGCGGCACGACCTCGGCGTAGAGGCGGCCCTTGTAGCCGGCGGGCACGATTTCGAACTGCCGGCCCTCGTCGGTGATCAGGCGCGTGAAGATGTCCAGACGTCCGGTAGAACTCTTCGGATTCGCTTTGCCCGAGATGTCGGCAGGCAGAGCCAACTCTTCCTGGAGAGGAACGATGTAGACGCAGCCCTTTTCGAGCACGGCGGAACCCGTCAGATCGAGCGTATGCAGACGGTACTGCTCGAGCTTGCTGGTGATGGTGTCGGACCCGCCCGCCAGAAAACTGGCGCGCACGCGATAGGCTTCCGATCCCAGCCGCAGATCGACGGAGGAGGGCTGAATCTGATCGGGTGCGAGTGGCGTGCGGGCGCGGATTTGCCCTTCGGCTGCCATCTTCTCGAGGCACTGCGAGGGCAGTACGCCTTTATCCGTGGTGTGACTTTCAGGCATTGGCTTCGTCCGCTCCCTCACGGTCGCGGTTCGGTAACGGTTTAGAACTGGACCTTGGGGGCCGTGCGGGCGTCCGCGTCGGTTTTGAAATAAGCGTCCTCGCGCTGGAATCCGGACATCGAAGCCACGATGTTCGCCGGGAAAAGCGACAGATCCGTGTTGTATTTCTGCACGGCCTCGTTGTATCGCCGGCGCGACTGCAGGATCCGGTTCTCAGTCCCCTCCAGCTCGAACTGGAGCTGCTTGAAGTTCTCGTTCGCCTTGAGATTCGGATAGTTCTCGACGATCACGAGAAGGCGGCTGAGCGCGCCCGAGAGCTGATTGTTGGCGTCTATTTTTTCCTGAGGCGATTTCGCTCCCATCAGGGCGGAGCGCGCGTTCGCGATGTTCGTAAATACGGTCGTCTCCTCCTTCGCGTAGCCCTTGACGGTCTCGACCAGGTTCGGGATCAAGTCGGAGCGGCGCTGCAGGTCGGCGTCCACCTGGCTCCACGACGCCGTGATGGCCTCGTGTTCGACAGCAAGCTTATTGCGCGTGCTTACGAACGATGAACCTCCCATCATCAGGGCCAGAACAACAACAATTGCGATAATCCATCCGGGTTTCATGAAGTGCTCTCCTGACCGGTTTTTTCCAGCCGGTCGACTGCGTTAATCACTTTCCCAATCTCATTTAAATACGTTGCCAGCAGTGGCTCCGGTTCGATCTCTTTGGCGTCGCCGCGTTCTTCCCGCAGGTCGAGAAGCGTCCGGAAAGGCGCTGCGTCGATGCCGAACCGCTCTACGGCCCGCTCGATGACCTCCCGCTTTTTTGCGGGTGCGCCGGCGCCATGCAGGATCAGCGCGTGCCGGAACAGCACACAGAAGGTCGAGACCGAATCGGCCATCAGGCGCAGCAGCACCTTCTTGTCGGAAAGCACGCCGGAGGCCTTCTGGCGCAGCCGCAACAGTTTGGCGCGCAGATCGTGCTCCACCTGCGCGCGGTAGAAACAGGTTTCCACCGTGAGGGGCGAAACCACGTCCGCGCCATAGAGGATTTTGTGGCTTTCCTTGATGTCGTGAAACTCGATGGCGAAGCAGTCGGTCGAAGTGCGCACCTCGTCTTCGGTCAGCAGCAGTGGCGCCGGATTGCCCGCCTCGCGCCACCAGCGGAAGATGTCCTCGCACGCGCCGAGCTGCGCGGGCGCGATCTGCTTCAGCACGCAGAGCACATTGTAATCGGAGAAGTTTTCGTTGCGGTCGCCCGCGGCAGCCGAGCCGTAGAGAACCACCGACACCAAATCCGCACCGTGAGCCTTCTTCAGTTTTTCGACGAGCTGATCGAGTGTAGCTGCCATTTTTTCGACTCTGGTTATCCGGCTCTGGTTATACTACCAGCCGCTGGACGCGCCGCCGCCGCCCGAATCGCCGCCGCCGAAGCCGCCAAAACCGCCGCCTGAATCGTAGCCGCCGAAGCCGCCGCCATCGCGTCCCCCGCCATATCCGCCGCCGCGGCCCGAGTTCAGAAGCGAAGCCAGCAGCATCCCGGTCCAGAAACCGCCGCCGCCGCCCCCGCCTCCACCATAACGATTGCCGCCGCCCCCGCGCAGCAGCATCAGCAGAAAGAAAATCCCGAACAGGACCAGCGGCCAGGGAATGCTGTCGCCTGTGGTTCTGCGGACGCGATAAGCCATGGCGGGCGGCGGAATCGCGACTCCCTTCGATTGCGCAATGGTCGAACCAAGCCGTTGGGCGGCCATCAGCAGCGCGGGCCCGTACTGGTTTTGGCGCAGCGCCGGACGCATATCGTCCAGCAGAAGCCCGGCCATGCTGTCCGGCACCGCTTCGCCCAGGCCGCCGCCCACTTCCAGTCGCGATTTGCGGTCCGCTACCGCCAGCAGCAGCAGGGCACCGTTATCTTCGCCTTTCTGCCCGATTCCCCAGGCGTGAAACAGATCGTTGGCGACGTCCTCGATCGGCTCGCCTTCGACCGACCGGACGGTCACGAACGCCAGTTCCGCACCGGTGCCCTGTTTGACGCGGGCTGCATAATCTTCGAGGGCAGCCCGGCTTTGCGGATCCACTACGCCGGCGAAATCGCTGACGTAGCCCTGCGGCTTCAGCGCCTTCCAGTCGACAGCCAACGCCGGTGCCAGCATCACGAGCAAACCGGCGCAAAAGCGAAGGGAAGCTCTCACGTTTATCGGTTCAGAACCAGCCCCAGGCCGGGGCGGTTCGGCAGGATCAGCTTACCGTCTTTCACGATGACCCCGCGATACGGGTCATTGGCGATCAGCAGATTGCCATCGAGGTCCGCGTAATCCACGAGCGGCGAAAGATGCGCCGCTGCTGTCACCGTGCACGAACTCGACACCATGCAGCCGAGCATGGTTTTCATGCCGAATGCTTTCGCCATCAGGATCATGCGATGCGCTTCGAGAATACCGCCCGCCTTGTCCAGCTTGATGTTGACGCCGTCGAAGGCTTCCCGCAGCTTCGGAATATCCTCGGCGTGCACGCAGGCCTCGTCCGCGATGATCGGCAAGTGCACGCGGGCGCGCACCCAGCGCGTCTCCTCGATCATCGACGCCGGCATCGGCTGTTCGATAAACTCGACGCCCTGCGTCTCCAGCCAGTTGATTTTGCGGACCGCCTCTTCCTTGTCCTTCCAGCCCTCGTTGGCATCCACGCGCAACGGCTTCTTCGTCACGCTGCGCACGGCCTCCATGGTGGCCTCGTCGGTGTCCAGGCCGACCTTGATCTTCAGAACCGGAAACGGCGCGGCTTCCCCGACCTTCGCGCGCGTGGTTTTCGGATCGTCGATGCCGATGGAAAACGTTGTGACTGGCGCGTCTTTCGGATCGAGTCCGAAGTAGCGGTAGAGCGGCACGCCGAGCTTCTGGCCGGTCCAGTCCATGAGCGCGATATCGATTGCCGCGCGCGCCGCGTTCTGGTTTTCGGTCTTGCCGAATACCTCGGCCATGATCTTCGCGAACTGCGCGGGATCGGCGTCGAGCACGAGCGCCCGCACGCTTTCGACTGCCTTCTTCGCGCCCTCGGCAGATTCGTTGTAGCGCACGATGGGCGCGCCTTCACCGTGGCCAGTCACGCCGTCGCGCGTGTAACGCAGATGCAGGGTGTCGCGAAAATCGGAGGACGACATGACCGTCGTCCAGGTATGTTTCAGGCTGAGGCGGACGATATCGGCATCGAGCGAGGCGGTTGTGGGCGCGGCAGCATACAGGTCGGGGGCATGCAGGTTCGTGGCGGCAAGCGCCGCCGCGGATAAAAGAAGGCTTTCGCGGCGAGTCGTCAGGCCGCGTGCTTCTTGACCCATGCCTCTTCCCACTTGCGGATGGCCTCGTCGTAGCGCTCGATTTCGGACGGCGTCACCGTCAGATAGTCCTTTTCAAAATCCTCCGCCGTGGCGACGACTTCGCGAATCCTGCACATGGCGAGGCGCGAACACCACGCATCGCTGACCTTGCGCCCGGTGCGTTCCGCGTAAGCCCGGATGTCCGCCAGCGGGATGACGACGGTCTTCTGCATCCGTTCGTCTCCGCTCTCGAGGATGAAGCGCACATCGACCGAATCGCTGTGACGGATCGAGATCGCGGTCTGAAGATACTTGAACTGGACGTGCCAGACGCGATCAAACGGATCGGGACCGGCCTGGAAGTCGCGGAAGTTTTCCATCACTCGTTATTCTAGCCTGCGGGGGCAGAATCACGTTACTGAGCCGTGACCGTAAGGGAGCGGTTAGTCTGGAAGAAGGGAATGTCTTATCAAAAAGAAGTGACAGCGGCAGCGGAAATCGCGCGCGAGGCCGGGAATCTGGCCCTCAAGATCCGGGAAGGCAACATCGGCGTCGAATCGAAGGCCGACGAATCGCCGGTCACGATTGCGGACCGGGCGTGCGAAAAGCTCATCGTCGAGGGCCTGCGGCGCACGTTTCCGGAGGACGGACTGCTGGGCGAAGAGGGCGCGGCGCGCGAATCGGCCAACGGCCGCCGATGGATCATCGATCCGATCGACGGTACGCGGGACTTCATCCGCGGCACTCGCGCGTGGACCGTCCTGATCGGCCTCGAAGAGAACCACAAAATTGTCGCTGGTTGCGAATACTTCCCGGCGACGGGCGAGATGTTCACCGCCTGGCGCGGCGAAGGCGCGTTCTGGGATGGCCGCCCGATCCACGCCTCGAGCATCACGAAGAAGAGCGAAGCGCTGCTCTGTTGTAACGGCATCGGCTTCATGCACCGCTACCCGTTCGCTCCGGATTTTCTCGACTGGATTTCGGAATTCTGGACGGTCCGCAGCACGGGAGGCTGTCTGGACGCCATGCTGGTCGCGACGGGCCGCGCCGATGTCTGGATTGAAGCGCAGGCCAAGCCCTGGGATCTCGCGCCGCTGAAGATCATCGCCGAAGAGGCCGGCTGCGTCACTTTTGATTTTGAGGGCAACGACACGATCTACGGCGGAAACTACGTGATCACGGTGCCGGCCCTGGCCGATGAGGTCAAGCGTTTCGTAACACGGCGCGGGTAGCTTCTACTTGCCAGTGCTTCTCTGATTCCGCCGGATCGCAGAGCTGATAACGTCCAGCCGCGCCGCTTCTTTCAGCCGCCCAAGCTGCCGGAGCAGAATCGCGTGGTCTTCCATCGTCTGCGCCAGCACAGGGCTGGTGATGCCCAGCGTACTCTCCTGAATCTTCTCGGCGAGGTTGAAGCGCGTGTCGGCCAGACTGTATTTGCCATCCCCCTCGTAAGCCAGGGCAAGACTATAAATCGCTTCCGCCAGATCGGCATTTTGCACGCCGCCGTCTTTTTCGCGCAGGTCGGCGCAGTGCTGCAGCGGCTCTTCAGCGGCCCTGAAGTCTTTCTCAAGGCGGTAGGCGTCGCCCAGCATGCAAAGCGCGGTGGCAATTCTTACGTTGTCGTCGGGCTTGGCTTCCCAGGTCGTAAGAGTTTTGTGCAGGTAAGGCAGAGCCATCGACTGACGACCCTGATCGAACATCAGGACCGCGATGTTGAAGTTGACGTCCGCGACTTCGGCGCTGCCGGCGCCGGCGGCCGCTTCAAGTATTGTGTAAGCGCGCCGGAGAGCGCTTTCCGCCTCCGCGTATTTCTTCTCCCTGCGGTAGATCTGGCCGATATCGTTCAGCGTGGTGCCCACGCGCGGGTCGTCTGCTCCGAAGTGCTCGGCTTCATGGAGCGCCTGCAGATAAATCTGTTCCGCTTTCGCGTAGTCCTTTGCATCCGCCGCATACGAAGCCTTCACGATCAGATCTTTCCAGGCGTCGTTGGCGCTCTGAGCGCTCGCGAACGGAGCCAGAGCCAAAACGCCGCAAACCGCGCCGAAAAAGACGGACTGGAACATTGCGAAATAACTCCAGAATAGCGGAAACGGGCTCGGCTAATGCGCTATATCGATTTCGTTCGAGCGAAGCGTGAGGCCGTCCGGCAAATGGCAGGACACGCCCACCCTGTAAGTACCCGGCGCGCGCATCTCGTAAAGCAGACCGATCGGCAAGTCCGCCTCGGTCGCGTCCCCGGGCCCAAGCGCGATGTCGAGTTTCTCGGTCCTGCGTTCCGGCTTCAGCAACTCGCGTCCGTAGGCGGTCGGCGAAGCCGAAATCTCAATCTCGTAAAAAAACAGCCAGCCCGGAATGGTGAGTACCTTTCGCTCGGAACCAGTATTTCGCAGCACCACCGAAAGTACGGGCAACTGTTGCGGGTCTTCTTTCTTCGCCTCGCGGATGGAGAGCGCGAGTCCTGCCACGGGATCGCCCCACTCACGGCCCGTCATGTCGATGACTCGCGGCCGGTCGTCTTTGAGGGTCAAGCCCATGGCCGCCAGAAAAGTCAGTACCCGCCTGAACACGTTCGTCGCCACTTTAGTCGTTATCCATTATGCAGGTGAGGCCGATCTCTCCTTTACCCCAGACCGCCTGGCGTCCGACGCCCACCCAGCGCGCGGCTTCGAGGTACGGCAGAAATTCCGTCAGATCGCCTTCGTATTCGGCGGTTCCGACGAAGCCTCCGATGGAGTGGGTTTGTCCCGTGCGAGTGCTGTGGCGCTCTGCTGTAATGTTCCGCCCTTCGCAACGCGTCATCCGGACGGACGCCGCGCGCAGACCGAATCCCTGAAAATCGATCTCCAGCGGTCCAGACCCGTAGAGCGCTCGGAGGGTGCTGATGCGGTCGCGGATCCGTGCGAGGAGAATCGGAAACTCGGGCCGGTCCGCGATGCGGTCTTCGTGTTTCAATTCCGTGGGCGACAGAAACTCGACGCGAATGATTCGCGGGGCGGGGGAGGACGCGGTCAGATCGAGCGATGCGGGCGCGACGGAATCCGAAAGGACGGACGGTTCGGCGTCGCCTATGCCCAGACGGAGGACGCGCTGGAGCTCCGCCTTGCCTCGGCGCGGTCCTATGCCCTCGCGCACGAGTTCGGCGAAGGTACGCACGAAGTAACTCAGCGTATCCCGCTCGAGCGAAAAGACGTGCAGATCGAAGTGAAAAGGCTGGCCGGCTTGTACCGTTTTACCGTCGAGGTGCCGTGCGCGGAAGACGAAGGGACGGGGTGAATCCGCAAGGCCGCTGGGTCCGTCGCCCTGCGAAACCGGTTCGAAAATCCGCGCATACGAACAGGAATGGCGGGCGCTGCAAGTCCGGGTATCCTGACACTCCGGCGCACAGGCGATGCGGCGGAAGATCACTCCCAGTGCGCCGCGCAGCGTGTTGGCGGCTTGACCCGGCGCGAAATAAATCGAGTCCCGCGCGAGGAATTGGAAGCGCAGCGGGAAAAATTCAAACAGCATTCACCGCGCATTATACTGGGGTGCTTGCTTCGAAATGTCCTGTGACTGTATGATTTCCAGGCATGAAGTATCGACTGAGTTTGCTGGCGGCCTTGGCCATGTTCACGTCGACGGTTCTCCCCGCTCAGACAGCGACGCCAGGAAGGGCAGTGCTCTACGCTGCCATGGGGGCCGAACTTACGCAATATGACCTCGACCGGGACAACGCCGCCCTGATCAAACGCGGTTCCGTTACGCTGCCTAACAACGTACAGGAAGTATCGCAGCACCCGTCGCGCAAGTATCTGTATGTCGCGTGGAGTAACGGCGGGGCGAGCTATGCGCCGTCCGGCGGTGTGACACCGAAGGGCGACCAGCACGGTGTTACGGCCTTCAACATCGATCCGGTCTCGGGCGCCCTGATGCAGCACGGTAAGCCCGCATCGTTGCCGTCGCGCCCGATTTTTATCACTACCGACATCGACGGCACACATGTGCTCACTGCCGAGAACGATCCGAGCGGATTAACCGTGCATCGGATTCTGCCGGACGGAATGATCGGCGCGCCGGTGCAACCCGCCGGGCCGCTGGATTTCGGAATCTACGGGCATCAGGTCCGGGCGGATCGCACCAACCAAACGGTGATCATGGTGACGCGCGGTAACGGGCCGACGGCGACGAAGGCCGAAGATCCCGGTGCGATCAAAATTTTCAGCTACAAGAATGGCGTGCTGTCGAACCGGCTTTCAATCACGCCGGCGGGAGGCTTCGGTTATCAGGTCCGCCATCTGGATTTTCATCCGTCCGGCAAGTGGGTGTTCGTCACGCTGGAGCGGCAGAACCAGATCCACGTCTACAGGAGAATGGCGGACGGCACGCTGGGCAGCACTCCTTTGTTCGTTAAGGACACTCTGACGGAGCCGGCGAATGTGCGGCCTACGCAGACTGCGTCATCCATTCACGTGCATCCCAATGGCCGGTTCGTGTACGTGGCCAATCGCGCTTATAGCACGGTGGATTTCGAGGGGAAGCAGGTTTTTGCCGGAGGCGAGAACAGCATTGCGGTGTTCTCGATCAACCAGGAGACCGAGGAGCCGACGCTTATCCAAAGCATCGATACGCACGGATTCCAGCCGCGCACCTTCAGTCTGGATGCGAGCGGAAGTTTTCTTGTCGTGGCCAATCAGTCGCCGCTCGCGGTGCGCGAGAAGACGGGCGTGAGCACGGTTCCGGCCAGCTTGGCGCTGTATCGGATACACGACGACGGAAAGCTGGAGTACGCGCGGAAGTACGACATGGAAACGACCGCGAACGCGATGCTGTTCTGGGCGGGGTTCGTTTCGCTGCCGTGAAGGGGCCCTCGCCCAATACCGTGTTGCCTCCATGCGGGTTTTCGCGTACCTTGAAGGCATGGAAGTGCATTTCGCCCCCGATCTGCAAGCCAGGATTGACCAGCTCGTTCTTGAAACCGGACGTGCGCCCGACAAGCTGATTGAGGACGCTATGGCCGGATACGTTGCGGAGCTTGCGGAAACGCGCGAAATGCTCGACAGCCGTTACGACGATCTGAAAAGCGGCAGGGTGACGCCCGTCGACGGCGAGGCATTCTTCGAGAGCCTTCGCAAACGTGAAGATGAATTGTTGAACAAGCAGTGACAGCAGGGCGGGGCTTTGATCTCCATCCCCTCGCGGCCCAGGACATCGCCGATATCTGGACATATACCGCGGCCGACAGCCCCTATGCAGCCCGCCGTGTTCGAGAGGAAATCCTAGCCGCCATTCGCGCTTTGGTGCCTTTTCCAAATGCGGGCCACCAGCGCCCAGACCTGACTTCGCGGCCTCTTCGTTTTACCGTGGTGCGCGAATATCTGATTGCCTACGCGCCGGACGAAAAGCCTCTTTGGGTTGTCGCAGTCATGCACGGACGCCGCAGCCCCCGCGTGATGGCCGCAATCCTGAGAGGCCGGGGGTAGCCCCTCGCGTGTTAGAAACCACGGAAACTACCCCAGCAGAATGCTGTTCTGGGCTGGGTTTCGTCTCGCTGCCCTTAATGGCCTTCTCTACCCGGCGTTTTACCCGGTATCATCGAAGTCATGGACAGGGGTGAACGGCGCGCCCGAACCGAGAAGATGAAGCGCAGAGCGCGCCGAATTTTTCCGACGATCCCAATGCGCATACGCTCGCTGATCATATGGCGTTCTGTCGCGGCTTTTGCTGCGTGATACGACGGCGGCAGTTCAGCGGCCCCACTCTTCACGAATTACGATTCGTTGATGCCAAATCGCGCCGAAAGCCTTTCGGCTCGCTGACAAAGATCGCACCCATCACGGATTGAAGCCATGAAATACGCCGCGATCTTTGAGCAGGGCCCGACCAGCGTTGGCGTGACCGTGCCGGACCTGCCGGGTTGTTTTGCGGTAGCACCGAACCTTGCGGAAGCGCGTAAGCTGACCGCGGAGGCTATCGCGTTCCACATCGAAAGTTTGCGCGAAGATGGGATGCCGGTGTCCGAACCAGCCATGCACGCGGAAGATGTTGACGTGCAGCATAAGGACAAGTGGTGCTGTGCTTCCCCGACTCCAAACTAGAAAATCCTGAGAATGGAATGACACCCGCCGAAAGACAGATGATTATTCTTACCGGGATAATTGCTCTGGCCACGATAGCCAATGTGGCGGTATTTTATTTTGAATCTGAGGATGCCTCTAAGCAGACCGCAGCGCTGGCGAGTAAAGCTGGAGAAATCGTGGGTTCTATGAATACCGCTCTTGCGAACAACCGTGATGCGCTTTCCAAAGCCTTTGATGCGAATCGGGACGCCCTGAAAGCCAGCGAAACGCAAAGCAGGGCATCGCTCAACGCCAGCATCGACATATCCAGAAATGACCAGCGCTCCTGGATTGTGGTAAACGCTCTTGAGCTTGCGGCGCCGCCGATAGTTGGAGGCCGGGTACACGTCAACATGGCGATGATCAATAGCGGCAAAACGCCTGGCATGAAGATCGTTGGCGGTTCTCTGATAGTAAGCCGCCCGGACATAACGACCCTGAACTTTTCCGACACCTTTCAGACTGCTAATCCGCCCATCGCGGTTCTTGCTGGTGGAGAGACATATACCGCCAAGATTGAATCGCAGGCAACGATTGCCTCGCAGGCCCAAATAGAGGCCATTGCCCAAGGCACGACGAGACTTTTTGCGCGAGGCGTTATACGGTATGAAGATGTGTTCATGAGGCCACACAGCACCCACTTTTGCGGAGTAATGAGCGGACCTCAGGTCAGGACCGCCGGGGCCAGGTTTTCCTTCTGCGAGCGGGGAAACGATATTAATTAATGCCAGAATCCAAATTAGGACATTACCGGCGAACGACAGAAGTCGCGCCCGCCATGCCCCTTGCGGTACGATAGAGGATTCGGCGGGAAGCGGGGGAACGGTTGTTCCAACACTTCAGGGAGCGAGTTTCGGTCGGCGCTTGAACCGGCTGAGTCATTTGGTAGTAAAACACCCGGACAGGTGGCCG
>Ga0181521_10006079_pt1 | contig 13228 bp, 9 predicted proteins | sample PEATcosm2014_Bin_32_FD_119764 | JGI IMG/M metagenome (GOLD analysis project Ga0181521, IMG submission 119764) | Peatland microbial communities from MTU Mesocosm Facility, Houghton, MI, USA - PEATcosm2014_Bin02_60_metaG | ecosystem: Environmental > Terrestrial > Soil > Wetlands > Peat | place...
ACGTCAATCCGTGACCGACCCGGCATCACATCCCCCACATACGGTAGCTCCGGTTCCGGATTATGCCATATGTGGACCGACCGTGAGAATCTTGCTTAGCGCCGCTAAGGCTCTTTGTCGAGCCACCCATCCTTATGCCAATTCGCGGTTGCCTGAGCCGGATGAGAGACGCGATGATCCGAGCTCGGAGACCGTCGGGGACGTTGGCGAACGAAGATGCGCGATCAACCGGAAATCGTCATCGTTGGAGGCGGTATCGGAGGCGGCGCACTCGCGACTGTCCTGGCGCGAGCCGGCCTTTCGGTCGCCGTGCTTGAGCGCGACCTTGAGCCTGTCGATCGCGTTCGCGGAGAATTCATGGCCCCGTGGGGCGTCGCCGAAGCGGCGCGCCTCGGCCTGCTGGACATCCTGTTGGGCACTGGCGGCGTCTTTGCCACCCGTGCGATTTTCTACGATGAAAACTTTTCGCCGGAGCAAGCCGAGGCGACCGCGCGCGACATGTGCGCGGTTCATCCGATCGGAACTGGTCCGCTTTGCGCCGGACATCCCGCGATGTGTGCCGCTCTCTGCCGAGCGGCTGTGGCCGCAGGGGCAAGCGTGTTGCGCGGCGTCAAGGATATAGCTGTCACCGCCGGGCAACCGCCCAGCATCGAATTTGAGCACGATGGGCACCGCCGGGCATGGCGTCCTCGTTTGATTGTCGGCGCCGACGGGCGAAGTTCCGCCGTCCGCCGGCAGCTAGGTTTCACGATGGTGCAGGATGAGCCTCATAATTTGATCGGGGGCATGCTGATCGACGGCGTGCCCGAGTGGCCGCAAGACGCGATGGAGTTGGGGACCGAGGGCAACATCCACCATCTCGTTTTCCCGCAGGGCGGGGAGAGATTGCGCCTCTACGTCTGTTACGGCTTTGACGGGCGCGAGCGGTTCACTGGACCGGGTTGGGAGCAAAACCTGCTCGATGTTTTCCGGCTGCGGTGTATGCCGCTGGGCGAATGTATCGCGCGAGGTAAGCCGATCGGCCCGTTCCACTCCTATTCGAACGAAGACCATTGGGTCGAACGGCCGACGGCGCCGGGCGTGGTGCTGATCGGTGATGCCGCCGGCCACAATGATCCGATCACCGGCCAGGGCACATCAATCACATTGCGTGATGTGCGGATCGTGCAGGAGATCATTCTCGCCGGCGATCACAGCCAGGCGGCGTTCGACAGCTATGTCGAGGAGCGGCTGGAACGGATGCGTCGCCTGCGTATCGCGGCGCGTTACGCGGCGACACTGAGGGCCGAATTCGGGCCGGCCGCCGCGGCTCGGCGTGCTCGGGCGATGAAGCGGCAATTTGTCGATGACTGGCTGTCGCCGTATTCCGCGACGCTCGCCGGACCGGAAGCGCTGCCTGCGGAAGCCTTCGAGCAGCGGACAATCGACGCCTTGCTCGCGGACTGACCGTCATCAGGTCGCGGTAGTGGCGCGAGGTAACCGGAGCACCTGGTCGAGCTGAGTGACGACGGGATCGCCTTGGAGAACAAGGTTGGGCTCGGAACCATGGTTGCGATGTGGCTTCCCGCAGTACAAACCGGGTCATCATCGAGACAGAAGGAAATCGAGTCGTCCGCGTAACTGGATAGTCGACGCGCACGCTTCCAGAATGTCGTCCTCAGCTCTTCAATCACGAAATCGTGCGAACGGGCTCGATGTATGCGGCCCAAATGTGCACGCCGGTCGCAGTGTCGATTGGCCGGGAATCCGGACCCGGTTTACTGGTTTCGAATGACGCATATGGGGCACGAGCTGCCGCGGTTGCCAACGGAGGCAAGCCGGTGCCGCGGGTCGAATTAGCCCGTAGGCGAGGGTCGGGTCACGAGTGGTAAGCGGTCGTCGCCTGACGACCCAGACGGTTGGGATAATGAACCAGTTCCGTCTCTGTGCGCGTTGCCGCCAGCGCTCCGGCGACGAAGGCGACGGTCGCGTAGTCTCCCGCCCTGTGCGCCATCGCCATCAACAAGAGCTGTGACCACTTGAGGAGATTGGGCGGGCCCCGCTCCAGAGCCACCGACAATGCGCGGAATCGTTCGCTCCCTCATCTGCGGTTTCCTTGCCCGGAGTGATCTGGGCAAACCAGACGTTGATGGATCGGCGTGACCGCGACACTGGCATCGCCCTATCGAGGACCTCAAAAGTGACGCCGCCGCGTGCGACATATCGCCTGCAATTCCATCGCGACTTCACCTTTCGCGACGCCTTGGCGCTGGTGCCTTACCTGGCCGAGCTGGGGATCAGTCACATTTACGCCTCGCCGATCACCGAATCGCGGCCCGGCTCGACCCACGGCTACGACATCGTCAACCACAATCGGCTCAATCCCGAGATCGGGACCGAGGCCGAGTTTCGCGCTCTGACGGCGGCGCTGCGCGAGCGTGGCATGGGCCTCATCCTCGACATCGTGCCGAACCACATGGGGATCGGCGCGGACAACGCCTGGTGGCTCGATATTCTCGAATGGGGCGAGGCCTCGCCTTACGCGCATTATTTCGACATCAATTGGGACAGCGGACGGCCGGATCTGAGGGGCCGCGTGCTGCTGCCGGTATTGGGCGATCAGTACGGCACGATCCTCGAAGGCGGCGAGATCGAGCTGCGCTTCGATCCCACCGAGGGCAGCTTCAGCTTTTGGCACCACGAGCACCGCTTCCCGGTGTCGCCCCTGGTCTACGGTCGGATCCTGGCGTCCGGCGGACCGGAACTAAACCCGCTCGCGGCCGAGTTCGGCGCCTTGCGAAGTGCCCGGCGCGGGGCGTGGAACAAGGCGGCGACGCTAAAGCGGCGCCTTGCCGGGGCTGCCGACCGCCCGGATATCGCGGTCGCGATCGAGACCGCGGTGCGGTCGTGGGCCGGCACGCCGGGGGTCGCCGCGAGTTTCCGGCCGCTGCACCGGCTGCTTGAGGCCCAGTCCTATCGCCTCGCCTACTGGCGGGTTGCCGCCGACGAGATCAACTACCGCCGTTTCTTCAACATCAACGATCTCGCCGGGCTGAGGATCGAGCTCCCGGAGCTCTTCGCCGAGATCCATAGGATGGTCCTGGCGATGGCCGAACGCGGCGAGGTTGACGGCTTGCGCATCGATCATATCGACGGGTTGTTCGATCCCGGTGTCTATCTCACGACGCTGCGCGAGCGACTGCCCGAGCCGGCCTATCTCGTGGTCGAGAAGATCCTCGCGCATTACGAAAAATTGCCCGAGTGGCCCATCGACGGCAGCACCGGCTACGACTTCGTCAACCAGGCGTTGGGTCTCTTCGTCGATCCCGATGGCGAACGGGCGATGACCCGGCTCTACCGGCGGCTGATCGGCCGAAGCCTCGATTTCGACGCGGTGCTCCTCGAGTGCAAGCGGCGCATCATGCAGGTCAACCTATCGAGCGAGATGAACGTTCTCGCCCGCCGCTTCCATCGCCTGTCGATGAGCGACTGGCGCACTCGCGACTTTACGTTCAATGGAATGCTGGCCGCGCTCCAGCAGGTCATCGGGGCCTTCCCGGTCTATCGCACCTATGTCCCTGGGCGCCGCGCCGGCGATGACGATCAGCGCTACATCGACTGGGCCGTGGCTCAGGCGAAAAAACAGACCCGCGCCGCCGATACCAGCATCTTCGATTTCTTGTGCCAGGTGCTGAGCGGAGCCATCCCGGATCATCCGCGCCCGGCCGATGTGCTGCGCGCCGCGATGCAGTTTCAGCAGGTCACCGGCCCGGTAATGGCGAAGGCCGCCGAGGACACCGCCTTCTATCGCTATTTCCGTCTCTTGGCATTGAACGAGGTGGGCGGCGACCCGCGCCGTTTTGGCCTGTCGCTCGGCGGCTTCCACCATCTGATGCGCGAGCGCGCCCGCGATTGGCCGCGCACGATGAACGCAACGGCGACCCACGACACCAAGCGTGGCGAGGACGCCAGGGTCCGGCTGGCGATGCTGTCGGAGATGCCGAAGCACTGGGGCCGATCGGTGACGCGCTGGCTGCGCGCCAATCGCTCCCGGCGAAGCGAAATCGAAGGCGAGATCGTGCCCGACCGCAATGTTGAATATTTGTTCTACCAGACGCTGGTCGGCGCCTGGCCGCCGGACCTCGAGCCCGGCGACGTGGAGGCGATGAAGGCGCTGGCAGAGCGGATCCGTGCCTTCATGATCAAGGCGGTGCGCGAGGGCAGGGAGGAGTCGAGCTGGAGCAATCCCAACGAGCCTTATGAGGCCGCGCTCGGACGCTTCGTCGCGTCCGTGCTCGACGGTTCGCGGCCAAACGCCTTCCTCGCCGATTTTCATACCGTCATCGCGCCGCTGGCGCGACTGTCGGCGATCTCGTCATTGGCGCAGCTGGCGATCAAGCTGGCGGCGCCGGGGATGCCAGACATCTACCAAGGCTGCGAATTGTGGGATTTCAGCCTGGTCGACCCCGACAACCGCCGACCGCCGAATTGGCCGGAGCGCCGCGCCTTGCTTTCCGTGGCCCGCCAGGCTTCCCCCTCAGCACTCGCGGCGAACTGGCGGGACGGGCGCGAGAAGCTGTTTCTCGCCACCCGGCTCCTGCACCTGCGCCAGGAATATCCGACGCTGTTTGAAACGGGCGATTACCTGCCGCTTCTTGGTGGCGGCGGCCCGGGCGACGATCATCTGTGCGCGTTTGCCCGCCGCCACGAGGATAGAACCCTAGTCGTGGCGGTGCCGCGGCTCGTCTACCGCCTTTATCACGGCGGCGCTTCACCCGATTGGGGCACGACCGCGCTGCCGCTGCCGTTGCCGTTGCCGTTGCCGCGGGAGGGTCATTGGCGCAACGTGCTGACGGGACATACCTACGCTGACCGCGACCGCATCGCGGCCGTTGAGCTCTTCGCGCATTTTCCGGTCGCGGTCTTGCTCAGCGAGGCGCCCCCCTGATCACGGGTGGGCTTCGGCCGCCGCGTTATTTTATCGGCTCCCTGGAACGCCGTTCCACGACATCCTCGGCGTGCCCGATCTCCCGGTTGAGCTCGGCGCCCGCAAGAATGACGTAGGCGGTGACGTAGAGCCACACCAGCAGGATGGCGACCGCGCCGAGCGACCCGTAGGTCCGGTCGTACGATCCGAAACGCGCGGCATAGAACGAAAATGCCGCCGAGCCGGCGAGCCACAGGAGGCTCGCCGCAATCGTCCCGGCGCGCAAAAAGTCCCAGGTCGGCCGCGCCCGGCTCGGCGCGAAGCGATAAAACGTCCCGAGCCACAGCAATACCATGATGGCGAGGATTGGCCAGCGCAGCTGAGGCACGAGAGCGTTCCAGGGCGGCGGTTCGGGAATTTCCGTCATCACCGCCGGGACGCCGGCGATCAGCACCAGCGCCGCCAGGGAAAATAGGGCAAACCCGATCGTGAGCGCGGCAGCGGCTCCATAAAAACGCAACAGACCACGCTGCTCTCGTCCGCGATAGGCGACGGTCAGCGCGTTCATCATCGCGGTGGTCGCGCTCACCGCGGTCCATAGCGCGAACAGCACGCTCAGGATCAGGCCGATGCCGAGCTTGCTCGACGGCGCCGTCACCAGCGCATGGAGCTGATCCGCCACCAATTTGAGCGCTTCGGCCGGCAGCACGCCGGCGAGGACGTCGATATGGTACTCGATCGTGACCGGATCGGCGACCAGCCCGTAGGTCAGGACCAGCGCCGACATCGCCGGAAAGATCGACAGCATCGAATAATAGGCCGCCCCCGCCGCCATGATCGAGATGTTGTCTCGCGCCAGCGCCTGCCCGACCCGGCGCAGACGCCGCAACCAAATGTTCCGCCAGCCCAACGCCGCCTCGCCGCGTCGATCGCGGGGGATGGCATCGCGGCTGGAAATGATGGACATGCTGCAATAACGTCACGCTGTGCGCGGGGTTCAACGGCGCGGCGGCGAAACCGGGGATCGAAAGGCGGAATGCCGTGTTGGCTCTGAGCATCGTCGACGGGTGATAAATGGGCGAAGTTACTCGGCAAATTCGCTCGGCTGAGTGGACGCCCCTGCGCCGGCTCCCTGTTGGCGCCGGGGATCCCGTTCCTGTTCCAGGGTCAGGAATTTTCCGCCGAGACCCCATTCCTTTATTTCGCCGATCACCAAGGCGAACTGGGTCGGCTGGTCAAGCAGGGACGCGCCGAATACCTCGCTCAGTTTGCAAGCTTGGCATCGCCCGCGATGCAGGCGCGCCTCGACGATCCCGGCGACCCAACGACCTTCCAGCGTTGTGTGCTGGACCATTCTGAGCGCGACAGTCATCCGGAAGCGGTCGTGCTGGCGCGGGACGCAAGAACCCGATCAGCGGCCCCTCGCCCGGCTGCGCGCGGGCGACCAGTGGCCAGGCGATAGCCGTGCTGGCGAGAATGAGAGGATTGCGCCGGTTCAATCGTCCACCTCACCGTCGAGGGCGATCGGTCGAACGAAACTACCCCGCTGCCCGTCGACCGGCAAATGACCGCATTGAGCGCGTGGCGATCACCCTAAGGCAAAATCGGGAATGACGCATTTCCACCCGATTCGGCAGTTCGCCCGGCCACCGTGAGGGCCCGCTTTGGGGCAAGTTGAGCCCATCCCCCCGAGCCCTTCGCCGCCAGGTGGGAAAACGAGACGAGCTGACAAGGTCCGCGACCGGCGTGGACTCGCCGTTGAGGCGAGGTTGTTCGCCTATCGCCCCTAATCTCGGCCGCGCACGACGCCTTCGCGCCGTTTTCAGTCATCCGTGGATGGACGCTGCCGCTCGCGCCAGAGGTCCTCTACGCGGCGGACGCTACCGCGCGGCTTCCGTCCGTTTCCGACGACTTAACCCAGCGCGCCGCTGGCTTTCCGGTCGCGGGGTCAAGACTCCAGGTCAAGGAAAGGTTGGGTCTGCCTTGAGCGGCCTGGCCCAACCTGCTTACAGTATGTAGCCTGATGATTGGTTCGACCGACGGACACTCAATCATCTCTATCCTCCCAGTAGGTGCGTTCGGCCGCGCGGCTAAATGACGGTCGCGAGCAAACCGCGCGGACTGTCTGCCAACCAGACCGTAGCTTCCCAATTGGCGAAACGAATGTGACCACGGTCACACTGACCCCGCCTCCAACGACCGGATCAGTTCGCCGGGATCGGCTAAGCTGGGACCGATCCAATCGCAGCGGAAGGAAACAGGAAAATGGCACAAGGCCGGTCAAGCCCAGCCAAGAAGGAGGGTGAAGCTTTAGTATCGCCGAGTGTGACGATCCGCTCGCGGGTGGTCGAGATGCGCGCGTAGGCGTAAAACTCACACCACACCAGTCGCGAGGAGAAATCCCATGCCGATCTACGAAAAAGGCGACGTTCGCATCCATTACGAAGAAGCCGGCTCCGGCTTTCCGCTGCTGGTGATTCCCGGCGGCGGGCTCAATTCGACGGTCGCGGGGCTCGCAACCCACCCGTTCAACCCGTTCGACGAGTTCAAGGGCGAGTTCCGGGTTATCGCGGCGGATTTACGCAACGCCAAGGGGGGCCAGTCAACCGGACCTCTCGAAGTCGACCGGCCGTGGGACGCCTATACCGATGACCATATCGGCCTGATGGATCACCTCGGCATCCGCGAGTTCATGGTGCTCGGCTTCTGCATCGGCGGGCCGTTCATCTGGAACCAGCTCCAGCGGGCCGGCGACCGTGTCATCGCGGCGGTGCCGGCACAGCCCAGCGGCTACCGCCCGGAGATGCCCGGCCTTTCCTACAACAACAACATGAAGGGCTGGGGCCCGGAATTGTGCGCCCGCCGGCCCGACATCACGATGGCAATGGTCGACACCTTCCTGACCAACATGTACGGCGGTGCTCGCGCGGACTTCGTATACACGGCGACGCGCGATTTCGTCCGCAACTGCCAGACGCCGATCCTCGTGTTACCGGACGACGTGCCGGGGCACCCGTATGTCGTCGCCATGGAAACCGTGCATCTCGCGCCGAATGCCCAGGTGAGCCTCTACCCGTGGAAGGACACCCCGGATAAGATTCCGCTGGCGGTGCGCCATATCCGCACCTTCCTGCGGGCGTATCGACCGGTGGCAGCAGCACGGTCTATGGCAGCCGCCGCGCAGTAGCGCTCAATCTGCAATACCTGGGAGGAACGGCCATGGCGAAGGGTGTGTTGATCGCGGCGATGGATTACTCGGATGTCCCGGCCGACGAGTTCAACGATTGGTATGATACCGAGCACATTCCGGAGCGGCAGCTTGTGCCGGGTTTTCTGACCCTGCAACGATGGATCGGCGCGGAGAACCCGAAGCAATCAGTCGCGACTTACGACCTCGACGGCCTGGCGGTGCTGCAAAGCTCGGATTACCGCGCAATCGGCGGCGAGAACCTTTCGCCGTGGTCGAAGCGCGTGACCGGCAAGGTCGAGCGCCTGCTGCGTTATGAAGGCGAGCAAATTCTTCCGGGTGACGCCATCGCCCCGGCTAATGCCGGCGGGCTCCTGCTGGTCGGCATAACCCCCGGCTCGGAGGTCGAGACCGCGTTCAATGCGTGGTACGACACCGAGCACGTCCCCGCACTCGCCCGCGTTCCTGGCGTCCTGTGCGCGCGACGACCTCCTCGCCCCAGTCGGGATGTGGCCGGCCGACCACCGAGACCTCGACCAGGTCGGGGTGGCGGAGCAACACTTCCTCGATCTCGCGCGGGTAGATGTTGCTACCGCCGCTGATGATCATGTCCTTCGAGCGGTCGCGCAGCGTCAGCAACCCGTCCTCATCCATGCTGCCGAGATCGCCGGTATGGAGCCAGCCGCCGCGCAGGGTTTCGGCATTGGCTTCCGGGTTTTGCCAATAACCATCCATGACACAGTCGCTGCGGGTGATCACCTCGCCGATCTCCCCTGGCGGCATCTTGCGGTCGTCGTCATCAACGACCCGTACCACTACGCCACTGCGTGGATACCCACAGGAGGCCAGCAGCTCTCGCCGGCGCGGATCACCGCTGTCGGCATGGAGCCGCTGCGGCAGCCCAGTGATCGTCATCGGCGCTTCGCCCTGTCCGTAGAGCTGATAGAGGCGCGGCCCAAAAATCTCGAGTGCGCGTTCGAGGTCGGCGACGTACATCGGCCCACCACCGTAATAGATCGTGCGCAGATTGGCGAAGTCCGCAGCAGCGACCTCGGGGGCTTGGACGAGCCGGGTCAGCATCGTTGGGGCGGCGAACAGCGAGACCTGTCGGTGTCGTTGCACCACGTCGATGATGGCGGGCACGTCGAAATGCGGAAGGACGATCTGGTGCGCCCCTTTCAATAGGAACGGCAGAGCGTAGAGCCCGGCGCCGTGCGACACCGGCGCGGGGAGCAAATGAGTGTCGCGCTCGTCGAGCAGATCGATATCCGCGTAATAGCATTGGCTCATGAACAGGAGGTTGCGGTGGGTTAGCACCGCTCCCTTCGGCCGGCCCGTCGTGCCCGAGGTGTAGAACAGCCAGGCACGGTCGGTAGGCGCGCCCGGCTCGGGGCACAGAGGTTCGCCAGCGGCAAACAGCGCGTCATAGACTCCGCTGCGGGTCGCGATCACCCGCTCAAGCGAGGCGACCGAGCTTTCGAGCGGCGCCAAGGCCTCGGCCAGGGCCGGCGTCGCGACCAGCAGTCGCGCGCCGGAGTTCTCGGCGATATACTCGACCTCTCGCGGATGCAATCGCGCATTGGCTGGCACTGCGCATAGCCCGGCCGCCCAGCAGCCGAACAGCAGTTCGAAGAACTCGCCGCAATTCTCCAGCGATAAGAGCACGCGGTCGCCGGGAGCGAGCCCATAAGCCCGCAAGCCGCCGGCCACACGGGCGATGCGCTTGATCAACTCGGCGTAGGTCCACGACCGATGGTCGTCGCTGACCGCCGGCTGCTGCGGAAGCCGCCGCGCGACATCGAACAAGAGCGCCGCGAGGTTCATCAGTAGCCCCGTTAATAGCCTCGGGCCCAATCGACGACGTTGTGCAGCGGCTTGCTGTCGAGATAGCCGCGCAGGTTTTCGCAAAACAGATCGATGCCGCCATGACGGTCGGCATCGGTGGCGCTCGACACATGCGGTGTGATCAGCACGGACGGACTGGACCACAGCCGCGCCAGCGGCGGCCGCTCGAATTCGCCGACATAGACATCGAGGGCCGCGCCACGGAGATGACCACTGTCGATCGCGTCAGCGAGGGCTTCCTCGTCGACGATCTCACCGCGCGCGACATTGACGAGCAGGCTGCCGGGCTTCATCAGAGCAAAGCGCGCCGAGTTAAGAAGGTTCGTCGTCTCCGGCGTCCACTGGCAGCAGACCACGGCAACGTCGCTCTGTGGCAGCAGCCGGTCGAGATCACCGGCGCCGCCGATTTCGCTGAAGCCGGGCGGCAACTCTCCATCCGCACTGCGGCGCGTGCCCACCACCCGCATGCCGAGCGCGGCACACAGCCTACCGACCTCGCGGCCGATGCCGCCGGCACCGACGATGCAGGCCGTCTTGCCCTCCAGCAGCAACGGCCGATAGGCCCGGTGATCGAATGCGCCGGTTTCGCGCTCGAGGGCGACCCGGTTGAAGCCCTTGGCGAAATAGAGGATCGCGGCGATTGCATATTCGGCGATCGGCAGAGAATTAGCGGCGCCGCGGGAGGTCGTCACGATGACGTCGCTGCCCCAGAGGTCTCCCATCAGCAGGTTGCTCGCCCCTGCGGGCCTCTGATGAAACCATTTGAGGCGCGGCGACCGCGCGCGCAGATCGAGCGGAAACGGAAATCCGCCGAGGATCACCTCCGTCTCGGCGAGCAGCCGGTCGCGTTCCTCGCGCGACCCCGAGCCCACGGCGCTTCGGCCCACATAGCGAGACGTCGTGAAGGCGGGCCACGTCTCGCGAATTTCGCCGTCAAACCAGCCGCCGGCGTCGGTCAACCGGATCGCCGGATCTATCGCCGCGATCTTCGCGCGGGTGGCGGCGCTGAGGCGCTGAATGGTGAGTACATTGACGCTGCGCATGCGGGTCAGCGCTGGCTCGCCTGGATATGCGCGAAGGCTTCGATTTCCACTTTCAGTGACGGCCCTGCCGGCGTTGTCCATTGCCGCTGTCGGCGATGTAAAGCTCCATTTCTAGCCTTCCTCATCGACTGAAGTTCATCATAGCGCCCCAGACATCGTGCAAGCTATCGATCGCGCGAAGGATCGCTTGCCACATCCAATTCGCACGAACCACCAGCCGTACCTGCCTTCGCTGACAGCGGGCACGGATGCATTTGGGTGCCGATATCTGGCGGTATTGCGCCCTCGGATTGACGATGTTATCGGCTCTCTGTGGAACAGAAACGGAACTATGCCAGCAGTGTGCCCGTAAGCGACGCGCTTCTAAAGGGGCAAAATCCGGCGCAGCGCAGCGCCGTTACCTTTGGCATCGGCGCAGAAGGAGGCCCGGTGCCACCGCTGCTGATCGCTGCAGGGGCGGGCACCGGCAAAACGAAGACGCTGGCGCACCGGGTGGTACGGCTGATTCTCGGCGGCGCCGACCCGCGGCGTTTGTTGCTATTGACCTTTACCCGCCGCGCCGCAGTCGAAATGACCCGTCGCGCGCAGCAGATCCTCGTCGCGAGCCGACGGGGTCGAGCGGCCGGCGGTGCCGAGGCCGCGCTGCTGCCCTGGTCGGGGACATTTCATTCGATCGGCAACCGGCTGTTGCGCCGGCACGCCAGCGCCCTCGCGCTCGACCCTACCTTCACGGTGCTCGAACCGCGCCGACAGCGCCGATCTGATGGACTTGGTCCGCAGCGATCTCGGCCTCGCCCGGACCCGCTCGCGGTTCCCCAAGAAGGGCACGTGTCTGGCGATCTATTCCTACACGGTCAATGCCGGCTGTCCGCTCGAGGAGACGCTGGCCGACTCCTACCCGTGGTGCGACGAGTGGGAAGCCGAGCTGAAGCGCCTGTTTGCCGCTTATGTCGCCGCCAAGCAGCGCGACAACGTGCTCGATTACGACGATCTGCTGCTCTATTGGCGCGAGGCCGTCCAGATGCCGGGCATTGCCAAGCAGATGCGGGCGGGTTTCGACCACATCCTGGTTGATGAGTATCAGGACACGAACCGGCTGCAAGCCGCCATTCTTCTCGCACTGGCGCCCGATGGCGCAGGGCTCACCGTGGTCGGCGACGATGCCCAGTCGATCTATGCCTTTCGCGCCGCGACGGTGCGGAACATTCTCGATTTTCCCGACCAGTTCTCACCGCGAGCGACGGTAATCTCGCTCGAACACAATTATCGTTCGACCCAGCCAATCCTCAAGGCTGCCAACGCGGTCATCGCTCAGGCCAGCGAAGGTTTCTCCAAGACGCTGACCTCATCGAAACCGTCTGCTGAGCTGCCCCATCTGGTAACCGTCGAAGACGAAATGGCGCAGGCAGTCTGCGTCGCCGATCAGGTCTTGGAGCACCGCGAGGCCGGGATCGAGTTGCGCCACCAGGCGGTCTTGTTCCGCACCTCGCACCATAGCGCACGGCTGGAGGTCGAGCTGGCAGCCCGCAACATCCCGTTCGTCAAATACGGCGGGCTAAAATTTATCGAGGCGGCACACGTCAAGGACCTGCTGGCGATCCTACGGTGGGCGGAAAACCCACGGGACGCTCTTGCCGGCTTCCGCGTCCTACAATTGCTACCGGGGATCGGGCCGGCCAGCGCCAAGAAGGCGATGGCGCATCTCGGCGAGCATGGCTTCGACCTGGGCGAGCTTGCCGGCTTCGCACCCCCCGATACGACGGCTTTGTCCTGGCCGGGGTTCTGTCAAATGCTGCGGCGTCTGCGAGATAGTAAGACCGCGTGGGCGGGCCAGCTTGGCCTGGTACGAGCGTGGTATCAGCCGCATCTTGAACGGCTCTATGATTACGCACCCTCACGCGCCGGAGACCTCGACCAGCTCGAACAGATCGCCATGGGTTACCCAAACCGCGAACGCTTCCTCTCCGAGGTAACGCTCGACCCGCCCGATGCGACCGGCGCGGACGCCGGCCGCCCTGGGCTCGACGAGGATTATCTGATCCTGTCCGATCCATTCTGCCAAGGGGCAAGAATGGGATGCGGTCTATGTGTTGAATCTTGTCGATGGCTGCATCCCCTCGGATATGGCCACCGGCAATCCGGCGCAGATCGACGAAGAACGGCGTCTGCTTTATCAGCCCGTTGACGAAGTCGGCTTTGGTTGATTCTGTGTGAAGCGGGGGGACTGATCGGGAATTGTGGGATGGC
>Ga0181521_10006081_pt1 | contig 13221 bp, 8 predicted proteins | sample PEATcosm2014_Bin_32_FD_119764 | JGI IMG/M metagenome (GOLD analysis project Ga0181521, IMG submission 119764) | Peatland microbial communities from MTU Mesocosm Facility, Houghton, MI, USA - PEATcosm2014_Bin02_60_metaG | ecosystem: Environmental > Terrestrial > Soil > Wetlands > Peat | place...
TCATGGCGGAGAGCTGGGAATCGAACCTGCTCTATTGGGCCGATGTGGGCGACCAGATGGGAGTCCAGCCGGCCCAACTGAATGTTCTGGTGCCGGAGTGGACGCAAAAGGTGGTGGAAAGGATCTTCGCGTCGCACCTGGAAGACTGGCCTGCGCTGCTGAAAAGCGTGCGATCGGTGGGCAACGAACTTCGTGGGCGGAGTGCTCAGGCAGCGGCGAATGCGGGAACTGAGTAGAGTCGACAAACGGGAGCGGGGGGCAGGCGGAAAATGAGGGTACTGAAACTCGGAAATTGGGCTCGTTTTGGGGTACTGGCTGGATGTCTCGCGGCTGCGGGCGGTGGGATCTGGCTGTATGCGCAGGAAGCGGCCACATTGAATACGGCGAGTGCCGCGCGCACCCCGGTTTTCAAATCTAGGGTCGATCTGGTGGTCCTGAGCTTCACGGTCACCGACAACAAAGGAAAGTATGTAAATGGCCTGAAGCCCGCGGACTTCCGCATCATGGAAGACGGGATCAAAGAAAAGCTGGCCACATTTTCAGAAGGAAACCGGCCCGCCATGCAGATTCTGGACGACGGCACGGTGAAGCCGATGGCCCCTGCCGAACAGGCTGAACTCGCAGCCAAAGAAACCAACGCAGCCAATTCCACCTTGGTCAACCCCAACGCGGGCGGCGATGCGTTCGTAGGCACGAATGTGTTCGTTTTGTTCGACACCAGCAACTTCATGTATCACGGGTTTGTCTACGCGGAAGACGCGATCGCCGATTTTGTCAGAGGTCTCGACAAGTCGGATTCAGTGGCGGTTTACACCTTCAGCCGCAATTTGTCGCGCGCGGCGAACCTGACAGGCGACCGGAACGACGCGATTTTCGGACTCCGTAAATCGGTGGCAGGCGACGATACGGCGCTCTACAACGGATTGCTGCTGACGTTGCGCGATGCCGCGAAAGTACCGGGGCGCAAGGTGGTTATCGTGTTCTCGAACGGACCCGACAACGCGAGCATGGTGGCGCCGGATGACGTTCGCGCGGTGGCCGAAGACGAAGGAATTCCGATTTACGTGATCTCGACGAACGACGTCAACAAGGACCCGATCTCGAGTAATGTGTTCAAGAGGATTTCCACGCGGACCGGCGGCAAGGCGTACTGGGCGAAGACGTGGCAGAAGCAGGTAGAGGCCTTTGAAGCGATCCGGGAAGATTTGGGGAATTCTTATACGGTGACCTACTATCCGGCGCCGAATCCGAACGAAGGATTCCGGAAGATCGATATTCAGATTGTCAGCGACACCGGAAAGCATTACCGGGTAAGGTCGCGCCCCGGGTACCGGCCGCGATCGTATTGAGCCTTATGTGCGGGAACCTGTTCAGCCCACTTTTGCCATAAGCTGGCGGATGTCGTTTTCCTGCTGTTTGTTGGGCTTATCCGCGAGGGCGGTCTGGCATTCCTTTTTCGCGGTCTCGCGGTCGCCCTTCTGCAGGAGCGCCATCGCGTAGTGGTAGTGATAGGTCGGATTTTGCGGCGCCTTTACAACCAGCGTACGGAACGTATCGATCGCCTGGTCGGTCAGGTTCTTCCTGATATAAATCAAGCCCAGCGTATCGTTGACTTCGGCGTGTTCCGGGAGGCGCTGTTTGGCGCGGGTGGCGTAGGTCAGCGCCTGATCGAGATCGCCATTCGTCTGTGAAATCAGGTAGGCGAGATTATTGAGCGCGAGCGGGTTGTTCGGGTCCACCTTGATCGACATTTCGTAGTATTTGCGGGCCACATCGCTCTTGTTCTCCATCTCGTAGAGCATCCCAAGATTGGTCGTCAGCACGGTATTATTGGGCTGGCCCTGGCGCGCCTTCTCCAGTGAATTGATGGCCTGCTGGACGTCGCCCTTTCTTAGATACGACTCGCCGATACGGGTCCAGAGGTCCGACTGCTGCCGTGTCTCGGAAACTTTAGCCATCAGAGCCTGAAAGGTCGCGACGGCTTTATCATACTGGCCGGCGGTCAATTGCGCATTCCCGACTTCCCGCTGGAGGTCGAGATTCGCCGGCTTCTTCTGCGACTCGACCTCAATCAGCTGGACCGATTTATCGGGTTGGTTATCCAGCAGGTAGGCTCGCGATTCTCCGAGTAACCCGCGCAAGTTGTTGGGATCCGCTTCCCAAGCCCGGCGGAAAAGCTCCTCCGCGTCCTTTATTTTCTTCTGGTTCAGATCAAGCACGCCCAATTCGAGCAGAGTGTCAACCTGTTTCGGCTGCTTGTCGATGATGGCGTTCAACAAGGTCCGCGCTTCGTCAAAACGCTGGAGACGCTGCAGGGCGGCGGCTTTCATGACCCTGGCCTGGACATTGTTGGGGGCGATCCGGATTGTTTCATCGGCCTGATGCAGAGCCGCGTCGCTGTCGCCTCTGAGCAGAGAGACCTGGATCTGGGCCAGCCGGGCGGGAATATAATCGGGACGCAACTGGATGGCGGCGTCGAACTCCTGCCGTGCCTGCTCATACTCGCCGCGGGCGAAGTGTGCGCGCCCCAGATTGAAGCGGGCGACGAAATTGTTGGGCTTCGCGGTCACCACCGACTGCAGCTCGCCCATGGCTTTATTTACGTCGCCCCTGTCGAGCATGAAAGTCGCCTGCAGCCCGCGGGATTCGGCGTCTTTTGGGTCGTTCTTGAGAATCAGTTCGTTCTTGTCGTACGCCAGCGCGATCTTTCCCGTGCGCACGTAAGCCTCGATTTCGTGTTTGAGATACGTGTTTTTGCGCGAGGGATCCTTCCGAATTCCTTCCTCATACTGCTTGATCGCCTCGTCGGCGGCGTTCACGCGAAGAAAGAAATCGCCGGATTGCAGGTAGGCGTTCGGGAACTGTTTGAGATCGCCCTTCATCTGGTTCAGCAGCGCAACCAGTTCGGGGCGCTTATTCGTACCGTAGTAGAACTGAGCCAGTGTGAGCCGCAACTGGGGATCCTTCGGATTATTCTGAATCGCGTTCCTGAGGATTGCCTCCGCTTCCGGGATTTTCCGCTGGTTGAGGTAGACGCGATACAGCTCATAGTAGCCGTTCAGGTTTTTCTTGTCCTTCTGGATCATGCTCCTGAAGAGCGTTTCCGCCTCACCGGCTTCGCCATCCACCACCAGAGTGCGTCCCAGGGCCAGCGTGATGATGGGATCGCCGGGTTTCACCGTGAGGGCCTGACGGTATTCGGATATCGCGACGCCAAGTTCCTGCTTCGCATCCTCAACTTTGGCCGCGCGGTACAGTTTCGCGGTTGCAAGCATGGCGAGATCGCCGCTCAGCTTATGGCCCTCCCATCCCTTGGGATTGCGCTTCAGCAATCCGTCCACGTTTTGCTGTACTTCCTTGAGGATCGCCTCATTGTTCTCCTGCGCCTGCGCGGCGATGATCATGATCTCCGAAAGTTTCAGGTCGGTATCGTTCGCGTCGTCCGTGCCGGGCTTGAGTAACTCGTGGGCGCGTCGAAACGCCGGTACCGCGTTCGGCACCAAGCCTTGTTTCAGGTCCGTTAGAGCGAGACGATAGTAGGCAGGGCCGAACTTTCGATCAGCCTCGATGGATTTCCGGAACATGATCGACGCTTCTTTGTAGCGTCCCCCGTCAAAATACTTGATACCGCTCTGCAGGTACTTCTGCTTGAGGTAGTTCGGGTCCCGGCTACAGGACATCATGGACACGGCAACGAGGGCTAAAGCTAGATATCGCATAGAGGTAACCCCTCTATTGTCCTACAAATCCGGCATGGAGTGGCTTTGACGCAGACTCCGGGGTAATGGTACTAAAGTAATGGTACTATGATCGGCGAAATCAGGATGCTGCGGCCCGGCAATGGCGCACTGGCCACCTGCCGCTTGGCCGTCCGTGAACTGGCCTACCGCCTCGGCGCGTAGCCCCCGGTTACCGTGATGGTAAAGCTGCGCCCGGGCAGAAGATTCATTTGATCGGCCCCATTCGGCACGAAAAGCGCACTCGGCGTGGCTGCAATGGCCGGGGTTATTCCGACAACATTGTGGCTGTTGGCGAGATTGTTGACGGCGAACTGGATCTTGGTCCCTCGAAACCGGGACGCGTTCTTAATGGTGTAGTTGACGAACACGTTGGTCAGATCGAAAGGATTGATGGAAATGGCCTGGTCGGCGGGAAAGGGAAGTTTTTGCCCGTAGATCACGTAGGTGATCGTGCCGTTATCGTTGTACATCCTGCCGACGCGATGGTTGGTAATACCGACGTCCCAGTTGCTGTGCTGCCAGAGCAGGGCGATTGCTTCGACGTCTCTGGGCGTGTCCGCCACCCACAGACCTCCGTTGGGAAGGTTCGGGCCCTCTGCATATTTCGCGGAGCCCTTGGAACCGTTCAGGTAGAGACTGAGCCCATGGCCGATCACGATATTACTTTCGAATTCAATACCTTTGGTATTTGAGGGGCCGGTCGGGACAAAGACAGCTTCGGCAGTAACGGGGTCGGTGTAAGAGTCAAAACCGTTCTGGAAATGAACGTAATAGGCGTCGGCATCCAGGGTCCACCGGTTATATTTCACGACCGAACCAACCTGGTAGTTCTTGGCCAATGTGGGCTTCTGGGGGACCAGAACGTTCGCGCCCGGCACGTCGAAGACGGCGCTCGGCGGAATGACGCTGCCCTCGGCAAACTGGGCATAAACCGACCAGTGGTCCTGCAGGCGATAACGCGCGGTGAGCGTCGGCAGCCAATTGTTGTAGTCGATACTGTGCGTCACAAAAGCCGCTCCACCAATGCAGTCGGGAGCGCCCGCGAAAGGGCTGGTGGCAGGAAAGGTCGACAGCGTCCCGCCGAGACATCCTACTGTCTTGCCGTTGTCCTGGTACTGGTTCAAAGTCATTTTGTAGTTGGCGTCCTTGATGCCGGCTGTAACCACCAGCCTCGACAGCGGACGCCATTCGAATTCGGCAAAGGGCTGGAAGGACAGCGTTTCAAAATGCTCGTGGAAGTTCGGAAAAGGCGTATCCAGCTGAGTGAGTATGTTGGACGGATACTGATAGCGGTCGGTATAGGCCCAGTCGTACCAGGCACCGGTGCGGAAGACGCCCCATTTGACTTCCTTGCTTAAGATAGCGGTGTCGCCGGCATGCCGGTAGCCGTTGAGTTTGTCGACTCCGCTGGGTTTCGCCGAAGTCAGGTTTACGGTGGCGCCGTTCTGATAGAACTGCTTGTTCCAGTAGCGGGTGGTATACGCCTTGTTGTCGAACGTCCATCCGTCGCCCAGATCGGATTTGAAATCGGCGTACTCGAAATCGGTCTGCACGTGATAGGTGTCATAGCCGTAATAATAGGGATCCGGCGAACCGTTCGCAGCCGGGCAGTTCAGCGACACGGTGAGACAGGTTGGCGTGTTATCCAGGAGGTAATTCAGTCCATACTGGGCAACCTGTGCGCGAGTCGGATTGGTGGTCTTCGGGGTGTTGTTCCAGATGTCCACCACGCCGCCATACAGGCTGAGACTGGTTTTGTCGGAAAACCGGTGTTGAAATTTGGCATAACCGGCATCGCGCTGCTGTTTGTTATAAGTTTGATATCCGTTCGATGTCATCTGGTTGAAGTCGAACAGGACAGCTTCCTTCCTGCCGGGACCAAACAGGCCGGAATCGCCGTCCAGCTGGTAAATCTGCGTATTGAAGGAGCCGTATGAGACCGTGCCGCGAATGTCGGGGTCCGCCTGCAACTCCGGAGACTTAAGGTTGATCGATCCGCCGAAGTTCGTGGGACCGAAGTCCGAGGCCTGGCCCGGGCTGCGATCGAAATCCACCGAGCTGATCCATTGCGAAGGAAAACTCGCCCAGGAATGGTGTGTCGGAGTGTTGGTGTCTTCGAAAGGAATACCGTCGAAGGTCATGGTGAACTGGCCGTCCTGAAACCCCCGGAAGTATATGCTGCCCTGTCCCAGTCCGATTCCATTCGGATTGATGCTGAATGTGCCGGGCGCCAGATTCACGACCTCGGCGAAATCCGCGGTCGGGGCAACAAAGTTCTTGATGAAGGCGGAACCGATCTCCGTTTTTGGGGCAGCGGCGTCCAGAGTATTGCCTGACGGAGCTGTCTCCGTCGCGATCGACACCGACTCCTGGACGGTGACGGATTGAGATATGGAGTCCACAAAGAGCGTGATGGAGATATCTTCCGATCCAGTGGAGGAGACCTGAACTTCGGTGCGGGTGTTTCTGGCAAAGCCAGGCGCCGTTGTCTCGACGGTATAAGTCCCGGCGGGCAGCCCGGCGGTCGAAAAGTGTCCGCCGGCATCGCTGTTGGCGGTGCGGCTCAGAGCGGTGGAGTTGTTCCTTACCGTGACCGTTGCGCCCTGAATCGACTTGCCGGCCTGATCCAGAATGGTCCCGGTTAAAGTTGCCCCACCTTCCTGCGCCCGCACGGGCATCGACCCTGCCGCGCACAACAGCACGCAGGCAATCACGGTCGACACACGACAGCTGTAAAGACACTTCTGGCCAACTAAGATATTGGTCACATTGTTCCTTTCAGGAGTTACTAATCGGGTAACAAGGAGATTACCAGCGGGAGCTTACAACGGATTTACAACTGAGTTACAGCAAAGTGACAACGCATCAAAATTTGTCTACATTTTGCGATGCCGCTCAGACCGCAATGCGGCGTGCCACGATGAGCGTGACGTCGTCGGCCGGCGGTGCGCCCGCCGTATATGCCGCCACTGCCTTATTGATCCGGCTGACGATCGTGGCGGCAGGCTGGTCCCGATCCGGAATCATCGCTGCCGCAAGACCCTCGATTTCAAACTCATCCCCGGCGGGATTATTGGCTTCCGTGACACCATCGCTGTAGATCACGAGGGAATCCCCTTCGTCGAGCCTGGCGTGATACTCCTCATAGTCGATGGACGGCAGAATTCCGAGCACGGGACCGCCGCCCTGCAACTGCTCGTAAGTTCCACCGGCACGGACGATCAGGGGAGGATTGTGGCCGGCATTGCAAAACGTCAGTTCGCCGGTGTCTCCATCGAGGATGCAGAAGAACAGGCTGATGAACCGGTTCGACGGGCAATTGGCGGATGTGATCCGGTTCAATCGCGTCATGACGTCCGCCAGGCTTTTCGGTTCTTCGATCAGCACCTGCACGCGGGCCTGGAGTCCCATCATGAGAAGGGATGCAGGCATTCCCTTGCCGGAGACGTCGCCGAGAACCATGGCAATGCGGCTGCTTCCGTAGGGGAAAAAATCGTAGTAGTCGCCCCCGACGGTGCGGCATGGGGCGTTGTGCCCGGCCACATCGAGTCCGCGTACAGCCGGGGCAACGGCAGGCAGGAAGCGCTGCTGAATCTCGGCGGCCTGCTCGAGATCGCGCGCCAGAAGCTGCCTGGCCTGCTCCACTTCGGCGAAGCGCGTGTGTTCGATCCGGATGGCGGCGACATTCGCCATCACCGTGAGCAGGTTCAGATCGTCCTTGGTGAATTCACGCAGGAGGGAAGGCGAATCGACGTAGATGATGCCGATAATCTTGTCGCGCGTCTGCAGCGGAACCGCCATCAGCGTGCGGATGTTCTGTTCGACGATGCTGCGGCGGTCGCGCAGCGCGTCGTCGACGGAGGTGTCGCGCACCAGAACCGAGAGTCCGCTGTTGAGGACGCGATCGCGCACGGCGGTCGAGATGCGAAACCCCTCGCCCTGATTTGCCCGTATCACCAGGTCGTCGCCTTCGGCCGTCATCAGCACGCCGCGATCCGCTTTGACGGTCTGGATGGCGAGATCGAGGATAAAGCGGAAGAGTTCGGGTAAAGGCCTGTTGCCGGCCAGCTCGTTTCCGGCGCGCACGAGAGCCGAGACATGGGAAGCCGCGAGAAGCTGCGCTTCGACGATGCCGCCGTCGCTTTTGAGAACGCCTTCGAGGTGGGTGATGACGGTCGAGGAGGTTTTGTATTCCCCGGCTTCTTCGCGGTAGTCGAAAACCACCACCGGCTTCGAAGGTGTTGAAGCGGCTCCGTCGTATACGAGGATCAGATGCCCGGCGGCGATCCGGTCGCCCGATTTCAGCGGCATGCGCCCGGTGATTTTGGCGCCGTTGAGCATGGTTCCGTTCTTGCTTCCGAGGTCGCGCAGAGCCCAGCCGTCGCCATCGCGCTCGATTGCCAGGTGCTGGCGTGAGAGTCCGTTATCGTCCGGGAAAGAGAGTTCGGCGGCGCTGGAGCGGCCGAGCGAAATGCGCTCCGCGTCGAGGGGTATGAAGCGGTTCTGGCCGTCGGGCGAAAGGATTTGGATTTCTTTCATCGGCTTGGCTGTAGTTTGTATTATGCTACGCGGGCGCAAGCGTGATGGAGTCCCGCTCGAATCGACGACAATACTCTCTTCTCAGATCCGCGGGGATGTACGGAATCTTGAACGCACGACGCTTCCAACTTGGATCACCACGAAGTAGAAGCCAAAATTACCTGTTGCGGCCAGCCACAGTGGCCAGACATGGACGTTTCCGTTCAATAGCATCGAAAAGACCATGCCAGGCATTAGCGCATCAAGTGCAAATTTCAGTCAACCAGCCGGTCGTAATCGGAATGCGTGCCGATCCAAACCCATGTCATGGTTCCCGAGGTCAACCGTCCGAGGGCGCTGCCCTTGAGACGGCGGAAATGCAGAGAAGGATGGTTTGGGTTCTGAAGCCATAGTCGGTAGTTCCTTGCAGCGAGCCTCTGAATATCGGCGGGAAGAGCATTCAACAGATTCCAAAATCGCCGAGTCGCGAACGATTTCACTTCGGAGTGGGCCACTCGCGCAGAAGATCATGGGTGGACTCATATTCCGCTTCCTCGAAGAGGAAATCCAGCTTGCCCGCTGCGGAATCGGCGTCCAATTCCCTGTCCCAAAGTGCTTGGTCGCGTTCGCGGAACCATCGCGCGATGCGGGTGAACTCCTCGGGAGGCAAGCTATCGATTGCGTTTTCGATTTCTTCGACCCGGTCCATACCTGGAGTTTAACGCAGGGAGGCGGTGGACACGATTTCGGCGATCGCGTCGACGGCTTCGATGCACTGCTCGCGGTTCACGTCATAGTGCGTGACGGCGCGCATGAACTGGTTATTAACGGGGTTCATCAGAATGCCGCGTGCTTTCAGCGCTTGCGAGGTATCGCGAGGCGAGCACCCTTCCGGCAGATCGAAAATCACGATATTGCTTTCGACAGGCCGCACTTCAACACCGTCGATCCGACCTAGCCGCTGAGCAAGCAATTTCGCATTGGCGTGATCGATTCCCAGACATTTGGGAGATTCTTCGAGCGCGACCAATCCAGCCGCGGCCAGGACGCCCACTTGCCGCATCGCCCCGCCCAGCCGCTTCCGCAGAAGCCGCCCTTTATCGATGAGATTCGCCGGTCCGGCGACGATCGATCCCGCCGGCGCGCCAAGGGCCTTCGATAGACAGAACATCACGGTATCGACTTTGGCGGCAATTTCGCTTACGGGCCTGCCGGAGGCGGCGGAGGCATTGAAAATCCGCGCGCCATCCATATGGACCGGAACGCCGGCATCGTGCGCGCGGTCGCAGATGTCGTCAATCACTTCCTGCGGATACACGCGTCCGCCGGCCATGTTGTGGGTGTTCTCGATTTCGATCGCGCCCGTGGGAGCGGAGTGGGGACCGCCGGTCTTGAAAACAGGGCGAATCAGGTCCCAGGTGAGGATGCCGTCCGGGGCATTCGCCGGACGGATCAGGCAACCGGAGAACCAGGCCAGCATCGAGAGTTCCCAGTCGAACAGGTGCGCGCGCGAATCGCAGATCACTTCCTGACCGTGCTCGGTAAGCAGTTTGATCGCGATGGTGTTGCCCATCGTGCCGGAGGGAACGAACAGCGCGGCTTCCTTCCCCACCACCTCGGCGGCGCGCGCTTCGAGTTTGTTGGCAGTGGGATCTTCGCCGTAGACGTCGTCGCCCACTTCGGCCTCGAACATGGCCCGGCGCATGGCCGGCGTGGGTTTGGTTACGGTGTCGCTGCGCAAATCGATCATGGCTTTATTTGAACGCGCACAACGGACCCTGCGGCCTGTGCGCTCATGAAACAAACTCCTGAAAGACTTCGTTCGACACCATGACGCCGCGGGGTGTCAGCCGAAGGTTGCCATTCGCGCGCTCCAGCACACCGGTGGAAAGAAAGTATTCGAAGGCCGGTCCGAAGCGCAGCCAGTCGGCCTCGTCGGCGTGGACGCCTTCGGAAAGCCGGAGACCCACGAAGAATTTCTCTTCGCCGGGATCGGGCGAGGATTCATCGCTTCGTAACGAGTCGCCGCGTTCCGAACGCGCCACATAGTCGTGCGCCGATTCGACATTCTGCCATCGCGATACGCCGTCGAACGAGTGGGCGTCGGCGCCGAACCCCGCATACGGCTCGCGCTTCCAATACTTCAAATTATGAATCGACTCGGCGCCGGGGCGCGCGCAGTTGGAAATCTCGTACCGGTAGATACCGCAGGCGCGAAGACGGTCGACGGCGGTTTCGTAGAAGTCCGCAATGCGGTCGTCGGAAGGCACATCGCCGGCGCCGTAGCGCTTGCCGCCCAGCAGGATTTCGGCGCCGAGCCGGCTGTCGTCGTCGACCTCCAGCATGTATACGGAAACGTGCGGAGGTTCCAGACCGACAGTCGCCGCGAGAGACTCGGCCCAGCTTGCTTCGGTCTGGCCCGGAAGGCCGGCGATGAGGTCGATATTGACGTTCGGGATACCGTGCGTGCGGAGCAGGGCGACATCCTGCGCGACAATCTCCGCGGTATGCTTCCGGCCGGTGCGCGCGAGTTCCCGCCGGATGAACGATTGCACGCCGAGGCTGACGCGGTTGATGCCGGCGCGCCGCCACGCGTCGACACGGCTGGCGGTAATGCTTCCCGGCGCGGCCTCGATCGTGGCTTCGCGCCACTGGTTTCTTTCAGGCGCCCCGGACAAAGCGCACAACAGGCGGTCGAGATAGTCCGCTTCCATCGCACTGGGAGTCCCGCCGCCGAGGTAGACTGTGTCGGGAATCCATTGCCAGGTGTGCAAAGAAATTTCTCTCAACAAGGCAGCGAGATAGCGGCCTTCCAGCTCACGAGGAAGGACCCCCGAAGCGAAATTGCAATAAGTGCACTTCTGGGCGCAAAACGGCCACGAGATGTAGATGCCTGCCACTGGAATCTCCATCATAACGGCAGGAGAGACTTTCGTTTTGCCTGCGGAAGCTCTACGCCGATCACGTCGGCAAGCGTCGGCGCAATTTGCAGCAGATCTATTTCGCCGAGTCTGCGCGCCGGAACGCCCTCGCCTGAGATCAAGAAGACCGACCGGTAGCCGGGACGCGTGGGCCACAGACCGCCGACACCCAGATGCGTGCCGGGTCCGAGAGCCGGTCCGCTGTCCTCCGGGCTGGCCACGTAGTTCGGGGGCGTATCGAAGGCGGCCACCCAACGCGCCAGTGAAGGCGCTTTCGCCCTGACCTCGGCCATCGGCACCTCGCGCGCAAGGCCGTGACGATGCCCGTCATTCATCAGCTTGCGCAGGCGATCGGCCACGGAGCGGTCGGGGGTGCCGATCAAACCGTCCTCCACCTCCACTGGCGCCCTTAAGAGCACGCGTGGGCGCACGATGTAATTCTCGTTCTCGATTCCATGGCCGGAGACCAGTGCCACGATGGTGCCGGGAGGCATCGCGGCAAGAATCTGGCCGATCAGTTCGTCGTCGTTTTCGAGCGCATCCCGGGCATAGACGCCGAGAGCGGTGGTCTCGCGCTGTTCGGATTCGACGTCCGTCAGCTGCACAAGTAACAGATCCGGTTTCTCGGCGCGCAGAAGATACACGGCGGCCCGTGCGGCCGAGGTATCGTCCCAAAGCTGTTTCTGGAAACCCGGCGACGCCTGTTCAATGCGATCGACGATGCCCGGCGGCGACGCTTTCTGCGCTACGTCGCCAAACGGAACGTCATGGCCCCGCTGCGATTCGCGAGTCGCGGCGAAATCGAACCCGATCTCCGCGCCGGTTGCGGCCGGCCAGTAGACGGCAGCCGTCCTGAGTCCGGCTTTCGAGGCTGCCTGCCAGACAGGCGAACCCTCTTCGCCGGGTGGGACTCCCGTGACCAGGGAAATTCCGGAAGACCAGGTGTCCGACGGAGCTACTCCAATGACGCCGCTCGACGCCGTTCCCTGCCGCATCAGCTTACGGATATTGGGGATCTTGACCCGCGACGCGGGCTCGGTCAGAAACCGTGCGTCCAGCCCGGCGACGGAAATGACCACAAGTTTGCGGGAACCCGGCTTATGACCGGACTGGGCGAGAAGGAGTGCGGACGCTGCAAGAACGACTGGAACAGTAAGACGGAAACGCTGCAAGTCCGATCTTATCGTGTACAAGGTTGATAATCATCTATTGACGAGCGCTTCTTTTTCCCGGGACCCGCCGCACAAAGGACTCGCGCATGTGCGGCTTCCGATATCGCGCCGCATGCCCGCGATGCTGGCGATCGGCCTGGTCTGCGCGCTGTATCTCGCCGATCTCACCGGCATGGGGATGGTGGGGCCGGACGAACCGCGCTATGCCTACGTCGGCCGTGCCATGGCACAGTCCGGCGACTGGGTTACGCCGCATCTCTGGGCGAGTCCATTTTCCGATAAACCATGGTTCGAAAAACCTGCCCTGCTGTATTGGATGACTGCCGCAGGCTTCCGGCTCGGGCTTGGCGCGGATCTGGCGCCTCGCCTTCCCGTCGCTCTCCTGAGCGTCCTGTTCCTTGGCTTCTATTGGTGGCGTCTGCGGGTGGAATGGGACCAGCGCGCGGCTTCCTGCGCAACCGCTTTGCTGGCCACCAGCGCGGGATGGCTGACCTATAGCCACGTGGCGGTAACGGATCTGCCGCTGGCCGCTTTCTTCTCCGCGGCGGTGCTGCTGTCGCTGCCCTGGGTGGCTGGCCGGGATCGAGACGGAGCTGAAGCCGGAGCCGGACTTACGGCTGCCGCAGCGTGCCTCGGGTTGGCCGCCATGGCCAAAGGTTTGGTTCCGCTGGTGCTCTTTTTACCCGTTCTCGCGATGGGATGGAGGCGTTTACGCGATTGGTTCCGGCCAGGACCCCTCCTCGCGTTCTCCGTCTGCGCGTTGCCCTGGTACATTCTCTGCACGATTCGAAATGGGAGTGAATTTCTCCGGGTTTTTTTTATCGAGCAGCAATTCGGGCGATTCGGATCCGCCGCCCTGCAGCATGTGCA
>Ga0181521_10006082_pt1 | contig 13220 bp, 8 predicted proteins | sample PEATcosm2014_Bin_32_FD_119764 | JGI IMG/M metagenome (GOLD analysis project Ga0181521, IMG submission 119764) | Peatland microbial communities from MTU Mesocosm Facility, Houghton, MI, USA - PEATcosm2014_Bin02_60_metaG | ecosystem: Environmental > Terrestrial > Soil > Wetlands > Peat | place...
CACGCTGCCGTGCGGTTTCACGCTGCCGTGCGGCTTGGAGAAGCGGTCGACGAGGCCCTGCAGGACCACGTAGAACACCGGGACGATGAAGATGCCGATGAGCGTCGCTGCCGTCATGCCGAACACCACCGTCGTACCGAGCACCTGGCGCGACGTCGCGCCGGCGCCGGTTGCAATCGCGAGCGGCAGCGCGCCCAAGATGAACGCAAACGAGGTCATGAGGATCGGCCGCAGACGCAGCCGCGCACCCTCGATCGCCGCCTCGATGAGCGGCATGCCGCGCTGGTGCGACAGGCGCGCGAACTCCACGATCAGGATCGCGTTCTTGGCGGCGAGGCCAATCAGCATCACCAGGCCGACTTGCGCATAGATGTCGTTCGCCATGCCGCGCGTCGACAGACCCAGGAAGGCGCCGAACACGGCGAACGGGATGCACAGGATGACCGCGAACGGCACGATCCAGCTCTCGTACTGCGCGGCGAGCACCAGGAACACGAATACCAGCGCCATGGCGAAGATGTACGGGGCCTGGCTGCCCGCACGCTGTTGCTGGAACACCGAGCCCGTCCAGTAGTAGGTCAGGTTACCGGGCAGCGCCTTCGCCAGCGACGCCATGGCGGTGATCGCATCGCCCTGGCTGTAGCCGGGCGCCGGCGCACCGTTGATGGTCACGGCCCGGAATACGTTGTAGCGCTCGATGTAGGCCGGGCCGCGGGTCGGCTTGATCGACACGAGCGACGAGAGCGGCACCATGTCGCCCGCCTGCGTGCGCACGTACAGGGTGCTGACCGCGTCGGGCAGCGTGCGCGCGGTGGCTTCGGCCTCGGCGGTGACCCGGAACGTGCGCCCGAACAAATTGAAGTCGTTGATGTAGTTGCCGCCCAGGAAGGTCTGCAGCGCAGCGAAGATGTCCGAGATCGGGATGCCGAGCTCGCGTGCCCGGTCGCGGTCGACGAGGTACTCGATCTCCGGCACGCGGTTGTTGAACTGGGTCGAGACGCGGGCAAGCTCCTTGCGCTTGTTGGCCTGGGCGATGAAGTCGTCGATCTCGGCCGAGAAGGTCTCGAGACTACCGCCGGAGGTGTCGGCGAGCATGAATTCGAAGCCGCCCGCCTGGCCGATGCCGGGGATGGCCGGCGGTGCCACGATCACGACATTGGCCTCCTTGAGCGGCCCGAGGAGCTTGTACAGCCGCTCGATCAGCCCCTGCACCGAGCTCTGCCGACCCGGGCGCTGCGACCAGGGCTTCAACGGGATGAACCCCGAGCCGGTGTACGGCGTGTTGACCTGGGCGAGCAGATTGAGGCCCGTGATGGCGAGCATGCTCTCGACTTCAGGCTGCTTTCGGACCGTAGCGCGGATATCCTCGAGCACCTGTTCGGTGCGCTGCAGCGACGCACCGGGCGGCAGCTGCGCGACCATGAGCAGGTAACCCTGGTCATCCTCGGGCAGAAACCCGCTGGGTCGCTGCCACATCAGGAAGGCGAGCGCGAAGACGATCGCGCCGAACACGGCGAGCGCGACGGCGGAACGGCGTATGGCATGACGGACGGTGCCCGTGTATCGCCGCGTGGCTCGGGCAAATGTCCGGTTGAAGGCGGCGAACCCGCGTCCGAGGAGGCCGACCGGCCCGGCCTCCGCGCGCGGCTTCAGGAGTATGGCGCACAGCGCCGGCGTGAAGGTCAGCGCGATCAGCGCCGAGATCAGCACCGATACCGACAGCGTCAGAGCAAACTGCTTGTAGAACTGGCCGGTGAGCCCGCCGAGGAAGGCCACCGGCACGAACACGGCGGTGAGTACCAGCGCGATCGCGATGACCGGACTCGACACGTCCGCCATGGCCGCGCGAGTAGCCGCGAGCGGATCGAGGCCCTTCTCCTCCATCTTCTCCGTCACCGCCTCGACGACCACGATCGCGTCGTCGACGACCAGGCCGATGGCGAGAACCAGAGCGAACAGAGTCAGCGTGTTGATCGAGAAGCCGAGGGCGACGAACACGGTGAAGGTGCCGAGCAGCGACACCGGTACCGCGAGCATCGGAATCAACGTCGCCCGCCAGCTTTCCAAGAACAGGAACACGACCAGGAGCACCAGCGCCGCGGCGATGAACAGCGTGATCTCGACTTCGCGGATCGACTCGCGCACGAACTCCGAGGTGTCGAGCGGTATGGTGTAGCGAATGCCCGTCGGGAAGCGCTGTGACAGCGTCTCGAGCGTGGCGCGCACCTTTTTGCTCACCTCCAGCGCGTTCGCGTCCGGCAGCTGATACACGCCGAGCAGCGCCACCGCCTTGCCGTTCAGGCGACTCGAGCGCGTGTAGTCGGTGGCGGCCAGTTCGATGCGGGCGACGTCGCCTAGCCGGACGATCGAGCCGTTGGGGCCGGCTTTCAGGACCACGTTCTCGAATTCTTGTACGCTGCGCAACCGTCCGTGCACGGTGACCGTGTAGGTCATCTGCTGCCCGGGCGGCGCCGGCTCGGCGCCGACGATGCCGGCCGGCGCGACCACGTTTTGCTCGTTGATGGCGTTGCTGATGTCGCCGGTGGTGACCCCGAGGCGCGACATCTTGCCCGGGTCGAGCCAGATGCGCATGCCGTAATCGCGCGCGCCGTACTGCAACACCTGACCGACACCCGGCACGCGCGCCAGCGAGTCATACACCTGCAGCGTCGCGAAGTTGCTCAGGAACAAGTAGTCATAGCGCGGATCCGTCGCTTCGATGGCCACGAAGATCAGCGGCTGCGGCTGTCGCTTGGTGATGGACACGCCCTGGCGCAGCACGTCCGGAGGCAGTTGCCGCTGGGCGATGGCGACCTGATTCTGCACATCGACGGCGGCAATGTCCTGGGCGGTACCGACCTCGAATGTGACGTTGAGCGTGTAGGACCCGTCGTTGGAGCTGCGCGAGTCCATGTAAATCATGTTCGGCACGCCGTTGACCTGCGTCTCGATCGGCGCCGCCACCGACTGCTCGATGGTCGAGGCATCCGCACCCGGGAAGGTCGCCGAAACCACCACCGAAGGCGGCGTGATCTGCGGAAACCGCGCGACCGGCAGCAGCAGGAAGGCGATGGTGCCGGCGAGCGTGATGACGATCGCGAGCACCGTCGCGAAGATCGGACGATCGATGAAGAAATTGCTCACGAAGCGCGTGGGCCCGCGGCGGGCGCGGCGAGCGGCTGGGCTCGAACGCGCGTGCCGGACTTGAGCTTCTGAGTGCCGTCCACGATCACGACATCGCCCGGCGCGAGACCTTCCTCAACCACCCAGTCGCTGCCCTGCTGCTGGCCCATCTTGACGTCGCGCTGCTGTGCCGTGCCCGCGCTGTCGACGATCCAGACGTAGTTCTTGTCCTGCAGGAGCTGCACCGCGCGCTGCGGAACGAGCAGCGCGTTGGGACGCTCGTGGGTCGCGACGACCACCCGCACGTACTGGCCGGCGTGCAGGAACTGCTTCGGGTTCGGCACCGTGAGGCGCAGCGCCAGCGTGTCGGTCCGCAGGTCGACGGCGGCATCGACAAAATTCATCTTCCCGGGGAGCTCATACTCGCTGCCGTCGGCCAGCAGGATCCGGAACTGGCGCTGACTCGGATTGTGCTGATCGAGCGGGCGGCCGAGCTCGCGCTGCACCTGCAGCAGGCGCTGCTCCCCGACGCTGAAGTTCGCGTACATCGGGTCGGTCTGATAGACCGTGGTCAGCAACGTCGTGTACGCGGTGACGACGCCGCCGATGCGGATCAGCGCCCGGCTCATGGCGCCGTCGATGGGCGAGCGGACCTGGGTGTAGCCGAGGTTGAGCTTGGCGGTCGTCACCGCCGCCTCGGCCGCCTTCACCAGGCCCTGCGCCGAGTCATTGGCGGCGACCGCCGCATCCAGTTCCTTCTGGCTCAGCGCGTCGATCGCGGTCAGCGGGCGCGCACGGGCCAAATCTCGTTCCGCCTGTGCCAGTGCCGCGTGCGCCTGAGCGAGCCCCGCTTGCGCCTGGGTGAGTGCCGCGGCGTACGGTTGCGGATCGATCTCGAACAGCGTTTGGCCGCGCTTGACCGGCGTGCCCTCGAGCGCCCCCTGCCGGTACAGGATTCCCCCCACCTGCGGACGGATCTCGACGGTATTCGAGGCCTCGAGCTGCGCGGGATATTCCTGCGTCAGCGACGTCGGCTGCGGCCGCATCGTCAGCGTCGCCACCGGCTGGGGTGCCGGCGGCTGAGCGGTCTTGCCCCCACAGGCCCCTGCCGCGGCGAGCAGGGCCAGCACGGTAAGCCGCGAGGATCTGCGAAGCCACCGCACCGCGGGAATCGCTGATCGGTGCGGCGCAGGCGCGGCGCACCGCGTTGGTGATTCAGTGGCGAGTCGACGCATAGTGGATAGTAACTATAATGCCCCGCGCGTACCGGTCCGTCCCAATGACACAGGTGGAGAATCTTCAGTTTGGCCAAGAATATCGACCCGGCAGCGCGCGCGCTACGGGTTCGGCAAAACGATCCCGCCACGGTAGCCGCGCAACTCGTCGAGCGCTTCGGCCGCCAGCGCCCGCTGCGCGGCGGGTCGCTCATCGTGACGATCTTCGGCGATTCCATCATGCCACGAGGCGGAGCCATTGCCTTGGGCAGCCTGATTCGCGTCGCATCGCCCTTTGGGCTCAACGAACGGCTGGTACGCACCGCGACCGCGCGTCTCGCCCAGGAGGGCTGGCTCGAGGGTCGGCGCGGGGGCAATTTGAGCGAGTATCGGCTGTCGGCGGGCGGCCGTGAGCGATTTGCCGAAGCCACCCTGCGGATCTACGCGGGGCCCTTAACGGAGTGGTCGGGTCGATGGAGCCTGGTCGTGTTACCGCCCATGCGCGCAGCCAAGCGGCAAAAAATGCGGCAAGAACTCAACTGGCGAGGCTTCGGCGAGATCGGCAGCGGCGTGTTCGCGCACCCGGAGAATCTGCTCGGCGAACTTGCCCCGCCAGGGCAAGCGACGAATTTGGTCCCGGGCGCAATTCTGTTCGACGCCCGCCTGTCCGACGGCGCAGCCGCCGCGCGGCTCGTCGCGCTGGGCTGGGATCTCGCCGAGTTGGGGAAAAAGTACCAAGGGTTCGTCAAGCGCTTCAGTAACGCGCTGAGCGCGTGCCGGGCTCACACCCGGATGGATCCTGAAGCCGCCTTCATCATACGCACGCTATTGATCCACGAGTACCGCCGGCTGCATTTGCGCGACCCGTTGCTGCCCGCGCGGTTGCTGGGCGCGAACTGGCCGGGAACACGCGCGGCCGAACTGTGCCGGGACATCTATGCGCGCGTATTCGAGGCGTCGGAGGCGCACCTATCGCGCGTCGCCGCGCAACTGGAGGGCCCGTTGCCAGCGCCAGATCCGTCCGTCCTGCGACGCTTCGGAGGCATTACGGTGCAAAGATCAATCGGGCCACTGCTCGAGAATGCCGACGATCTTCGATAAGAACGCATTCGCTTGAAAGGCGTCGAGAGCTCGGTGGTCGATCGTCAGCGTCAAATAGCACATCGACCGGATGGCGATGGCCTCGGCTCCGGCGGTTTCCAAGACGCACACGCGTCGCTCCACCTTGCCCACGCCGAGAATCGCCACCTGCGGCTGGTTGATGACGATCGGCGCGGCGAGCAGGCTACCGCTGACGCCGTGGTTGGATATCGTGAACGTACCCCCACGGACGTCGGCAGGCGCCAACTTGCCGTCGCGCGCGGCGGCGACGAGCTCGCCGAGGCGCCGTGCGATGCCCAGCAAGTCCAGTCTCTGCGCTCCATGGATGACGGGTACGATGAGTCCTGCGTTACCCAGCGCCGTGCCGATGCCGACGTTGCACTCGGCGTGCACTGCGAGCGCGTCTTCCTCGAAACTCGCATTGACCTCCGGTTGCTCGCGCAAAGCGCGAGCGCAGGCGGCGACGAAATACGCCGTGAGCGTCAGGCGCGCACCTTGGCGCTCGAAGTCATTCGCATGCCGCCTACGATGGGCGAGCACGCGCGAGAGGTCAGCTTCGAACAGCGTCGTGACGTGCGGCGCCACCGCCACGCTGCGGACCATGTGCTCGGCGATGCGACGGCGCATCGCCGAGTGCGGGCGCCGCGCAGCCACCGCCGGCGACACGTCGACCTGCGTTTCAGGCGGCGTTGCCGATAACTTCGGTTCGGCAAGGTGGCGCGCGATGTCTTGAGCCGTGATGCGGCCCTGTCGTCCGCTGCCCGCGATCGCCGCCGGAACGAGCGCATGCTCGCGCAGCAGCCGCCGCACCGCCGGGCTCAACGGGCCATTCGCCGGTGACCCGCGCGGGTCCGCCGGCACGGTGGCAGCGTCCTCGCTGAGCCGCAATCGTGCGATCACTTCGTCGGGACTGACCTGCACATCGGCCGGCTTCAGAATCTCGATGAGCGTGCCGCTCATCGGTGCCGGTATTTCCACTGTCACCTTGTCGGTCTCGAGTTCCACCAGGGCTTCGTCCTTGGCCACCGCATCCCCGACCGCTTTGCACCAGCGCGAAATCGTGGCCCGAGTTCCCTCCTCATTCGGCGGAACGAGCACTTCGGCGATGTTTGTCATGCTCAAATCTCAGCCAGATTCGCCATCGCCTGCGAAATCGAATCGACACCGGGCAAAACGGCCTCCAGCAGCGCTGGGCAATGAGGGCTCGGCACATCGGGCATGGCCAGACGCTCGAGTGGTGCGTCCAAGTCAAAGAACGCTTCTTTGGCGATGGTCGCCGCGATTTCCGCGCCGAAACCGGCCGTGATCGTATCCTCATGGACGATGAGGCAGCGGCGCGTCTTGCGCACCGAGACGAGTACGGCGTCTCGATCCCAAGGCGACAGGGTTCGCAAGTCGAGCAGTTCGGCCGAGACTCCCGTACGTTCGATCGCGCGCTCGCAGCGCTCGACCATCGCCCCCCAACTGACCACGGTCATCGCGCTGCCCTCGCTGAGCACTCGGGCCTTGCCGAAAGGCACGACAAACTCATCGCCCGGATAGGCGCGCCTCGCCCAATTGCCGTCGAGGAGCGAGCGATGCTCGAAAAAGATCGTCGGATCGTTGCCCCGCAGTGCGCTGCGCAGCAGTCCGACCGCGTCCTCGGCGTTCGAGGGCATGGCGAGGCGCCACCCCAGGCCATGCACCCACTGCACTTCGTTCGATTGGCTGTGCCACGGGTCGCCGCATTTGAAGAATCCGCCGGGAATGCGCACCACCATGGGCGCGGCGAATCGATTGGCGGTGCGCCAGCGCATCGTGCCGCAGTCGTTGAGTTGTTCGGCGGCCGGATCCGCATACTTGCGAAATTGAATCTCCGGCACCGGCATCAGTCCCGCGGCCGCCATGCCGACCGCCCGGCCAATGATGCCTTCCTCAGAAAGACTGGTATCGAAGACCCGAGCGCTGCCGAATTTCTCCTGCAGCCCCAGGGTCGCCGCATGCACGCCGCCCTTGCGCCCGACGTCTTCGCCGAAGATGAGAAGCCGCGGGTTGACCGCGAGTTCGTGCGCCAGCGTGCGACGCACCGCCGTCACCAGATTGATGCGCGGGCCGTGCGGATCGGCCTGTTGCGTACCCTCGGAGGGCACGATGCCGTCGCAGCGTATCCCGCCCTGTTGCTGCAATTCGACGGCGCCGCCGGCGAGGCGCTCCGAAAACACATAGCGCCGAATTCGCGCGGGGTCGGGAGCATCTCGACCTTCCACACTCTCGAGCGCAGCCGCCACCGTTTGGCGGCCGCGGGACATTTCCATGTCCCAGGCCTCGGCCGACATGCATGCCGGGACCAGCTGCGCGCGTAATCGGTGCAGGGGATCGCGCTCTCGCTCGACCGCAATCTCGGCCTCGCTTTTGTATGCCTGAGTGTCCTGACCGGAGTGTCCCGACAGGCGCGGCACGACGAGCCTGAGCAACGCCGGGCCATCGCCGGATCTCACGCCGGCAACCGCATCCTCAATGAGTGTCGCGGCGGCGCGCGGGTCGGAGGCGTCACCGTCGAGTACGCGCAGCCCGCTAAATGCCGCGAGATTGCGCGCGATATTGCCTCCCGGCGTTTGTTGGCGTGCCGGCACGGAAATCCCGTAGCCGTTGTCTTCGATGAAAAACAAATACGGCAAGCGTTCGGTGGTCACGATATTGAGCGCTGCCCAGAAACCGTTCGTGGCGGTCGACGCATCGCCGCCGTGCGCCACGGCGATACTGTGAGCGCATTGCTCATCGCGCAGCGTGAGTGAACGATAGCGCAGCGCCTGAGCCCAACCCACCGCCGGTGTGTACTGCGTACCGACTCCGCCGCACACCGGCAGTACACAGGCGCCACGGCGGCGCGGCAGGTTGAAAACGACGCCGATGTCGCGACCTTCGCTCATTCCGCCCGCTCGCATCATGGTCGAAGCGAGTGCTTCCTGCGGCGACAATCCCAAACTCAGCAGCAGCGGCCGGGATCGGTAATACGCGCCGACGCCGTCTCGGTTTCCCGTCAGGAACGTGCCGAGCAGCACTTGCGTGACGTCGTGGCCGCGCGCCGAGAACTGGTAGAGGACTTTGCGCTGCGGCAGCAGCTTCGATTCCTCGAGCTCATCGAGCGCACGGGAGGTTGCGACCTGACGCACGATGGCGCCCCAGTCGAGCGATCTCGAGTAGGGCTCATGCAGCATCGTCGCAGGGCTTGCCAGCATCGAAACCGTCCTGACGTTCGCTCGGGAACTCAGCCTAGTCCACGACCAGCGACAATAATCGCTAAAAAAGCGACTGAAATGCATTACTATTAGTGATATTCACCAATATATTACTAATGGAGAGAGAAAACGTGGACTTCGATCGCTTCGACGCACGTATCTTGTCGGCCTTGCAGCGCGACGGGCGCTTGCCGGTGGTCGAACTCGCCGAATCCATCGGCCTGTCGCCGACGCCCTGCGCACGCCGGATCAAGGCTCTGGAATCCTGCGGGGCCATCGAAGGCTATGCCGCGGTGCTCAATCCCGCCCGCATCGGGCTTCACGTGATGGCCATCGTGCAGGTCAAATTGACCGAACACACCGATGAAACGGTGGCACGATTTGAACGGGAAATCGCCTTGCTCGACGAAGTGACCCATTGTTATGCGATGACCGGGAGCTACGATTTCAATCTTGAAGTGTATGGCAGGGATTTAGAATCGTTGAGCAACGTGGTGCTGAAAAAGCTGATTCGCATACCCAATGTCCGCGATCTGCAGTCGAGCGTGGTGCTTGCCACCTTGAAGCGCTCGACGCGGATTCCGCTGGCGCATTTGCAAGTGTGAGCGCCCGTGATCCATAACGCCATTCGACAAGTTGCGTTCATCGGCACCGGACTGATGGGAACGCCGATGGTGCGCCGCTTGCTCGCCGCCGGGTTCTCCGTGCGGCTGTGGAATCGCACACCGGAAAAACTGCAGGGGCTGCTCGCGGCAGGCGCCACGCGCGCAGGTTCGCCGGCGGAAGCCGCAAACGGCGCGGACGTGATCTGCCTGTGCTTGGCCAACTCGGCGGCCGTCGACGGCGTGCTATTTGGCGACCGGGGTGTCGCATCGGCCGCGAGCGCCGCACCCTTGCTGGTCGACTTCTCGACCATCGGGCCGGCGCGCACCCGCGAGTTCGCCGAGCGGCTGCGCGGGCGCTGCGGAAGCTCCTGGGTGGACGCGCCGGTCTCCGGCGGCGCAACCGGCGCCGAGCAGGGCAAATTGGTCATTTTATGCGGCGGGCCGGCTGCTGACGTCGAACGGCTCGGACCCCTGTTTGCGGCGCTCGCGCAGCGCGTCACGCGGGTCGGTGCATTGGGCACCGGACAGACGTTGAAATTGTGCAACCAACTCATCGTCGCGAGCAATCTCGTCGCCATCGCGGAGGCGCTGACGCTAGCGCGCGCGAGCGGCCTTGATCCCAACATGCTCCCGCAGGCGCTGACCGGCGGCTTTGCCGACTCGATTCCGCTGCAAATCTTTGGGCGCAGAATGGCGGCCGGCGTCAGGATTCCGAAGCTCGGCGAATTGTCGCTCATGCTGAAGGATTTGAACGGCGTGGACGAGCTTGCTCGAGAGCGCCAGGTGCAGTTACCGCTGGCGGCGGCGGCGCTCGCGGTTTACCGGCACGGCGCGAGTGCGGGTCTCATGCAAGAGGATCTGAGCGCATTGATATCGCTCTACCAGCCGGATGCAACCGCCGACCCGTGAAAATCGCTGCGAACATCAGCCTGTTGTTCGGGGAATTGCCGCTGTTGGCACGCTTCGCCGCCGCCCGCGACGCCGGTTTCGACGGCGTCGAGATTCAGTATCCCTACGATGAATCGCCCGGCGCGCTCGCGCGCTCCGCTAGGGACGCCGCGATGCCGGTGCTGCTCATGAATGCGCCGATCATTCCCGGGGCCCATCCCGCCGGGTTTGCCGCACGCCCGGAACTGCGCGGTGAATTTCAGGCGCAATTGCCGATGGTTTGCGAATACGCCAATGCCCTCGACGTGCGATTCGTCCACGTGCTCGCCGGACGCTGCGCCGCTGCGGCCGAGCGCGAACGCTGCCAGGATACGTACGTCGAGAATCTTTTGGCGGCGGCGACGGCGCTCGCCGGGCGGCAGGTGTTGATCGAGGCGCTCAATCCCGTGGACGTTCCGAATTATCTCATCGACTCCTGCAGCGCGGCGCAAGCGATCCTGGCGCGCTGCGCCGGTCACGCCGGCTTGCAATTCGATGTCTATCACGTGGCGCGCATGGGACTCGATCCATGCGTGGAGTTTGCGCGCCTGCTGCGGGTGATCCGCCACATTCAGTTCGCCGATGCCCCGGGTCGACACGAGCCTGGCAGCGGCAAGATTGCCTTTGAACCGTTCCTCGAGACGCTGCGCGCCGCCCGTTATGCCGGCTGGCTCAGCGCGGAATACGTGCCGAGCGCCGCCACCGCAGCAGGACTGCGGTGGCTGCAGCGTTGGCGCGAACTCAGCCCATAGGACGATCGCACATGACTCAAACCGACATCATCGTCATTGGCGCGGGCATCGCCGGCGCATCGGTCGCCGCCCATCTGGCCGAGACACATCGGGTCATCTTGGCGGAGCGCGAGGATCGTCCCGGGTATCATTCCACCGGGCGCTCCGCGGCGCTGTTCACCGAAATCTACGGCAACACCTTGATTCGCGCGCTGTCGCGCGCCAGTCGAGCATTTCTCTTTGACCCGCCGCCGGGCTTTACCGAAGGTCCTTTGATTCACCCGCGCAGTTGCCTGTTCATAGCGACGGCCGCGCAGCTCGGGTCATTGCGAGAATTCGCCGCACTGCCGGATATCGCACCCGCGACTCAACCGGTGAGCGCGGCGCAAGCGCGCAGCCTCTGTCCGATACTGCGCGAGGATTACGTGGCAGGCGCATTGCTCGAGCCCGACTCCACCGATATCGAGGTCCACGCCTTGCACAACGGCTACCTGCGCTTGTTCCGCCGACGAAATGGCCGGCTGTTGACCGACGCTCCGGTGCATGCGCTCGAACACGCGGGACACGGCTGGAGCGTGCGCGCGGGAGCGGAAACGCTCACCGCGCCGATCCTGGTCAATGCCGCCGGCGCCTGGGCGGACGAGATCGCCGCGCTGGCCGGTATTGCCCGGCTCGGCCTGGTCCCTTGCCGCCGCACCGCCGTGCTCGTCGATCCGCCACCGGGGATGCCGGTCAACGCCTGGCCGTTCGTCAGCGATATCGACGAGCAATTCTATTTCAAGCCGGAGGCGGGCCAGCTGTTCCTCTCGCCGGCCGACGAAACGCCCGTAGAGCCCGGCGACGCGCAGGCCGAAGAATGGGACGTCGCCGCGGCGGTCGACCGAGTGCAGGCGGCGACGACATTGCAGATCCATCGCCTCAAAGCTCGCTGGGCGGGGCTGCGCACCTTCGCCCCCGATCGAACGCCGGTGGTGGGTTACTCGCAGGAAGCGGAGGGATTTTTCTGGCTCGCCGGACAGGGAGGTTATGGCATTCAAACGGCGCCGGCGCTGTCGCGCGCGGCGGCCTCCCTCGCCTTGAGGTTACCGCTGCCGGACGATCTACTGCAGGCCGGGGTGCTCGCCGCCGAGATGTCGCCGTCGCGCTTCGCTGCTGTATCCCAGGCTCCCAGCGTGCGGTAAACGAGGAGCATGACAGCGCATGACCTCGAGCCACGAATTCATCGGCTGTATCGGCGCGAACAAGTGATCACGCACCGCCTCAGGCGCGCCGCCACTCGGTAACGCCCCCGGGTTTGTCCTCCAAGACGATGCCGGCGGCGCTCAGTTGGTCGCGGATCCGATCGGATTCGGTGAAATCCTTTGCGGCGCGCGCCGCGCGCCGCGCCGCCAATCGTTCCTCGATCTCGCGATCGGTCAGGCTACCCGGGGCGGCACCACGCTTGAGATACACCTCGGGGTTCTGCTGCAAGATGCCGAGAGCTGCCCCCATCGCGAGCAATGCGCCGGCCGCTGCCGAAATTTGCGCGGAATCTCCCGCGGCTTTGGCGCTGTTCAAGTCCCGCGCCACACCCTGCATCACCGCAAATGCATCCGGCGTATTGAAATCGTCCGCCATCGCGGCATGAAAATCGGCAAGAGCGCTCTCGAATTCGGCCGAGGCGACGAGATCTTGGCGCAGCGAGTCATCCGCGGCGCCACGGCGCTGAGCGGCGTCGGTTCCCTTGAGCGCTCGATACAGGCCAAGGAGCGTCTCGTCCGCCTGGGCGAGCTGCGCCGCGGAATAATTGATCGGCCCGCGGTAATGACTGCTCAGCAGAAAAAAGCGCAACACTTCCGGATCGCGCAGGGTCTTGAGCACATCGCGCACGGTAAAGAAATTTCCCAGCGACTTCGACATCTTCTCGTCGTCGATGTTTACGAATCCGTTGTGCATCCACACGTGCACGAACGGCGTGCCGCAGGCGGCGCAAGATTGTGCGATCTCGTTCTCGTGATGCGGAAATTTCAGGTCCATGCCGCCGCCGTGCAAATCGAAATAACTGCCGAGCAAGCTCGTCGACATGGCCGAGCACTCGATGTGCCAACCGGGACGGCCTTCGCCCCAGGGCGAGGGCCACGACGGCTCGCCCGGCTTGGCATGCTTCCACAGTACGAAATCCAGCGGGTCGTGCTTGAATTCGTCGACCTGCACCCGTGAGCCTGCTCGCAAATCGTCGATTTTCTTGCCCGACAGCGCGCCGTAGTTCGGGAACTTGCGTACGGCATACATCACGTCGCCGTTCGCGGCGACGTAGGCGTA
>Ga0181521_10006086_pt1 | contig 13214 bp, 8 predicted proteins | sample PEATcosm2014_Bin_32_FD_119764 | JGI IMG/M metagenome (GOLD analysis project Ga0181521, IMG submission 119764) | Peatland microbial communities from MTU Mesocosm Facility, Houghton, MI, USA - PEATcosm2014_Bin02_60_metaG | ecosystem: Environmental > Terrestrial > Soil > Wetlands > Peat | place...
CCTCTGTTTCAGCGCAGCAATGGGACGGCCCCCGGCGACCATCGTCGACGAGTACCGGTCTCTGTTCGCCCAGGGGCTGATCAACGCCCGAATGGTGTCTTGCTTCCTCGTTGCGCTCAGCAAGCTTGGCGTCAGGGATGAATTGGCGGCGCTGCTCGATCCAAACCGGCTGTTTTGCATAGCGCAGGTGACGGTCGGGGAAACGGCGGCGTCGCACTGGAAGTCGCTCGAACGGGTTCTGCTGGAGTTGGAGGCCGACGACACCTGGGAGGAGGAGGTCCAGTCGGTTCGCAAGATGTATAGAATCAGTAATCTTAACCGGCACCCGGATCGGCTGGTCAAGGCCACGCTTGCAGAGATTGACCAGCGTGTGGCGCATTATGTCGCGAACTGGACCAAAACCGACCATGTGATATCGCGGTGGCTGCCTCGGTCATACAGCATCTCCCCATGGGCGATGATCTCGCATGGTGACGGCTATAACGTGCCGCATGTTCATACACAAGGCTGGATCACCGGCGTCCTCTATGTCGCCGGCCCTGATCGCGTGGACGCGGGCGATGGTTCGCCGGGTGCCTTGCGCGTCGGGCCAGCGCCCGAGGTGGTAGAGTCCGCGGGCTGGCCCGACATCACTGTGGCGCCGGCGCCTGGGACTCTCGTCCTCATGCCGTCCTATTACACGCACTGGACCGTGCCGCTCGGCCGGCCCGGCTTACGCATCGCGATTGCGTTTGATGTGATCGATCTACGTGACGATCCTGATCACCAGGCCGGTTTTCCGCCAACTGCGTGAGGCAGGTCAATAAAGATCACCGCAGCGATCGAAGAAATCTTGCGCTGCGAAAACCTGCCAACTGATTGGGCCTCGCGCGAAACCCACACGCAGACACTCGGAGATGTATGGCTTGATGGAGGCACCGCGCTCATTCTCGTGGTCCCTTCAGTCATCACACCCATCGCCGATGCGCCCGATCGGCCTGAACCTCGAGCCGCACGAGCCCACGTGCTGCGGCGCGACGCCGATGCATTTTAGTAGCTTTTCGGCAACCCGGCGTCGGCGATTATATCTTGCAAACCACGCCAATATGTAGGCATGACGCTGCCGCGACGCGCCTTTCATTCAGCGCGCGTCACCACGTAGCGCGAACCCGCTGCGAGCTCTTGCTCAATCACACTACGCTCACCTGTAGACCATTGAATTTCGACGCGCTGGACCGTCTGTCGGTCGCCGAGGCCGAAATGCACGATGGGAGCATCGAATGATCGATAACCACCACTTGCCAGTATTTCGCGCATCTGGTGCTGCCCATCGCCATAATAGATATAAATCTTGCTGCCAACGCCAAAGCGGTTGCCACGTTCGTCACGCAACTCGAAATCAATCGCATTCCCGGTTTGCGAGTTGTTCATATAGACGATGACAGGCCCGATCTCTGGTACGACAACAATGTCGAGATTGCCATCATTGTTAATGTCCACGTATACGTAGCTCTCCGCTTCGACATAAGAAGTCAGCCCAGCTGCGACCGTAACGTCAGTGAATTTTTTCCCTTGCTCGTTGTGATATAGAAACCTTGATCCTTCACGCTGGCTTGCCATCATAATATAACCGGTGCCAATGTACAGGTCTTGCCACCCGTCGTTGTCCAGATCCGCAAATTTTGCGTTCCACGACCAGCCGCCGTTTGTTAAACCCAACGTCGACGCCTGATCCTTAAAGACTCCAGACGCATCTCGTTTTAGCAGCATATTGTTAAACGGCTGTTGCGGTATGGCGCGCTCCATCTCCTCATGGGCCACTTTAACCTGCGGCGCAAAAAACTCGTCGCAAACAAACGACAAATAATCCCAACCAACTGGGAATTGGTCGCAAAGCGCCTTGTTGTTGTCATCTTGCGACAATTTGATAATCTCGTGAGCAAAACACGCATCACGTTCCGTCTGCGCGGACAATATCAAACAATCTGAAATCCCGCCACGATTTTTCGTTCCAAAAATTGCATCGCGAAATCGATAAAACTGTTCGCAGCCTTCTTTGGCATCCGAAGCGGAATACTCCGCACACACTATTTTCGGCGTTAGAAGCGTCTTTCCTTTGAAGGTAACTTGTGCGAGATATATTGCCGGATTCAAATCGTTTTGGATGTCAGCACTGGTGACGCTCATCGTATTTCTGGTGGATTTTTGAACCAATCCATCCGCCTTGGGCACGATTCGCAGGCCGCCCTTTCCGTCGCCTAGGTAGTACATATCGGGGATTTCAAAATCGTTACCGACAATTAAATCGGGCCAACCATCCTGATTGACATCTGATATCAAGATGGACAATGTTTGCCCGTTGATTCCCGGAAGGGCCTCCATGTCGAAATGCCCCACGTCTCGGTGTTTCAGAATAACATTTTGCGTGCCATCGCAATAAGAATCAGCCAAAGGTTTGCACCACGAGACATTGCCGATCACGATATCCAGCAAGCCCTTTCGGCTTAGATCGCCGAAGGCGGTTGCATTTGACACCGTAGCGTGAGGATGATTTGGAAGCTTTTTGAGGTTTTCCTTCAGGAATTTGCCGTTTTGGTTGTAGATCACGTAATTGCCGTGCCTGAGTGTCGAAACGTAGAGATCGAGCCAGCCGTCATTGTTCAAATCGACTAGCGCAACATTTGAAATATAGAGATCGTTCAACTCGGGTATATCGATCCGTTGTCGAACAAAGCGCCCATGATCGTTCGCATAGAGAGCGAGTCCGGAATCTGAACCGACGACCAAGTCGGTCCAACCATCATTGTGCACATCGCCGGCAGCAATACCGTGTCCAGGGTGAAAGGGAAAGGGAGGGAGATCAATCTTAAACGGCGAATAGTTAGCCGGCTCGTCGATTCCGATCTTCGGCCCCTCAATTCGCGTGAACCATTCGTCGGCAGATGGTCTGTGCGGATTGAACGGCACCTGAGTGATTGTTAGCTCGCCTCCCGACATCACCACCGCTGGCGTTGTCGCAGTCGCTTGCAATTTTGACACTAGCTCGTCAGCTGAGCGCCCCTGTTGCGCGCGATCAACAATTGCAGGCTGAAACGCGCGGCCAGATTCCGCAAAGTTTCTCAAAATATTAATGACCTGACGTTTGTGGTCCCAGTTATAGAATTTTCCTCCACCCGCGCCGATTATAACGCCCAGTGCAGCCAAGCTAAGCAACAGACCCGCTGCCAAGCGGGGTGAAACGTCACGCCAGATCAGGAAAAATGGATATATGCTGAAAATCCCCAGTGTGAACAGAAGTACAATAACGTACTTCATTGACAGGCCTGCATTCATTAGTGCGGCGGTCACGATGACGTCGAACACCATCGGCACAGGCAAACAGATGCCGAACAAGGCCACCAAGGACATCCAGGCCAAATCGGTGACGTGCCCGTGAGGCAGTGCTTCGACCGGCGAACGAAACGGGATAAAAGTAACAATTGTCGCGCCCAGAATCCCAGCAAGAAGCATCAACGGAACGGTTGTTCGCACGATATGCCACAAGTTTCTCGTAAAGTTGCGCATGACCCAGAACAGCGCCTGAAACCAGCTTTCTCGCCTTTGAGAGTCCGTCACACGCTTGTCGGTTTGAATTTGGTAGGGATAGCTAACGAGGTTGGCGCTGGGGCTTTTGACCGGGCTTATATTAAGTCCGGCCGCCGCCGGCAGCGCCCAACGCGTCAACAACGGAATGCCAAACACCGCGAATGCGAGGGTCATGGCTAGCTTGAGAGTGACCAGCCAGATCGGGAAAAGCGAAAACATCATGGTTACGACGATAATATTGAGCGTCGGCGAGCTCACCATCGTCGCGATCATTGTCTCTGTACGTGCACCACCCGCGTAAAGGCCCACCGCTACCGGAGTTGAACAATTAACGCACAGGCCGAGTGGTGAGCCCAGCACAATGCCCAATATGCTGTTGGCAATCCGTGAGCGAAATTGCAGTCCGCTGAAAAATGGTAACATCGTCATCAACAACGCGCCAAATATGATGCCGAAAGTCATCCCCTTGCGATTGGTGTAGATCCAGTTGACGCTGTTGCCGACAAGCATGCGCGGAAGCGACGCGTCATCGGGAACGTCGACAATTGTATCGAAGCTCAACGCTTCAATGTGCGTGTTCGCGCCCATCATCGCTTTTTCGTTGAGCTGAGGATAGCGTGACCCGAACCAGAAAATCATTGCGGTCAGTAGCGCAAAAGCCGCGACGAACAGAAAACGTCTATTGTGGTGAAGAGATAGGCTCTGATTGTGAAATTCGCTGGTCGTCATTCGAGTACCGCACTCCCTGGCAATATTGCCGGGTCACCGATTATAAGTTATCATTTGGCTGATGGTTTTGAAAAGCTTTTTAAGGATGGACGCCCCGAGTGGTGAACGACCCAAGTAACGAAGACACCGAGTCGCCTTGCCCGGCCAGATCATCCGCGCGCGCCCGATGGATTCGCCGGGTCGCATCTCTGATTGCGGTCTCCGCGCTCGCGGCAGGTACTTTCGTCGCTCTCGGCACCAAAGGGACCAGCCAAAATTCTACCGCCAAGGCCGTAATTACACAAGTTCCAATCCCAGATGACCTCGATAATCACGCTGGATTGGACGAACGCCGGCAAGCCCAGCTCACGACCAAAAGCGAATTCAAGGCCTTTGTCGATTTTCAGCTTCACGACCGCCGGCCCGAAAGTGGAATCACTTTCAAGCACCGCATCGTTGAAGACGCCGGCAAAAACTATAAGGCGGTCCATTATGACCACGGCAACGGACTTTGCGTGGCGGATGTCGACGGCGACGGCAAGTATGATATCTATTTCACCAACCAGGTCGGAGGAAACGAGCTTTGGCGGAACCTGGGCAGCGGTAAATTCGAAAACATCACGGAGTCCGCCGGCGTGGCCCTTGCTGACCGCGTCAGCGTTGGCTGCGCTTTCGCGGACATCACAAACGATGGCTGTCCCGATCTCTATGTGACGACGGTGCGAACTGGCAACGTGCTCTTTAAAAATGACTGCAAGGGCCATTTTACCGACATTACCGCTAAGTCCGGCCTGGGCTACAAGGGCCATTCATCCGGCGCCGTGTTCTTCGATTTTAACGGCGATGGGTTGCTTGACCTCTATGTGACCAACGTTGGTGATTACACTACCGACGAACTGATCAAAACGAGCAACGATGGCTGGGAATACGAGTACTTCTGCGGACGCGAAGACGCATTCAAAGGCCATCTTCATCCCGAGCGAAGCGAAAAAAGCAGGCTATATCAGAATCTGGGCAATGGCCATTTTCAGGACGTCACCGAGGCGATGCACCTAGGGTACACGGGCTGGTCAGGAGATGCGACCATTGTCATTAATGAGGAAGGCTGGCCGGACCTCTATGTACTCAACATGCAGGGAAATAATCATTATTATAAAAACGTGCATGGAAAATACTTCCTCGATCGAACCCTCGCCATTTTTCCGAAGACCTCGTGGGGCGCGATGGGCGTCAAGTCGTTCGACTGGAACAATGACGGTCGGATGGACCTTTACGTGACCGACATGCACTCCGATATGAGCCGCAATGTCGAACCTCGGGACGAAAAGAAAAAATCAGACGTAACTTGGTCGGAGTCGTTCTCAAAAAGCGGCGGCAAGAGCATTTATGGCAACACCTTCTTCGAAAAGCAGGCGGATGGGACGTATGATGAGATCTCTGACCGGATCGGGGCTGAGAATTACTGGCCTTGGGGTCCAAGCGTCGGCGACCTTAATGCGGACGGGTTCCAGGACGTGTTCATCGCATCCGGCATGGGTTACCCGTTCCGCTACGGCGTCAATTCAGTATTGATCAATGAAGGCGGCCAGAGATTCCGAGATTCCGAATTCATCCTTGGTGTTGAGCCTCGCAAGGGTGGGCGGACCTCGACGCCCTGGTTCGAACTTGACTGCGAGGAGCCAAAATATTCGGCCGATCCAGACCTCAATCTGGTCGCACAAGACTTCAACTATCTAAAATTCCATGTGCGAAAGGCTGTCGTATGGACGATGCCCTGGCTGCGATCCAGGTTCGGTCCACAATTACTTCCAGACTGTCAGGGTCGGGATGGTTCGGTCATGGTAATGGGCGCGCTGAGCACGCGCTCCTCGGTTATTTTTGATCTGGACAATGATGGCGCCCTCGACATCGTCACCAACGAGTTCAATTCGGTTCCGATGGTGCTGATGAGCGATCTGGCCGAACGGAAGGGTCAATCACTGCACTATCTCAAGGTTCGCCTGGAGGGCAGCGCTGGCCGCGTAGACCAATTAGAACCGGGCTCAAATCGGGACGGAATTGGTGCCCGGGTCGTGGTGAAGGCGGGCGCCAGCACGTATACACAAGTGATGGACGGGAAATCCGGTTACCTCTCTCAGAGCCTCTTGCCTTTGTACTTCGGGCTAGGCGACGCTGACAAAGTCGATTCAATTGAAGTCTATTGGCCTTCCGGCAGAACAGAGATAGTTGATACGCCCATAAAGATAAACTCGCTGTTAGCTATTCAGGAACCTGCCGTAGAGCGACGATAACAGCGCGCCAATACCGCGCTGTTGACCCCTAAATGCCTCCCATTAACATCAGATCGCCGCAGCTCGCAGCAACCTCGCCACTGCGCTGAATGCTCCGCGGAGCGATTGCGCGTGGCGTAGACCCTGATGCGTTGGCAAATCTTTCAGGACTCGTCCCGCCGACGCGCTCGCGCGCCGTTCAGCTGCTTGCCATGGTTATAGTTTAAGCGGGAGAGGCGGCGCGATCGGCGCGTGAGCCCGATAATCAAACAAAATTGCGCGCTCATTAGCACATGGTCCGCGGTTAAGGTGTGAACTGCAGTCAATGAATGGACACCAGCGGCCACGCTGGGGCGATTGAGCGCAGACGTCCAGCTACGGATACTGTCGAACCGAGCGGCTCGCTGTTCTCGGGAGCGGGGGTTCGATAAGTGTATATCCAAAGATATATGGCCTACGCCCGTTAGATCGGAAAGGATCAGTTGATTGTCGAATGAGCCCGCTTGAGCGCGCATTCTCATTTGTGATTTCGGCGATTGTATGCACCGCAATCCTGTGGTCTTCAGTTGCATTCGCTGAGGGTTGTAGCGGCGAGGTGACCACGACGACGCCGGCGGCGCCGACTAGTCCAGATAGGCGCGAGCTCTACCTTCGCGCGCCATTCGCGGATAAGTGCAATCTCAATCCCCAGCGTACGCAGTGACGGCTGCCGTTCCGGCTGAGCTCTGGTACTGTTACGCGTTACCGCAAGGTTCGGGCAGCCTGATACTGTCGATGCCGGTGGAGCGATCTTTGCTGGGTACGCCATCCGCGATCTGCCGCCACAGATTCAACGGCGCGCTCGCGCGAAGCTTTCGCGATCGGCGCGGCGAAGCAGCTCGACGATCTGCGTGTGCCACCCGGCAATCGTTTGGAGGCTCTGCACGGCAACCGCGAGAATCAGAGCAGCATTCGCATGGCGGAATGGCTCGACCGCCGTTGAACTGACCCTGGTTATTCGGCGCCGGCTTTTCGGCTTCCGATTTCCTTATGGCGCGAACTGACGAGCCACCTTGCCGCGGGCGTTAGCTTTACGATGAAGCTGGCTATTGTGTCGCAAGTGGGCGCATACGGACGCGTCCTGGTTTAATTACCGTGAAGTGTCCGGCCCAATCAGTTCGTCGCCGATTCTTGCGGCGAGAATAGCGCCGACGTCTGTTGCTGCTAGCAACGGTAACCGGGATAGTACTGTGTCAGACGATGCCGGCAATCCTGCACGCCAGCTTTCCTCTCGTACCGCCAACGCCACGCGGTGCTCGGCGTCGTGGGAGAGACCTAAATAGTTGCACAGAATATCTGCCTCCCTCCAGCCATTGGCCATTGGGCCAATGACGAAGTCGACCGAGAGCGGAGTTCCACGGATCACTGGCTTACCAATCAGTATGCTGGATCGAGAACGATACCCGCGGGATCCGTCATAGATCTCTCCTCGGCGCTGAGGGTTAGCCCGGCAACGGTCGCTGGTGTGACCGACGCGCTTTGAGAATCGGTGGTGTTGTGAAATGTCTTGGGGGGTGACCAGCGGCAAATTAAGATCCATGCTGAGGAAGCGCGCGAAATTGGCCGTGCTGCGCAGCGAGCGGCCGCGGCTAGGGGGTTGTTGCTGCCCAACACGAGCTAATCGCGAGGCTCAGGGTCTTGGGACGTTCTACGCTTGATTGCTGAATGTGCACTTCAGGGTGTATGTCAGCTCCCTTAAGTAAAAAGACAACTACTCCGGGCAGCGGGGTTGTGAATTATATATGATTGTTATATGCACTTCGAGAACTTTACGCCCACAGGAAAAATACGTGCGCTCTTGCTTCCATTTTTCCTTAACCTACCTTTTGTTTTTTTTCTTGTTCCTAAACTCAGTCTGCGCGAGGACGACACTTTCCGATCACGCTGCCGTGGACTTTAGTAAGGTTCTGGTTCATCGGTCGGCCAACCCGAGCCCGAGCGCAGCCTACCGTTGGCTAGACATCCTTCTTGAAGCTTCGGGCAGAGATGCAGATCTTCATAGCCCTCGGCCAACAATTCTTTCGCGCACGATGGCCATTGTACTGACATCGATGTACGACGCCTGGGCTGCCTATGATGACAAAGCGGTGGGAACTCGGCTTGGAACAAAGCTGCGCCGCCCGAAGGTGGAGAGAACGCTGAAGAACAAAGAAACTGCGATTGCCTACGCGGCATTTAGGTCTCTCCTCAACGTTTATCCGGAAGACGTAACTTGGATCCGGGGGCAAATGAAAAAAATGGGCTATAATCCCGATTTAGGGTCGAAGTACCCCCGCTCGCCTGCTGGAATCGGCAATGCGGCTGCCAGCGCAGTAATCATCTACCGCCAACATGACGGCGCCAATCAGTTAGGGGATGAGCGGGGTGGCGTTCGCGGCGAGGCCTATTCGGACTACACTTTTTACCATCCAAAAAACTCACCCAATAATATTGTAGATCCCACGAGCTGGCTACCCATTCCGTTTTCTGACGGTAAGGGGGGAACTGTTTCATCAGGTTTCTTGTCCCCGTACTGGTACCGGGTCATGCCATTCATATTGGAATTCTCTGACCAGTTTCGACCGCCTCCGCCTCCCATGTTTGGATCGGATCAATTGAAGCGAGATGTGGAAGAAGTCTTGGCTGTCAACGCTGGACTGACTTTGGAACAGAAGGCGATCGTGGAATTTATGCGCGAAGGCCCTCATTCGACGGGCCAGTCAGGGCACTGGCTCCAATTCGCGCAGGACATTTCGCGACGGTACCATTACGATCTCGACCACGATGTGAAACTTTTCTTTGCTGTAAGCAACGTCGTAGCCGATGCATTCATCGCGTGTTGGGATTCGAAACGGTTTTACGACACTTCGCGCCCCTATTGGTGGGTGAGGTTTTACCATCAAGGCGAAAAGCTCCGGGGATGGAAGGGGGCGGGAAAAGGAATCGGCACGATCAAGGCAGAGGAGTGGCGGCCCTACTCCCCAGATGTGTTTCTTACTCCACCTTTTCCGGGTTACGTTTCGGGACATGCGACAGCTAGCGGAGCGGCATCTCTGCTCATGAAGCTTATCACGGGTAGCGACGAACTGAACGAAGTCGCGATTCTCAATGTCGGCGAACTGACAGAAGCTAAATTTTCTACAGCAGAGATGCAGGCCGTTGATGGCGAGCCGGCTAAAGACGTCCAGTCTACAAAGGAAATCCGGGTCAAACTTCCGACCCTTTCGGCAACAGCTGAAATGGCGGCGCTTTCACGCCTTTGGGGCGGCTATCACATCCGCACGGACAACGAACAGGGCTTAATGCTAGGACGCAAGATCGCGATTTACAGTTGGCCCAAGTTCCAGGCATATTTCAATGGAACTGCGACCGTTCCCAAAAACTAAAATTGCAAAAAGTATCTGGCCGACTTGGCGCCGGAGGATGAATTCGAAGCCTTTGAAGAGGGCGCGCCTGACCTCACCACGTCCGTCAGGCGGTCGCGGCGAAGGCGCGCGATTCACATTTCATGAATATTAAATTGATGACTAATAATAAGTCGGCAATGTCGTGTCACAAACCCCGACGTGAGCCGATCGCATGTAGCGTCACAATATGCTCCGCGCTGAACTCTATCTTAGGCGTCTCTGGCGGCCATTCTTCCACTCTTGGCAGCGTCCATGGGTGAAGCCGATAGGCGCGCTGGAAATTGCACGCGAACTCATCATACTCGCCTCGATCCGCCAAAGCATCAGCCAGGGCAAACAAGAGGTCAGCCGATTCCGGCTTAATAGCGATGGCGCGACGCAGAAGTGCAATTCGCGCCTCAAGGTGCGAAGCAAAAGTCTCGGTCATTAGCCCGCTTCCAATCAGCAACTTGCAACACGACGGTCCCGACGTTAGGCAATAGTACCAATATTCCTATCCCCAGGAAGGGAAATATGTGAGAAGTGACCCAACGGCTGTAGCTGACAATTCCGACACAGGTTGGCGGCCAGGCCGAACAGGCAGCGAGAAGCAGGAATTCGGGGGCGGAGATGGTGCCATGGGCGATCACTTGCCCCAAACGGCACGCAAGGCAATGTCGGCCATTGCAAACCCTAAGGTCCGGCCGCAACTGATGACCGCGGGAAGCGGTGTAGATTCCTTGGAACTTTGCTTCGTGCCCTGATGACGCGTGCGGGCACACTACGGCTGATCGTGAAGCTTGGTTGTTTCAATTGAGACCGCGCCCAAACGCAATTCCATGCACCTTGTCGACAAGAACTGCCGCGGCAATCCTCCCTACGTCTCAAACCTGACCCAAACCGGCCAAAATATGCTTTGGGTATTCAAATAAACCAATTAGGCTTGCGTTCCGAATAGTCATAAGAACGAAGGCTTCCGGTCGTGACTTCGAAAGCGGTTTATGACTATCGCCCCGAAATAGACGGTCTTCGCGCCGTGGCCGTTATCTCCGTCATCATAAATCACTTCAATAAAGACCTCCTGCCCTCCGGCTATTTGGGCGTTGATATATTTTTTGTCATCTCTGGCTATGTGATTACCGGGTCGCTACACAACACATCAGACAAAACCTTTGCGGACCTCTTTCTCGGTTTTTACTTAAGGCGCATAAAACGATTAGTTCCTGCCCTTATTCTGTGTGTGCTTATAACCAGTCTTCTAATATGTCTCTTCGACAGCACCCCAGGGGTATCGCTTGAAACAGGTATAGCCTCGCTTTTTGGTGTTTCCAACCTATACCTCCTCAGCCAAGCCACCAATTATTTTGGAGTGTCGGCGCAACTGAATGTCTTTACCCACACTTGGTCGTTGGGTGTTGAAGAGCAATTCTATGTTCTCTTCCCATTCATAGTGTGGCTTACCGGCTTTGCTCGCCAGCGCCGAAGAGGCCCTGGCAATCTATGTCTCGCTATTGGACTCCTTGCTCTTTTCTCGTTCATCGTTTTTGTCCGACGGAGCAATGTTCACAACCCCGCCGCATTCTTCCTGTTGCAGACTCGCTTTTGGGAATTGAGTGCCGGTTGTCTAACTTTCGTGGGTCTTAACAGCGCCCGACATTTTGTATTGCCCCTGCTAATGAGGGTCAGATCGCTGGTGGTGATGGTTGGGCTAATCGCTGCGCTTTTTATTCCCGTTGAGTTTTCTGTGTACGGCACAATCTGCGTCGTATTACTAACAGCGTTGTTAGTCGCTTCCATTCGTCCTCAAACCGCTGCCTATAAAATTCTCGTTCACTCCACGGCGGTCTATATCGGTCGAATCTCGTATTCCCTATACCTTTGGCATTGGAGCGTTGTATCAATTAGTCGATGGACTGTTGGGATCCACTTATGGTCTGTCCCTTTGCAATTGGCGCTGATGTTGCTTTTGGCGGATGCGTCCTTCCGCTACGTCGAGCGCCCTATGCGGCGTGTCGAGTGGTCGCCTGTTCGCTGGATATCTATTGGTTACGGCTTTGTTTCTTTGGTTGTCGCCGCTGTCGTGCTGGTTGTTCTTGAGATTCCGTTATCTGGCCGTCTCTATACTGGCAAGTTACCGAAATTCGTTGCAGCGGTTGTTCCTTCGCTTACTGAAATCTATCGAATGTCTGATGGATTATCTTCGTGGCAAGGGAAGACGTGTATCCTCTCATACAATAGCCAGGTGGAAAAGACGTTTCCGATTGATGAATGCACCCTCGGTGATTTTGTAAGCGCCAAACGCAGGGTTCTTGTTCTCGGCAATTCGTTTTCTGCTGCGTTTGTTCCGGCTTTTGACCAGTTAGTACTCTCCGACAAATACTCGGTGACAATCACATCCTCATGGGGCGCGTCGCCTGTTCCTGGAATCCGCAATGACAGCCCATTGGATAAGGCGAATAACTATTATTGGAATACGGTCGTTCCATCACTCGTCTCCCATCTTCGAGCGGGCGACTGGGTATTCCTTATCAATGATATGGCGGAGTTTTCGCCAGAACGGCCGTCACTTAGGTCGGAACAGGGTTTGATACAGCTTAGGGTAGGTCTAGCCACGCTGTCCGGACAATTGTCCGAGCATGGGGTAAGACTGGCAGTACTTGACGGGCTTCCTTTTGCTCGTGAAGCAAACTGTGTGCCCGCAGTCGCCGCATCGCAGTGGTTTAATAAATTCGGTGGTCCGTGTTATTTCATTCCGAAAGAACAAACGCTCTCGCGTCGCGCCAAACTAAACGGGACACTTTCCGAGCTTCAAAGTCAGGGCACAATTTCGATTGTTGATTTAATTGATATCTTTTGCCCCCGTAAGACCTGCACTTACGAGGCAATCGACGGACAGATGCTTTACAGAGATGCGTGGTCGCATCCATCTGTTGAGGCGGCGCGATTGTCAGCGCCGCTGATCCGAGATGTGTTAACAGCGCCAGTGAGTGTTGTACCCCCAGAACGACCGGACGCGGTCACTGGTTTTCGTGACCCGCGATGAACTCGCGGGGTCAACGATATCAACCCCGTGGGCCGGGTGTAATACAAAGGCTAGTGACCGCGCGGTTTGACGAAACAAACCTAATTTTCTGCAACCGCGATTTATTCCTCACACGGCATGAACGCTTCGTCTAATTTCATATTGCCGCTGGTGCGGCTCCAGATGCGAGGTGCTCACGCATCCGCCTGCAGTCCCTTTTTGGCGACCAGTGTGAGCAGTTTGAGC
>Ga0181521_10006089_pt1 | contig 13213 bp, 17 predicted proteins | sample PEATcosm2014_Bin_32_FD_119764 | JGI IMG/M metagenome (GOLD analysis project Ga0181521, IMG submission 119764) | Peatland microbial communities from MTU Mesocosm Facility, Houghton, MI, USA - PEATcosm2014_Bin02_60_metaG | ecosystem: Environmental > Terrestrial > Soil > Wetlands > Peat | place...
ATGAGGGATCCCATGGACAGGAGCTGGCGGCTCACGGACGGCACGAGGTGGCGGACATTCATGCGATTGCTCCGGTTGGACGATCTGATGACATCCTACACCAACGCGCGCCCCGGAGCTGGCCTCCTCGTGGTGGCTCTCGACCTCGGCACGGCCTCAGGACTCCTCCCGTCACGGTGCCGCACCTCGCCGATGTAGCGCGCTTGGTACACCAGCTCGATGGCTCTCGGCACGCGGTATCCCTACGGCAGGCGGTCCGACTCCGGCGCGCCGATGAACGAGAGCCAGGTTCGGGCGGTCCGGTCAAGGCGGTGCTCAAACGCTGAAAGCACTACACCTGGAAGCTCTGCTGGTACGCAAGTTCTGCGACCCCTGGAGCGTCTTCTCGCCGTCGATGGCGAGCTTCCTTAAGCGCACCGCCAACGCCTCCTTTGTGCCCAGGCTCTTGTCGACAGGTCCTGCTATGTCGGCCAGCGTTTACCGAGGTCTTCGCGGTTGCAATTTGAGATGCCGCGGGCGGATAACTCGCCACTCGGAGAATGGGCGGATTCGGTCGCTTCTAAGGATCACTCTTGTGAAACGCCGGTCACGGAAGGCTCAAACCAGTTATGCCGCGTGACTCTGTGACCGACTTGGAACAGCGCTGGAACGTCAAGGCCGTTTCGTGCAACTACGCGACGCGCCGTCCACGCCGCTTCGGCCCTGCAGACTGAACCGCCAGACGAAGACCGCACGCATTCAGCACCGCCGCCAGACTGTCCAGCGACGGATTACCGGACTTCGAAAGCATCCGGTAAAGGCTCTCGCGGTTCAGCTGAGCATCGCGGGACAAAGCGCGGATTCCGCCGTGCGCATCGGCGACATCACGAAGAGCCAGCAGAAACACGCGGGGGTCTTCGTCCTCGAGGCAAGCGTTCAGGTAGTGAGCGGCATCCTCGGGGCGCGTGAGCGACTTCAGAAGGTCTTCCCGATAGGGAGCCGTCTTATTCTTCAGCTTTGGCGGGCTTGGCATTCAAATACTCCTTCCAATATTTCCGCGCAGTCAGGATGTCGCGCGCCTGCGTGCCTTTGTCGCCGCCGCAGAGCAGCACCACAATCAACGGGGCCCTGTCGGCCGTAATAAATCCGATATCCGGGTCCATAATCGATGCGCAGTTCCTCAACACCGCCCCCGACAGATTTGTAGTCCCCGAAATTGCCTAATCGCACCCGATTGAGGCGCGCGCGGACAATGCCAACGGTGCGACCATCCCTAAGCGAGGCAAGCCAGTCCGAAAAAGGAGTTGACTGATTCGCACGATAGAGGAGAATCTCAATCTCATCGGATAAAGCCAATTGTAGTCTATAAGCTACTGGACGTCGACGGAACCTCTCGGAAAGCCCGATCAATCGGGTTGCTTCCCAAGCCTGCCTGTGAAAAGATGTCCGTCATGCGGAATCCTTTCAGAGCAGCCGTCCCCGGTGCGCTCGCGTTCGTTTGTCTCGTGCATGTGGCCGGTGCGCAAACTCCGGCGCCGGCTGCCCCGGTCGGCAACGTGGTCGCCAATCCCACTTACGTTTCCATTCCTATGGAGATCGCCGTGAACCGTCCCGCCGCTGAAGTGTGGAAACGCGTCGGCAAGTACTGCGATATCGGCGAATGGTTTCGGATCCCGTGCACTATCGTCTCGGGTAAGGACGGCGAATTCGGCGCCGTGCGGTCGGTCGCCGGCGAGATCCTCGTGGGAAAAACAGAACTCTCCTACACCTACACCCAAGCCGTGAGGGCTGGCCGGCCGTACAATCTCTATCACGGCACGCTCGAGGCCAGGCCGGTGACGGCGACCACGTCGAAGCTGGTTTACACCCTGGTGTTCGATAACTCGATGCTGGCGGACGACGCCGCCCGCGAAAAGGACAAGGCGCAAAAGACCGCGCAGTTCACGCAGGCGCTTGAGAACATGAAGATCCTCGCCGAAGGCGGCACGCTGCCGCCCGCCCCGGCCCGCGGCGGACGCGCGCAACCGGGCCCCGGGCGGTAGCTGAGCTTCAATGCCGCGCGGAGCCCGGGATGCAACGTCGGGTTCCGCACAACCCGATCCGGTTCGCGCGGCATTCCGCGGCTTTCTGCTCGATATCGCCCTGAATGCGAGTTGTCCGATCGTCCTGTACCGGCTCTCGAAACGTTACGTCTCGCCATCGGAGTTTACGGCGCTGGTCGTCGCGACAACCTTCCCCATCGGCAAGAGCATTTTCGATGTCGCCAGGCGCCGCCGGATCGATCCCATTTCGGTGATTGTGCTGCTTGGAATATGTGCGGGCGCAATCGCCATTCTGGCGGGCGGGAGCCCGCGGCTGCTGCTGATGCGGGAATCGTTTTTTACCGCACTGTTTGGGCTGGCGTGCTTCGGATCGTTGTTGCTGCCCCGGCCGATGATGTTCTACTTCGGGCGGTACTTTATGGCCGGACGCGACCCGGCGAGACGCCGCAGGTACGAAGCCGGTTGGGCGCTCCCTGAGGTGCGCTTCGCCAGCCGCCTCGTCACGGTGGTATGGGGCAGCGTCTATCTGGGAGAGTTCGCCACCCGCGTCACCCTGATTTTCCTCGTTCCCGTGGGCTGGGTTCTGGTGATTTCCCCTCTGCTGCTCGGCTCAGTGACCCTGGTTACGATCGTGTGGACGTTCCGTTAGGCGAAGCGGGCGAGGGAGCGCGCCATTCCAAAGATCGATGAATTGATGCGCCGCGAAGCCGAGTAACTTAAACTTCCTGCTCTTCCGGCGCCCCATTACGATAGAAGGTATGCCGCAACAATTTGTGCTCAGCCCGATCGGGATGGTCCACAGCCCTGTCGTGGAGCCCCTTGACGATACTTGGGGCGGCGTTAAATGCCGGATCGATCTTGATTCCTCGCGATTTACTCCGGACTGCCTCCTGGGTCTGGCCGATTTTTCGCACGTTGAGGTCGTTTTTCTCTTTCATCGCGTACCGGATTCCGAGATCGTCACCGGATCGCGTCATCCGCGCGATCGGCTTGACTGGCCGAAGGTCGGCATCTTCGCGCAACGCGGAAAGAATCGGCCCAACCGCATAGGCGTTACGATTTGCCGCCTGCTGTCCGTCGAACATCTGTCTCTGGCAGTCGATGGGCTCGATGCAATCGACGGCACGCCCGTGCTGGACATCAAGCCCTATGTGCGGCAGTTTGCCGCGCGAGGCGAGATGCGCCAACCCAAATGGGTGGATGAACTCATGCGCGGATACTGGGAAAACACCTGGTTCGGCTGATCGGGGCTGCCGAAGCTTCAGGGCCTGTCACGAGTCAAATATCGCGATAAGAAAGAAGAATGAGGTCCATCAGTTCTTGCGATGCGACTTCCGCGCGATCTCACATATCATAAGATTTCTAGGGCTGCGCAGGTCTGGAATCCATTCAAGCACCCCCGTCCGCCGCAAATCAAAAAAACAAGGAGCTATCTGTTCATGACTAAGTTCACGACACAGTTGTTTTGTCTGGCGACGCTCGCACTGGGGATCGCAAACGCAGCCCCCTGCGACGTAACGCTTCTCGATAACCTCTCGGTGGGCGGCACCCAACTGAAAGCCGGCGACTACACGGTGGAAATGAGGGGCGACAAGGCCGTGTTTAAGAGCGGCAAAAAGATCATTGAACTCCAGGCGACATTGGAAAAGAACGATCAGATGTTTACTTCCACAATTCTCGTTTCGCAGCATTCCAAGCTTCAGGAAATCGATCTTGGAGGCACGCAGGACAGGATCATATTCAGCGCCGCTGCGTCGCACTGAAGAGGAAACCAGGCAACGGTCAGACGACGCGGTTCTCAGGCGGTGAGCCGGACCAGAGACGCATGATGTTTTCCGCCACGCGCCGGGCAATGTCACGGTAGGAGACATCAGTGACGCCGGCTATATGCGGGGTGGCGATGACCCCCGGGGTTGTCAGAAGACGAGAGTGAGGATCCAGCGGCTCTTCGGCGAATACATCGAGCGCCGCGCCGGACAGATGCCCCGTGCAGAGGGCTTTCACCAGAGCGTCCTCGCTGATCAGACCGCCCCGCGCCGGATTGATGACGCAGGCGCCCGAGGGGAGCAATGCTATTTCGCGCTCGCCAATGATGTTGCGCGTCCCGGGGGTCAGGGGCAAACAAAGGAACAGGTACTCGCTGCGTTCGAGGAAGGGCTTCAAATTTTCCTCGCTGCCGATCCACTCGAGACCAAGGCGCTCCGCCAGCCCTGGTTCGGCGTGAAGCTTCAAGCCTGCAAGATGCATTCCGAACGGCTTGAGCCTCACCGCCAGTGCCTGCCCGATGCCGCCGAGACCCAGAATGCCCCCGGTCCGGCCGCCGAGGCCGCGCCCGATAGGGCCGCCCCATGTACCTCCCTGGCGAATGTTCTTTTCCAGTTCCGGCAGTCGGCGGCTTAGCGCAATGGCTGCCATCACGCACCATTCGGCGACGGATTCGGCATTACCTGTGCCTGCGGATGGAACGTTCGCGACCGCAATATGGCGTTCGGCGGCAGCGCTCAGGTCAACGCCTTCCAGGCCGGCGCCCCATTGCTGGATCAGACGCAAACCGGCAATCCGATCCATTATCTGCCCATCGATTCGCGCCATGGCTGGAATCAGCACTGACGCCTCGGTGCCGTCGCGGCGGAGGACGTCTGGTTCGATCACTTCTGTCGGCACTCCCGGAAGCACGCGCCCCAGGTGTTCACGAAGAGCTGCGAAGCCTGTCCCGGCCACAACAACCCGGGCTTTATGAGGCATGATCCGATCTGTGACTCGCCGGCACACAAAGGCGGCGCAGGATCGGTTCGGATGAGGTGTGCATAGAAGCCGGAATCGGGTTTCTCGTTGGTGCGTGCGCCCTATGGCTTGGGTGTGATCTTAATCACCATGGCCGTGAAGCTCTGACCCGGCTCCATCAGAAACTGGTGTACCGTGTTCGCCGGAATGTATAGCGTGTCACCCGCGGCGACCGGGTACCTGGTTCCGCCCGCGATCGACTTGCCGCGAACCTCATCCGGGCCGGTGGGCTTGCCTTCGATCATCTCGCCGCCGACCAACACGCTTCCCGAGCCCGAGCGGATCAGCAGCAGGTCCGCCTGTTTCACGTGGAGTTCGGCTTCGCCGCTTCCATTGCGGAAGGCCACGAAGGCGGAATCCATCAGGCGCTCGGTGCCGAGGTGGCGCTCGTCGTTGAGCTTGGCGGTGGCTTTCTTGTCGAAGTCTTTGTTCTGGGCGGCGCTCCAGAACATGGGCTTATCGGGATCGGCGGCGTGAACGGAAACCTGGACGATTACCAGCGCCAGGCATACGGAGGTGGCGAGGAGGGCGAACTTCATACCAGCCAGCATACTCGTCCTGGGTTTGGGTTGCGAGGGGGCGCATGGCCGCTGTGGCGGCCCAACCGCCCAATCCGATTGCGGTGGCTGCGATGCAGAATGGAAGCTCCGACCGCAGAATGTACCCGGCTGAGCCGAAGAATCGCGATATTTCGAGCGGGGAAGCATGAATCGGCCGCCACGGAAAGAACAGCCGGGCTTTCGAAAACGGGAAAAGGAGCATCACTCCCGCGCCGCCGTCGGTGAGCATGTCGAGCAGCGGATGCGTAATTGCGGCACATGCCCAGATCAGAGTGAGCCGCAGGATGACCGCGCGTCCGAACCGCCAAGCCACCAGAGTCGCGATAAGCGCGGAAAACAGAATCAGGAAGAAAGGCGAATGAAAAAAGCCCCGATGACCCAAGAAGCTGCGATAGGGAATGCCGAGTGCGCGCATCGTGATGGTGTCGAAATCAGGAAACACGGCCACCAGCCCACAGGAAACGGGAATTCCCCACCGCGGCAAAACGCGCTGGAGGCTGCGCGACTCGGATGCAGGCGCCGCCAGCGCCGCGGCCACAATAAAGTGCGTAATCGCCGAGGCCATCCAGATATACTCTACGTCTTGGAGGACCAGGAGCCACCGTATGATTCGCCGAGTTTGTCTCGCCGTTCTGATAGGGGCTGTTTCTGTTCCCGCCCAGTGGCTGGATCACCCCACTCCGGGGATACCGCGCACCGCCGACGGCAAACCCAATCTTGCCGCTCCTGTCCCCAGGACTAAAGATCGCAAGCCGGATCTGACAGGACTGTGGGAGCGGACGCGCGGGCCGAACCAGCGCATCACGACGGGTCTGGCGATGGGCCCCAATCTGGAGGATTTCATGCGGCCTGGGGAAAAGATCCCGCCGATGCTTCCGGCCGCTGAAGCGCTCTACCAACAACGTCTGGCGAATTTCATGGCGGACCGGCCCTCCGCTCGCTGTCTGCCCCATGGCATCCCGGACCAGATGCTTATTCGCGTCCCCATGAAGATCGTGCAAAACCCGGGCCTGACCCTCATTCTTTATGAAGAGTTCGCCCGTTTCCGGCAGATTTTCACGGATGGACGCAGTCATCCGCCGGTGTCGTCGCCCGCATGGCTCGGCTATTCCATCGGCCGGTGGGAAGGCGACTGGTTCGTGGTCGACACCCTCGGCTTCAACGACAAGAGCTGGCTGGACGATAGTGGCCGGCCTCATACCGAAGCCCTTCACACCATCGAACGCTTCCGCCGCCGTGATTTCGGTCACATGGACGTCGAAGTCACTATCGACGATCCGCAAGCTTACACGAAGCCCTGGTCATTTCCGATGCAGTTTGAATTCCTTGCCGACACCGAGATGATCGAGGACGTGTGCGACAACGAGAGAGACACCGTGCACGCGGTGGGCAAATAACGGCCCTTACGGAATGATGCTCCAACGCACTGTGCATCGCTTCTGCGGGCTGGAGCCTTTGTTCTTGATAATCAAATCCTGCGTCTGCCCTTTGCCCGGCACCAGTCGCGCGTCCCAGGGTTTTCCATCGAGGTCAATCTGCAGATTTCCCAGCGGCATACCGGGGAAGACGTATTCGGCGTTGGGAGGTACGGGATCACCGCTGCATTTCAGCGTGCCGGACCGTGGTCCGGTGTAGGGGAACGGGAACGGAGCCGATGAGAATGAGGACACCGGCGCAGCGCCCGAGTCGCCGGATTTCGATGACGCGGCTGGCTGCTCAACAATATGGGGACGCTGTGACAGCGCGTCGGATGTCGACTGATTGCCGGCGGGCGCGCGGTTCGCAACCGGGGAAGGCGGCGGAGCGGGCCTGCTGCGCTGCTTTGGCTGATCGTTCGTGATGCCCGGCACATTCAATTTGAGATCGGCCACCCAGAATTGAGCCCGATAAATCTTTTCCTGGTTGGTCCCGTGCAAATCCTGAACCAGAAGATCCTGGGCCGCCGGGCGGTAATGAGGGAGGATCTGCAGCGCTGTCTTCTTCCAGTTTCCTGTATCCGGCATGTCCAGCAGAATTCTGCAGACGGCATTCGCTTCCGGCGGCGACAGATCGGGCATCCGCCCACCGGCAACGGCAGGCCCGAGGAGATCGCTCAGAAAAGGATCGGCGCTGCCCGGGTAGCGGGCCATCAAATCTCCCAGCATGGGAGCATACGTAAGATTGAATGTTGCCGGACGCTGTTGACGCCAGGAGAACTCGATAATCGCCGATGCCACGCGCGAATCGGCCAACGGCGTCATCAGCGCCGGCAGATTCGCCCTTTCGTCTCCCTTCCAGGCCGCGATCAGTTCATCGTCGACAATATCTCTGTACCAGACGAGCAGGCTGGAGAGCGTCTCGGCGGTTTGCTGCCGATTACCCGGCTCGACGTTCTCGATCAACGTCCGGATCTTCTGCCGTGCAACGGCCGGCGTATAAGGGGCGGGCGGGGTCTCTTTAAACTGCGCCCCGGCGGTCATGCCGACGGCGAAGAATACGCAAGCGCTAAGAATGCGGCGATGGGCGACGCGATTCGTCATGTTGTTACACGGAAGAAGCGGGACATTCAATCTTCGCATTTGTTGACGTGGCTGCGCTGGCGAGGGTTCCGGCCTGGAAGCAGATCGTGGGGCGGACTCCCGGCTTAGCGCTTGTCGACGACCACCTTGCCGCCCTTCAGCACCACTTTCGTCTTCAGCATGTACTGGATTCCCTCCAGCGGATTCCCGTCGAGCAGAATAATGTCGGCCAGCTTGCCGGGCTGGAGCGTCCCGATCTGATCCGACATATGGAGGTATTCCGCCGTGTTGGGGCCCATGATCCTGAAGATGTCCTGCATCGAGAACATCACGCTGTACGACTTCAGCTCGTGCTCGAGAACCACGACGTCCGCGTAGTTCTGATCCGTGCAGAAGCCGAGCGCCTTCCCGCCGCTCGCATCCCAGATGGTTCTGGCATTCACGATTGTGTAGCCGGCCTCGGTGCCCATCGCCTTGCCATTCGCGTCCCGGTTGGCGCCGGCAATTGCCTCCGGCCAAGCCTTGCCGTCGCGGAATCGCGGCGAGTTGTCTTTTGGAAATATGACCTGTGCGGGCGGTCCCGATTCCCTGTCGATGATCGGCGCGCCGAAGGCGATCAGGCCCAGAACGATCGAGTTGGTCGACGCCACTTTCGCGGCAGCCTCCCGGCTCGTCCAATCCTTGTTGGGGAGGTGCACGAGGCGGCGCACACCGGCATCGATCGCGGCGACCATCGCCGGCGTACTCACGGCATGGACGTTGACCTGCACACCGACCCTGGCTGCTTCGTCGACGACGGCCTTGAGGACCTCGATTTCCTGCGGGGTTGGTCCCGGTTCCGGCGTGAGGGCGATCTCGCCCGTGTGCCTGATGCCCTTGGCGGCCATGGCGCGGACCGCGGCCCGAGCCTCTTCGGTCGTGCCTCTCAGGTTGACGCGTTCCGAGGGAATGATGCGGGGACCGTTAATCGTTCCCGACTCGATGTGATCCCGCAGCGCAAGGCTGCCGTCGCCCGGGCCGCCGCCGGACAGGATCGTCGTGTATCCGGCTTCGAGCAGCGACTGCATCTGGGCTTTCTCGTCGGGTCCCGTATTGATGTGCTTGTGGGCATCGATGAAACCCGGCATGGCGCTCATGCCCCTGGCGTCGATGACCGTCAGGCCTTGCGTGTTGGCCGTGCCCGCGGCGGCGGAGACGATCCTGCCGCCCCGAACAACGATAGTACCGGACGGAACGACTGTGCCGTTGCCGACGATGATGCGGGCATTAGCGATCGCCACATCCTGCGCGGCCAGATTCCGTGCGAAACATGCCGCGACGCCCAGACTCAGCAGCCACACCGGAAAACGATAAGCGGAAAGTGTTCTCATCAAGAACCTCCGGGGTCGCTATAAGCCGCGAAACACTCGTTCGAGAATCGCGACCGCTTCGTCCACTTCCGTTTCAGTCACGATGTATGGCGGCAGGAAACGCAGCACAGTGTCGTGCGTGCAGTTCATCAGCAGCCCTTCCTGCATGGCGCGATTGACGATTTCCTTGCCGGGCATGTTCAACTGCACCCCTATCATTAGTCCGTAGCCGCGGACTTCCGCGATGAAATCGAACGGAGCGGCAATCCGCCGCAGTTCCCTGCGGAAATATTCGCCCACGCGGCGAATCTGCGGCAGCAGATCATCCAGAATGTCGAAGAACTCGAGCGACACGCGGGCGGCAAGCGCATTGCCTCCGAACGTCGAGCCATGCATGCCGGAGCGGATCGATTTTGCCGCCCGGTCGTTCGCGGTGATGAATCCCAGGGGAATTCCGCAGGCAACGGGTTTGGCGGCGGTGATGATGTCGGGCATCACCGGCGGATCGGCCAGCTGATAGCCGAAGTAAGTTCCGGCCCGGCCCACGCCGCATTGTATTTCGTCGAAGCCGAGAAGCGCGTTGTATCGATCCGCCAGCTCTCTCGCGCGCCGGCAATAAGCGGCATCGATCGGGAGAACGCCGCCTTCCCCCTGTATCCATTCGATAAAAATTCCCGCCGTCCGCTCGTTAACGGCTGCTTCGAGAGCCGCGATATCGTTGGGCGGGACGAACTTCACGCCCGGCATCAGGGGCTCGAAGTCCTTGCGGTACTTCGGTTGCCCGGTGATGGAAAGAGCGCCGATGGTCCGGCCGTGAAATGAATTGTCGAGCGAGACGATTTCGAATTTGTCGGGTGAGATATCGTGGCCATGGGCCTTCATCATCTTGAGGGCGCCTTCGGTGGATTCGGCGCCGCTGTTGGTGAAAAAAGTTCGCCGGAGGCCGCTGATTTCGGCAATGCGCTTAGCCAGCGGCCCCTGATATTCGTTGTAAAAAAGGTTCGACGTATGGATCAGCCTTGCGCACTGATCCCGGATGACGCGGACGATCCGCGGATGATTCTGGCCGAGAGCGTTCACGCCGATACCGGCGATGAAATCGAGATACCGCTTGCCGGCGGCGTCCCACATGTAAGGACCGTCGCCGCGAACCAGAACCAGCGGATGACGCGCGTAGTTCTGCAGCAGATACTGACTCTCGAGTTCAACAACGTTCTGCGGGGTCGTCTCCCGGCCAAGTGCAGCGGACATTAGTTCGATGATACAGGGGCGGCCAACGCGGGGGCGGCAGGGACTGCCGGTTGCGCTGGGGCGAACCTCGCCAGAATCGATGCCAGGAGGACTTCGCTGGCGTTCAGGATCAGGGTCCCCTGAGGGGACGTGATAAATAGCGGGGCCTCGACCTCGCCAGCCTGCAAAAGGCCGATCGCGATATTTTCAAATGCGTTCATGATGGTGTGTTTCCTTTCCTGCCTGGATGCTACAGGACGAGTTGGGAGTAATTGCGCCGTTTTGGGCTAAGGTGTTGATGCCAGTAAGCAAATAAAGGCGTACGGGCCGTGAACGCCGAGTGGGTGAGGAAGCGGCCGGGAACATTTCTCTTCTCTGCATTGTCACAAGGGATAGATTGACGACCTCGGACGAGAGGAATCTTCATCACGTGAAAAGGCATTGGCGGGTTGGCGCCGTGTTTATCGCGCTTCTCCCGGTTTCGTGCGCGTCGAGGCACAGCGTGGTCTTGCCCGGGCCCGGCGCCTTCCAGGTGGTACCCGCTTCGCCGGAATATCGGCTGCGGGCGCCCGATGCCAGTGAGACCCCTTTCCCAGAGCTGCTCAACCGGTATCGGAATCTGGGCGCAGGCTGGGTGGATTTGCGGCCGCAAATGGAACTGCGCATTGAAGCGGCCTACTATCGGGAAGGTTCGGTGAGGCGCAGCCTGGCCGACTATCTTGGGACGGAAGTTGCCCGATTTCAGGTTCGCCCGAATGGACAGTTGCGGCTTACTTCCGTTCAGTCCGGGTTGAAGGGACCGCGGGGCAAGCAACAGCCGGTTCAGACACTGGTCCGCGGCTCTCAACGCCGTTACAGCCATGGGCGATTCTTCTACGCCGTGGCGTTGAACCTGAAAGGCCACACCCGAAGCGCCGTCCTGCTGGGCGCGGGCACTGTCGGCGAACTGGATCGCCTGACGATGCAGCTGGCGACCGACCCGGAATCCGTTTGCGGCGGGAAAGCCACCCACTGCACGGTTTTTCCGGAGACATGTACGGCGTCGCTCGATATCGAGATCGTGGTCAATGGCGCTCCGCGCACGGTGGCCTGGGGTAACATGCTCGACAGCATCGCGTTGCATCCCCGGCATGTCGAGATGCTGCGTGCCGACGCTGGGCGTCTGGTTCCCGTCGAAATCGATTCGAGCGATCCCGGCGCGCTTCGTCTGCCATTGTTGCCCGGGGACCGGATTACCTGGGAATAGGGCAAGCCGAGCTTTCGGCAAGACCGCCGGCGGTACGGCCTTATTGCAGGTGAAAATGGGTTTGTTCGTTCGAGACGAGCCCGTCGAAGATTGCCAGCACGCGCTTGCGGTATTGGTAGACGCGATCCAGATCGGCCCGGAATGCGCCCTGAAAATCCTTCGCTTTCACCCACTTGTCGATGATTACCCGCGGCACGTCGATGTCCTGCCGGAGCGCGTCCAGCGAGTGCCCGCGAAGGAAGAGGCCATAGAAGAAAGCTGCCTCGCGTTGCGGCGCCAGCGGATCGAAATCGTCTCGTGGAGTCATTGAACTCGGCGAAAAGACATTTTAGCCATGGTTACGGCAAAGGATCAAGTATTATGACCGGAGACGAAGATGAATCCGAAACTGATCTTGAAGCCGGCGCGTGTGGCCGCGGCGGGCACGAAACCCAAGCTGATCGACGAGTACATCGGTCGCGTGAACTCTGAAACACAAGGACTTAGCGTCGCGCACATGCGCAGTCCCGGGGGCTGGATCGAGCCCGGCCAACCGCCGGATTTCGACGAGTATACGGTCGTTCTGAAGGGAGTTCTGCGGGTCGAGCACAAGGACGGCGCGCTCGATGTTGCGGCCGGTCAGGCTGTGATCGCGTCGAAGGGCGAATGGGTCCGCTACAGCACTCCCGAGCCGGAGGGCGCTGAGTACATCGCGGTCTGTAGTCCGGCTTTCACGCTCGACGCGGCGCACCGGGATGCCGATGGCCGGGATGCCGATGGCAGTGTGTTGTAATAATGCTTTCGCCAACTATGCCGACACTCGGAGTCCGCTTCAGAAGGAGTCTGGTCGCAGTACACCGCCGTACACGCGAAGGGCTCATGCTCGCCAAAGGACTTCGGTCGACCGACCATCCGGTTCTCGCCCATATCGTTCCGACCCGGCGCTGCAACCTGGCGTGCACATACTGCAATGAATTCGACGATTTTTCGAAGCCGGTTCCGCTTGCCGAGATGGTCCGGCGCATCGATCTGCTCGCCAATCTCGGAACCAGCATTATTTCGTTCAGCGGCGGCGAACCATTGCTGCACCCGGAACTCGACGACCTGATCGTCCGCATCCGCCGCCGCGGCTCGATTGCGGGCATGATCACGAATGGATATCTGCTCACGGCGGACCGCATCCGCAAACTGAATCGGGCGGGCCTCGAGCACTTGCAGATCTCGATCGATAACGTGAAGCCGGACGATGTGTCGAAAAAGAGCCTGAAGGTTCTGGACAAGAAGCTGCAGTTACTGGCCGAACACGCCGAATTTCACGTGAATATCAATTCCGTGGTGGGGGGCGGCATTCATCATCCAACCGACGCCGTCGAGGTCGCGAAACGCGCTGTGGCACTTGGGTTTACCTCCACTGTGGGGATTATTCACGATGCCTCCGGACAGCTTCAGCCTCTCACGCCGCAGGAGCAGGAAATCTTCCTGCAGGTTCGCGACATGGGCAAGAAAAACTACGCGCGGATGAACTATTTTCAGAACAATATTGCCG
>Ga0181521_10006095_pt1 | contig 13208 bp, 10 predicted proteins | sample PEATcosm2014_Bin_32_FD_119764 | JGI IMG/M metagenome (GOLD analysis project Ga0181521, IMG submission 119764) | Peatland microbial communities from MTU Mesocosm Facility, Houghton, MI, USA - PEATcosm2014_Bin02_60_metaG | ecosystem: Environmental > Terrestrial > Soil > Wetlands > Peat | place...
CCGGTGCCTTTGACTCGCGTCGCGCCGGGTCCGTGAATGCGGTAAAACCGCTTGAATATGCGCTTTAATTCTGGGCCGGGAATGCCGGCGCCCCTGTCTTTGACCCTGACTTCGGCAAACCGTCCGTCGCTCTCATAAGCCCCGACTTCTATCCCCATCTCCGTGCCGGAATATTTGACCGCATTATCGATCAGGTTCGAGACCGCCGCATGCACTTCGTCGTAATCTCCCAAAATAGTCAAAGGCGGACCGGGCTCATATTGCAGCGACTCGGGAAGGATGCTGTGCAGGATGCGGGCGCGGGCTACGCATTCGCTTACGAGTTCATCGAGACGCATCGGGGCAAGATGCGGTTTTCGGCTGGAAGATCCGACCCGTCCGGTTCGCAGAATCTGCTCGATGGTGCCGAGAAGCCGATCGCTGTCCGAGAGAATAATGCCGTAAAACTCGTCCCGCTTCGTTTCTTCGACGGCGCGCGTCTTGAGTGTTTCCACATACAGCCGGATGGAGGCGACAGGGGTCTTCAGTTCATGAGTAACGGCGTTGATGAAAGCGTCGTGCTGCTCATTCCGGCGAATTTCCCGCACCAGAAACGTGGTGTTCAGGACCACTCCGGCAATGATAAGGGCCAGCAGCACGATGCCCAGGAACAGGAGGATGCCCGAGCGCCAGCCGAGCAGGACCCAGCCCACGTACAGAAGAATGACGACTACGGTGAGGCCAACGCCCAGCGCGATGAAGAAAGCGATCGATTTCTTGCGCCCGGTCCCGACCATGGTCCCAGCTTACCCGTTTGGCAGCACAGGCTTCAGCCGGTGAAAGTTTCAGAAGGCGTTCGTTAAGCGGCTTCTCGCTCGATGAGCCGGCTGTCCACTTTGGCCACTTTCAGATCGGAAACGAGCCCGACGCGCTTCAGGATGTTCACCAGAATCCAGGAATGATCGATCTCATACCAGGCCAACCCGTGGCGAATCGAGGTCGGATGGGCGTGGTGGTTGTTGTGCCAGCCTTCGCCAAACGTAAGCGCAGCCACCCACCAGTTGTTCCGCGAGTCGTCCCGCGTGGCAAACCGGCGGCCACCCCACATGTGGGTGGCGGAATTGACCAGCCACGTGGCGTGCAGACCGAAGACCGTGCGCACGCAAACGCCCCAGAGCATCATCGGCAGGCCGCCGATCGCGAACAGTATGACGCCGAGCACGGCCAGCGGAACCCAGTGCCAGTTATTCAGCCAAACATAGAAACGATGCTTCGCCAGATCGGGCGCATACTTCGACATCAGCTTCGTGTTGTTGTGATTGCCTTCGCCGAAGAGGATCCAGCCGACATGAGCCCAGAAAAAGCCGCTGTGGCGGGGGGAATGGGGATCACCGGGCTGATCGGACTTCTGATGGTGCACGCGGTGCACCGCTACCCAGAAAATCGGCCCGCCTTCGAGGCTCAGCGCCCCGCAAAGGGCGAAAAAGTATTCCAGCCACACCGGGCATTTGTATCCCCGATGCGTATGCAACCGGTGATATCCCATGCTGATTCCCAGACCAGTGGCGATCCAATAGATAAAAACGGCGACCCAGAAGCTGCGCCAGCTGAACATAAATAGCGCTGCGATTGCGCCGACGTGAAGAAGGCCGAACGCGATCGTTGTCGTCCAGTTCAGACCGTCGCGAGCGGGGAGGCCGAAGTGATCTTCTCCAGCCTCGGATATGGACTTTACCATGCATTTGAAGCCTAGCAGGGATCGCGACTATGATTTGTAAGACTTCTGTCGTTAATTTTGTTGATGCTAACTCCGGTTAGCACTCAACAGGTTTCCGAACTACCTGGACTTTCTCCAGATAGTCGCTGAGTTGCCGCAACTGAGTGTCTGCGGCGCCGGAATCCCTTCGTTTCGCGGCCACCTCCAGCGCGGCGCCAATTCGGCTCAGATCCGCAAAGCCAAACGAGGTACCGCACCCTTTCATGTTATGGGCCAGATTGGTAAGGCGCTCAAAGTCGGAAGCCGCGAGTAGTGCGATCAACTCGGGAACCTCCTCCCGGCGCGCCGCCAGATAGCCAGGCGTTATCTCTTCAAGGCCCGGCTGCATCTCGATCCTGATTGCCTCCCGCGCCGCGGGAATCCCGTGCTGCTCGATAACGTGGAGGAGATTGGGTTTGGATATCGGCTTGGACAGATGAGCATTGCATCCAGCCTGATAGCTCAGTTCGACGTCTTTCGGGCGGGCATTTGCCGTAATCGCAACAATGGGGACCGGAGCCGTGCCCCGCTCCCGCTCGATTAAGCGTATGGCGTGCGTCGCGGTTAACCCGTCAATCACGGGCATTTGCATGTCCATCAGGATCAGATCGAAGTTTTCCACCCGAAAGCGATCCACTGCGGCTTTTCCGTCCTCGGCTATATCCAACCGGTGTCGCGTGCCCTTCATATACGCCTGGACCAGCAGCCGGTTGTCCCCCGAATCCTCTACCAGCAATATACGGAGCGCTTTCCCGGGTTTCCCGGCAGGCTCGCCGCCATGCACCAGGGGCTCCGGCTGCGTTTTTGTCACGGGAACCTGCTGTCCCCCCACTGGAGCCGACTCGAACAGCGTGTTAAACCGGAACGTACTCCCCTTGCCGACTGAACTGGTCACAGTCAGCCGGCCTCCCATGGTTTCGACGAGCCGCCGGCTGATTCCGAGGCCGAGGCCCGAGCCTCCATACCTTCGCGTAGTCGACGCATCCGCCTGCGTGAAATTGTCGAAAACCGCTTCCAGCTTATCCGCCGGAATCCCGATACCGGTGTCGGAGACTGCGAACTCGATCTCCCCGCGCCTGCCCGATTCGTGGTTCCGGACACTTAACTCAATCGCGCCCGAGTCGGTGAACTTCACGGCGTTCCCCAATATATTGACCAGAATCTGTCTGAGCCGGTTGGGATCGCCTGCCAGAGCGGTGGCGACATCGGGTGAAATGTGGCACGCCAGGCTCAGGCCTTTGGCGCGCGCCTTCAGGTTGAGCAGCGCGACCGCCTCGCTAACCACCTTCTCGAGATGGAATCCGATGTGCTCCAACTCGAGATGGCCTGCCTCGATCTTCGACAAATCGAGAATATCGTCGATGAGCACGAGAAGATTGGAACCGGCGCGCCTGACGACATCGACGTACTGACTTTGCTCGGCGTCCAGCTGAGACTCCCACAGCAAGTCCGCCATGCCCATGACCGCGTTCATCGGAGTGCGTATTTCGTGGCTCATCGCCGCCAGAAAATCGCTCTTGGCGAGATTGGCCTGCTCCGCGTTCCGGGTCTGCGCCAACAGTTTTTCGTTGTTCAGCCGGAACTCCCTCTCCAGCGACTTCCGGGCCGTGATATCGGTCGCGATGCACAGGAATCCCTGCAGGGCGCCCTCCGGATTGCAGACGGCCGTTACCGCAAGGTTGACGTCGAGCCGGGTGCCATCCTTGCGCACGTACGTCCACTCGCGTTCTTCCGATTTGCCCCGGCGGGCATTTTCGAGGATCGCATTGAACCCTTCGACAGGCTGTCCGAACCGGCTCGAAAGCAACCGCGACCGTTCCGCGCATTCCGCGCTGTCATGGAGTATCTCCGGCGTCCGGACTCCTTCCATTTCCGACGCCTGATACTGCAGCATTCGCTGCGCCCCGGAGTTGAAAATCTCAATGAGGCCGTTCGTGTCCGTCGCAATCATCGCCACCTGGGTCGCTGCATCAAGGACGTCCTGGAGTTTGGCCCTTCGCTCTTCAATTGAGGCGGTCGCTTGTTTGTAGTCTTCTATGTCGGTGCACGTGCCGCTCAGACCGGCGATCTGTCGGTTGGCGTCGAAGATCAGCGCGCCTCGTTCGAGAAGCCACCGCCAAGTCTGGTCCGGCGCGCGCCGGAAACGGTATTCGAACGTGTAAGGCTGGCCCGTTCTGAGGCAGAGCGCTCGGTGATCGAGGAATTTCCGCTTGTCGTCCGGATGTACACGGTCCGCCCAGCCGTCGCCGGTCTCCGCCGCTTCGTGGCCGGCATACTCCTTCCATTGCGGGCTGAGGTAGTCGCACCTGCCGCCGGCATCGAGCGTCCACACCATTTGCGGCAGGGATTCGAGTATCGCCCGGTAGCGATTCCCGCCGGTTCGTACTCCGACGGGCCGGATCAGCCGCCCCACCCAGCCCCTGGCGGCCCGAATCAGCGCCACGACCGGGAAAGCAATCCTTTGATCCGCTCTGCCCCGCATACAGTCTCTTCGGCAGGGAGTCCCGTTTGGAGGAGAGCAATTCCTCAAAATTTTCGCGATTGAGCCCGATCCGGCACCGAAGAGCCCGTGTTTACACAGCTGATTGCACTCAAAGATGTATAAAGGCGCCCTAATGTTTTTCAGGCGTTCCGACGATCAAACAATTGGTTATCAATGAAAACCGAATCGAACCGAACAACACGAGACGCAGCTCCCGCGCAATACAGAGTGCTGCTGATCGAAGACAGCCATGACAGCGTGGCCGTTACGAAGGCGTTTCTGAACGATCCCCGGATACAGGTGACCGTTTCAGGCGACGGGGAGCAGGGTTTTCAGGCATTCAAAGATTCCGCGTTCGACCTGGTCCTGATGGACATCCAGATGCCGGTGCTCGACGGTTGCGAGGCCGCCCTGGCGATACGGCGCTGGGAGATTGAGAATTCTCTCATGCCGACCCCAATCACAGCACTGACGGCGTCATCCACGGTTGGCGACGTCGCCAGGATCTTCGCTTCCGGCTGCTCCAGTTACCTGCCGAAGCCGGTCACGAAGGCGATTCTGCTTCAGACGGTCAGGCAATTTCTCATCGCGCTGCCGAAGAGTACTACGCAGTAATATTGTTCAGCTGCCGGGCTACTTTACAATGACGCCGCACGCGATGCGATCGCCCGCATTGCCGGCAGGGTCGCTTTTCAGGTCATCGGCCTTGGCGTGAATCATGAGGGCAGTGCCGCCGCCGGCAAAAACCGAATGATCGCCATCGCCCAGATTTACCCTCGGATCTTCCATTGTCACTTTAGCCGTGCCGTCGGGTTTTACCGTGAAGTTCTTCATATCGCCGGCGTGGGGGCCTTCGGGATTTTCGAGGCCATGCTTTTTCATATCGGGATTGAAGTGACCGCCGGCCGTGGTGAACTTCGGCCCTTCGCACTTCGCGTTCTGATGGATGTGCACGGCATGTTCGCCGGGGGGAAGGTTCTTGAGGTCGAGCGCGATTTTGACTCCCGTGCCTTTGCCCGAGATCTTTGCGGTACCGACGTCTTTGCCGTCCCCGTCCTTCAACGACACGGTAACCGGCTTATTGGCCGCGTAGAGCGTGGCGCCGAACAGGCCTGCCAGGACCAGAGCGATGGTCTTGCCGATAGATGCTGTGCTGATCATGAATACCTCCTTAAGCATCCTCTCATAAAGTATTAGATTGAGTGTATGCGGAAATCGTGGCTTGTAATGGGATGCCTGTTTGTCGCTTCGGCGGCGCAGGGTCAAAAACTGCCTGACGGAAAAGGTAAGGACATCGTCGAGGCGGCCTGCGACGGATGTCACGGCCTGGACCAGATTATCGGAAGAGCCTGGTCCGAGGAGCAATGGCGGACGGTCCTCAAAAAGATGATCGACAAGGGCGCGGTCCTGAGCGACGAAGAATTCAAGACTGTGGTCGAATACCTGGTTGCGAACTTCGGTGAGTCTCCGGCAAAGTCGAAATAGCGGTCCGGGAAAGCTACTGCATCCTCAGGAATCGCGGAAGGCTCTCCACGGCGCCGCCGGCCGCGCGGGCGAGACTCAGTTTTGCCACGTTATGCGCGAATACGCTGTTGATGTAATCCAGTTCCGCCGAAGCGACGGAGGACTGCGCCTGGGAGACTTCGACTGAATCCGTGATGCCGGCGTCGAAACGCTGCCGAGTCAGCGTCAGAGTCTCGCGGGTGACGTCGAGGTTCTGGCGGGCGACCTCAACCTGGCTGGTGGCCGCCTGTAAGTCCAGAAACGCATTTCGTACTTCGCTCTCCACGCGGCTTCGCAGATCTTCCATTTCGGCCCGGCGCTGTGCGAGCGCCGCATTCGCCTGTTCGATATCGCCTTCGGTCCTCCCCCCCTGCCAGATGGGAACGCGCAGAGTTCCGGAGACCGTGAATGTCCCATGCGATTCCGCGGGATTGGTCCCAATGACGCCATAATCGGCGCTCAACGATAAAGACGGCAGGCGTTCGGCGCGCGCCGCAAGAAGGGCGCGTTCCGCGGCGCGAATCTGCGCGTCCGCCGCTTTGATATCGGGGCGCTGCATCAATGCCTGCGCGACGGCATCCTCTTCACCGGTCACGGGCGCGCCGGCGAAAGGCAAATCGTCGGACAGCTCGTAGCGATCGTTCGGCGGCAGGCCGGTCAGCCGGGCCAGATTGATTTTCTGCTTGGCGAGATCGTTCTGCAGAGAGGCCAGGCGCTGCTTCTGGGTCAGCACCTGAACCTGGCTTTTGTTGACGTCGATCTGCGCGAGCAGTCCGACACTGCGCTGCTGCGCGGTCTGTTCGTAAAGGGCGTTGGCCGTTTCCAATTGTGCTTTGGCCGATTCCACGCGGGCCCGGGCGGCGATAACCTGAAGGTAGGCGCCACCCACGGCGAGCACCACCAGATCCTTCGAATCCTGCGCGAAGAATTCGTTGGCGCGAAGGCCCTCTTTGGCGGACCGGTAATTGTTCCAGGCGGTGAGATCGGCGACCGTCTGCGTCAGGTGCGCACGCAGGTCGAAATAGTTGAACGGGCCCACGACGGACGGAATTCCGAAGCCGGCAATAGGAGATGAGAAGCGTAGGCCCGCCGCTTTCAGGTCGGTCTGCTGCACCGTTTCGGACAGGGTGCCGCTAATGTTGGGCATCAGGGCGCTGCGGACAACCCGAGCCTGCCCCTGCGCCTGCTGCATGGCAAGACTCATGCCGACCGTTCCGAGATTGTATTCAAGCCCGCGCGCGACGGCCTCTTTCAATGAAAGTTTCCCGGAGAACGGTGTCTTCGACGTGCTCAGCGAGCTGCCGGCATAAGGTCCGGTTGTCTGGATCGAAGGATTGATGGTGTTTACGCTGTTCGTCGTGCCTGCGACGGGCGACTGAGTGGCCGAGACCGAACCCGATTCACCCGTCCTGCCCGAGAGCGGCACCTGATTTGCCTGGGTGCCTGTCGATGAACCACCCGGCGGGCCGAACTGGGCGAAGGCGGCTGTCTCAAAGAGTGCGGTAACCAGGAAAGCGCCGGCGCAAATTCCGAGGAATTGGGTTCGTTTTTTCATTTGTCCTAGCTGAGCTGTTTCCGGAAGCGCCAGACGCTGGCCGAAACCATGATGAACGCGAAGATGAAGAGCACGAGAAAGTTAGGCCAGAGCGTTTCGAATCCGCTGCCCTTGATCATGCTGGAGCGCGCAATCACGCTGAAATGCCGAATTGGATTGATCTTCACCAGCGGCTGCAGCCAGCCCGGAATGGCCTCCGCCGGAGTGATGGCGCCCGAAGCCGTGGTGAACAGCGGATTCACGAAAAAGCTGGTCAATTGGGCCTGGAAAGCCGAGTGCGTGAAGGTCGCGATCACGGTCCCGATGCCGATACCGGCGAGTACACACAATGCCGCGCCGGTGAACAGGACAAAGATACTTCCCTGGAACGGCACATCGAACGCGACCTTGATCAGAGCTGTCGCGAACACCACCATCATGAAAAGCACCAGGAACAACGGAGCGACTTTAGCCACGATGATTTCATACGTGCCGGCGGGCGACATGAGCAACTGTTCGATGGTGCCGGCTTCGCGCTCCTTCACCATCGAAGTGGCCGCCACCATGGACCCGTTCATCACCAGCAGCAGGCCGAATATTCCGGTTACGACGAACCAGGAAGCCACGAGGCCGGGATTGTAAAGATAGGCTCCCGTCAGCTGCGCAATGCCCCGGTGGCTGATGTCGTATACCGAGACCTGCGTCAACTTCGGGTGGAGCCCTTCGTTACCCAGATCGGCGTTATAGGTCTGGATGACGCCTTCCGCGTAGCCCTGCGCGATGGCGGCGGTGTTGGCGTTCATCGCGTTGAGAAGAAGTTGTACGGTCACCGGGTGCCCGCGCTGCAGGTCCTTGGCATAGGTGAACGGAACGATCACGCCGGCGTCGACATCTCCACGGCTGATCGCGTCGCCCAGCTTGTCGACGGAATAATAGTATCCGGCCAGCTTGAAGCTCTTGCTCTCGGTCAGGGTCGAGGTGAGTTTCCGGCTCTCCGGCGTCCGGCTGTCGTCGATGATTCCCAGCTTGAGGTTCGACACCGTTGCGTTGAGAACGAGGGTGAAGAGCAGCAACTGCAGGGTGGGAAAAACAATCAGCGACATGGCGAGCCTTCTGTCGCGGCGCAATTGCGCGAATTCCTTTCTCAACAACGCGCGGATTCGGTAACCAAACAGGAATTGAGCTAATTTTTTCATGGATGTTTACGCTTTCAACTGCATGCGGCGCATGTTGCGCCATGCGAGGGAGTAGAAGACCGATCCGGTGAAGCCGATAATCAGAACCTTCCACCACTGCGCGGGCCAGCCGCCGCCTTCCAGCAGCGCGTCGCGCACGATGTCGATGTAGTACCGGCCCCAGATGAAGTTCGAGAGCCAGCGGATCTGAATCGGCACGTTCTGGAGCGGATAGATCAGCCCGGAGAGCATGAAGACCAGCAGAAAACCGCCCATCATCACCATCTGCATGGCAAGCTGCTGGTTGGGAATCGCCGAGCCGATCAGTGTTCCGAACGAACACACGCAGAACGCGTAGAAAATGGTGGCCACGATGAAGCACGACGGGTCTCCCGCGAAATTGAGGCCGAAGTACGTGAAGAGAAGAGTGAGCAGCAGGATGCATTCGCAGAAAGAGACAAGCACGAAAGGCAGGGTCTTGCCGAGCAGAAACTCATGGGCCGAAATGCTGGATACGTATACCTGCAGGATGGTCTTCTGCTCACCTTCCTTCGCCGAAGCGAGGGAGGCGAGAAGCGGCGGAAACAGCGAGAGCCCCAGCACGAAGATGCCGGGCCCGTAGAATTTTTTCGACGATCGGCCGGGGTTATACCAAAACCGGATCGCAGCCTGCACCGGCGCCACGATCGCGCCGCCGCCGCCATGATCCGCGTTCCATGCCGCGGTAACTTCGGCGGCGTAACCCGATATGAGCCTGGCGGTGTTGGAATCGGAAGCGTCGATCAGCATCTGCACGGGGGAAGTCGCGCCGCGCGCGATGTCGCGCCCGAACCGGGCCGGGATGATCAGCGCGCCGCGGGCCAGATTCGAGGTGAACGCCGTTTCCGGTTGCCGGTCGACGGGGAACGGCACGATGCGGAATGTGTTCGATGCCCGGAAAGCGTCGATCAGTGTGCGTGAAGCGGGCGAATCGTCGAGATCCTGCACGGCAATGGGGAGATCGGAGACGGTAAGTGAAATCGCCGTTCCCATGAGGATGAGTTGCGTGCATGGCAGCAGGAGCGCGAGAGCCAGCGCCATTCTGTCGCGAATGAGCTGGGTTAATTCTTTACGGGCCTGGGCCAGAATTCTTCTCATAAGACTATTCCTTTAACCTCGCAGACCACTCCCTTTGGTCATGGCTCTTAAGGCTCTCATTCCTCCACCGCCACTTTGCCTTCCTGCCTGGCCTTTTCAACCACGCTGATGAACACGTCTTCCAGAGAGAAGCGCCCCTCTCTCACACTGATCACGCGCACGCCTTTCGATTCCAGCTCCTGACGGTATTTTTGTTCGCCGGCCGCTGCGTCGTCCTCGGTGATAATGTGCAGGCGCTCGCCGAACAAAGAAACGCGCCACCGTTCGTTGTCGCTCTTGAGGAGGTCCATCGCGCGCTGTGGCCGATCGACGATGAACTCCAGCAGATGGCCGCTCTGCGCGCTCTTGATTGCGGTAGGGCTGCCTTCGGTCACCAACTCACCCGCCACCATGAAGCCCAGCCGGTTGCACTGCTCGGCTTCTTCCAGATAATGAGTGGTCACGAGAATGGCGGTGCCCGCATCGGCCAGCCGGTTGATCATGGTCCAGAAGGAACGGCGCGCCAGCGGGTCCACGCCGGAGGTGGGTTCGTCGAGGAACAGAATGCTCGGTTCATGTAAAATCGCCGCGCCGAACGCGACGCGCTGTTTCCATCCCTGCGGCAGGCTGCCGACCAATTGAACCTCTCTCCCCTCCAGCCCCGAAAAAGAAACCACCCAGCGCATTTTTTCCTCGCGCTCATGTTCGGGCACTCCATAAACGCCGGCAAAGAATTCGAGGTTCTCCACGATCGACAGGTCGTCGTAGAGAGAAAATTTCTGCGACATGTAGCCGATCTGCTGCCGTACCTCCGGGGAACGGAAGCTGCCGCGCTCACCCGCCAGCTGCATACCGCCGCTGGTGGCCGGGAGCAGGCCGCAGAGCATCTTGATGGTGGTGGTTTTGCCCGCGCCATTCGCGCCCAGCAAGCCGTAGATCTCGCCGTACCGCACCTGCGCGGTCACGTCTTTCACAGCCGTGAACGTGCCGAATTGTTTGGTGAGATTCGTCGCGCCGATGGCGACCTGGCCGCGCATAGCGCTGCGATCCCGGCGTCCCGGAAACGGCTCGGCGTGAACCACTTCTCCGAGGCTCCGCAGGACGGCGACAAATGTGTTCTCGAGCGTCGGTTCGTCCAGGCGAACGTCGTCGATCACCAACCCCTCGGCGCTCAAGGCCTGGTCGGCGGCGCGCTTCGCTTCCTCGGGCCTGTGAGCCAGCATGTCCAGCCTGTCGCCGAATCGCTGGACGTCGATTATCTCCTGGCCCGGCCCCGCGATCGCGGAAAGCACGCTCTCCGCCAGACCCAAATTCGAAGTGTGAATTTCCATGCGGCGGGCATGCAGGCTGTCCCGCAGTTCGGCCGGAGTTCCCATCTGCCGGATCTCACCCTGATGCATCAGCGCGACCCGATTGCAGCGCTCGGCTTCATCGAGATACGGAGTCGCCAGAACGATGGTGAGACCATCGGCGGCCAGATGAGCGAGAGTGTCCCAGAATTCGCGGCGTGAGACGGGATCGACGCCCGTGGTGGGCTCGTCGAGCAACAGCACGCGCGGCTCCGGCACCAGCGCGCAGGCCAGCGCCAGCTTCTGTTTCATGCCGCCGCTCAGCCGCGCAGCGAGCCGATGTTCGAACCGGTCCATGTCGAACATGCTCAAATAGCGCCGCGCCCGCTCCGTGATCGCATCCGGCGGCACGCGCCGAAGATCGCCGATATAGCGGATGTTCTCCATAACCGTGAGATCGGGATACAGGCTGAACGCCTGCGTCAGATACCCGGTGTGCGCGCGGGCGTCCCTCGCGGGCACGCCAAAGACTTCAGCGGTGCCCGAGGTGGCCTCCATGACTCCGGCGAGGATCTGGAACGTGGTAGTCTTGCCAGCGCCGTCGGGCCCGATCAAACCGAAGATTTCGCCGTCCCCGATTTCAAGATTGATACCAAAGACGGCATCGAGGACGCCATATTTTTTCCAGAGATCGCGAACCCGGATCGCCGTTTGGCGTGCGCCGTTGGAAAGCGCGGTTCCGCGAACGCCGTCGCTTCCCGCAATGGAATCCGTGACAATCATTTGTTGAAACGGCCGGCCGGCCAGACATCGCCCTCGACCAGAATCTCGCCATCGGACGGCATGCCGGGCTTGGCGAATCCGGTGGCCGCTTTGAGCAGCAGCTTGACGCCGACAACCTGTTTCACGCGGTCGTCGCGGAAGTAAGTATTCTCGGGCGTGAACGTGGCTTGCGGATCGATGCGCTGCACCACTGCGCCGATCGGTTTGTCGGGCGCCGAATCGAGATAGACGCGCGCGGCCTGGCCTATCTTCACTTTGCCGATCTGCCCTTCCGGCACGAATCCGCGCAGATAGACCTTGCTCATATCGAGCAGCGTCACGATAGCGGTACCTGCCTGAACCACCTCGCCCGGCTCGGCGGCGCGCGTCATAACGGTGCCGTCGAATGGCGCGGTGATGATGAGATCCTGGCGGTTATCCTCGGCCTCGGCCAATTGGAACTGGGCCTGTTGAGAAGCCGCGTTGGCGGAGGCGATCTCGGCGCGTTGCTGATCGATTTGCTTGCGCACGGCATCGGCCTGGAAGCTGCGAATGCCGGGATTCGAGAGATTGGCCTGGGCGGTTGTCAACGAACCCCGCGCCGCTTCCAGTCGGCGGCGGTTGGATTCGAGACGGCGCCGGGAGGCGGCCACGGCGGCAGACTGTTGATCGGCCGTTGTCAGGGCCTGCTTGCCCTGGCGCTCCGAAACCGCACCGGTTTTTACCAGCTTTTGATAAGCGTCGTTATCGAATTGCGCCAGTCGCAGGGACGCTTCCTGCTGGGAGAGGTCGGCTTCGGCGGCGGCCACATCGGCTTCGGCGGCGGCCACATCGCCTTCAGCTTGTCGCACACGCCCGGCCGCGTCCACCTTGGACTGTTCCGTCATCAACTGGTTCTGCTGCAGCTGCTGTTCGTAAACCGCAATCTGGTCGTTGGCCGATTTCGCCCGGGCCTCGGCGCCGGTGAGCGCGGCGCGGGCCTGGTCTTCGCGTGCCCGTACCTGTGCGTCGTCGATCAGGGCAATGGTGTCGCCGGCTTTGACGGTATCGCCTTCCCGCACGCGGATTTCGATAATGCGCCCGGACGTTTTCGGTGAGACGGCCGAATCGTCGCCTTCGATGCGTCCGCTTACCGTGACGATGTTGCCGGGGACCCGCGGGTTGGCGAAATAACCTCTCCAGATGAAGAAGGCAGCCACGCCCAGCACCACCACGATCAGCGGAAACACCTTCCGGCGCGGGCGCGAGGATGACGGCGCAGCCGCGGGCGATGATGGCGCGGCGGTGGTCTTCGGCGCAGTTTGCTTTTCCGTCGTTTCTTCAGTCATTTCCTTCGTCACTTCTTTCCTCTTAACTGGGCTGGCCGGCCTTGGTCCTGGTCTGGCGTGGCCCGGCGGATGCCGGCCAGGGAAAACTCCGTAATGTGCGCTGCGATCTGCTCGATCCGCTCCGGATTCAATTCCAATTCGGGCCAGACTCGCGAGACCACGTGGCGCGCATGCGCGTAGTGGACCACTTGAGCGATGACACTGTGCGTCGCCAGCCGGACCTGGTCGTGGTCGGGAGGCAAATCGAGCATGCCGCCGATCAGTTCGCGGAAACGATCGTAAAC
>Ga0181521_10006096_pt1 | contig 13205 bp, 7 predicted proteins | sample PEATcosm2014_Bin_32_FD_119764 | JGI IMG/M metagenome (GOLD analysis project Ga0181521, IMG submission 119764) | Peatland microbial communities from MTU Mesocosm Facility, Houghton, MI, USA - PEATcosm2014_Bin02_60_metaG | ecosystem: Environmental > Terrestrial > Soil > Wetlands > Peat | place...
AGGCTCGTCGGATCGGTGCTGACGAATCGGTAATCAGCGCGATCGAAGTCCAGCGCGCGGCACAGTTCGCAGGCCATCGCAGGCCTGCCTGCGCTGATCTCGACTACACCAAAGCGCCGTCCCTCGGGCAGATCGAGCAAGGCCGCGGCGATCTGTTCGCGTAATGCAGCAACGATCCGAATCTTGGCCTCGGTCCCGAGCACCTGCCACAGCAGCGTCGCCAACGACACCTGGCTCGGCAAAATATCCACGAGCGCGCGGCGCCCGTCCAGCAGAGCCGGCAGGTGCATCCCGATGCGCCCAACCGCGTGCACGATAGGAAAGAAATCTGGATAGTCGACGACCAGGCCGTTCCAGATGTCTTGGGACGAGCCGAGCGCTGCCTGCGTGCCGGACTCGCTACCGTCGAGCAGGCCGTCGGTGCGTGCCACTGCAAGCAGATGCTCGTGATAGCTGTTGGCCTGCAACGCGACGGCGGGTGTGAGGCCAGCCACGCTGCTCGGGCGCGCCGCGGGCGGCATCTGCTCGAGGGCCTCGACGACAAAGCGGCTGCAGAGCTCGTCGAGTAGCGGATCGATCTCCATGGCATACAGGCGGTGCGCTCGCTGGACCTCGGCATCGGCGAAGCACCGGCGCAGCGCCGCGTCGAGGCGCTCGACGGCCATGCCATCGGCTGCACATGCAGGTATCGGTAACGGCCGCGGCACGGCGGCGTATTCGAGGTAGTGAATGTGCTGAGCCGCGTGGCGCTTCAAGCGGATGCAGTGGAACCGAACGTCCTCGAGCACGGCGATCGGCTCGTGCGTTGCATCAAAAATCTCGAACTCCGCGCAGACCGAATGAGGTCCGCGGCTGAGCAGCCGTGCGCGCGCATAGTGTGGCTTGGGCATGCCGCCGCGACAGGTCAAATGGCCGATACGCGTCGGAACAAGCGTGGCCCCGTGATAGTCGGCGGCGCTGTCCCGCAGCAGCTGAATGATCAGCTGGAACGCGCAGTCGAGCAGTGCCGGATGTAGGTGGTGCTGTTCGAGTTCGGTGCGCAAGGGGTCGGGCACGTCGAATACCGCAAGCGCTGATATGCCGTCGACCCAGCCGTGGCCGACCGCCTGGAAGGCCGGCCCGTAGTCGAGTCCGGCTGCAACCGTCAGTAATGCGTGACTGCGGCCGGTGAAATCCGGTTGGCGCGTCGGTAGTGCACCGAGCGTCCGCTGCAGCCTGATCCCAGTGGGCTCCTGCAGAATCCGGCCGACCGCTTGGAGCGCCCAGGGATCGCTCGCGAGCTGCTCCCGGGACTTGATCGAGAACTGTCCGTCGCTCGGGTCCACCGCGCAGCGGACCACCCGGCTCGGTTCATCGTCGAGCAGCAGCGGTGCACGAATCTCGAGATCTTCAACCTCTGCGTAAACTCCCGGCTGCCAGCGGAATGAGGCCGCCAGCACGAGCTCCGCATAGCCGGCACCCGGGAACACCGTTGTGCCGCCGACCACGTGATCCGCGAGCAGTGGAAACCGTTGCGTGTCGAGCTCGTTCTCCCAGGTCAGCTCCGACTGATGGAGTGCATAGCCGAGTAGCGGATGCTCGCTCTTGCGGTCGAGCAGACCGATCGATGACGGTGTGACCGTGTGCCAGTAAGGCTCCCGCTGCCAGGGGTAGTTCGGCAGTCGCACGTAGCTCCCCTGCCACGGCAGCAGCCGCTGCCAATCGACTGCGGCGCCCGCTATCAATGCCTGGCCCGCAGCGGAGTAAATGCGCTGGGGTAAGTCGTCACCGCGCAGGCCGGTGCTGATCACCCGGCCGGGAACGCGAGCATCGGTGAGGCAATCCTGGATATAGCGGCACAGCAGCGAATGCGGGCCGACCTCCAGGAAAATATTGATGCCTTCGTGCACCATGCCCTTGATCGTCCGCTCGAATAGCACGGGCTGGCGAATATTGCGCCACCAGTATTCGGCGTTCAGTGACTTGCCGGGCCGATGCCCGCCCGTGACGGTGGAATGGAACGGAATCGTCGCGTCCTGTGGCTCCAGATGCGCCAGGGCGCGACGCAGCTCCGGAAACAGCCCGTCCATCGCTGGACTGTGGAACGCATAGTCGAGATCCAGGCGTTTGTGGACGATATCGCGTACGACAAGTGCGCGCTCGAGCTGCTCCAGTTCCGCCGCCGGGCCCGCGATCGTCACGCCGCTGCTGCTGTTGACGCTCGCCAAACTGAGCCGTTCGATCAATCCCAGGTCGATCAGCAGCTCGCGGGCGCGCGCCTCGCCGACACTGACCGCCGTCATGCCGCCGGTGCCTTTCGTCGTGCCCTGCAGCGCGCTGCGGTAGTGGATGATGCTCACGGCCGCCGCAAGCGACAATGACCCCGCCGCCCACGCGGCCGCCACCTCACCGACGCTGTGGCCGGCTACGGCTATCGGCACCAGGCCTCGGTGGCGCAACATCGCCGTGACGCCGACCTGCAGCGCAAACAGCGCCGGTTGCGCAATCTCGGTTAACTCATAGCGACCTTCGCCATTCTTACCGGCTAGATCCGCCTCGAGGGAATAGTCTGCGTAGCGCGAATGTAGTGCGTCGACCTCACGTACCGCCGCCCTGAACGTCGGATCGGCCAGCAGCCGGTTGCCCATTCCCGCCCACTGCGAGCCGTTGCCCGAATAGATGAACGCTGCGCCAACGGGCGCGCTCAGCGCGGTTCCGCACTCCACCGTCGTCTGATCCGATGCGTTGGCGGCGAATCGCTCGAGCAGGGTGGCGATCGTCGTCGGCGTCTTGCCAAACAGCACTGCGCAATGCGGATGTCGCTCCCGACCGTACACCGACTGATAGGCGATGTCGTATAGCGCGTTCTGCGGCTGGCTGCGGATGAACGTCGCAAGCTCGCGCGCGGCAAGCTTGAGCGCATTGGTGCTGTGTGCCGAGACCATGATCGGCAGTGCGCTTGCCTTAGGCAGCGCCGGCTTTCTGGCCGTCTCGACCGCATGACTCTCCAGAATCACGTGGCCATTGGCGCCGCCGAAGCCAAACGAATTCACGCCGATCACCAGCCGGCCGCTGGAGCGCAGCGGCTTGTTGGCCGTGACGACCTCCAGGTTCCAGTCGTCGAACGCTATGTGTGGATTCGGGGTGTCCATCCCAATATGAGCCGGGATGACCCTGTGCTGCAGGCAATGCAGCGCCTTCACCAGTCCGGCGACGCCCGAGGCAGCCTCCAGGTGCCCGACGTTGCTCTTGATCGACCCGATCGGCAACGGGAGGGTCTTCGGCCGGTGTTGTCCCAGCGCCTCACCGAGCGCGCGCGCCTCGATTGGATCGCCGACCGCAGTGCCTGTGCCATGTGCTTCGATATAATCAATCTCTGCAGGATGGATCCCGGCATGCTGGTAGGCGCCCGCGAGCAACGCGGCCTGTGCCGTCGAACTCGGCACCGTGAGCCCGGACTTGTGACCGTCAGTGTTTACCGCGGAGTGGGCAACCACTGCGAGGATGGGGTTTCCGTCGGCGACAGCCTGATCGTAGTCCTTGAGCAGGAACAATCCGCCGCCCTCGGAGCGCACGTAGCCATCGGCGGCGGAATCGAACACCCGACAGCGGCCGCTCCTGGAGAGCATCGAGGCCTTCGAAAAAGAGATGAAACCCAGCGGGTGCAGATGCAGGCTGACCGCGCCGGCCAGCGCCTGGGAACTCTCACCGGAGACGATCGAGCGGCATGCCTGATGAAAGGCGACGAGCGACGACGAGCAGGCCGTATCGATCGCCATGCTGGGTCCGCGCAGATCGTAGAAATAGGAGAGACGATTGGCCGCGATACTTGCAGTGTTGCCGGTCGCGAATGACGCATCGATGGCCGCCAGATCGTCGGCCAGCCGCCACGAATAGTCCGACGTCGAGATGCCGATGTATACGCCGCAATCGCTGCCGCGCAGCGTGGAGGGTCGGATGCCGGCGTTTTCAAAGACTTCCCAGCTCATTTCCAGCAGCAAGCGCTGCTGCGGGTCGATCAAAGACGCTTCGCGCGGCGAAATTCCGAAGAACCCGGCGTCGAATCCGGACACATCGCCGATGCTTCCCGCAGCGAAGGTGTAGGAAGAGCCCGGATGGGTCTTGTTCGGATGCAGATAGGCAGGCGCCGCCCAGCGGCCGGGGTCGACATGGGTCACGAGATCGCGGCCGGCGAGCAAGTCATCCCAAAAATGCACCGACGTGGTGCCGGGCAGGCGAAACGAGGTCGCGACTATGGCGACTTTGCGCATGATTCGACGTTCCAATCGCGTCCTGGAAGCGTCACCACGCGCGGTCGATGGCGGCTGGCTGTGGGGAAATTCCCAGTCTTGTCATCATTGCGATCGTATCAACGACCCTCTTGTCTAGCCGCCCTCTCAAGGCTCACGTCAGCGATTGACCCCTGGTTTATGCCCCCACCCGCAAATTAAAAAGACATTCTCGAGAATTTCTGATGGGTGTCCCGGCCATTTTCAATCCGATCAACAAGTGGCCACAGATCGCATATGGACGCCACCGAGGATTGTACCGAATTGAGATCATGTAAATGGAGCTTTTGCGATATGGCGCCGCGGCCCTCATTGAGGTTCCAACGACACACGTCCGCAAAAGAGGTTAGGATCATGGGCCAATGACTTTGGACGATGAACATCTTATAGCGGGCTACGTTGACGAATACCGCGACGGCCGCATCCATGGCTGGGCATGGCGACCAAGCATGCCCCTCGAGATGGTGGCCGTCGAAATCTTGGTCGACGGCGTGATAGTCGCTGAAACCGTGGCCTGCCTTTATCGTGCGGACCTGGAGGCGGCGGGCATCGGCGACGGTAGCCACGCGTTTGCCGTGCCAGTCGATCTGGACGTCGATCGGTTGTCCGCCGACCGCGTGATGGTTCGGGTCAAGGACGAAGATGAGCTTCCTGGCGGGAAGCTCCCCGTCGACCGCGCATTCTTTGCTTCTTTGCACGAGGAGTCAGTCGACCCCGACATCGCGTCCTTTATCACGAGCGTATTGAAAGGAACGCGTGTCGGTCGGCACCCGGCCCAGAGCGCGCGGCTTGGCGAGACGCGCATCAGTCGCGCCGCGGCGCACAGCGCACCGCTCGGCCAGGCGCGTATCAGTCGCGACGCGGCGCAGACGGCGACGCACAGGAACTTCGTCGTTTACAGCTCGACGGCCGCGGACTCGCGCGCCGCGAGCTTGGGCGCGCCTGAAGGCGAATACAGCGATTACTTCGTTATGCGCGCCTTCGAACCCGTCCTGAGGCGCTTCGGGACGGTCCACGTCGTGAGCGACCCCGCCAACGAAGTCGATCGGATCCGCGCCGACTGCCTCGCGCGCGGCGAGGACTGCCTGTTCCTATACTTTGGGCCACCGCATCGCCTGGTTCCAGCCGTGCGCTGCCCGACCGTACCGGTGATGGCCTGGGGATTTTCCACCATCCCGTCGGAGGTCTGGAACGATGACGTCCGCAACGACTGGCGGCGCGTCCTGCACGAGACTGGTCGGGCCATAACACTGTCCAAATTCGCCGCCGAGGCCGTGCGCAAGGCGATGGGGGAGCACTTTCCCGTCCTCGCCGTCCCCGCACCGGTTTGGGACCGGTCAGCAACGGCGCGTGTCAAGGCGCCGTTGCGCGCGACGGACGTGGGAGCTGAAGTCGAGGTGGAGGGGTTCATTCTCGACACCCGCGGCCGCGTGTTCAGGATCGGCGAACCACCGTCATCCCCGCCGCGTCGAGCCTTCAAGGCCGCCACCGGCAGGCGAACCAAGACGGTCCCGATTGAGCGAGCCACCCTGGACGGTGTGGTTTTCACCTCCGTGCTTGCACCCAGCGTCGAGCGGAAGAATTGGCAAGACATGCTGACTGGCTTCGTTGCGGCGTTCAGCGAAACCCCTGATGCCACCCTGGTTTTCAAAATGGTCGGACGGGAGCCGGCCTATTGGTGGTGGGACTTCCACAGCATCGTCTCGCGTCTGCCCGCCTTCGCCTGCAGGGTCGTGGTGCTGCACGGGTTCTTGGACGACGATCGTTATGCAGCCTTGATCGGCGCCACGCATTGGGTCGTGAACAGCTCCCTCGCGGAGGGCCTGTGCCTGCCCCTGCTGGAGTTCATGTGCGCGGGACGGCCGGCGCTTGCGCCGGCTCATACGGCTATGGCTGACTATATCGAGGACGCCAACGCCCTCATCGTGCGCTCCGAAGAGGAATGCTGCAGCTGGCCACACGACCCGCGGAATCATTTGACGACCTCGCGCCACCGCATCGAATGGTGTTCTGTGCGCGACGCCATGCGCGAAGCCTATCGCATCACCAAGACGGATTGGGGCCGTTACGCGGCCATGTCTGAGGGGGCCATGGTCACCATGCGAAGGTTTTGTGCGGATGTCGTCGTCGCGGAGAAGATCGGCGCCTTTCTTGACCTGGACGCGAGCCCGTCTTCGCCGGCCAGGCGAGACGCGCAGCCACTTTGGGACCACGGCATTTCTGCGCTGCGGCCGCGGCGCGTATGGCCTGGCCGCTCGCTGACTCGAGCATTCTGGGGAGCCGTTGTTCGCTGCGGTTGGTTCGCTTCCCGCCACTGGCGCAGCAGCCGCGGAAAAGTCCTGGACAAATAGTCCCGCATGATCATTCTCGAAAACTCGACATATGATGCGCGCTCCATCGGGTGGAACCTCGGTGCGCCGGAATACAGTTATTGGTTCGTGCGCAAAGCCTTCCATCCTATTCTCCAGCGTTTTGGCATTGTCGTTCCGATCGCCGACCCCGCCAACGACGTTGACGGCATCTGCAGGAACGCGGCGGCGCAGGGCGAGCGATGCGCCTACTTCTCATTCAATCCGCCGCACAGGGCGACGCTCGGCTTGAAATGCCCCACGGTGCCTGTCTTCGCCTGGGAGTTCGACACGATACCGGACGAGGAGTGGGGCGAGGAGCCGCGCAATGACTGGACGGCGGTTCTGAGGCAAAGTGCGGCGGCCATCACGCACTCTCAATTCAGCGTGCGAGCCGTTCGCCGCTCGCTGGGCGATGCCTATCCGATCTGGAGCATTCCTGCTCCCGTGCACCGGCCCAATGCGAAGCGGACGCGCTCCGCCTTGGGCTGGCGGCCTCCCACGAGGTTGTCGATCACCGGCCTGGTCATCGATGCGGGAGCGGTCGATCTGTCCGTGTTCGACGTTCAGAGAGCGAAAAGTGACGGCGCCGAGGCCCTTCACCGACTGGGAACGAAGCTCTTCCAGCGAAACCAAAAACCTTTCCGGGTGAGCGTCAACGGCGTGATATACACGGCGGTCTTCAATCCCGTCGACGGGCGCAAGAATTGGACGGATATGCTGGCCGGCTTCATCTGGGCATTCCGAGACGCTCCCGATGCCACGCTGCTGCTGAAGCTCACTCATCACGACGTGGTTTTAGGCATGCTGCCAATCCTGGCTGAAATAACCAAGCTTGGGCCCTTCAAATGCCGCGTGTTGCTCATCCACGGGATGTTGCCTGCGCAGGAGTACGACGCGCTCGTGGACGCCACCAGCTACGCCGTCAACACCTCGAGCGGCGAAGGGCAATGCCTGCCCTTGATGGAGTTCATGTCCGCCGGCCGGCCGGCGGTCACGCCTTCGCACACAGCGATGCTCGAATACGTCTCATCCGACAATAGTTTTCTCGTCCGCTCGACGGAGAAGCCGGCAGTCTGGCCCCAGGACCCCCGGCACGCGATTCGCTGCATGCGCCACGTCTTGAGCTTTGCCGACCTGGTAAGAGCCTATAAAGAGAGCTTCGAAGTCGCCCGGCATCGGCCGCGCCAATATGCGGCCATGTCAGCGGCCGCGACCACCGCCTTGGAGCGGTTCTGCTCGGACGAAGTGGTCGCAAGCCGACTTCGAGACGTACTGCGCCACCTCGGCATGCCCGCGGCTTTCGGCCCCGCGCTCGCATCTGACGCCAATATCGGCGCGCCGGACGGCGACAGCCGGACGGCCTTGGGCGAGGTTGCTTCATGATCGTCGATCCGAACGTGGACGTCTTCACGCTCGGTCTGGACGACGCCAGGCTCTCAGGCTGGTTTAATGGCGCCACGGGTGAGCTGACCCCCCACTTTCCGGTGGCGCCGGACGATGTCGTGCTCGACCTCGGCTGCGGCGACGGCGGCATGGCCGGCTTTTGCGCCACGCAGGGCGCGCGCCTGATCCTCGCCGACATCGATGCCGACAAGATCGCTCAAGCCCGGAAGAGCCTCTCGAGTTTTCCTGAATTGAGGCTTGAGACCTACGTCACTGACGCCAATCCACTGCCTGTTGCCGATGCGACGGCGACCCGGATCATCTGCACCGAGGTGTTGGAGCACGTCGACAATCCGGCGGCGATCATGGCAGAGCTGGTCCGGATCGGACGCCCTGGCGCCCTGTACCTCTTCAGCGTGCCCGGCACGGCTCTGGAAAAGCTCCTAAAAAGTCTCGCACCGCCACAATATTTCGAGAAGCCCAACCATATCCGCATTTTTGAGCCTGAGGCTTTCGCCGATCTCGTCCGCTGTGCCGGACTCAGGGTGGAGCACAGGAGTTCCCTCGGCTTTTTCTGGGCACTGTGGTCGCTGTTCTTCTGGCAATGCGACGTGCCGCTTTTCGACAAGCCGCGCCATCCCTCCCTCGATAGCTGGGTTCGGACCTGGGCAGAGGTGCTGAATGGCAAGGATGGCCTGAGAATCAAAGCTGCCCTGGACGAGTTCATGCCCAAGAACCAGGTCATCATCGCGGCCAAGCCGCACGGTGAGACGGCAAAGCCGCATGGCGCGAAAATGGGCGAGGCGCCCCTTACCGGAATCCTCTTTGAATGCGCCAGCCACCTCGCCGATGGCGACGGCTGCGACGATCACCTGCTCTCGGCCTTGGCGGGTGAGATCGAGCGCCGCCTAAGCCACGCAGGCGTCACGGACCGGTCGCCGTCTCCGCGACTAACCGATCTTCGGGTGAGGCGCGCCGGCTTGCCGGACTGGTGGAGCGAAGGAAACAATCTTCTCCTGGCTGCGCCTGGCGTCAACGTGCCCGACCTTCATCAGGGTTGGTACCAGCCGCCCCCCAAGCACTCGGTGCTGGTCCTCGGTCAAGGCTGCGTGGTGAACCAGTTCAATTTCGACCGCGAAGGGGCACTGATCGTTATCGGCGACAGGGTCAATTTTCGCAGCTGTACGGTAGGCGGCACCGGCTACTGCACGATCCTGATCGGGGAAGACACCATCGCCACGATGTGGGCGCAGCTTGACGCGCGCAACGGCGGCGTCATCCTGATCGGCTCGGATGGCCTGTGGGCTCGGGGCATCAATTTGCTGACCGACGACATGCATGCAATCCGCGATCTGGCTACCGGGAAGCGGGTGAACGGCATGGGCGGGCGGATTGTCATCGGCCGTCACGTCTGGCTTTGCACCGACGTAAGCGTTCTTGGCGACGTGCACATCGGCCCGGAAAGTGTTGTGGGCATGAACTCCTTCGTAAGGAACGCCACGCTCCCGCCCAACAGCGTCTCTGTCGGCCGTCCGGCGAAGGTAACTCGCACGGGCGTAACCTGGAGCCGCGAAGACTTGCCGTAAACGGCGTTGAATCATGATCGTAGGGAGATCCGCCGTCGGGGCCGCAAAGATTGCATGCATGGCGCGATCTCGATACGGGATCTGCAGCGCCAAGTGAATGCTTCGCGACGCGGCGCGCGAGAGCCGCCTGATCACCACGGGTGCGGCATCCTTACAAGCCGCGGGAAATAAATGCCGTGATTCGTGCCGAATCTCGCAACGGCAAACGTGTTGCATACGTAGCTGAAGACCAGATCGCCGCGTTCGAACTCTGGATGTTCCTTGGCCGCATAACAGAATATGTCCTTGTCATACTGGGGGTTATCGGGGCGCATCTCCGGAACATCATAGATGACCTGTCCCAGCGTCCATGGACCCGTCAGGGTGGATGCCGTCCGCAGCAAGATTTTCCTCGAAAACACCTCAGGAGCGAACATCACCGCGACCCATTGCTTTTCTTCAGCGTGATAACGGATGGAGAGCTCAGAGCTGCCTTGCTCCATTACGTGCTCGGCATGCTGCGGGTCGAAGCCGCTCTGCCACGCGCCGGTATCAGACAGATACTGCAGATGCTTCGCGGGATTCTCCAGGCCTGTCAGCGGGATTCTGGTAACGAGCAGAGGACGTCCACCCGCTTCCTGCAGAGCGAAGACATAAGCATAGTCTTCATAAACTACCGCGGTTGCAGAGGGATAGGCATGCGCACCGTCCCCAACCAGGGGAAAGTACGTGATCTCCCATTTCTGCGGATCCGGCCCAGCCACGGACACGCGCGCAAGGTCGCTCCCGCAGGTTTCAAATCCCATTGCTTGCGACGTTGCGTGGGGCGCATTCCGGACGCAAAGCAAAGTAATCCACAGGGCATCTCCGACAGCGAATCCGTCCAGCGCCCAGTACCAAGTGTGCGGGTGCTGCGCCGTAAAGAAATCCTGCGGATGTCCTGCTGAATCCGTGCGAATCTGGTAGATGAGATTCCAGCGACCATCGGCGTTACAGGTAGAGATGCCGATACTGTTACGGATCATGGACGGCTTGCCGTTCTGAGCGACACGATCTGTTCCGTAAAGCGTGTCTCCAAAAACCCACACGTCGCGCCCATCTTGCAGCGGAATGGAGGAAGCGACATCAGCACCGAGCCAACCCTGTGCCGTACCTTGCTGCAGAAAGAACTTTGGCGTGCACGCTTCAGGGTCATGAGCCGCGTAAGCCGATTGGCACAGGCAAAGCAGGCTCGCCAGCAGAACCTGCAGCCCGCCACTAACGATGCGGTGCCGCTCAACTGTCAATACAATATCCTTGCTGTCCTGAAATGGATCACGACCCCTCAACAGGATGAGCACACTAACTAACAAGGTGCGCCAACGGACCGTGCAATCCAATACACCACTACTCATTCACTTCGGCGTCCCGGCGATCGCCGTGCTCCTGATGCTACTCGCCTCGCTCGGGTATTACGGTCGCGGCCTGGCTCCCGCTGGCGTCGTTCGGCGCGAGCCTCGCGCTGTTGATTGGCCGTGGTACTGGACTTTCGCCCATCGTTCACCAGTTATTGTATCCGGGGACGTGTCTGGCTCGTCCCCTTGTCGGGCGTCCCCTGCCGTGATGTTGGATTGCCTGCCCGGCAAACTCCAGGCCATCGTGCCATGATTGCCAATGCTTCACGCATCCGTATGCTGCGCCGAGGCCATTGCGGCCATGTGCTCGGCACGCGTTACGACACGGACCACTCTGAGGATTGATGCTGACACTCGAACACGTATCGAAGGTATATGCGACGCGGCTGGGGCCACGCCGGGTGCTGGACGACGTCGGCTTTCAACTCGGGCGCGGAAGAAATCTGGGCATTCTCGGCCGTAATGGCGCGGGCAAATCCACCCTGATCCGCCTCATCAGTGGGGCCGAACGTCCTACATCCGGGCGCATTCGCCGCGGCATGCGCGTGTCGTGGCCACTGGCTTTCGGGGGAGCCTTCCAAGCGCATCTTACGGGCCTCGATAACTTAAAATTCGTGTGTCGCGTCTACGGTGTCGATTACAAGCCGCTGGTGCCGTTCGTCGAGGAGTTCACCGAGCTTGGAATGTTCTTTCGCGAGCCGGTATTGCACTATTCGAGCGGCATGCTGACGCGCCTCGCGTTCGCGCTGTCCATGGCAATCGAATTCGATTGTTTCCTGATTGACGAGGCGATGGTGGTAGGCGACGTTCGCTTTCATGAGCGTTGTCACGTCGAGCTTTTCCACAAGCGCAAGGATCGAGCCTTCATCCTCGTCACGCACGAGGCGAATGTGATCAAACAGTACTGCGAAAGTGCAGCCGTGCTGCACGAAGGTCGTCTCCTGCCCTTTCCCAGCGTCGATGCGGCCTACGAATTCTACGGGGCTACCATGGCGGAGCGGAGGGAGGAATCGGAGCTGTAGTCGATCTACGTCTCCGGTCGCGCTGCTTCCCATCGAATATGCCCAGTCGTCCGCCAAGGAAAATGAGCGAGCAGACACCGGACCTGAGCACGGATTCTGCCTGGGAAGAATGGGGCCGCTGTGATCCCTATTTCGCGGTGGTTACCGATCCAAGGTTCAGGCGTGCGGCAATCACCGAAGAGGCCAAGCGGGAGTTCTTTGAGACGGGCCGGACCCACATCGAATTCATCGTGCGAACGATTCACCGATACGTCGACCCGACCTTTGCGCCGAATGCAGCCCTCGACTTCGGCTGCGGCGTCGGGCGCATCCTGATTCCCCTCGCAAGGATCGCGGCGCAAGTCGTCGGGTCCGATGTGTCCCCGACAATGCTGCAGGAAGCCCGCAGGAACTGCGACGAGCATCAGTTGACCAACGTCAGCCTATTGTCTTCCGACGACGCCCTGTCCTCCCTCAAGCAAACCTTCGATTTAATTCATTCTTTTATCGTGTTTCAGCACATTCCGCGGGAGCGCGGCAGGACGATTTTTCGCAATCTGCTCACTCGCCTCAATCCAGGCGGGATCGCCGCCGTTCATTTTTCCTACTCGAAGAGCGACTATGCCCCTACGCACGGCATTGCCCCGGCAACGGCGAGTTCCGGTGCCGCACCATTGGCGCCGGATTCTTTGGCAACCGATCCGGAAATGCAGATGAACCCTTACAATGTGAATGAGCTGCTTTTCCTCATGCAAGAGGCCGGCGTGCAGCGCTTTCACGTCGAATTCACCGATCACGGCGGGGAGCTGGGAATCCTGCTGTTCTTTGCCACGGAAAAATCGGCCTAGGGGCGCGGTGACCCGCACGCCCGTACACAGCGCCGAAGGTCCGGGCGGCAGCCAGCAGTTCGGCGGGCCGCACGGCCACGCCCGCCAGCCCGGGCCTCGTATGCCAAAGTCGAATCGCGCATACTATCCGCATCGATACGTCGCATTGGCATCAATGCCGCGCAAGAGCAAGGTCGCGTGGAACTGCGGAGCGCCGCGACAACAGCGGCGCCTACATCGAAACCTCCACAACCCGGTGCATTGCCGGCCGCAACGGTACGCCAATCATCAATGTTAGGGAAGGTCTGAAGAACCGGTCATGACAGAAGCGCGAGGCAAGGATTTTGAGTTGAACGCGCAGAACGGCGCGGTCTCGAGCACGGGAGCGGTTCGTTTCGCTGCAAAATCGCGTCTTC
>Ga0181521_10006097_pt1 | contig 13203 bp, 12 predicted proteins | sample PEATcosm2014_Bin_32_FD_119764 | JGI IMG/M metagenome (GOLD analysis project Ga0181521, IMG submission 119764) | Peatland microbial communities from MTU Mesocosm Facility, Houghton, MI, USA - PEATcosm2014_Bin02_60_metaG | ecosystem: Environmental > Terrestrial > Soil > Wetlands > Peat | place...
AGGTGCAGCCCTGGCTCGAAGGTGAGCAGCGCTGGAGCTTCGTTTGCAGTGACCCGCGCGCGCTGGACCTCGGCTGCTTCAAGAAGCTCGCAGAGGCCGCCAGCGCGAAGTGACTACGGAAACGCGCCGACGCGGATGGTCCGAGTCGGCCCAACCACGAAAGGAGATCCCATGAATACGAAGAAGGAGACCGCGAAGCTGGGCAAGATGAAGGTCAACGAACTGCAGGCGAAGTTCGCCGAGGTGACCGGCGAGACCACCCGCAGCCCCAACAAGACGTTCCTGATCCGCAAGATCACCGAAGCGCTCCAGGCCGCCGACGCTGGCGCGAAGGCCGAGAATGCGCCCGAGGCTGCCGCGTCGGACGCCGAGGCCGACGCCACCGCGCAGACGGCGCCCGCTGCCGCCAGCGCCGAGGTCACGGAGCACACTGAGCCCGCTGCCGCCACCGGGAAGCTCACAAGGCTCGAAGTGCCCGAGCTGCAGGCTCGCTACCTGGAGGTCGTCGGCCGGCCCACGGGCTCGACCAACAAGCCCTACATGATCTGGAAGATCCGCGAGGCGAAGAAGGGTCGCATCCCGCTTGGCCCGCGCAAGAGCGCGCACCGGGAGGGCGTCACGTTCAAGGTGCTCCCCCTGCGCATGGAGGCCGCGGTCGTCGACAAGCTGGACGAAGCGTGGCGCTCGCGCGGCATCAAGAACCGCATGGAGTTCTTCCGCGGAGCGCTCGGCCACTACCTCAAGCAGCTCGGGGCCGAGGAAGCGGCTGCGCTGTTTGCGGATGCTCCTGCAGCGTGAGTGTTGGTGCACCCACGCCTGCGTTGCTGGGCGGTGCCCCCTACGCGCGGATACAGACAGCCCCAGGGTGCCGTGCGCAGTGAGCCGACAGCAGAATTCGATTCTGCGACATTCGGGGCTTCCCTCTGCCGCCCCGCATAAGTGCGGAATGTCTGCGTACGCAGCGTCGCTATCGCCTCTCCACCAAGACCTGACGACTACGCGACAGTGCTTGCCATGCGTGCCTCTTGCCAGCCATCACAAGCGTGTGGGTCTGTGTCTTCGTACCACGGTCGTTGAACAGCTCATTGCCCTCAGCAAGAGCCGCCTTGATCAATGCGGATTCAACGATGGGCAGAACCCTCTTCATCTGCTGTCCTCGGTGTGCTCGCCATTCGCCCGCAAACACAACGCGCTCACCATGCTTGGCCTTCAGAATCGCACGCATAAGACGGACGTTGGTTTCCAGGTGCTGCTGGACCCGTTTTCGAAGACTTTCGGTCCGCCCGATATACAAGGGCACATACGACTGTCCAAAGCGTCGCGCGAAGAAGTAGATCCCAGGAGCTTCGGGAATCTGCATAAGCCCAGGGCAGGCATATATGAGTGAGTCGTCTGGTACCAACTTCTGCGGCGCGAGCCAGAGCAGGTCGAGTTCCATGGGTGCCACCCTACTCGACTCTTGGGGAAAACTCCATGCGCTCCAGACCGGGCTCTAGGTGTTTGGTGCGTGCGCGGCTGCGGGCCTATGGCCACTTGTTCCTGACCCGCTGGATTTCCCGACGGTCGCGCTTCGTGGGACGTCCTCCGGTGTCGAAGGTCAGGGCGGACGCGTTCTTCAGTTGGAACGCCAGCAGCTCGCGCGCTTGGCGGCTCTCTGTGGTCTCTTCCCAGAGAGTGGCCGCGGCCGTGCCCGATCCCCTGGTACCGGAAACCCCGCGCACCACCACGGTTTGGGAAAAGGGCGGCCGGCGTATCGTGATGACATCGCCAACGGCCACCACGCGTGATCGCTTGGCGCGCTCGCCCCCCAGATCCACCTTTCCCCCGTCCACCGCTTCCGCCGCCAGCGATCGCGTCTTGAAGAAGCGCGCCGCCCACAGCCACTTGTCCAACCTGACGTGGACGTTGGAGGAATCATCGGTATTGGACATGGCGGCGTGCCTTTCGGGAAGTCCCAAGAGCGCAGGCGCCCCAAGCAAGGGGGGCCACTATGGACAGATACCTCGGAATCGACGTTCGCGCAGCAAGTCGCATGATCGCCGTGGTCCATGCGCGCGGAAAGCAGGTCGGTTCGCGTGTCGTGACCTGTGCCTCGCCAAAACGAGATCCACGGTCGGTGACGTGTGTCAGCGATGGTGTGCTACGCGGACACTATGCGTACTACGGCGTGCCGACCAACTACTATGCCCTCGATGCATTCCGAAGCTCCGTGGTCAGGAACTGGTACCGCTCGCTGCAGCGACGCAGCCAGCGATCGGGACTGGACTGGAATCGGATGAGTCGGGTGGTCGCCCGCTGGTTGCCATCGGCCAACATCGTACATCCCTGGCCCAACGACCGCTTTCGCGTCACCACCCAAGGCAAGAGCCCAGTGCGGTAGTCCCGCACGCTGGGATCTATGCGGGGGGCGGCCCAAGTCCGCAAGGGCGAGGGCCGTCCCTACCACGACCCATCTTTCAACTCTCCGCGGATCGTCCAGCGCTGGAAGACCACCGAGGTTGCTCTCGACGGCGATGTCCTCGCCCGCCACTACGCTCGCGCCGGGATGCGTACCAGCTTCACCGCCTCGCGGAAGCGCAGCTCCAGCTCCTTGATCTGCATGTGAACCTGGATGAGGCGCTTGGTCACTTCGTCGAGGCGAGTAGATGCCTTGCTGAGCCGGGCGGTCACCGGCAGCATGGCCGTGGCGTCGCGATGTCGTGTCGTTGGAGCCGCGGGCTTCCTCGCGCAATAGCCCGAGACCATGGGATTTGGGGGCAGTCATCCTGCACCGGAGACCTTGGGCGTTGTGCTTGAGGTCGTGTGCAGGCAGATCGCGGCCTACTTCTGCAGAGCAGACCCGGACTCCTCCTCAAGAGCGCCTCAGCTTTCTGGCGCCGAAAGTCGCAATCGCCGATAGACCTCTTCCGCCATCCAGGTCGTGACGACCTTCTGGAAGGCGGCGTCGTTCATGAATTTTACGAAAATCTCCTCGTTCTGATCCATCCGGTCCACGAAGAAATTCTCGAGCACGTTCTTGAAGAGCAGCTCGAACTTGTCGCCAGGGTTGACCGCAGCCGCGCGCTGGAGCCCCTCATCTGTCATCGCCGCCACGACGATTTGATCGAAGAACAGCTGATCCGCCTGGTTGAAGTCCGTTCCGAACCGTTCATTGATCACATCAATGAGCTGCGACAGCCGCACCGGCTGTTCTCGCAGGAGACCGCTTCCGACCTCCGACGGGCCGTCAAGCTTCTGCGCCTCCCCGTCCTTGAGCGAAATTGAGCCTTCGCTGATCTTCTGGAGCCGGTAGTATTCGAGTTTCACCTCGTCATCGAACTGATATGCGGCGCCCACGGCTCGCCTTGGCAACTTCGCCGCTAGGTGGCGCAAGAACACATAAAGGCGTTCGAGGTCGGAGTCTTGGTAGGGGATCACCTGGCTCAGGAATCCGTACAAGTTCAGAAAGGCCTGTAGTTTGCCGCGCGATAGTTCGGCCTCGTCCGCGTTCTCGCCTTGGCGAGAATTGAAACGGGAGACGGCCGGGTCGAGGGCCGCGTTCATGGCCTGGTGGTCGAGCGCGCTCTGCTTCTGCTTGGGCTTGAAGTAGACATCGCAGAACCGCGCCACCTCCTCGTTTAAGTAGATGCCGGTCGCGTCCAACTCGCCCTTGATGGCATACAAGCGAGCGGGGTCGACCTCCTCGCCCATCGCCGCGCCCTCGTAGTAGGTCTTGAAAGCCTCGCGGATCTCTTCCCGGTCGTTCACGAAGTCCAGGACGAAGGTGTCTTCCTTCAAGGGGTGAATGCGGTTCAGGCGTGAGAGCGTCTGCACCGCCTGGATGCCAGCAAGCCTCTTGTCCACGTACATCGTGTGCAGGAGCGGCTGGTCGAACCCGGTCTGATACTTCTCGGCCACCAGCAACACCTGGTACTCCTGCGTGGCAAACTTCTCCGGGAGCTCCTTCTCCCGGATTCCCAGGTTCATGGTCTCCTCGGTGTAGGAGACATCCGCGACCTTGTCGTCCTGTACCGTGCCCGAGAAAGCGACCAGCGACTTGATGGGGTAGCCCTTCTCCTGAATGTACTTGTCGAAGCTTTGCTTGTACCGGACAGCCTCGAGCCGCGATCCGGTCACGACCATGGCCTTCGCTCGTCCGCCGATCTTGTGGCGGGTCACCGCATTGAAGTGCTCGACCATCACCTCGGTCTTCTGCGCGATGTTGTGCGGGTGTAGGCGAAGGAACCGCGCGAGCGCCCGTGCCGCCTTCTTTCGCTCGACATTCGGGTCATCGTCGCACGCCTTCAGCAACCTGTAGTACGTCGCGTAGGTCGTGTAGTTCTTGAGCACGTCGAGGATGAAGCCTTCCTCGATGGCTTGCCTCATGGTGTACCGGTGGGCCGGCTTCCCGTCCCGCCCGAAGACGGCAAAGGTCTTGTGCTTCGGCGTGGCGGTGAAGGCGAAGAAGCTGAGGTTCGCCTGCCGGCCTCGCTTGGCTATGCTCCGGAAGAGTTCTTCGAGATCCTCGCGTCCCTCCTCGACCGCTCGTTTCTGCGCCTCTTGGCGGAGCTGCTCCCCCCCCAAGATCTCCTTGAGCTCCGTGGCCGTCTCCCCGCCCTGGGAGCTGTGCGCCTCGTCGATAATAACCGCACAACGCCGGGTCGGAAGCACGCCCGTTCCCTCGGTGCCGCGCTCCTCGGCCATCTTCAAGAGCTGCCGGGACACGAACGGGAACTTCTGCAGTGTCGTGATGATGACGGGCACGGCGTTTTCGAGTGCCTCGGCGAGCTGACGGGAGTGCTCGTCGATGCGCTGGACGACGCCGCGCTTGTGCTCGAACTGATAGATGGTGTCCTGAAGCTGCTGGTCGAGGACGATCCGATCCGTCACCACGATCACGCTGTCGAAGACGCGCGCGTTGCTAGCGTCGTGCAGGGAAGCAAGCCTGTGGGTGAGCCAGCCGATGGTGTTGCTCTTGCCGCTGCCCGCGGAGTGCTCGACCAAGTAGTTGTTCCCCACGCCTTCCGTTCGCGCGGCCTCCACCAAGAGACGCACCGCCTCGAGTTGGTGGTAGCGCGGGAAGATCATCGACTCGGCCGTGACCTTCCGACCATGTTCGTCGCGCTTCTCGTCGACCTGGAGGTGAACGAACCGGGCGAGGAGGTCGAGCAGGCTGTCGCGCTCTAGCGCCTCCTCCCAGAGGTAGGCGGTTCGATAGGTGCGCCCTGCCGGATCTGGCGGGTTGCCGGCGCCCCCGTCCTGTCCCTTGTTGAAGGGAAGGAAATGGGTGGCGCTGCCGGCAAGGCGGGTGGTCATGAGCACGCATTCCGTGTCCACCGCGAAGTGAACAAGGGTGCGCCGCTTGAACTCGAAGATCGGCTCACGCGGATCGCGGTCCCGCTTGTACTGGCGCCGGGCATTCTCGACGGTCTGCCCGGTCATCGGGTTCTTCAGCTCGAGGGTGGCGATCGGAATGCCGTTCAGGCTGATCGTCACGTCGAGCGACTTCTCGGACCGGGTCGAGAAGTGAAGCTGCCGTGTCAGGCCGAGCCGGTTCTTTGCGTATCGCTCCTCGAGCTCCGGGTTCAGCTCGTGGGCCGCCTTGAAGTAGGCCACGTAGAGCGTGCGCCCATAGCACTTGAATCCGTGGCGAAGGGTAGCGAGCGACCCGTTCGCATCCATCCATTTGCACAGGTCCGAAAGGATCTGGTCACCAGTCTTGGCCCCGCGCAGAGCATCGAGCCTCGACCACTCCTTGGGTTGAGTCTCGCGGATGAAGTCAAGAGCGACCGACGGAAAGATGGCCCGCTCACGGTCGAAGCCGTCAGGATTGACGGCGACATAGCCGTGACCGAGCAGATAATGCTCGATGACTGTCTCGAAAGCGGCTTCAGAATGACGCTTTTCGCTCATGCCGACATCCTAGCGAGTCGCTGATCGAGCCACCATACAGCGACTTGGGAGTATGGCTTGAGCTGCCCGTTCCCGGCGCCCTGCCGGTCGCGCTCATCTTGAAACCGCGTGCGCGGGACCGGGCCGCGGAGCCGTGCCCTTTCGAGACGCCACCATTGTGTAATGGCATCCCAAATGGCCTTCCGGTTGTTCTTCAGAAATTGAATGTTCAGATTGAGCACCTTTTCGAGTTGTACGTCGAAGACCGGGTCGTCGGAGCGAATGCTGCCGTCCGTCTCGTACCGAAGGCGCGTCTCGATGTGGTGTGCGGGCTCTGCCGGATTCCACTGCAGGTCCCGATCACCCTTACGGGTATCGCAGTGCTGGAGACTCGACGGCTGGCCTTGACCGCCCAAGCATGCGCCGAGCAGGTTGCGGTAGTTGAGCTGTTCCGCGGGATGGCGGCGCTGGCACAGCCAGTGCTCGACCTTCATAGTCCCGGGCTCGTTGTGGAGCCGCCCCATGCAGTAGCAGCAAATTCCACGCTGCTCGCTGACGAGCGCATGGCGCAGGGCATCCTTGTCGGCGTAGTTATCGTAGTCGCAGTGCGCTGTCTGGCGATGCGCTGTGAGACTAGGCGGTTCGGCGCCCTTCGCGATCGCCCTCATTCCTTACCCTCCACGAAGTCGAGGAGGGTGCTAATCCGTGTCACCTCTGGATCGTTCTCTCCGAGCCTCTCGGCAAGCTGGGCGAGAAGCGCACGGCCGCGGGCGAAGTCCTGCCGGCCAATTATCTTGGAGGCTTCCGTGAGGAGATCCTGAATCTCCTTCGTGCGCGGTTCTGAGTCCATCACCTCCTCCAGCACACGGCTGGAGTCGACACCGTAGGAATGCGAGGGCGAGTAAACCTGACCTCCTGCGATAATCTGGATCCGGTCATGCTCAACCTCGCCTATCACCTGCGGCGAGTGCGTCGTGGCGATGAACTGGCAACGCGGAAAGGCTGCCCGCAGGTTGTGGATGATCTGGCGCTGCCATTTCGGGTGTAGGTGAAGGTCAATCTCGTCAATCAGGACAACTGCCTGCCCTTCCGCCAGCGGATCGCTGCTGCCCTCGTTCGCTTGCGACAGCCGCCGAGCAAGATCGAGCACCATCGCAAGGATGCCGCGTTCACCATCAGATAGCTGGCGGACATCGAGCACCGTTCCTGCTTTCTCGATCATCAACGTGCCATCCGTCCCGTCGCTCGGCCGAAGACCGGTGCAGTCTGGCAAGAATTTAGTCGCTGCCCGCTGGATGACATCCGCATGTTTTGCGGCGATCGGGGTCTCATTAGCCAGCGTCAGCTGAGCCTTTAGCCAGTCCGCAAACTCCCGGAGGTTCCATGCCCTCGGGCCGAGGGCGTCCGCATACGCGCTGGCCTTGCCACCCGCACTCTTGCCCTTTGCTGACCCTGATGAAGTCAGAACCGAGCGGTTCGTGGCGAAGAAGACCCCAAGGGCCGGGTTCGGTAGCGCCTTCAACTTCGGGCGCAACTCATTGACTCCCGGGGCGAAGTTGTCGGAGTCAGGCAGGGTATTGGAATCGACAAGGTCTCGCAGCAGATTGCGTGGGCGATCCCGCAGTCGCTCGCTGTCAAGGATTTCACGGCGAAGAGCATCGATTCTCTTCGTATCGTCCTTAGCGACCTCATCCCTCCATTCGAGTCGCGAGTACCGGAACTCCTCACCCACGATGTCAAAGAAGACGGAGGCTTCAAGGAAGGGCAAGCCCTTCCGTATGTCCCCCAGCTCAAACGCCATCGACTTCTTGGACGGCACCTGCGCAGCCGTTCGAAGGACTCTGGACAGGCAAATGCGTAACGCGTCCAGCACTGTGGACTTGCCAACCCCATTGACGCCGACGAGCAAGTTGAACCCTTCGCGAAACCTGAACTCAGCGTTCTGGATTGCGCGGACGTGGGTGAGTTGGAGCTCACTGACAATCATGCCGCCACCCCCACATCTGTCTGGCCGGTGACTGCAGCGGCGATCAGTGCCGCCCGGCGCTCCTTGAGGAGCGCGATGGTTCGCGCGGTCACGGCTCGGACGTTGTCGAGCTTGGCGGTCTCGCGAGCGATTTGCGCGACGATGGCCTTTTGTTCGTGCATTGGCGGAACCGGCAGGTAGGCTTCGAAGAAGCCCTCGGGGTACAGCCGGAGCCGCGACGACCAGACACCTTTCGAGTAGCGTGTCACCTCTTGCGCAAAGACCGGCAGACGAACGAGCCCGTCGATGTAGTCGGGCAGAAGGCGCGGGCCAGGTTCGTAGACGTTGTAAGCTGGGCTGACGATGCCCTTCACAGGCGCAACCCCCATGGCACCCATCCACGCCCAAAGCGTGTTGATTGCGAGATCGCCGGGGAGGCAAATCTTGTAGCCTTCGTTTGTCTCGGCCTCGAACATGTTGACGTCTTTCTCCGACCTCGGAGTGACGCCCGTGATGTGCGAGACCGTGAGCATCTCCTCATCGCCCATCTCCGAGCGCACGTCCCGCTCGCGAAAAAGCCAACGGGTACGCTCAATCTCCCAGTGTGCCGGGATCTGGCCCAACCATGGCACGCCGGAGTTGCGCAGCTTCGCCCTTGGGTCGATGCCGCGCGTGACTGTGGAGGCGATGATGGCCTTTCGATTCTCTGCGAGTAGCTCAAGAACGCGTTGTTTTGCAGCAATAAGCGCATCGATCTGCGCTGTCTCACGATCCAAAGCCGAGACGATCTTGCCCTGAACGTCCAAGGGTGGCACGGGAAGCCGCAGTGCCCCGATGTCGGCCTTTGGCAGGCCGAAACGGGTCACCCCATTGGCGGCAAGTTCCAGTTGAAGGCGCAGAACCTTGGCCTGTAGGCACCGGAAGAGGAACCGGCCAAGAACCTTCTCTTTCTTAGGTTGCAGAAGCGCGAGGTGATATCCGCAAACCAAGTCGTCAGCAGTTTCGGTGACCAGGGCGGGAACGCCAATGTCATCCCACGACTCAGAGTCTTTCGTGATAATCACATCGTTCACTTTAAGGTTGAACTTGCGGATCTCTTCCGCGGTGGCCGTGCAGGGCATGTACTCGATCCGTTGAGTGATGAACTCGTTGTTGTAGACGTCGGAGTAGTTGCACAAACGGACAGGCTGCTCCCCATCAGCGGGTACCTTGTCGACATTGCTGACGACGTAGTCCGCGAGGGCTCGGAGCGGTACGGCCTGCCAGCCTCTGGGCAAGTGCCGACTCCATTCGAGGATGGGCCTCACGGCCCCTCCTTCTTCCGGCGCCCCGGACGCTTCTCCTCGATGCGCTTCACTTCATTTTCGAAGTCGCTTTCGAACTCGCGGTCCTGCTGGATGCGGAATCTTTCGTATTGCTCCTCGGCTAGCCGCTTGGCGACTTCGGCCGAGACTTTGCCCGCGTTGGTGAGCACTTCGTACTCGTTGAACTGCAGGAAGGCATCAAGCTTCCCGACCCAGTCGGCCATGCGCATGGTGATCTGCCGCGCGGCCTGGTTCTCGGCGTAGTCGAGATACATGGAGACGATCCGCTCGAGCTCCTTGATCTCCTGCTCGATGAGGTAGTTCTTGGCGACGCTGACGTCGCTCTTCAAGATCTTGCCCTTCGGCGCGTTCTTCCAGGTGGTGAGCCCCATCGACGGCTTTGTGGCATCGGCGCGTTCGGCGATGATCTCGGCGGCGGTCTTGCCCGTGACCGCCCAATGTAGCTTGTTCTGCACGGTCTTGAAAAAGGTCTGCGTGATCTCGGCGGTCTTGTCGTAGTCGATGCTACACTGTTCGTAGATGTCGGTGATCTTCAGGTAGAAGCGCCGCTCGCTGGCCCGAATCTCTCGGATGCGTTCGAGCAGCTCGTCGAAGTAGTCCTTGCCGAAACGCTGGTTCAGCTTCAGCCGGTCGTCGTCCAGCACGAAGCCCTTGATGACGAACTCGCGCAGGGTCTGGGTGGCCCAGATGCGGAACTGGGTGGCCTGGGCGCTGTTGACCCGATAACCCACCGAGATGATGGCGTCGAGGTTGTAGAACTCGATCTCCCGGCGCACCTCGCGAGCACCCTCACGTTGAACTCTTAGAGTTTTTCGAAGAGTTGCCTCCCGCGAAAGCTCGCCACTGCCGTAGATCTCCTTCAGGTGGTAGCTGATGGTCGGCAATTCGACGCCGAACAGAGCGGCAATGCGCTTCTGGTCGAGCCAGAAGGTGTCCGACTCGTACAGCACCTCTACCCGGACGGCGTCGTTGGCGGTGCGGTAGAGGATCAGCTCGCCCTCGCGCGGCGGCTGGTCGTTCGGTGGAACCTTCATGCGGTCACCTCGCGCAAGAGCCGCATGATCTCCTCTTCGGCCTGCTTCAGCTCCGCATCGATCTCGGCCAAGGGCCGTGGCGGCGTGAACACGTAGAAGTGCCGGTTGAAGTTGATCTCGTACCCGACCTTGTCCTTGCTCCGGTCCATCCATGCGTCGGGAATGTGCGGCAGCACTTCGCGCTTGAAGTACGCCTCCACGTCGTCCTTGAGCGGCACGTTCTCGAAGTCCCGTAGATCTGCGTCGGGCTCGATGCCCTCGACTTCAACATAGGTGTGCCCTCGGTACTTGACCTTCTTGCGGCGCTCGCGCGTGGGTACCGGTTTAGCTGCCGGGTCACGCTGGGTGAACACCGCCCGGAACAGTGTCTCCTCGCTCTGCTTCCAGCGGCTCCCACGCTGCTTGAGGAGCCGCTCGATTTCGTCCCACGTGGCTGGCCAGTCGAGCTGCGGCTGCCGTCCCAACGCCTTGTCGATAGCCTGCACGTCGTCAAGCAGGTGTGGACAGGCGTCGAGGAACCGCGACTTGTCCTCGGTGGTCATCTGGTAGCGAAGACGCAAGGGGCGCTCGATGGTGAACCGGGTGTAGCCAAAGCTGGCGTTGTCGAAAATCTTCGAGCGTGGCCCATCGTCGAAGGCGCCATACAGGCGCACGACTTCGTCGATCTGCTTCTCGGTCATGTGGCGGCGCTTGTCGCCCAGGCTGCGCTTGCTGTCCTCGCTGCCGCCCGCGGTCCAGATTTCTCGCGCGTCGAGAAGTTGGATCTTGCCCCTCCGCCGCTTCTCTTTCCGGTTGGTCACGATCCAGATGTAGGTGCCAATCCCGGTGTTGTAGAACATCGACTCGGGCATGGCGATGATGGCGTCGAGCCAGTCGTTCTCGATGATCCACTTGCGGATGTCGCTTTCGCCGGAGCCGGCGCCGCCCGTGAACATGGGCGAGCCCGAGAAGACGATGGCCAACCGCGAGCCCTGCTTGTGCTCGGCGGGTTTGACGTCCTCGTGCTTCGACCACATGTGCTGGAGAAAGAGAAGCGCCCCGTCGTTCACGCGCGGTAGTCCGGCGCCGAAACGGCCATCGAAGCCGAGCTTCTTGTGTTCATCCTCGATCTCCTTCTGCTGCTTCTTCCAATCCACACCGAACGGCGGATTGGTGAGGAGGTAGTCGAAGGTCTCACCCTGGAACTGGTCCTCGGTGAAGCTGTCGCCGAAGCGGACGTTGTTACCGCCGCCGTTGTGGCTAACCTCCTTCATCAGCATGTCGGAAGCAGCTGTGGCGAACGCGCGCTTGTTGTAGTCCTGTCCGTAGACGTAGAGCTTGGCCTCAGCGTGATGCTCGCGGAGATAGCGCTGCGCCTCGGCGAGCATACCGCCCGTGCCGCAGGCTGGGTCGAGAAGCTTGCGTACCGTTCCCGGCGTCGCGAGCAGGTTGTCGTCGCGATAGAACAGAATGTGAACCATTAGGCGAATCACCTCGCGAGGGGTGAAGTGATCGCCGGCCGTCTCGTTCGCGAGCTCGTTGAAGCGCCGGATGAGATTCTCGAAGATGAGCCCCATCTGTTCGTTCGGGACGCTTGCCGGGTGCAGATCGACGTCGGTGAACTTCGAGACGACGAGGAAGAGGATGTTGGCCTCGTTCATTCGCTCGATCTCGGCCTCGAACTCGAAGAAGTCGAAGATGCGCTGGACGTTCGCCGAGAAACCCCTGATATAGCTCGTGAGGTGCTTGCCGATGTTGTCCGGATCGCCCTTGAGCCTTTCGAAGTTGAGCGGGGAGTGGTTGTGGAAACGCTGGCCCGCCGCCTTGTTGAGCTTCGTGTCGAGCGCGTCGCCGGTGAGCTTGCTCCCCTTGCTGCGCTCGTGTTCAGCCAGAACCTTCGCCTTGGTCGACAAGAGCACGCAGTCGAAGCGCCGGAGCACGGTCATCGGCAGCATGACGCGTTCGTACTGGGGAGGGCGGTATGGTCCGCGCAGGAGGTCAGCGATCTGCCAGATGAGGTTCGCGAAGTAGTTTTGATCAGCCATTAGACAAAATCCAAGCAGCATCGCACGATTGGGCGATTCCGAAAGCGCCATCGTATTCCAACGGGGACAGGCCCTCAAGGCGGCTCGTCGCCGAGATGGAAATTTGAGGACCGTCCCGTTTCCACAAAACCGAGACACCCAAGACGTCGGGGGAGCAGTCACAAAGGATGGGTTCCACTCCATCGGTGGAGTGGAGATCCAGCAGTCGCTTCTGGATATCTGGCGCAACGCGCGACCAAAGTGGGACGTTCCATCCGGCGTGGGAGTTTTCGCACCACAAACTAAGCGGGCGGCCACGCTGCCATGCTACGCGCGAGTAGAGTTCGAAGGGGCCAACTAGGCAGTTCACCAGCCGCCAAGAAAATTCCACTAAGCGCGCATAGAAAACAGGTTGACTAGGCTCTCGGGGACGCATACATTCCACAAACGATGGAAACTATCCGCGAAAGAATCATACGCCTCGTGCTCGATCTTCAGCGGAAGCGCGACGAGACGGCGGCAATAGAAGCAGAGCTTAGCAAGCTGCTGCCGAATGCAGAATCGCCATATATTCCAGCGGGCGCAGCATCTCGGCCAGCGAACGCGAAGGGACAACAGCAGCCAGGAAGTCTCGCGTTTCGACTCCTTGGCCGAATCAATCAGGAACCAACTCGTACGTTCTCGGCGGATGATTTCAAGGACCTGTCCAACGGCTCCAGCATGCAAACCGTGCGGGCTGGACTTCTTAGGCTCTACAACAGCGGGGCCATAGAAAAGCCCAAGCGAGGCCGTTTCAAGGCAACCAAGGCCACTAGGGATGCGGCCAAGTCCGCCATGCCAGGAGGTGACTCCTAGAAACACGAAAGCCCGGCAGGGCCGGGCATCCGTATGGTGACTGACGGAGGAAGCCGCCAGAGGCACCTACGAAATTCCAATGGAGGTAGGGGTTTCGTTGGTTCCAAGGCTACCCGCACGCCCTCTGTCTGTCAATAACCCAATGCGTG
>Ga0181521_10006101_pt1 | contig 13194 bp, 15 predicted proteins | sample PEATcosm2014_Bin_32_FD_119764 | JGI IMG/M metagenome (GOLD analysis project Ga0181521, IMG submission 119764) | Peatland microbial communities from MTU Mesocosm Facility, Houghton, MI, USA - PEATcosm2014_Bin02_60_metaG | ecosystem: Environmental > Terrestrial > Soil > Wetlands > Peat | place...
GACGGACGACGGACGACAGATTGTGGATAGGGAGTGTGATACCCATATAGTTTTGCTTTTGGTGATCTGATAAGCGATCTCTAATTCTGGCATCCGTCCTCTGTCGTCCGTCATCTGACCTCTGGTCCCCCGTGAAGCTCAAACTTACGACCTGGAACATCAATTCGGTGCGGCTGCGCATCAATCTGGTCGCCAAATTCATCAAGGCGGTTCGTCCCGATATTCTCTGCCTGCAAGAGACGAAGTGCCCCGACGACCGCTTTCCGCTCAAGCGTTTCAAGCGGCTCGGTTACGAGAGCGTCGCGCTCAACGGCCAGAAGGGCTATCATGGCGTTGTCGTGCTCTCGCGCCTGCCGTTCGAGAGCTTCAGCGTGCAGAGTTTTTGCGGCAAGACCGACTGCCGGCACGTTTCCGCGGTGTTCGGCGAGCGCGCCGGATTGCGCGACCCGATCACGATGCATAATTTCTATGTTCCCGCCGGCGGCGACATTGCCGATCCCGCGGTCAATCCGAAATTCGCCCACAAGCTCGCCTTCCTCGACGAGATGCGCGATCACGCGATGCTCAGGCCCAAGGCCTCCGAGCGTTCGATCCTGGTCGGCGATCTCAATGTGGCGCCGCTCGAGCACGACGTCTGGAGCCACAAGCAGATGCTGCGCGTGGTGTCGCATACCCCGATCGAATGCGAGAAGCTCGTCGCCGCGCAGAGCGCCGGCGGCTGGATCGACAGCATGCGGCAGCACACGCCGGAGCCGGCGAAGCTCTACACCTGGTGGAGCTACCGCTCGCCGGATTGGGCAACCGCCGACAAGGGCCGCCGCCTCGATCACATCTGGACCTCGCCGATGCTGGCCGACCGCGTCTCCGCCATCGGCATCGCCAGGATTTATCGCGGCGCCGAGCGCCCGTCCGATCATGTGCCGGTAACCGCGACTATCGAAATATAACTCCCGGCCTTCCGGGCACCTCGCCTATTATCCGGAATTGCTTTAACCGGGTACTCGCCTGGCAAGGTGATGCCACGTCAATCCGACATGCCTGGTTAATTATTGAGCGAAAGCGGTAGATCACCATGCTCGGCGTCTCGACTACGGGCAACGCGACCCTCATTGCCTATGACGACAAACCGATCCTCGCCACCGATCCCTGGTTCGGCGACGAGAACCCCGCCTATTTCGGCAGCTGGGGCCTGAGCCACCGCATTCCGCCAGCGTGCAAGGATGACATCTTGAACGCCAAATACATCTGGTTCTCGCACGGCCATCCGGACCATCTCAACGGCGACAGCCTGCTTAAGATCCGCGGCAGGCACATCCTGCTCGCCGCTCATGTCGGCGGCCGCATTGAGCACGAGCTGCGCGCGCAAGGATTTGCGGTCTCAATCCTGCCCGATCGGCAATGGGTCGAGCTTTCGCCGCGGGTGCGAGTGTTCTGCATCTCGACCATGATCCAGGACAGCATCCTTCTGGTCGACGTCAACAAGCGGCTCTTCGTCAATCTCAACGACGCCGGTAGCCGCGATTGCACGATGCTCATCCGCAAGATCGTCGCCGGATACGAGCACAGTTACATGATGTGCCTGTCGGGCTACGGCGACGCCGACATGATCAATTTTTACGACGAGAGCGGCATCTTCATCGCGCCGCCCGCCGGTTTGAAGCCGCCGCCGGGACGACAAATCAGCTTGCGGGCGCTTTCGCTCGGCATCCGCAATGCCATTCCGTTCAGCTCGTTCCACTCCTATCAGCGCACCGATTCGATCTGAGCGCAGAACTACGTCACGCCGCTTGCCGATTATGCGCGCGGCTTCGACCACAAGAACCATAATTTCGTTCCGGCGTTCTCGCACATCGATTGCGCGAGCGGCGAGGTCATTCCGCTCAATCCGCCGAGCATGGAAACCGTGATGCACCCACCGGAAGATTTCGGCGACAATTGGAGCGACAGCCTCGAACGCGGCGATCTCGCCAAGCTGGCCGACTATTTCCGCAGCCGGGAGTTGGTGCGCGATTATCTGTCTTTCATCAATTTCCGCGTCGGCGGCAGCGACAATATCGTCTCGCTCGCCGGCACCAAGGGCCGCGGCATCACCTTCGAAGTGCCGCGCAATAGCCTGATGACGGCCGTCGACTATGAGATCTTCGACGATCTTCTTATCGGCAATTTCATGAAGACCACGCTGCACAAGTTCGACTCGCTCTATGACGGCGACTTCAACTTCGCGGTGACCAAGTTCGGCGACAACGGCCGGGCCAAGACCCACCGCGAGGTCGATGCCTATCTGCGCGAATACCGGCTCCGCGCCGGCGCCGATTGGTACTATCACCGGCTCTACGAAAATACGCTCGACCGCGTCCGCTCGAAGGCGATAGCCTATCTGCCGCGCGAATCCTCGACCTGGCGCGTGGCCTATCAGATGTACCGCATGCTGGTCGCATCCCGGCTGAGCCGCGATCACACGTCGCTGATCGCGCTCCTTGCCCGTCGTCGCGCGCTATTGCCAAGGTTCTGTTGCGGCACCGGCGCCACGCGCTAGGATGCCGCAGCAGCGCGAGGCGGCCCTGATGCGTTCATTGAAGAAATCCTGGATTCGCTTTCTCAAATGGCAGGAGCGCTCGCGCGAGCCCGGCCTGTCGGCGCTGCTGCTGATCGAAGTGACGCTGATCTTCGTCATCATTCCACTCGCCGGCATCGGCAAGATGCCGGATTTCGTGCTGCCGTCCATGTTCATTTTGTTCGTACTCGCCACGCTGGTGGTGACGTCACGCAGCCGTTTCGCCGCCGCGGTCGTGGTGATTGCCGTCGTGCTGAGCCCGGCCGGCGCCTTCGTTCACGCCGAGCACCCCTCATCGTTCACCGAGTGGGTCAGCCTTTTGGCGCGTCTGCTCGCGCTTTCGGCCGTGAGCGTGGTGATCGCACGCGCGGTGTTCGGCCCCGGACGCGTGACCTTGCATCGGGTCCAGGGCGCGATCGTGCTCTACCTGAACATCGCGCTGGTCTTCGTCACGCTCTATCGGTTCCTGAATACGCTGGTGCCGGACGCGTTTCACGGCTTGCCGCCGAGCGGCAGCGAATACGGTTCCGGCGCGGCGCTGCTCTATTTCAGCTTCTCAACGCTGACCACCGTCGGCTATGGCGACATCTACCCTCTCTATCCGCTGGCGCGCAACCTCGCCAATCTTGAAGCGGTGATCGGGCAATTGTTTCCGGCGACGCTGTTGGCGCGGCTGATCAGCCTTGAGATCGAGTACCGCCGGCACTCGAAGAGCAGTTGAGCGGCGCGGCGATGGATGCGCGGCCGAGCCAGAGGACTTCGTCGGGCCGAGCGGCGTTAGGTCATATCGCGGCGCTGTCATGCTATCTCTGCGTTGCGCTCGGACCGCCATGCGCGCTCGCGCAAGGCGCCGGTTCGACGCTCACGGAGATCGCCTCCTATGCCGGTCCCGACCGCATCGCAAAACTCCTCGCCGGGGCGAAAAAGGAGGGCGCGGTCAATGTCTACACTTCCGAAACGGTCGAAGACGTTGGCGCGCTCAGCCGAGCATTCGAGGCCAAATACGGCATCAAGCTGAACCTATGGCGCGGCAGCTCGGAGGATATTCTGCAACGCGCCGTCGTCGAGGCGCGCGGCGGCCGGTTCGATGCTGATGCCTTCGAGACCGGCGCGACGGCGATGGAATCGCTGCATCGGGAGCGCTTGCTGCAGCAGGTCGATTCGCCGGCAGCCGCCGATCTGGCGCCCGAGGCAATCCAGCCGCATCACGAATGGATCGGCACGCGCTACAACATTTTTGTCGCCGCCTATAATACCCGGCTCATTGCCGGCGCCGACTTGCCGAAGAGCTACGACGATCTGGTCGACGCCAAATGGATGGGCAAGCTCGGCATCGAGGCCGACGACAGCGACTGGTTCGGCGCGGTGGTCGAGGCGCTGGGCGAGGAGCGCGGCCTAAAACTGTTTCGCGACATCGTGGCGAGGAACGGCGTATCGGTGCGCAAGGGCCACACGCTATTGGCCAATCTCGTGGTTTCCGGCGAAGTGCCGCTGGCGATCTCGACCTATTTCTACAAAGTGGCGCAGTTGAAGGGCCGCGGCGCTCCGATCGATTCGCTCTTGATCGCACCCGTGGTGGCGCGCTTTGAAGGCGCTGGCGTTGCCAGCCGCGCGCCGCATCCTTATGCCGCCGTGCTGTTCATGGAATTCATGCTGACCGATGCGCAGGGCATTTTGGCCAAGCGCGATTTTTTTCCGGCGGACGTCAGGGTCAAACCGATGCCGGCGGGGCTATCGTTCCTCGATCCGGCAAAAGCTCTGGATCAAAGCCAGAAATGGAGTAAGTACTACCGCGATATCGTGACCCATCCGGTACATTAGGTGCCGAGGCGGCGAAAGCGAAACAGGAGCTGACATGGGCAAGCGCCAACACGACCCGGATAAGGAACGGGTCTTCGTTCGCCCCATCACCGGTGCCTATAGCCTCACCGACGAGCTCAAGCGCCTGCGCGCCATGCCGCGGGTGATCAAAGGCAAGGAGACCAAGCTCGACGGCGGGCCGCAGCATTTCAGCCGTCACTATGTCGAGCCCGAGGACGGCCTGTGCCAGACGCTGCACATCCATCTCGAGGAATATGCGCCGGGCGGCACCACCCAGAAGCACGGCCACGTCAACGAGGCGGCATTCTACATCCTCGACGGCGCCGGCTACGAGATCCACGACGGCGTGCGCTACGACTGGAAGGCCGGCGACGTCGCCATCGTGCACAACAATTGCGTCCACCAGCACTTCAACGCCAGCGCCCGCGAGCCGGCCCGCGCCTTGGTCATCAAGACCAAGCCGATGTACCTGTTCATGAACATGCTGTTCCAGCACACCGTGATCAAACGGCCGAAGACGCCGTCGCCGACGCAAGGCAATTTCGTGCCGCGCGACGACGAGGAGGATTTCAATCATCCCTCGGGCAAGGTCGAGGAAGAGGTCTGACATGGCGTGGGACGAAGCAAACGCCTGGCTCGCCGGCGCCGCCAACAAGGCGCTCTATCAAAACCTGCTCGACGACGCGATGGCGCGGCCGTCCCGGGTCGCGCTGCGCAAGAAGATCGTGCATCCGGACGAGATGCCGTGGGAAATGTCGCGGCAGGGCCTGCTCAAACATCTGCTCAACGAGCAGATGAATACCCGCATGGAAACCGTCGACGCTTATATGCAGGTGCTTCCGCCCGGCAGCCGTTCGGGAAAACATCGGCATCTGGCCGAGGAATGCCTCTACGTGGTCGAGGGTTTCGGTTACGACCTGCACCAGGACTGCGACGTCGAGATTACCGACAGCTACGAATGGAAGCCGCAAGACGACATCAAGCGCTACGACTGGGAAGCCGGCGACGTCATCTATATCCCGCCTTGCACCATCCATCAGCATTTCAACGCCGATCCGGCACGGCCGGCGCGGCTGATCTCCTGCACCAATCGTATCTACAAGAATTCCGGCCTCAACGATCTGGTGCAGATCGAGAACGCGCCGGAATACGACCCGAAAGTGGTGCTCACGGCGGAGCTGATGCGGGACTATCTCGAAGGCTGCATCGAGAAGATTGCCTGAATTGCCCGCCAGCGCGGTTTGGCAAAAGGCTACTTTTTCTCCATATCGCCGCCGGAGAGCGCCGCGCGGACGTTCTCGATCTCGCGCGCCCATTGATCGGTCCGCGAAGCGAGCAGGTCGCGCAGCCGCTGCGCGGCATCCGGGTAACCTTCGAGCATGCGCAGGAACATCGAGCGCGAGATGCGCAGCACGATCGAGTCTTCGCGGGCTCTCGCCGTCGCCGGCCGTTTGGTTTCCGCGATCAGCGCCGTTTCGCCGAGCAGCGTGCCCGGGCCCGCGACGATTTCGGCTTGGTTGCCGCGTTCGGTCGAAAGACTGAACGAGCCGCGTTGAACGATGTAGCCGCCGTCGGCGGCTTCGCCGACGGTGAACAACACCTGGCCGGCTTGCACGCTGTAGCTTTCGGCGCCGATGGCGACGATGCGCAGCGCGCCGGAGCCGAGCCGGCGGAAAATCGGAATCCGTTCCAGGAACGCGATGTCGTCTTCGATCGTCATGCTGGCCGCGGGCTACGGCACCAATTTATAGCCGCCGGCTTCGGTGACCAGGATTGAGGGCGCGGCGGCGTCCTTCTCGATCTTCTGTCGCAAGCGGTAAATGTGGGTTTCGAGCGTGTGGGTGGTCACGCCGGAATTGTAGCCCCAGACCTCCTGCAGCAACGTCTCGCGCGACACCGGCCGCTGCCCGGCGCGATAGAGATAGCGCAGGATCGCGGTCTCCTTCTCGGTCAGGCGGACCTTGTTGCCCTTGGGGTTGAGCAGGATTTTCGAGCTCGGCCGGAACGTATAGGGACCGATGGTGAAGACCGCGTCCTCGCTCGCCTCGTGCTGGCGCAGCTGCGCCCGGATGCGGGCCAGCAGCACGGCAAAGCGGAACGGCTTTGTGACGTAATCGTTGGCGCCTGACTCCAAACCGAGAATGGTGTCGGAATCGGTGTCGTGGCCGGTCAGCATGATGATCGGCGCCTTGAAGCCGTTCTTGCGTAGGATGCGCACGGCTTCGCGGCCGTCAATGTCGGGCAGGCCGACGTCCATGATGACGAGGTCGATTTGCCCGGCCTTGGCGGCTTGCACGCCCTTGCTGCCGTTTTCGGCGCCGACGGCTTCGAACTCCTCGTGCAGCGACAGCTGCTCGGTCAGCCCCTCGCGCAGCTCGGCATCGTCGTCGACGATCAGGATCTTGCGCGTATTGGGCATTCAGTCGGACCCCCGCAGCCGCTTTGCCGCGCCTGAAGGCGCGAAGTAGAAGGGGCAAGATACAAGAGCCATCGCACCTTGGGAATCGGCGATCGGGCCAAGAATCTGACAAAGAAACGGACCATGAAACGGACCGCACTCCGCTCGATCCGCGTCAGCACCCGGCCGGGCAGCAAATCGCAGGGCTGGCTGTTTGCCGGCCCGTTGACGGCGCCCGTTGCGCTCGGCCGCGCCGGCATCAAGGCCGACAAGCGCGAAGGCGATGGCGGCACCCCGCGCGGCCGATTTCGACCGCTGCGGCTGTGGTGGCGCGCCGATCGCCTGCCGCGGCCGCGGACATTGCTGCCGGTCCGCCGCATCGGCCCCGACGATGCCTGGTGCGAGGATCCGCACGACCGGCGCTACAACCAACCGTTCCGGCGCTCGGGCAATGAACCAGGCGACCGGCTCCGCCGCGGCGATAATCTCTACGACATGATCATCGAAATCGACCACAACGCCCGGCCGCGCATAGCCGGCCGCGGCAGCGCCGTTTTCATCCACGTGGCTCGGCCGGGTTTTGCGCCGACCGCGGGCTGCGTCGCATTGCGGCCGCGCGACCTCAAAATGCTCTTGGGCCGCATGAATTCGAAGACCCGAATATTGATTCAGTCTTAGTGGCCTGAACCGCGCGCGCCGAAAATCGCTGTGCCGACCCGCACGTGGGTGGCGCCAAACGCGATCGCGATCTGGAAGTCCGCGCTCATACCCATGGAGAGCAGGTTTAGCCCGTTGCGGCGGGCGATCTTGGCCGTCAGCGCGAAATGCGGCGCCGGCGCTTCGTCGGCGGGAGGGATGCACATCAGGCCCGCAATCGTCAGCCCGTAGCGGTCGCGGCAGGCGGCGAGAAAGCCGTCAGCATCCTGCGGCAGCACGCCAGCCTTTTGCGGCTCGGCCCCGGTATTGATCTCGGCGAACAGGATCATGCCCCGGCCCTGCTTGGCAATTTCCTTGGCCAGCGCCTCGGCGAGGCTTGGCCGATCGACCGAATGGATGGCGTCGAACAAGGCCACCGCCTCCTTGGCCTTGTTCGACTGCAACGAGCCGACCAGATGCAGTTCGAGGCCGCCATCGCGCGCGCCGTGGCGCGCGATCAGCGGCGGCCATTTGGCCTTGGCCTCCTGGACGCGATTCTCGCCGAACACGCGCTGGCCCGCGGCGATCACCGGCTCGATCGCCTCGGCGCCGAAGGTTTTGGAGACCGCGACCAGCGTAACCGTCGCCGGGTCGCGACCGGCATCGCGGCAGGCCGCCGCGATCTGCTCGCGCACGGCGGCAATGCCTTCCGCTCGATTCATGGTTTTCATCCGGTCAACGCCCGCAGAAAAAGATTCAAATTTTAGCGAAGCCTCGAAGACCACTTTTACGTGTGTTCAGTACTGTGGAACTCGGGGTCGAGGGTGCATGATGCTGGACAATCACGCAAAGGCGCGCAAGCCGTCGTCGTGGCGGAGCAAGCCTATTTTGAGCATCCGGGCCCGCTTGCTCGTGCTCGCGCTTTTGGCCATCGCGCCGCTGGTATTCGACCGCATCCAGGGACTGGAATTGGCCCGCAGTCATCGCATCGACCGCGCCCGCGCCGAAGTGGTCGATCTGGCGCGGCGTGGAACGGAATCGCAGCGCGAGATCATCTATTCCGTCCGCGCGCTGCTGCAGATCATCGCCCGCGCCTATGCCAAGGTGCCGACCGAGGCGGCAAACTGCAATCAGTACCTGACCGCACTCACCGGCAACGTGCCCTGGATCCGCGGCTTGTCGGTCGCCGGCGCCGATGGCCGCATCACATGCTCGACCGAATCCGACGTCATCGGATTGAACGTGTCCGACCGTCCGCATTTTCAGGATTCGCTGCATTCCCGCGATTTTGCGCTGAGCGATTACCTGGTCAACCGGATTCATCAGTGGCCGAGCCTGATCGCCACGTTTCCCGTGATCGGCGACGACGACAGCGTCAACGGCGTCGTGCTGGCGGTGATCAACCTGCAATGGGTCGGCGAGCTGGTATCGACGGCCACGCGGCGCTCGGGCGCTTCCGTCCTCCTGCTCGACGGCGGCGGCACGCTGGTCGCCGGCTCCGCCGATCTGGACAATCTCATCGGCAAGCCCTTCGCCGCGCAGAGCCTGGCGCACGACATGCTCACCCGCGACGAGGGCACGGTGACGACCGAAGGTTTTGACGGCATCCGGCGTATCTTCGCCTATGTGCGCGTGCCGTGGACGCAAGCCCGTCTCGCCGTCGGCCTCGACGAGCGCGCCGTGCAGGCCGGCATCGACCATGAAACGACCGTCGCCTACCTGCAGCTGGCGCTGTTCAGCATCTTCGTCCTGATGGTGGCGTGGTTCGGCGGCGAGCAGCTTATCGTCAAGCCGATCCGCGCCCTGGTGCGCGCCGCGACCCGCATCGGGCACGGCGATTTCCGTGTGCGCACGACGCAGGAGAGCTGGATCGCGGAATTCGAGCCGCTTGCAGCCGCGCTCGACGACATGGCGAAGAAGCTTGCCGAGCGCGAGGAGGAATTGCGCATCGCCAACGAGCACCTCGAGGAGCTAGCGAGCCTCGACGGCCTCACCGGGCTCGCCAACCGCCGCGGCTTCGACCGCCAGCTCGAGCAGGAATGGCGGCGCGCCGGCGAGATCAACGAGCCGGTGGCGCTGATGATGATCGATATCGATCACTTCAAGCTCTACAACGACCGTTACGGCCACGTCTCCGGCGATACCTGCCTGCGCTCGGTCGGTGAGACTTTGTCGCTGGTGACGCTGGAAAACTGCGTGCTGGTCGCCCGTTATGGCGGCGAGGAATTTGCGCTGCTGTTGCCCGGCCTCGATCTGCCGCGGATCGCTTCGCTCGCCGAAGAGGCGCGACGCTCGATCGAGGATCTCCTGATCACCCACGCCGAAGCGCCCTGCGGTTTCGTCACCATCAGCATCGGCGTCGAATCCGTAGTGCCGCAGCCAGGCCAGACCGCCGCCGATCTGGTCGAGGCCGCCGATCGCGCGCTCTATACCGCCAAGCGGCGCGGCCGCAACCGCGTAGACGCCGCTGCTCCAACATTGGTGAGCACGTCGGAGCCTTCGCCGCGGGCTGTCTACGAGGCGTCGCCGCTGGTCGCCTAGCGGCCAGTCTCGCTAGCGCTTGCGCTTACTCTTCTTCGGCGGCTTCGGCGGCGCCCAGATCATCGCTTCGAGCTTCATGCCGTCGGGATCGGTGAAATAGACCGCGTAATAGCTGTCGCCGTAATATTCGCCCGGCGGATCGACCACCGTCATGCCGTTCTTTTCCAGAAAAGCGCCGAGATCGTCCACCGCCTTGCGGCTGGCCAGCTCGAAGGCGTAGTGGTGGAAGCCGATATCGCCTTTGCGATATTTGTGCTTCCGCCCTTGCGCGTCGGCGGCGGCGATCCAAAACAAGGTCTTGCCGTTGCTCCAGCCGGCCATGTCGCCGTATTCGTGCTTCAACTTGAAGCCGAGAAATTTTAACAGTCTGTCGTAAAACGCCTTCGAGCGCGCGAAATCGCCGACGCTGAGAACGAGATGATCGATGCGGACGACGCGAGGCATGGAATCGGACGTATGGTTCTGTGCGCTTGCCTTGAACTCTTGGGCCGCCCAAGATAGCACAAACCTTTGGCCCCGGGACCAACGCCATGCCGCGCACTTTGTTCGACAAAATCTGGGATTCGCACCTGGTCGGACAGCGCGCCGACGGCCGCGACCTGCTCTATATCGACCGCCACGTGCTGCATGAATTGCATGCGCATCATGCATTTACCGCGCTGGAGAAACAGGGCCGGCCGATCCACCGGCCCGATCTGACTTTCGCCGTGCAGGACCACACCGTCGCCACCAAACCCGGCCGCGATGACGACACCAATCCCTCGGGTACCGCGTTCTTGCGGGCGATGCGCGACGGCACGCGCAAGAACGGCATAAGACTTTTCGACATCGACGATCCGGAGCAAGGCATATCCCACGTGGTGGCGCCGGAGCTCGGCATCGTGCTGCCGGGCGCGACGCATGCGGTGCCGGACAGCCATGCCAGCACCGTCGGCGGCGTCGGTGCGCTCGCCTTTGGCTGCGGCACCAGCGAGATGACGCACATCCTCGCCACGCAGGTGATGGCGCTGAAGCGGCCGAAGCGCATGCGTGCGCGCCTCGACGGCAAGCTTGGGCAGCACGTTAGCGCCAAGGACGTGGCGCTGCGGCTGATCGCCGAGCTCGGCGTCTCAGGCGGCCGCGGTTACGTCGTCGAATATGCCGGCTCCGCCGTTCGCACCATGCCGATCGAGCAGCGCATGACGTTGTGCAACCTCAATATCGAGATGGGCGGACGCTCAGGCTTCGTTGCGCCCGACGACGCGACCTTCACTTGGCTCGCCGGACGGCCTTATCTGCCGCAGGGCGCGATGTGGGATCGCGCGCTGGAAACTTGGCGCTCGCTCGCGACCGACGACGACGCCGAATTCGATCGCGAGGTCACGCTCGACTGCAGCACACTGGAGCCCCAAATCACCTGGGGCACCGATCCTAGCCAGGTGGTCGGCATTTCCGGCCGCGTGCCCGACCCGACGGCGCTCGATCCGAGCCGGCGCGCCGCCGCGGAAGGCGCGTTCGCCTATATGGGGCTCAACCCCGGCACGCCGCTCGCCGGGCTTCCCGTCAATCGCGTCTTCATCGGTTCCTGCACCAATGCTCGGCTGCCGGACCTCGAAGTCGCAGCCGCTGTGGTGCGTGGCCGTAAGGTTGCCGATGGCGTTGTTGCGATGGTGGTGCCGGGCTCGTCGACGGTGAAACGGGAGGCGGAAGCGGCGGGGCTCGATCGCGTATTCCGCGATGCCGGTTTCTTCTGGGGCGAATCCGGCTGCTCGATGTGCGCCGGAGGCAACGGCGACCGCGGCGAGCCGGGCGAACGCTGCGTCTCGACCACCAATCGCAATTTCGAAAACCGCCAAGGCCCGAAAGTGCGCACCCATCTCGCCAGCCCCGCGACGGCGGCAGCGACCGCGATCACCGGCCGTATCGCCGACGTGCGGCAATTGCTGCCGGGAGCGGCGTGATGCAGCCGTTCACCAGCCACACCGGCGTCGCCGCGCCGCTTCTGAAAGACGACATCAATACCGATCAGATCGCGCCGGTGCGGCACTCGCGTAGCCTCAAGGAAGATTACAAGACGACGCTGTTTTATCGCGCCCGCCAGCGCGACGATGGCAGCGAAGATCCGGATTTCGTGCTCAACAAGCCGCAGTTCCGCAGCGCCGGCATTCTGGTGACCGGGCATAATTTCGGCGCCGGCTCGTCGCGCGAGTCGGCGGTGTGGAGCATGATCGCCAACGACATCCGCGTCATCGTGGCCAAGAGCTTTGCCGACATCTATCGCGAGAATTGCTTGCAGAACGGTCTTTTACCGATCGTGCTCGCCCCGGACGAAGCGGAAGCCTTCACCACCCGCGTGGTGCGCGTCAACGGCGAAGCCCCGTTCACGGTTGATCTCGTGACGCAACGCATCACCGGGCCGGGCGGCGCCGACGTCGCCTTCGATATCGCGGCGGCCGACCGCATGCGGCTCATCGAAGGTCTCGACGATATCGGGCTGACGCTCAAGCAGATGGACGACATCGTGCAGTGGGAGCAACGGGCCGCCGCGGCACAGCCATGGCTGCAAACGGCGCGGGATAGCCGCTAACAGACACATCAGGAGATGCGCGATGAGTGCACGTAAAAAGCTTCGGGCCATCATGGCCGGCAAGCGCCTGGTGCTGATGCCCGGCGCCTATGACGCGCTGTCGGCGCGCATCATGGAAGCGGAAGGATTTGAGGCGATTTGCGCCGGCGGTTATGCGGCCATCGGCTCGATGCTGGCACAGGCCGACATGGGCCAATCCAACATGCGCGATTACGCCGACCATTACGCGCGCATCTGCGGCGCCGTCGATGTGCCGGTCTATGTCGACGCCGATACCGGCTTTGGCGGCGTCAACAATGTGCGGCAGATGGTGCATGCCTTCGAGGCGGCCGGCGTCGCCGGCGTCTTCATCAGCGACCAGGTGTTTCCCAACCGCTGCGGCTACCTGCCGGGCAAGCAGGTGATCCCGGTCGAGCAGATGCTGGCCAAGGTCAAGGCGGCGCTCGACGCGCGGCGCGATCCGGATTTCTTCATCGCCGCGCGCACCGATGCCGCCGGCGTCGACGGTCTCAATGCCGCCATCGAGCGCGCGCGGCTGTTCATGGAGGCCGGTGCCGACATGGCCAAGCCCATGGGCGTCGATACCGTCGAGGACATCAAGCGCGTCCTGCGCGAAGTCGGCGGCCCGCATATGGCGACGCTGTCGCAAGCGGCGGGCCTGAAAAAGCGCAGCCTCGA
>Ga0181521_10006102_pt1 | contig 13191 bp, 9 predicted proteins | sample PEATcosm2014_Bin_32_FD_119764 | JGI IMG/M metagenome (GOLD analysis project Ga0181521, IMG submission 119764) | Peatland microbial communities from MTU Mesocosm Facility, Houghton, MI, USA - PEATcosm2014_Bin02_60_metaG | ecosystem: Environmental > Terrestrial > Soil > Wetlands > Peat | place...
GACCTGCAGGCGATCGTCGCCGCCGCCCGCACAGGCGGCGAGGAGGCCGACGTGCGCACGCTGAAGGGCTGGCGGCGGGAGTTGGTCGGAGCGGAGCTGCTCGAGCTACTCGACGGGCGGGTGTCCCTTTCGGTGCACGAAACCGCCAGAGGCAGGCGAATACAGATCAGCGACGTACGCTGAGTCGCGTCCGCTTTTGAAACCGCGGGTCGACGCGTGGGCCGCGTGCGCCCGAGCCGAGAGCCTGCACCCGAGCCTGTGCCCCGAGGTGCAGGAGCGCACCCGCATCCGGTGCCGGGACCGTCGCGGAAGCCGCAGCTTGACTTCTGCTGCCCAAGTGATTGACTGCGTCCCGAATGGCTGAATCCTCCCCCACGTCCGCGCTCCCGGAAATCGTCGCTCTGCATCGTCTCGTGGTTGGGCAGAACACGACCGTCGACAGGATCGGGGCGACTGAACCGAGCGCGATCGATGCTCGCGCTCGGGAGCGGCTGCTCGACTACCACACCAACGTGCTCGACCGCCAGGAGTTCGACGGCAGTGCCGTACGGGCTTGGTGGCGCAACCAGGGGCCGGGGCAGGCTCTCGACGATCTGCTGACGTGCCCGGCCACGGAGTTCGGCGATCGGACGTTCCACGCCATGCAGCAGCTCGCACAGGAGGCGAAGGGCAACGCCAAGTCTGGGCTGGTCGTGTTCACGCGCGTTCGCGACGGCGCCAGGGCGAGCCTCGCATGCTTCAAGCTCGAGCTGGAGAGCCTCGAAGAGGTCGGGTTCCGCTGGCAAGCAGGGCAGCCGGCGGAGAAGGCGCTCGTGCCCATCGATGTCGCCGACCTGCTTCCTCACGCCAAACAGCTGCAGAAGGCGGCCATCTACCCCGGCCCGGGGACGATCGAGGTATGGGTCGTCGACGATCAGCTCGCTACCCCCGCCGACTACTGGATGCGCTTCCTGGGCGCGCGCGCCAACCCCGGCGAGAAGCGGCGCCTAGCGGAGGTCATCGCGTTGACCGAGCACACACTTACCAAGGACTTCGGCATCGCCGATCCCGCGCCCGTGATCGCCCAGGCGGTCGCGATGGCTCGCGAGCGCGACCAGGCGGTGCGCCCGGCCGACTTCGCGAGGGAGGCAGCCGAGGCCGCGGGGCTGGCGTCGCAGATGTTCATCGAACGGGCAAGCGACCGCGAGCCGGCGACGATGGACCCCCAGTTCTCCGTCACTCCGCTGGCAGCACGCCAGACACGGACCACCTACGACCTGGGCGGCGGCGTCAAGCTGACCGGTCCGCGCGGCGTCGTCGAGGCGCGGGTCGAGGTGGTCCCCGAAAACGGAGCGCGATACCTGAAGGTACGCATCGCCGACGGCCCGCACATCAGCCACTCGTGAACGTCACCGAGATGCAAAGCGCGCTCACGGCGGCGCGCGCCTATCTCGAGCATCAGACCCCGGGAGATCCGCCCGAGGAGACCCTCGAGGACCTGACCTACACATTCGCCGTTCGCTCAGCGTCACACGCGATGGAGATGGCGCCAACGCTCACCGACGAGCACGAAGCAACGATCGTCCTCACCTGGGAGCTCGCGGGCGGCGTCATCGAGCTCGCAACGACACAGTCCAGCGAGGTCTGGGAATCGCGGCAGACTCCGCTCCCAGCCGCACTCCGGTCGTTGGAGAATCGCAACGACCGTCCGGAGTGGACGACCCAGGACCTGCGCAAGGCGTTCTCGGAGCTCGATGAAGCGTCGACCGCCCGTGGCCGACTGACGCTTCGCAAGCAGTCGTGGCGCGCCCGGCTCGAAGACGAGCTGAGCCGCACGCTGTGGATGGGCCCATCCATGGACGGCTTCGAGCGCTGGATCCTCGGGCAGCGCTGGCGCGAGCTCGCGACCATACTGCTCGCCAGGCCCGGCTTTGCGGTGCTCGTCGAGAACAGCACCGTCGATTACGGCGAGGCGGGACCGCGGATCGAGGTGGCCTCGCCCGCCGGCACGTTGACGCGCGCTGAGGACGACGCCGAGCTGCACGCGGAGCTCGAGCGACTGCGACGCGCCCAGGAACTGCCGCTGTGGCGCGCCGCGAGCCTATGTCCCAAGGCTCCGCTGACGCTACCGATGCAGGAAAGGCTCCGGGGGGTCGCGACGTCGGCCGCCGCGTGGGTCCTCGCCGAGGATCGTAGCGACCCTCCCCGTGTCCGTCCCCGCCGCGATCGCGCTCGCACCTATGAGCTGTCCGACCCGCCGCCCGCCTTGGACGAACGCGACGGCACCGCGATCCGCGCGCTCACGCGCTGGGTGCTCGAAGACCTCACGGCGACACGGATCGCGGTCGCTCAGCGCGTCGCGGCAGCTGAGATCACGGACCCGTTCGACGCCACGCCGGCGCTGCGGATCGCAGAGGCCGCCGACATCGCCTACCGCGTCGCGGTCGATCGAACGGTCGCGGACGCACTGGAGCGGCAGGCCGTCTTCGAGCAGACGTTCGTCGAAGTCGACAAGTCGGTGGCCGAAATACGCCGCGACATCTCGAACACCGTGGAACAGGTCGTGGCTCGCACGCTGGTGGGCGCAAGCGCATTCACCATCGCCGCGCTGGCCTCTCCGAGCTTTCGTGGCACGGCTGCACTGGTCGCGGGCGCACTCATCGCGGTGTTCGTCGCCGCGAACCTTGCCTTGCTATGGCGCTCGACCCGACCCGAGGCTCTCGGGCGCCTCGAGGACGCCGGATACCAGATCGCCAAGCGTCGAGCGCGACTGAGCCCGCAACTCTCACAGGCGTTGGCGAATCGGCTTGCCAGCTGGCGCAAGGAGATTGAGCGCCGAATCCGTGTCGGCGCGGCGATCCTCGTCACGCTCATCGTGGTCCTGGTCGGTGCCGGGCTGGGCGTCGCCCTCAGCACCAACTACGAAGGCAGCGCACCGCCGCCCTCGTGTACCTGCCATGCGACGGGACCAGGCTCGACGTGTTCATGCAGCGCGCCGCGGTGATGCGCGAACGATTATTCGATGCGGTTGTAGACTTCGAAGAGCGGCAGGTACATCGAGATCACGATGAAGCCGACCATCGCGCCGATGACGATGATCAGGATCGGCTCGAGGATCGACATCAGCGCTTTGACGGCCGCTTCGACCTGTTCCTCGTAGAACTCGGCGATCCGGTCGAGCATCTCGTCGAGCGCGCCGGTTTCCTCGCCGACGCCGACCATGTGCGTGACCATCGCGGGGAAGATCGGCGCCTGCGCGAGCGGCGCGGCGATCGTGCCTCCGCGCTTGACCGAGGCGATCACGCCGTCCATCGACTCCTGCACGGCCGAGTTGCCCCCGGTGCGCCCGGTGATCTCCAGCGCCTGCAGCAGCGGCACGCCCGCGTGGGTCAGCGAGGCGAGCGTGCGCGACCAGCGCGCGACGGCCACCTGCTGGACGATCGTGCCGATTTTCATCGGCACGTGCAGGCGGAAGTGATCCCACTGTTTGCGTCCCCACGTGGTTTTCTTCCACTTGACGAAGGCCACGACCACGGCGCCGGTCACGCCGAACATCGCCCACCAGTAGTGGGTGACGATCTTCGACATCAGGACCGAGACCTGCGTCAGCTTCGGCAGGTTGCCGCCGAATTCCTTGAACACGCCCTCGAACACGGGCACGAGGAACGCGACGAGCGCCATCATCACGCCGATCGCGAACGTGGCCACCAACGCCGGGTAGATCATCGCGGATTTGACCTGGCGGCGCAGGGCGGCGTCTTTCTGCAGCTGATCGGCGACGCGCTGCAGCGAGTCCTCGAGCACACCGCCCATCTCACCGGCCTGCGTCATCGCGACGAACAGCGGGTTGAAGATCTTCGGGTGGCGCGCCATCGCGTCGCTAAGCGACAGTCCCGCCTCGACGTCCTTGCGGACCGCGACGATCGTTTCTTTGAGGTATTTGCTCTCCGTCTGCTCCTCCAGCACGTACAGCGCGCGCAGGATGCTCATGCCCGAGGAGATCATCGTCGAGAGCTGGCGCGCGAAGATCGCGAGCTCCGTCGGCTTGACGCTCTTGGTGAACGCGATCTCGATGTTCTTCGAGGAGTGCTTGTCGGCGATGTCCAGGACGATCAGCCCGCGCTGCTTGAGCTGATCGGAGACCGCCTGCTTGGAGTCCGCCTCGACCTCGCCGCGAGCTTTGCCGCCGGCGAGATCGATGGCCTTGAAGACGTAGGTGCTCATGCCCGAGGCCTAGGCCGCCGCCAGCGAGGGAGCCCCCATCAGGCGCCTGAGCTCATCCGGCGTGGAGGAGCGCGATTCGGCGAGCTTCTGGCTGATCTTGCCCTGGCGCACGAGCGTCGCCAGCGCCGCGTCCATCGTCTGCATGCCGGAGGCCGAGCCGGTCTGCAGCACCGAGTAGATCTGGTGGGTCTTGCCCTCGCGGATCAGGTTGCGGATCGCGGGCGTGGGCACGAGCACCTCGCATGCGACCACGCGCCCGGAGCCGTCGGCGTTGGGCAGCAGCTGCTGGGTCATGATCCCCTGCAGCGCCACCGACAGCTGCACACGCACCTGCCCCTGCTGGTGGGAGGGGAAGACGTCGATCACGCGGTCGATCGTCTGCGCGGCGTCCTGGGTGTGGAGCGTCGCGAACACGAGGTGGCCGGTCTCGGCGGCGGTCAGCGCCGTGGAGATCGTCTCCAGGTCGCGCATCTCGCCGACGAGGATCACGTCGGGGTCCTGGCGCAGCGCGGCGGTCAGGGCGAGCGAGAAGCTCTGCGCGTCGGAGCCCAGCTCGCGCTGGTTGACGATGCACTTCTTGTGACCGTGCAGGAACTCGATCGGGTCCTCGATCGTCATGATGTGCTCCTCGCGGGTGGAGTTGATCTCGTCGATCATCGCCGCCAGCGAGGTGGACTTGCCCGAGCCGGTCGGGCCGGTCACGAGCACGAAGCCGCGCGGCTTGCGCGTGAACTCGTGCACGGTGGCGGGCAGCCCGAGCTCGTCGATCGAGGTCAGCCCGAACGGGATCAGGCGGAAGGCGGCGCCGATCGCGCCGCGCTGGTAGTAGGCGTTGACACGGAAGCGCGCGTGGCCGGGGATCGAGTAGGCGAAGTCCAGCTGCCAGTTGGTCTCAAGGCGCTGGCGCTGATCGCCGTTGAGGATCGAGTACACGATCTCCCTGGTGTCCGTGGGCGAGAGCTTGGGGTAGTCCTCCAGCGGCGTCAGCCGACCGCGGACGCGGACGGTCGGATGCGCGCCCGAGCTGAGGTGCAGGTCGGATGCCCGACGGTGTACGACCTCCATCAGCAGGTCTGCGAAATCGATGTCCATGGGTCGGGATATCGACGGATGCGCGCCCGATCATTAGCGGCGAGCGCCCGCGCGGCGGCCACTGGACGAAGGTATGACGCCACCGGGACCGCCGCGGGCGTCGGCTTGGCCCAGCCGCGACGGCCACCGCGTGCAAGCCGGCGCTCAGCGTTGTGTCCGCCAAGCGAAGGTCGTCTCGAACGGGACGCCCGCGCAGCCGGCGTCCCGGGCGAGACGCCCTGAGCGTCAGTTCGTGCCGATCACGCGCGCGATCTCGGCCATCGAGGTGCGGCCCTGCCTGACCTTCTGCAGCCCGTCGTCGCGCAGGCGCGTCATCCCCTGCCTGACCGCCACGTCGCGGATCGCCTCAGAGGCGCTGCGTTCCAGCGCCAGCGACTGGATCTCCGGGGACATCTTCATCACCTCGTACAGGCCGACGCGCCCGCGGTAGCCGCTGCCGCCGCAGCGCCTGCAGCCCACCGGCTCGTATGCCTCGAGCTCGACGCGCGCCCGGTAGCCGCTTTCGCGCAGCACCTTCGCGGGGATGATCGTGCGCCGCTTGCAGCTCGGACACAGCATCCGCGCCAGGCGCTGGGCGACGACGCAGTCGAGCGCCGATGCGACGAGGAACGGCTCGATGCCCATCTCGATCAGCCGCGTGATCGCCGACGGCGCGTCGTTGGTGTGCAGGGTGGAGAGCACCAGGTGGCCGGTGAGCGCCGACTCCACCGCGATCTGCGCCGTCTCGCGGTCGCGGATCTCGCCGACCATGATGATGTCGGGGTCCGCGCGCACCATCGAGCGCAGCCCCGCCGCGAACGTCAGGCCGACCTTCGCCGAGACCTGCACCTGCGTCAGACCGACCATTTCGTACTCGACGGGGTCCTCGACGGTGATGATGTTCTTCTCCGGCGTGTTGAGCATCTGCAGGGCCGCGTACAGCGTCGTCGACTTGCCCGAGCCGGTGGGACCGGTCACGAGCACCGCGCCGTGCGTCTCGCGGCAGGCGCGTTCGAAGCGCTCGCGCTCGGGGTCGGCCATGCCCAGCTTGTCGAGCTCGACGACCACCGACTCCTTGTCGAGCACGCGCATCACGACGCCCTCGCCGTGGACGCTCGGCAGCGTCACCACGCGCAGGTCGACGTGGCGGCCGTCGACCACCAGCCCGACGCGGCCGTCCTGGGGCAGGCGCTTCTCGGCGATGTTCAGCTCGGCCATGATCTTGATGCGCGAGATCACGCCGGCGGCCATCCGCCGCTGCACGCTCGTGACGTCCTGCAGGACGCCGTCGACCCTGAAGCGCACGCGCAGCTCGCGCCCGTCGGGGGCGAGGTGGATGTCGGAGGCGCCGCGCTCGACCGCTTGGGCGACGAGCTGGTTGACGAGCTTGATGACGGGCGCGTCTTCGGAGGTCTCGTGCAGCGCGACGACCTCGGCGCCGTCCTCGGCGTCCTCGAGGGTCTCGGAGGACTCGCCGACCACGTCTTCGAGCCGGTCAAGGCGCGAGATCAGGTTCGCGATGTCATCCGGCGGCGCGACCGCCACGCGAATCTCATAGCCGGTCATGATCGCGATGTCGTCGACCGCGAGCACGTTCGACGGGTCGGCCATCGCGACGAGCAGCGTGCGCTTGTCCGCGAACGCGACCGGCACCGTCTGGTAGCGCTTGGCGACCGTCGTGCTGACGAGGTTGGCGGCCGCCATGTCGACGCTGAAGACGCCCAGGTCCAGGTGGTCGAGCCCGTAGCGCTCGGCCAGCGCGCGCGCGAGCGCGTCCTGCGTCAACGCGCCCTTCTCCAGGAGCACGCGCTCGGGCGTGGTGCCCGACACGCGCGAGTTCTCCACCGCATCGTCGACCTGCTTGCGCGAGGCCAGGCCCATGTCGACGATCACGTCTGTCAGGAAGCGCTGCGAGGAGCCGCGCCGCGAGGGCTTGGTGATGCCCGTGTAGCCCTCGCCCTGCGACGCCTGCTCGGCGTCGACTTCAGACCGCTCGGCACCGTACGGATCGCCATCATCCCCGGCGCCCGCGATCGGGGCCATCTCGACATCGACGTCGCTGCCGTCCAGGTCGGCGAACTCGACCTGCGGCCCGGCGCGCTCGACGGAGATGACGCGCTCGCCGCCGCCGCTCGAGTCCCCGTCGATCCCGAAGATCGCGTGCAGGTCCGGGTCTGTCCGCGGCAGCTCGCTCATGCGAGCGCCTCCCCACGCCTGCGACTAGTCCGCCGGCTGGTCCTGCTCGCGCGCGGCGCGGCGCATGACCTCCAGCGGCGCGCTGCGTCCCGTCCACAACTCCAAGCTGAGCGCCCCCTGGGCGACCAGCACCTCGAGCCCGTCGACGGTACGCGCGCCATGCGCTGCGGCGGCGGCAAGCAGCGGGGTTGATCCGGGGCGATATACCAAGTCGACGACATGCGAGTACTCACCGACTTGATCGAACGTCAATCCCAGTTGGTTGAGCGCCTCGCCGTCAGTAGCCGAGCGTTCTACGCCCGCGGGCAGATGCAGCCCGACGGAGGTGCAATTGACCAGCAGATCGGCCGGCACGGGCGCCGGCACCGCCCGCACCCCGAGCTCCCGCGCGAGCGTCCGCGCGCGCTCGGCGGTGCGGTTCCACACCGCCACGTCGCTCGCGCCCGCCTCGCGCAGCGCCCACGCGACCGCGCGCGCGCTGCCGCCCGCGCCGAGGACGAGCGCACGCGGATGGGCGGGCAGCTCGGGCAGGCGCTCGAGCGCCGCGATCAGACCGGGAGCGTCCGTGTTCTCGGCCGCGATCGTGCCGTCGGCGGCGAACGTCAGCGTGTTCGCCGCGCCGATCTCGCGCGCCGCCCGCGAGGCGTCGTCGGCCAACGCGAGCGCCGCGTGCTTGTGGGGAATCGTCACGTTCGCGCCGAGGAAGCCCGCCGCCCCGAGCGCGCGCGTCGTCTCCTCGAACAGCGCCGGCGGCACCGGCAGGCGCTGGTAGCGCCAGCCCGCCATCCCCAGCGCCGCGAGCGCCGCGTTGTGGATCGCCGGCGAGCGGCTGTGCGCGACCGGCCAGCCGAGCACGCCCAGACGCGGCATCACTTGCCTGCCTGCCTGTGCCCCGAGGGGTGCGCCCCAGAGGGTGTGCCCTTCAGGGTGCGCTTGCACGTCGGCGGATGCCCGCCTGCGCGCGCGACCGCGGCCTTGTACGCGGCGGCGTCGACTTCGAATTCGGCGAGCGTGTGCGAGAACACCTGCTCGCCGCAGCCGTCCGCGCCCGCGACGTAGTACATGTAGCTGACGTGCGCCGGGTGCGCCGCCGCTTCGATCGAGGCGAGACCCGGGTTGGAGATCGGCGTCGGCGGCAGGCCGACGTGCGTGCGCGTGTTGTACGGGGAGTCGATGTGCAGCTGCGCTTTCGTGAGTTCGTGCGTGTACGTCGCGATCCCGCTCGCCAGCTCGACCGCGTAGTAGATGCTCGCGTCGATCCCCAGCGGCATGCCCGCCGCCAGGCGGTTGTAGATGACGGCCGCGATCTTCGGACGGTCGCTCGAGATCTGCGCCTCGCGCTCGACCATCGACGCCACGATCAGCAGCTGGTAGGGCGTCACGTGCAGCGCGTGCGCGCGCGCGATGTCGCTCACGCCGAAGTTTTCCTGGAAGGCGCCCAGCTGCTCTTCCACGAGCCGCGAGACCGGCGCGCCCCTGTCCATGTCGTACGTCGCCGGGAACAGGAAGCCTTCGAGATTCGGCGTGCCATGCGGAGCGCCGTACGCCGTCGGGTCGAGCAGGGGCGAGCGCCTGGAGGCCACGCTGTAGTCGCCCTTCAGGCCGTCCGCCGCGGCGATCTGCGCGATCTGCGCGCGCGTCTTGCCCTCCGCGATCAGCACCTTCACGACCTGCGGCGCCGGCGGGGCGACTTGCTTGGGGTCGTGCGAGCTCAGCAGCGCCACCAGCGCCGCGATCACCGCCGCGAGCGCGAGCACCGCCGCCACGCGCGCAAGCGGCGAGCGCCCGCGCCTGACGTGCACGGGCTCGACCGGCGCAGGCGATTCGACCGGCGCAGGCGGCTGCGCGTAATCGATCGGCGCCGGCTGATCGGCCGGCACGTGCTCGACCGGCGGCGGCGATTCGACCGGCAGGTACTCGACCGGCGGCGGGATTTCGGCCGGCACGTACTCGACCGGCGGCGGATCGTGCGGCAGCGGCTCGACCGGCGACGGCGGGTCGGGTGACACGGGAGGCGGCTGCGGCGGTGCGGCCTGCTCCGGAGGAGGCGAGCCCTCGGGCGACTGAGCGGGCGCGGCGCCGCGCCGGCGCTCGCGCTCGAGGCGATCGCGCTCGCGTTCCGCCGCCGTGCGTTCGCGCCCTGGCCGTGATCGATCGCCGCGAGACAAGGACGGGGACCCTAACGCGACCGCGCCGCGAGCCAGCTCTCCAGCAGATGGGCGGCCGCGCGCGAGTCCTCGCTCGTCTTGAACCCGCCGCGGGCCCCGCCCGCCCCGTCGATCCTCTGCGCCATGCGCGTGGTGAAGCGCTCGTCGTGCATCTCCACCGGGATCTCCTCGCCGAGACGCAGCGACAGCTCGCGCGCGAACGCGCGCGTCTCGCGCGTCTGCTCGGTGTCCGAGCCGTCCAGCGACAGCGGCAGCCCGACGACCACGCGCTCCACCTCGCGCTCGCGCACGAGCTCGCGCAGCCGCGCGAAGCCGCGCTTGGTCGCCGGCCGCGCGACGACCTCCACCGGCGTCACGATCGTGCCGGTGGGGTCGCTGAGCGCGCAGCCGCAGCGGGCGCTTCCGTAGTCGAGCGCGAGCACACGCATGTCGGGCTCAGCCGGCGAGCGCCGCTTCGATCGCCGCGCGCCCCGTCTCGATCGCCTCGTCCAGCCGCTCGGGGTCGCGCCCGCCGGCCTGCGCGAGCGTGTCGCGCCCGCCGCCCCCGCCGCCCACGACCTCCGCCGCCGCCTTCACGATCGCCCCCGCCTTCACGCCGCGCTCGACCAGCTCGGGGGCCACGCTCGCCACCAGGTGCACGCGGCCGTCGGCCGCCGCCCCCAGCAGGATCGCCGCGCCCGGCAGGCGACCCTTGAGCCTGTCCAGCACGTCCAGCAGCGCCTTCGCGTCCAGGTCCTCGAGCCTCGCAGCGAGCACGCGCGCGCCGTCCGCCTCACCGGCCATATCGGCGAGCGTCTGGACGTCGACGCCCGCCGCGCCGCCGCCCGCCGTGCCTCCCTGCTTGACCTCCTTCTCGAGGCGCTTACGGTCATTCACGAGCGTCGCGAGCGCCTGCGGCGCGTCCTGCGGGCGCGTGCGCAGCTCCGCCGCCACGTCGCGCAGCAGGCGGTCGTGCTCGCGCAGCAGCTCGACCGCCACCGGGCCCGTGACCGCCTCGATCCGCCGCACGTTCGCCGCGCTGGAGGTCTCGTGCAGGATGCGGAACGCGCCGATCTCCGCCGTCGAGCGCACGTGCGTGCCGCCGCACAGCTCGCGCGAGTACTCCCCCTCGCCGACCTCCACCATGCGCACCACCTCGCCGTACTTCTCGCCGAACAGCGCCATCGCGCCGAGGCTCTTCGCCTCCTCCAGCGTCGTCGTCAGCGCGTGCACGCGGTCGCCCAGCGCGATCCACCCGTTGACGCGATCCTCAACGTCGCGCAGCTCCTCCGCGCTCAGCGCCTGCCCGTGACTGAAGTCGAAGCGCAGCTTGTCCGGTCCCACATACGAGCCCGCCTGGCGCACGTGGCTGCCCACCCGCTCGCGCAGCGCCGCCTGCAGCAGGTGCGTCGCCGTGTGGTTGCACTCCGTCTTGTGGCGCGCCAGGTGATCCACGCGCGCCAGCACCTGCTCGCCCACGTCCAGCGTGCCCTCCTCGACGATCACCTCCGCGATCCGGTCCTCGCCGATGAGCAGCACGTCCTCCACGCGCGCGCGGCAGTCGCCGCGCTCGCACTCGATCGTGCCCACGTCCGACACCTGCCCGCCGCCCGCCGCGTAGAACGGCGACTCCGCCAGCTTCACCAGCAGGCGCTGCGGGGCGCTCCCGTTCGCGCCGTCCCCCCCGTCCGGCTGCTCGACCGGGCGCACCGCCACGACCGTCGTCGGCTGCACCTCCGTCTCATAGCCCGTGAAGCGCGTCGGCCGCTCGCCGCCGTCCAGGGATCCGGAGCCGATAGCCGTGGCGATGCCAACGCCGCCGGCTCTCACTGCGACCCCCCTCCCCCGCGCGCGCTGCTGCTCCATCAGCTCGTCGAAGTCGCCCTCGATCGACAGGTCCGCCGCGGCCAGCAGCTCGCTGGTCATCTCATACGGGAAGCCGTGCGTGTCGTGCAGCGTGAACACGTCCTGCGCCGGCACCGACGGGCGTCCCTCCGCGCGCGCCCGCTCGATCTGCTCGCGCAGCATCTCCATGCCCAGCGCCAGCGTGCGCCCGAAGCTCTCCTCCTCCGCCGCCAGCCACATGTCCGTCGCGTCCGCCTGCTCCGCCAGTTCAGGGTAGGACCCGCCCATCACCTCGCGCACGCGCGCGGAGTAGCGCGTCAGGAAGCCCGGCGCCAGCTCCAGCGCGAGGCCCTGCTGGATCGCGCGGCGCATCACCCGTCGCAGCACGTAGCCGCGGTCCTCGTTCGACGGCACCACGCCGTCCGCCGTCAGGAACGTCATCGCGCGCCCGTGGTCGGCCAGGATCCGCAGCGCGCGGTCGCTGTCGAAGTCCTCGCCGTAGCGCCTGCCCGACAGCTCCTCGCCGAGCTCGATCAGCGGCTGGAACTGATCTGTCTCGAACACCGACCGCTTGTCCTGCAGGATCGCCGCCATGCGGTTCAGCCCCAGGCCCGTGTCGATGTTCTTCGCCGGCAGCGGCTTCAGCACCGTCCCCGGCTCGTCCGGCGCCGGCTGCTGGTCGTACTGCATGAACACCAGGTTCCAGTACTCCAGGAAGCGCTCGTTCTCGCCGCCCGGCAGATCCTCCGGCGCGCCGTGCTCCACGCCGCGGTCGACGTACAGCTCCGAGCACGGGCCGCACGGGCCCGTCGGGCCCGCCTGCCAGAAGTTCTCAGAGCGCGGGCACAGCACGATCCGCTCCGGCGAGACGCCGAGCGCGCTCCACAGCTCGATCGCCTCCTCGTCCGGGCCCAGGCCCAGACCCTCGTCGCCTTCGAACACCGTCACCCAGATGTCATCCGCCGCGAAGCCGAACACCTCGCGCGAGAGCTCCCACGCGAACGCGATCGCCTCGCGCTTGAAGTAGTCGCCGAACGAGAAGTTGCCCAGCATCTCGAAGAACGTCAGGTGGCGGGCCGTGTTGCCGACGTTGTCGATGTCCACCGTCCTGAACACCTTCTGGCAGTCCGTCAGGCGCGGCGCCGGCGGCTTCTCCACGCCCAGGAAGTACGGCTTCAGCGGGTGCATCCCCGCCACCGTCAAGAGCGCCGACGCGTCGTGCGCGGAGGGCACCAGCGACGCCGACGGGATGCGCCTGTGGCCGTGCTCCTCGAAGAAGCTCAGGTAGCGCTCGCGGATCTCGTCGGTGCTCATCATCGCCGGATGATCTTAGGCGGCCGCCCACCGCGCCGACGGGGCCGAGGGTCAAGGCCGTGGGTTCGGTCAGGCAATCGTGCCGTGGCCGACGACGACGTCACCGGCGTACAGACACGCGATCTGGCCGGGGGCGGTGCGCTCGGCCGGCTCCTCCAGCTCGATCGCCACGCGCGCGTGGCGCCCCGGCGCGAGCCCGCCGGGCACGCGGCATGCGAAGCGGCGCCCGTGGGCGCGCACGCGCACGCCGTCCACGCAGCCGCCGTCGCGATGGAGCGTCGCCTCCCTGACCGTCACCGCGTCCGCGAGCAGCGCGCCGCGCGGCCCCACCGTGACGGTGTTCGAGCGCGTGTCCGTCGCGAGCACGTACAGCGGCTCCGGCGCGGCGACGCCGAGGCCGTGGCGCTGGCCGACC
>Ga0181521_10006110_pt1 | contig 13175 bp, 7 predicted proteins | sample PEATcosm2014_Bin_32_FD_119764 | JGI IMG/M metagenome (GOLD analysis project Ga0181521, IMG submission 119764) | Peatland microbial communities from MTU Mesocosm Facility, Houghton, MI, USA - PEATcosm2014_Bin02_60_metaG | ecosystem: Environmental > Terrestrial > Soil > Wetlands > Peat | place...
ATGGCCTGCGGTGTCCCTGCCGTCTGTTCCGAAGTAGGGGGCTTGCCGGAAGTTATCAGGAATGGCGTGGAAGGCTTTCTGGTGCCCGGCCACGACACTAAAGCCATGGCCGCGCACGCCCTCGAAATCGTCACCGACCCTCACCGGCGCGAGCAGATGGGCATCGCGGCCCGCCAGCGCGCCTCCACGACTTTCTGTAGCCAGAAGATCATTCCTCTTTACGAAAACCTCTACCGGCGCGTCCTGTCGAACCCATAGGTCATTTCACAGCACGAATACGCGGAGGGCGCCATGGCATATGCCCGGGCGGCTCGATTGGAAACGCGGAAGCGCCTGCCTGCGCATTCCCATGGGTGCTTGTTAAGCCTCCAAAGATCGTATAGCCCCGATAAAAAAAATTTCTGCACAAATAGACCACCTGCCAAACGACCCGGGCATCAGAGGGTTGATAAGGACCCAAAGTAGAGGTCCGCGCTGCCTGCTCTTACGAATGCGTCGGGTTGGTCTTGCAGAGACCGCAGGGAAAGAAACTAGCGGTTCTCCTGGGCAGCAGGGCGCAAATCAGGGCAACACTAAAAAACTTAAGGAGGAAAGCCATGGCCACCCGCAAGGCAGGTGTGTACTCTCTTTTTCTATACCTGGGGACAATCACGTTCCTCGGGTTATTTTTGGCCCCTTCCTACGTTTCCGCCCAAGTCGTCAAAGGCGCGATTGAAGGCTCAATCGTAGACACCTCGGGCGCGGCGGTACCGGGGGCGCAGATCGACGTGCTCGATCCGGCCACCAGTTCCTCGGGCCATACCATTTCCGACGTCACGGGCGCCTTCCGAATCCCGCTGCTTGCCGTAGGGTCTTACGAACTCACGGTCAACAAGCAAGGCTTCCACAAACTCTCCGTGAAGGGCGTGCAGGTCAATTCTGCCGCCACCGCGAAGGTAGGTACCCTGACCTTGGAAGTCGGCCAGGTGTCCACAACGGTCGAAGTCTCGGGCCATCCCACGATGGTCGAAGCCACGGAAGCCCAGATTACGAACACCATCTCCAGTTCCATGCTCTCCCTGCTTCCTACCGTGGGGCAGAACGAGGGGTTGGATTTGCTCGCCGTATTGCTCCCGGGAGTAAACAATACCCGCGACAATACCATGGGCAATTCGAACGGCGTGGGCTTCAGCGCCAACGGAATCCGCGGGCGTAACAACGACCAGCAAATCGACGGGGCCAACAACAACGATAACTCCGTTACGGGTCCCACCCTTTTCATGGGCAACACGGACTGGGTGCAGGAGTACCAGTTGACCACCAGCAACTTTGGCGTCGAATACAGCCGCAACTCCGGCTCGGTCGTTAACATCATCACCAAATCAGGAACCAACAACTGGCACGGGGATGCTTTTGGCACCGAGAGCAACTGGAAAACGGCAACCCTTACCAACACGCAGAAGGCTTTTGAAGGTCTGACTCAGGTGCCCAATTTCAATGATGAATTCAGCGGCATCAGCGTGGGCGGCCCGATCTTCAAAGACAGACTTTTCGTGTTCGCGGGTTTTGACAACGAGATGATTCCCGGCACCACGGTCTACACCACCGGCGACCTCGAGCCGACTCCGCTCGGCCTGCAAACACTCGACGCCTGCCTGCCCAATAGTGGCGTGTTGCAGGCGCTGAACAAATACGGGCCCTATGCGATCACCGGCGGAAACCCGACACCCCAGGCGAGCTCTCTCACCACTCAGACTATTCCTGGAATCACCTGTGCGAATGGAGGCGCTCTTGGTCCGGTTCAATTTGCGGGGGTGGAGCGTACGCTCCCCACTCCCTACGTGCAATACGATGTATTGAGCCGCGTGGACTACCAGGCATCCAAGGACCGTCTCTACGCGCGTTACATCCGCCAGACATCAACGGCCACGAATCTTGACTATGGCAACGCGTGGGCCGGCTACCCGACCAATGTCCCCGCCGCCACCATCCAATCCAGCTTGGACTGGACCCGGACCTTCACGCCAACCCTGGTGAACGAAGCCCGCGTAAACTTCTACCGTCTGGTCCTACAATTCGGCGGCAACTCGATCGGCGACACCGTTCCGACCGACAACAACCTGGCAAACGCTTTGGCAAGCGTAGCAGTGCCTCCCGGTTACGCGGGCTTCGGCATCGCAAACGGCTTGCCTGATGGACGCATCACCAACAGCTCTCAGTTCCAGGACAATCTCTCCTGGACGCACGGGCGGCACACGGTGAAGGCGGGAGCTAACCTGACCTATCAGCGCTCGCCGAATATCTTTCTCCCCAACTACGACGGGTCATACGAGTTCGCCACCATGGCTCAATACTTCGAAGATATCCCGAGCTCGATTGGCATCACCCAGGGCGACCCCAACCTCGACTTCCGCGAGCACGATAACTTTCTCTACGTGGGCGACGACTTCAAGGCTACCAAGAACTTGACTTTGAACTTGGGTCTTTCCTACGCCTACTTTGGCCAACCCGCCAACCTGTTTTATCAGCACGACAAGGCCAATGAAACCGGCTCGGCGCCGTTTTTCAATCCGGCGCTTCCACTATCAGTCCGAATCGCACCGAATCTTCCTGCCCCGAAGACAGACTTCGGCCCGAGTATCGGTTTCGCTTACGCGCCGCACGGGGGGAAGACGGTGCTGCGCGGTGGCTATCGCCTGACCTACGATCCCGCGTACTACAATATCTATCTCAACGTAGCGGATTCCGCCCCGCAGGTGCTGGCCCAGAATCTCACGGGCACCGATGCGAGCTCCAACCCCATGCCGGCCAACCCCATCGGTCCCGTGGTGAGGAGTGACTTGGCAAGCTATTTGGTCGAGGGCACCTTGGACCCGCGCACCTTTAACCAAGTGACCGTCCCGCCCAGTTTCAGGCCCGATCATGTGCAGGGCTGGTCGTTCGGCATCCAGCGCGAACTGGCTGGCCACGCCGTCCTCGAGTCTCGTTACGTGGGCAACCATGCCGGAGCTTTGTTCCAGACTCTCAACGCCAATCCGTATGTGGCTGGTCTGGCCGCGGCTTTCCCCAGCCTGGTTCCATCCGGGGTAACGCCCTGTTCGGATGCCACTGCCGTCGGCTTTGGTCGAGAGAACTGCAGTCTGGGGATTGTGGCGTCGGTTGCCAACACGGCAGTGTCGGACTACAACGGCTGGCAGAATGAACTGCGGACCAACAACTTGTGGAACCAGTTAACCCTCTGGACGTCCTTTACCTGGAGCAAGACGACGGATAACACGAGCGAGATTTACTCCACCTTCGGCGGGGCTAATAGCTCGGCTTATGCCCAGAGCCCCTTCGATACTCTGCACGGGGAACACGCCTTGTCCGGGCAAGACATCCCGGACCAATGGACCCTGAGCTTCGTGGAGATGCTTCCCTTCCGTCGAGGCCAGCAAGGGTTTGCCGGGCGCTTGCTTGGCGGCTGGTCGCTTTCGGGCTCCTACATCATCTCGAGCGGTCAACCCTACACGCCGTTGCAGTTCTTTCTCAACGATGCAACCGGCGGCAGCGCTTATGACACAGCTTTTGACTTGGCCCTTGCAAACGGCCTTTACGAAACAGCCCGTCCCTTCGTCCTGACGCCCTCGGCTCCCGTCGCGAACGTTGCCATTTACGGCGGGGACCTCTGCGCGTACAGCACCAATGTCCTCGGTGGCTCCGCGGGCTGCGGCGGTTCCCCTAACCAACTCTATAGTTGGAATGCCTACAACGCGACCGGCGCTGTGCAGACGATCTCTCCTAACCAAGCCCGCTTCGTGGTGAACGGTGCCTACGCAGATTCCGTTTATAAGGAGCCTTGGGGTGACGCCGCACGCAACTCGCTCCGGGATGCTGCGATCAACCAGGCAAACTTCCAGATCACCAAGGACACGAACGTTACCGAGCGCGTGAAACTCCGTGTAGATGCCGCCTTCCAGAATGTGTTCAACCACCCCAATTTCAGCTCCGTCGATCCCTTCATCGATGATGCCGGTTACGCTTCCGAGGCTCACGGATTCGGCATTCCGTCTCTTTTCAGCGGCGGTAATCGCCTCATTAAATTCGGCGTGAAGGTCCTCTTCTAGATGATGGAACGTAGGGGCGGTTCGCGAACCGCCCCTACAGACCCTGGCAATCCGGCTGCAAGGGCAACCCTTTTGGTTGCCCCCCCGGATTACCGCTTTGCCTGGGGAAGGTGAACGTGCGGCTCCGGTGGCCGCAGAGGGCGCCCAGCGTCGAAAACCCGACCGGCCATTGTGCTCAGAGGCGGTCAACGGTATGCTGAAGGCAGCCAGGAAATTGAACGGAATTCCGGACCAGGCCATTCGATTCCGCAATGCTCGAGCGACTGACTCTTGTCATGCTGTGCGTATTCTCCTTGACCGGGTGCCACGGGCAGCGGTACGCCACGGCCTTCACGTACAGGTTGCACAACCCGCAGAATGATGGTCAGTTCTCGACCCTGCATACGATGCCCGAGGGCGCCTTGCTGATGGTCTCCGAGCGGTTCGAACAACCCAAGCAAATCTGGAATCTGCTGCGCATCGCGGCCTGGAACACGTCGCAACCGCGTGAAGACAAGCTGGATGTGGACATGGGGCCAAACGATGAACACTACGGTGGACTCAATGGGGGAGCTGGGTATGATCGAAACGATCATCTTTTGATGGACCCTGGAGGGAATTATCTCGTGGTCCGCCTTAGCCAGGACGCAGTTTCATGGAACTTGAACCCCGATGAATCTGCAAAGCCGCGGGCTGTCCTGAACATTATCGATCTCCACGGGTTCAAGCTTCTCCGTCGCGTCGCGCTCAACGAGCCTCTGCTGGCTGGAGGCGATATGGGTTTCAGTCCCAACGGAGCTTTCATGGTGAGCGGCCTTCGGGAAAAGAGCAGCGCAACAGTCGACGGCAAAGTGACTCACACCCGCCAGTATGCGGTGCAAACCCTGACGCTTCCCGGCTTGGAGCCTGAAACGGTGTGTAATTACACGATGGTCATCAGGCCCTTTACCGCCCAAACCCCATCGACGCCGGAAGAAAGCAGACGGATCGAAAAGGAAAATGGCGAGGAGATCGAGCGGAGGGAGAATCAGCAACAGGCTGCCGACAACGCCTGTGCGCCCAAACTCTCCCCGCTCGGTTTCTCCTCGTTAGACGATGTGCGTAAGAATTTCAACTTCATGGGACGGCTGGGATACTACGCAGACAACACGCAGCGTGTCCCACCCCAGTCGCCCTGGGGCTGCGGATTCGAGGACCTGTCTGGGGATCTGAAATATGAGCTGCTTGATTGCGACGAGGGCCGCGTTGTGGTGTTCGGCCGGTATCGTGCATTCAGGGTTTTCCACCTCGAAGACGGAAAACAGATCATGGATTTGAAGGTGCCGCGCAGCACGCTGTTCGGCGAGCGCCGACTGCTGTTTTCCGGCGTGCTTGCCACGAGCCGCGAAGTCCCCTACGTGGTTCTATTGCGGGACGGCACCGAACTGGAAGGCTACCGCGTGCCTTAGGGTCGCGACGCCGCTCGCAGGGCACTGTTCGATCGCTAATCCCTATTACCTATTCCCTGTTCCCTTCACTGCTTCGCGGGTGTAAACTTCCCCCGTATCGGGATTCCAGCACAGGACTCCTGGCTTGCACCACACTTAACTCTTGAAGAGAGGAACCAATGATTAAAAGCCTCAGCCACGGAAGGGTTTGGATCTTGCTGACTCTTTCCGTATGGGCCTTACTCAGCATCTCTATTTCCCTGGCAGACGAGGGGATGTGGACTTTTGACAATCCGCCGCTCAAACTACTCAAGGAGCGCTACGGCTTTGAGCCCACTCGCGCGTGGCTTGATCACGTGCGCCTTGCCAGTGCTCGATTCAATGACGGCGGCTCCGGCTCTTTCGTGAGCCCCCATGGACTTGTTCTGACCAACCATCACGTGGCGCTCGGCCAATTGCAGAAAGTCTCCTCCCCCACCAAGGACTACGTCACGGACGGGTTCTATGCGCGCACCGAGGTGGAAGAACTGAAGTGCCCCGACCTGGAGATCAACGTCCTGGTCAATATGGAGGACGTCACCGCGCGGGTTCGCGGCGCCGTCAAACCGGGCATGAGTGACGAAGCCGCGCTAAAGGCCCGCAAAGCCGAAATCGCCGGCATCGAGAAAGAGAGCTTGGCGAAAACAGGCTTGCGCTCCGACGTGATTTCCCTGTATCAAGGCGGCGAGTATTGGCTCTACCAGTACAAGAAATACACAGACATGCGCCTGGTTTTCGCTCCCGAGCAGCAGACCGCATTTTTTGGAGGCGATCCCGACAACTTCACTTATCCGCGCTACGACATCGACTTCGCCCTGTTCCGTGTCTACGAAAACGGCAAACCGGTGGAGAATCACGATTACCTGAAATGGAATGCGAAGGGCGCGGGCGACGGCGAATTGGTCTTTGTTTCGGGGAATCCCGGTTCCACCTCTCGGGACGAAACCATGGCCCAGATCGAAACGGAAAAGGACTATGACCTGCCGCTAGTCCTTAAAGCCCTGGGGCACTTGCAGGAGGCGGCGAAGCAGTATGCCTCCCAGGGGTCTGAGCAAGCCCGCCAGGCAACCAACACGATCTTCGGCATCGCCAATTCGCTGAAGGCTTATGACGGACGCGCCAAAGGATTAGCAGACAAGGACTTGATCGCCAAGATGCAGAACGACGAAACCAGCTTCCGCGCTAAAGTGGCAAGCAACCCCGAGTGGCAAAAGGCTTATGGCGGCGCGTGGGACGCCATTGCCCAGGCCGAGGTGAAGCATCGCAAAATGGCGAAGACCTTTCGGTTCTACAGCCTGCGGGGGTCTCGCCTGGAGAGTGTCGCCTTAGCTATCGTCCAATACGTGGCTGAGGTGCAGAAACCCGACGGAGTAAGACTCGAGGGGTATCACGATTCGCAGCTTGAATCCCTGCGTTTTCGACTCTTTTCCCCCGCCCCGGTTTACCCGGGGTTCGAGAAGGCAATGCTCACCGCCGGACTGCAACTCGCCCAGGAAGGATTGGGGGCTGACGATCCCTTCGTGAAGGCCGTGCTGGGCTCCCGCAGTCCCAGCGAAGTCGTGACGGAGGCGGTCGACGGGACGAAGTTGGCCGACCCGGCATTTCGCAAGTCGCTGGTCGAAGGAGGCGAGACGGCCGTCCAGGCTTCGACCGACCCCATGATTGTGCTCGCGCGCAAGGTGGATCCCCTTGATCGACAAAGGATCAAGTCGTTTGAGGACAACGTGGAAAGCGTGGAAACTCCGGCAGGAGAGAGAATCGGCCAGGCTCGCTTCGCCGTGTATGGCAAGTCGCTCTATCCCGATGCGACATTTACCCTCCGGCTTGGCTTTGGAGCGGTCAAAGGCTATCCGATGAATGGAACCGAAGCTCCTCCCATAACCACGTTCTATGGCCTTTACGATCGTGCCTACAGCTTCGGTCTCAAGTTCCCCTTCAATCTGCCAATGCGTTACATGGAGCGCCGTAACCGTCTGGACCTCTCCGGGCCGGTGGATTTCGTCAACACCTGCGACATCATCGGCGGAAACTCGGGCTCGCCCGTCATCAATAAAGCGGGCGAACTGGTAGGCCTGATTTTCGATGGGAACATCGAAAGCTTAGTGGGGGACTTCGTCTACTACGAGGCGAACAACCGCGCCGTGGCCGTCCACAGCGGCGCCATTATCCAGGTGCTGCGCCAGATGTACGACGCATCACCCTTGGCCGACGAACTAGAAGGAACGCAGACCGACCCGAAGTAGCGCAATCGTCTTGCCGGTGAACATCCGACGTGGTGGCGGCATGCGAAGACTATGTCGCCACCACCCGCGCACCCTCTGCCGCTCCGAATATAGCCTGTCATTCCGAGCGAAGCGAGGAATCTCGCCCTGATCTTTTCTGGGTCATGCGACCCGGCGCAGAGCGAGTTTCCTCGCTTCGCTCGGAATGACATTTCATGGTTTCCGGTTCCCGCCCGCCGACGGGCATGGGCGACTGCTTACGCAATCAGCTCGACCTCAGCCAAATCCAATAATTGCTTGCATTTCAAAGAGATTAGTGGGTATGCTGTTGATGCCGGACTTGGGCCCGGTCAAATCGAAAATCTCGAACAACTTTATTCTACGCGAGGGGATCATGCCGCAGCGTGCAATCACGCCGAATCCTTCCGAAGAGATCATCCAGGTTGGTCCTATAGGCATCCGGTTCCTTCTGACCGGAGATGATTCCAACGGAGGCATGTCGGTGTTCGAGTTCACTGTCCCCGCCGGCCATAAGCTGCCGGCACCAGCCCACAAGAACAATGCCTACGAGGAGATGCTCCATGGTCTCGAGGGCGTCCTTACCTGGACGGTGGACGGCACACCCATTGAGGTTGGTCCCGGACAAGCGCTGTGTATTCCCCGAGGGGCGGTGCACCGCTTCGACAACTTCGGCGCCAAAGATGCGAAACAGCTTGTCGTCCTAAGCCCGGCAATAATGGGTCCCGCGTACTTCCGCGAAGCTGCCGAAGAGATTGGCGCCGCGGCCGGCGGTCCGCCCGACCGCGCGAAGATGGCGGAGGTCTTCCAGCGTCATGGCATGACGGTGGCCGCGCCACCAACCGCAAAGTAGGCCCGGGCCAGTTGCGCATTGAGCAACTACTCTGAGTAGAAGGGGTGACGATGACGAAGCTTCTAAAGATTGTTGCATACGTGGTCGTGGGTCTTGTTGTTGCGCTGTCGGTTGCCATCAGCCTGACCATCGGCTGGCGGCCGTTTATCGGCCCCCGCGCTCGTCCCCTGACCAATCGCACGTTCGAAAGCACGCCGCAGCGGCTGGCCCGTGGCCAATACCTGTCTAACAATCTCCTCGCATGCTTTGAGTGCCACGGTGAACACGAGTGGACAAGGCATGACGCACCCCTGATCGAAGGCACGCGGGGCGCCGGCTACAGCGAATTCCCCATGGCGGGACTTCCCGGCCACGTCATTCCGCCCAATATCACCCCGGACCTGGAAACCGGAGCCGGCCGTTGGACGGATGACATGCTGGCGCGGGCTATCCGTGAGGGGATCAGCCACGACGGCCACACCCTATTCCCTTTCATGGCCTATCCCGACTTCCGTTATATATCTGACGAGGACCTCGCCTCGGTTATCGTCTATCTACGCTCCATCCCGCCAATTCGAAAAGCGTTGCCAAAGACTGAGATTATCTTCCCCGTGAACTACCTCATTCGAAGCGCGCCGCAACCCGTCAACGAGCCTGTACCCCAGCCAGACGTCTCGACGCCCGTCAAACGCGGCGAGTACCTGGTGACCATCGCAGGATGCACGGATTGCCACACGCCGCAGAAAAATGGCCAGCCGATTCCCGGCCTGGAATTTGCCGGGGGTTTCATTCTCGAAGGCCCGTGGGGCCGACTGGCGAGCGCCAATATCACTCCGGATGCTTCCGGCATCTCTTACTATGACGAGGCGCTTTTCCTGGAGATGATGCACACGGGCTACGTGAAGGCGCGGACGATTAACCAGATCATGCCCTGGGAAGACTTCCGTGGACTTACCGATGAAGACCTGAAGGGTATCTTCGCCTATCTTCGCACGCTCAAGCCCGTGAAGCATCGCGTTGATAACACCGAGTCGCCAACGTTCTGCAAGCTCTGCGGCTCAAGTCACGGGGCAGGAAACCAGAACTAAGCAGGTTCCTCGACCCTCCCAAACCATGCGTGTCATCCTGAGGAGTCCCGCACTTTGGGACGACGAAGGATCCCTGCAGTTCGCTGGGAGCGTTCGCTGGCCGATGCCACAGTCAAGCTGCGGAGATTCTTCTGCCCCCCAAAGAACCGGGGCCTCGGAATGACAACGGGATTCAGCGTGCCCGTCTGTTGTTAAACCTTGACGCGGTCGTAGTCGAAGGGTTCGTTGACCAGGTGGTAGACCGGTTCGCCCGGCATCTGAAGGTAATAGGTCTTCAAGGGCGTGCGCGCGAAATCGCTCAACTTGCGGGGAGTGGCTGCTCCGTTCTCCCATTCGTAGATGGGAATCTCCCACGGATTGAAGGTGTCCGTCAGCCCGCGCTCTTTGGCGATGCGGAATAGATGGATGTCTCCGGGTTCGTGCCCGCCCAAGTATATCGCGACCATGTCTAATCGGAACTTGTCCTTGCTGAACATTACCAGATTCGTAAGATAGTCCTGCCCTTCGCCGAAGCCGTCGCCATCCCGTCCGGTGATGCCTTCGATCACGGCCAAGCCCGTATTCATTACGCTCATGTGGTCGCAGGTCTTGTGCGCCCAGATCTCTTCATGCATGGGGCTCAATTGGTGCGGGCTGTCGTAACGGTCGTAACGCAGCCTGACATGGCGATCGAAGAATTGCTTCACCACGCGTTCCGCGTTGGGATGAATGTCCGGCTTCATGAAGTCGGGCACTCCCGTCACCATGCGCCATCCCGGACAGAATCGAACGTAAGGCAGCACGACTAGTCCTTGCTCGTTCTTGACGGAAAGGCTCATGCACATGCCGTGAGCCTTCCACTTCGCCATGTTGAGCAGCCAGGTGTCCGGTGCGTTCACCGGGGCGTAGTGAGGAATACGCGTGTAGACCACCGCGTCAGGCACCTTGCTCCAAGTCATCTCCCAACCTTCCCGGAACTGCCGGACATGGCGCTCGGGCTCATTCATCTCTATCCCGAGGCGCTGGTTGATGTCCACGAACCCTCGCACGTTCCAGGTGGGATAGGAGTTGGCCTCGACGAAGTGGAATTTGCTGAGCCCGACCTCTTTCAGGCCCATCACCATTCCTTCGTAGAACTGCGGGTCCGTACCCGTGCCCCAGTTCTCTTCGTCCGGCCGATCGAGGTCGTGCACGCTGGTGAAATTCGGCTTCAGGATAATGCGGTGGGTCAGGGGAATCCCCGGGCGGTCCATGGGCACGAAGATCTCGCGCGCCAGCGTCAAGCCCTCTTGACGCTTGGTTTTTTGGTCGGCCTTGTGGACGACGTGCGTGCGTCGGATAAAGACCGCTTTAGGATTACGCTCAATGAAAGGGTGCAGCCCAAAGTAAGCTGGGGGGAGAGCGAACGCGGAGGCCAGCCTGACGCCAGGGATAGCGCCGGCGGCAGCCAGCGCGCCGGTTCGTAGAAAATCTCGACGAGTAATCATCTGCACTCCTTGCGGCGGCGAATTGGGCTGACCTCTTGAGGCAATTGTTTCACTCCGAGCGTAGCGAGGAATCTCGCTCTGATCTTTCTCTCCATATCCAATTTGAAGCAGAGCGAAATTCCTCGCTCCGCCCGGAATGACAGCCCTGTGACCTTGGAATTATAGCAAACTACTCCAGAACCAGTGTGCCGACCCGTTCTAACTCCGGGAGCGTGACCTCCGTGGCCGTCTCCCGCTTAGCTGTTGGCAGCGACTGCGCCGGACCCTCAGGCCGCAGCAACGTAGCCCGCGAATATGAACCCTGCACGGCGACCAACACATCACCCTCAAGTCGAGAACCGTAGTTAATCAGATACAGCAACGCCCGTCCGCGGTTCGCTCCCGGCGGCGAAGAAGTGGCCAAGGCAATTGCCGTTGGCGCATTCCACAGCCGCGCGGCGCGCCGCTTCTGCGTCACAATGTCGATCATGTCGAAGGCGAATTCGTAGGGGTCCGAAATCGCTTCCCGGTACGCGACCACTTGGCCACGTCCCAGCGAATAGAATTCGCGATCTTCCTGGCGCTTGACCAGTTTCAGTTGAGGGCCTTGCCACCAGGCATTGTCACCCCGTGCGTCGACAATCAGTGCGGTTCCCGCTTCCGCGTGGCTCAGAATGCGCCGCCGGATATCTGCCCCCGGCGCTTGAATGCCCACCGCCACCAGCGCCAGCAGGCGCGAAGGGTCCGGCTTGGGGGGATCCGCCGCGGGTGCCAGCGACGGCGAGGTGTTCTGCCGATAAAGCAGATTGGTGATTTCGGCCAACCCGTCATTCGCCTCAACCAATACCGTGATGGCCGGAAAGGTGGGCTGGCCAAAGAATCGACGCTGCTCGACTAACCAGTGCGCCGTGCGGCCCAACCGGCGCCAGGCCTTTACCGCCTTCGCCTCACCGCGCAGCAATCGGGCGTGATAGCGTGGCTCGAGCGAAAGCAGGTAATTCCCTCCGTTGACCCACGCTTCAATCAGGGCTAACTCCAGCGAGTCGTAAGGTAATAGGGACTCCGGCTTCACCCCGGCCTTTTCGTCCGGAAGATACCCAAGCACTGCAGGCCGGTCCGGATAGAGCGCGCGCAGCATCCCGTACAAGTAACCATTCGCATCCACCCACGGCAATGCGCTCGCCCCGGCCGTGAACTCATCTTCGTCCGTTCTGGGACCGCGACTCACTCCCGGCGATATCCCATTGGTGAGAGCCACCCTGGCATTCGGTGCGGCGTGACCGACGGAGTCGAGCGGAAGGAATTGGATATCTGCCAGGGCCTCGACCTTCAAGCCGGCTTTCCGGCAGGCAGCCTCAAAAGCCTGATCTGGATTTTGCAGCAGGACTGTCGTAATCCCGCCTTCCTTAAGAAGAGGCACGAGTTTCGGGTCGCAATCCCGCCAGCGCACGGCGATTTCGGTGGACAAATCGAGGGGCATAGAATTTAGTATCGGCGCGGTTTCGCAACCGGCTAACTCCGCGCTTCCAAACTTCTAAAAGAGTATATATTATCCTTGCCGTCGACGAAGCGGAAAGGGCTCAGTTCTGCTGCACATGCCCGTCTGCTAACAGGCTGCTCTGTGTACTCTGTGCCTTCAAAGCCTCAACATATAGACCACGGAGGGACTCTGCGACCTCTGTGTTTATTCTTTTCCTCACCACAGAGGGCACGGAGACAAAGAAACTCTTGAACTGGTACTATTTCAGAGGGCGTTATGTCAAACCTTGCAAACCTTACTCGGCGCGGCTTTTTGGAGGCGACGATGAGGAACGGCGCTAGCCTCGCCACTTTGAGCGGCGTCAGCTTCTTGACGCAGCCTGAGAAAGTGAGAGGGGCCAACGACCGCGTGCGGATTGGCGTTGTCGGCGTCCGAGGCCAGGGATTCGTCCACGTCGAGGGATTCTCCGCCGTGGCCAACACAGAGGTCGCCGCCATTTGCGATGTGGATGAAAACGTCATCGCCCAACGCCTGGCCGACATCGAGAAGCGGAACTTGCC
>Ga0181521_10006112_pt1 | contig 13175 bp, 11 predicted proteins | sample PEATcosm2014_Bin_32_FD_119764 | JGI IMG/M metagenome (GOLD analysis project Ga0181521, IMG submission 119764) | Peatland microbial communities from MTU Mesocosm Facility, Houghton, MI, USA - PEATcosm2014_Bin02_60_metaG | ecosystem: Environmental > Terrestrial > Soil > Wetlands > Peat | place...
AAGCGGTCGCCGCCGAGCTCGCGCGCGGCGCGCTCGACGTCACGCTGCCCGGGCGTGGTCAGCGCCCCGGCGCGCTCCACCCTGTCACGCGCACGCGCCTCAGGATCGAGGAGATCTTCCGCGGCGCCGGCTTCTCGATCGCCGAAGGCCCCGAGGTGGAGGACGACTTCCACAACTTCGAGGCGCTCAACATCCCGGTCGACCATCCGGCACGGGCGATGCACGATACGTTTTACTTCGCTGACGGCCGGCTGCTCAGGACCCACACCTCGCCAGTGCAGGTCCGGGCGATGATGACGAGACCGCCGCCTCTGCGGCTGATCAGCCCGGGCCGGGTCTACCGTCGCGACTCCGATCAGACGCACACGCCGATGTTCCACCAGGTCGAGGGACTGGTGATCGACCGAAACATTGGTTTCGCCAACCTGAAGGCCATGCTCCGGCGCTTCGTCTCGGAGTTCTTCGAAAAACCGCTGGCGATCCGCCTGCGACCTTCCTATTTTCCGTTCACCGAGCCCTCGGCCGAAGTCGACTGCCAGTGCGCGCTCTGCGAGGGCAGGGGCTGCCGCGTCTGCAAGCACAGCGGCTGGCTCGAGGTGCTCGGCTGCGGCGTCGTGCACCCGAACGTGCTCAGGAACTGCGGGCTCGACCCGGAGCAGTGGAGTGGCTACGCGTTCGGCATGGGGATCGACCGCTTCGCTATGCTGCGCTACGACGTCAACGACCTGCGGCTGTTCTTCGAGAACGACCTGCGCTTCTTGGCGCAGTTCGCGCGGGCCTGAGCCGGTGCAAGTCAGTCTCGCCTGGCTGCGGGAATGGGTTGACGTCAACCCCGACGTCACCGCGCTCGCGCACCAGCTCACGATGGCGGGTTTCGAGGTCGAGGGAATCAGCCCGGCGGCGGCGCCGTTCACCGGCGTCGTGGTCGGCACGGTGGTCGCGACCGAACGCCATCCGGACGCCGAGAGGCTCACCGTCTGCACGGTCAAGGGCCCCGCCGGCGCGGCCCTCAGGATCGTGTGCGGTGCCCCGAATGCGCGGCCCGGGCTCAAGGCGCCGCTTGCGCTCGTGGGCGCCAGTCTGCCCGGCGGGCTCACGATCAAGCGCACGAAGCTGCGCGGCGTCGAGTCCGAGGGAATGCTGTGTTCGGCCCGCGAGCTCGCTCTCGGTGATGCAGCGGACGGGCTGCTCGAGCTGCCGGCCAACCTGGCGACGGGCGCGGACCTGCGCGCGGCGCTAGAGCTTGACGACTCCGTACTCAATATCAACCTGACGCCGAACCGGGGCGATGCGCTGTCGGTGCTCGGCCTCGCCCGCGAGCTCGCAGTGCTGGGTGCGACCTCGCTCAGGATGCCGGCCGTCGGCGCCGTCGCGGCACAGAGCGGCGACACGCTGGCCGTGAGGCTCCTCGCCCCCGAGGCCTGCGCCAAGTTCGCCGGCCGGGTCGTCCGCGGGGTCGATCCGTCCGCGCCAACGCCGTTCTACATGCGCGAGCGGCTGCGCCGCGCGGGCATGAGGAGCCTCGGGCCGCTCGTCGATGTCACGAACTACGTGATGCTCGAATTCGGTCAGCCGATGCACGCCTATGACCTGCGCCGCCTCGGTGGCCACCTCGAAGTGCGCTACGCGCGCGCCGCGGAGTCGCTGACGCTGCTCGACGGCAGCACGATTGCGCTCGACCCGGACATGCTCGTGATCGCTGACGCGACGACTCCGGTCGGCCTCGCCGGGATCATGGGTGGGGAGAAGAGCGGCATTGCCACCGACACGCGCGACGTGTTCCTGGAGTCCGCGTGGTTCCAGCCGGCCGTGATAGCCGGCCGCGGCCGCCGGCTCGGGCTCGTGACTGATGCCTCGCAGCGCTTCGAGCGCGGCGTTGATCCGGCCGGGCAGGAGCGGGCGCTCGAACGCGCCACGGCGCTGCTGCTGCAAATCGCCGGTGGCACGCCGGGGCCGTCCGCGGTCGCTGTCGCGCGCGAGCACCTGCCGCAGCGCGCCCGCATCGCGCTGCGCGGCGCATCCCTCGAGCGCCTGCTTGGAATCGACATCCCCGCCGAGCGGGTCGTCGCGATCCTCCAGGCGCTCGGCATGCCGCCCGAGCAGGAGGCCGGCGGCTTCGCCGTGACCCCGCCCAGCTGGCGCTTTGATCTGACGCAGGAAGCGGACCTGGTCGAGGAGGTCGCGCGGATCTACGGCTACAACGAGATTCCCGAGATCGACGCGCCGATGCCGCAACGGCCGGGTGCCGTGCCCGAGGGCCTGGTTCCGCCCGAGCGGCTCGCGCTGACGCTCGTCGACCGCGGCTACTTTGAGGCGATCACCTACACCTTCGTCGATCCCGTGGTGCAGCGCCGGCTGTTCCCGGATTCGGCCGCACTGCCGCTTGCAAATCCCATTTCCGCGGAGCTGGGCGAGATGCGTGTGTCGCTGTGGCCGGGATTGCTGAAGGCGCTCGGTGACAATGCCCGGCGCCAGCAGAGCCGTGTGCATTTATTCGAGCATGGGACGAAGTTTATTCTTCAAGACACTGTTCTTAAAGAGATTAATAGCATCGCCGGTGTGGCCTGGGGCGACGCGGTACCTGAGCAGTGGGGTGAGCGGCGGCGCGCGGCGGACTTCTATGATGTGAAGGCGGACATCGAGGCGCTGCTCGAGGCCAGCGGCCCCACCGACCAGTACCGGTTCGTTGCCGAATCCCTTCCATGCCTGCACCCAGGGCGCAGCGCCCGGATTTACCGGGGCGGGCGCGCCTGCGGCTGGGTCGGCGAGCTGCACCCGGAGCAGGCGCGCTCGCTTGAGCTGTCGCCAGCGCCGTATCTGTTCGAGCTCGAATTAGACATAACCTCGGACGCCGCGCTGCCGGCGGCGCGGGAGATATCCCGGCTGCCGTCGGTCCGCCGGGATCTCGCAATCGTCGTAGATGAAGCCGTCACTTTCAGCCAGTTGCGTGAATCTGTTACTGTCGCGGCGTCGAGCCTGTTGCAAGAACTCAAAGTTTTCGACGTGTACCGGGGCAAGGGGATAGAATCCGGTAGAAAAAGCGTGGCCTTAGGCTTGATTTTTCAAGATAAATCGACGACGCTTACGGAAGCGGATGTAGACGCTGCCATCGCAGCGGTCCGCGGGCGACTAGAGCAGGACCTGAAAGCGACTATCCGCGACTGACCACGAGTCTAAGCACGCATGGCACTCACGAAGGCGGAAATGGCCGAGGCACTGTTCGATCAGCTTGGATTGAACAAACGCGAAGCGCGCGAGCTGGTCGACCTGTTTTTCGAAGAAGTGCGCGCGGCGCTGTCGAACGGCGAACAGGTGAAGCTTTCCGGCTTCGGCAACTTCGATCTGCGCGACAAGAATCAGCGCCCCGGACGCAATCCGAAGACCGGCGAGGAGATTCCGATCAGCGCGCGGCGCGTCGTGACGTTCCGGCCGGGTCAGAAGCTCAAGGCACGCGTTGAAGCCTATGCTGGAACCAAGCAATAACGCCGAATTGCCGGCGATCCCGGGCAAGCGCTACTTCACGATCGGCGAAGTCAGCGACCTGTGCGGCGTCAAGCCGCACGTGCTGCGCTACTGGGAGCAGGAGTTTCCGCAGCTGAAGCCCGTCAAGCGGCGTGGCAACCGCCGCTACTACCAGCGCCAGGACGTGCTCGTGATCCGTCAGATCCGGAGCCTGCTGTACGACCAGGGGTTCACGATCGGCGGCGCACGCCAGCGGCTCGCCGGCGATGAGGCGCGCGAGGACGTCTCGCAAAGCCAGCAGATCGTGCGCCAGGTCCGCGGCGAGCTCGAAGAGCTGCTGAAATCGCTGCGCCGCTGAGCGCGTTCGGGTGCGCGGCCGTAGCCTCGCGCTAGCACTTCCTTTAGAATCCGCGCGCCTAAGCTTTGTGCCGCAGCCGATGCGGCGATCCCTCCGGTCGGGGCGTAGCGCAGCCTGGTAGCGCACTTGCATGGGGTGCAAGGGGTCGCGAGTTCAAATCTCGCCGCCCCGACCAATTAACACAAAAAAGACCGAACGACGCCCTTCGGGCCAGCTGCATCGCCCCGCGTTTCAGGCCCTAGAGGCATCCGGTGAAACACCGTGCACGACCTACGTCTGGCAGCGGGGCTCATGACGGCAAACGCAGCGGTGAGCTGCTGCGGCCGTGCGGGTCGCTCAATCACCGGGCCTGCGAGACCGCCATTGAGTTCACGACTCCCTTAACGCCCGGGACCTGGCGTGCAATCGACTCGGCATTGTCGATCTCCAGGCCAGAACTGACCACGCCATACAAATACACCACGTGATCGAGCGTCTGCACGGTGATTGCCTGTGGCTCAAGGTCCCCTCGCTGCTTGATCCGCGACCGGACCTCCGCGGTCAGCGCCGAGTCACCGGGGCAGCCGTGGAGGCCGCATTTCGAATACGTGTCGTACAGCGCGCATCCGGAAAGAGTGCTGGTCAGGAGGAGAACAAAGGCCGACGCGCGAAGCGATCTTTTCATGCTGAGGACGGCGTGCTGCGGCGTCCTGAGGTCCTGCGCCAGGACCGCGCTCGCGACGGGAGACGCGGGTCCTCGGATTGCCGCGACTGCCCCAGGCGGCACGATGTTGCAGGGTTCGGGACACCGGCTGTTGGGGCTGTCATCACGATCTCCTGCCACACACGGTCCCACGCGACGACGGTAGCCGGCGACCGGCCGCTTGGTTTGCCAAGTTAGACGCGGTCAGGAGCAATTAGTGCCAACTCGGCTGTTCTGATTTCCGAGCGGTTGGGGGAGCACACGTCGCACTGCGCGACGCGGCCGAGCGGAAGGTGCGCGAGCGCCGGCGCCAGGCGATCGGCGCGCACTCCCCGGGCCGCACCACGGGCGTACGGCGGCGGGGCGACGGGGCCTTGGCTTCAGCAGCAATGATGCGTCGCGGCGATTGCACGCCTGCATCAGGCTCGGCGCGCGACGAACTTCGCTCGATTGGCCGTTGCAGTCACCAATCGTTCGCAAATAGCGAGTCACAGGCCGCGAAAAAGCGCGCCTAATCCCCGCGCCACCGCGATTCTCGGGCGTTTAGCTCCAGAAATCCGACGCTTACCGGAAGATCTGCATCCAGATGCTAGCAAGTGCGCGGGCCGCGCGCGGAATAATAAAAAGATTGTCAGTGGCACGAAACTTTTCTACATTGCGAACACGGGGAACAGAAGCAAAAGAACGCAGGGGCGCTTCGCACTCACGAAGCACTAATTGGCGAGGCCGAATTCACGCGATGCGCATGCGCGATGGCGCTGTGTGCACACAGACCACATACATGGGGACCAGGGGTTATGCCGGAAGACATCACGAAGGGTCCGTCGGCGATCCGCGTCACGCGCTCGGGTAGCCGCATGCTGAGAAGTGGACCGCTCGTCGGTGCATTGCTGTTTGCGATCGTGCTCGGCGGATGCGGCGGTTCGTCCGGAGGCGGGGGCAACTCCGGTTCCTCTTCTTCGTCGAGCAGCTCGAGTTCAAGTTCCAGCAGTAGCTCCAGTTCCAGCTCCAGCAGCAGCTCGAGTTCGAGCTCCAGCAGCAGTTCAAGCTCCAGCTCCAGCAGCAGTTCGAGCTCGAGTTCCAGCTCGAGCAGCAGCTCCAGCTCCAGCTCGAGCAGCAGCTCGAGTTCCGGTGGCGGCTCGGGCGTCGGCTCCAGCTCGAGCTCCTCGTCGTCGAGCTCATCGTCCGGCGGGTCAACGTCTTCGTCCTCAAGCAGCTCAAGCAGCTCAAGCAGCTCGAGTTCCTCGGGCGGCAGCAGCTCGAGTTCGTCCGGCGCCACCGGCACCGGGTTCTGGATCGGGTACAGCGCGAAGGCGACCGCGGCGGGGGGCCAGTCCGGATTTTTCGTGATCCCGTCGGGTTCGCTGACGGCATTTACGCCGAACTTCGTGACCACCGGCAGCACTGTTAAAGCGATTACCGGTGCATACCAGTTCACCGCCAATGGCCAGACCGTCACTAGCTACCAGCCGTACGCGTACGTGTATGCGACGACCGGGGCCGACAACAACGTGCACCTCTATGGGTTGAACCTCAGCGACGCCTCGGTCCAGCCAGCGCCCCAGCAGATCGGCAGTTTGTCGCTGGCCTCAACCGACCTGATCTGCGATTCCTCTTCGGCCGAGACCAACCTGCTCCAGCCCACATCGCTCTTTGTTCTGTTGCACCTCGCCGGTACGAATGGTCTGTGCGGCACCAATACGACCACCGGGGATCAGTGGGTTCTCGTCAATTACACTGATTCAGCGACTACCGCGCCGACGGTCCTGAGCAGCGCTCCGACCAGTATCACGTCGACTGATATCACGGCGCTCTATGCCGCTAATGGCACACTGAGCGGAATTGTCCTGCTCGATCCGGCCACCTCGAACCTGTACTTCTATACGAGCCAGGCTTTTACGACTCCGAAGCTGCTCGCGGCTGGCGTCTCGATGATTGACCGTCTCGATGACATCGAGACGGTGCAGAGCGCGAACCAATTCAGCAGCAGCCTGCTGTGGCTCGGGGTGACGATAGCCTCCACCGAATACCTGTACCAGATCACGAATAATGGCAATGCCACATCGGTGTACACGGCGAAAGGCACGTTGACGGCTGGGTACAACGGAGGCGTCGACGACAACAGCAACATCTATCTCACTGACACGTACGAGAGCCCGTTAGGCCAGCAGGCCTACGTTCTGTCGGCATCGTTGACCGGCGGCGGTGCGAACATTCTGTACCTCACCGCCGCCGCCGCGCCGGTGCCGCAGCTGGTTGGATCCAACGGTTCGGTGCTGGTCTACTTCACGCAGAACGTTTCAGCCTCGTCGACCGCGACGTTCTGGACGTTGAACGCCAACGTGGCCGGCTCACCGACGCAGCTGGGCGCGACCCTGAACGGCAGTATTGAGAGTGCGCGCATGTACGCGCCCGTCAGCGCCGGCCCAGGTTCGCGTTCGTTGTTCGTCACGGTCAGAGCCGAGAGCAATAGCAATCCGCCGGTCGTGACCTACTCAACCGAGGTGCTGAACCTCACCAGCGGCAACACGGCCCAGCCGTTGCTTGCCAATTCGGTCTTCCTGGATAAGGCAACCGCGTTGTCGGGCACGCAGCTTCAGATCAAGGGCATCACCGACACGAACGGGGGCGAAGGTGGTGGCACGATTTACAACGTCAGCATTGGCAACTTGGCCGCGCAGGCCCTGATGACCGCGGGCGGGGCCCCATTCACGGTGCCGGCAGGTGACGCAACGTACTTCCTCGGCGAGTCCACCTTCATCGGAGTAGGGGAACTCTACAACTCCCCAACCGGCGGCACTACCTACACTGGGCTTGCCTACGATCTGTCGCAGCTCCTGGTCGTGCCGGTCACCGTACCGAACGCCAACGTAACCGCGGCGTTTTAATTCGCCGTCGGTATGGGCGAGACGCGCCGCGCGGGCGGCGCGCCGCCGCGCGCGCTTCAGATCATGAACGTTCGGCACCGCATTCTGCAGGCGCTGCGCGATGAGCGGAATCTGCAGTGGCTCTTCGCTGCGCTGCTGCTCGGGCGGCTGCTGTTCCCGTTCTTCAATTCACCGCTCAATCACCTGTTCTCCGACCCCGGCCGCCACTGGGAAAATGCCGAGCGGTTCCTGCACCCCGGCATCATGGGGAGCAACGACCCGTTCTTCTATCAGCTGTGGCTCCATTTGCTGCAACGCGCGGCCCACGGCGACGCGCCGACCACGCTGCTTGGGTGCGGCCTGCTGTGCGCGGCGATGCCGTACGGATGGTACCGGGCGCAGCGCGAACTGCGGCCGCGAGCCTCGGCGCTCGGCGGTGCGCTGGTCATCGGGCTGATACCGGAGTCGATCAGCATCTACGCTTACTTCATGACCGAGACGCTGCTGCTGACGCTGCTGGGCTTCTGCTTCTGGTTGACGCTGCGCGCCTTCCGCAAGCGCTCGCTGGCGGCCTTCGCACTCGCCTGCGCGCTGTGGGTGTGCGCGGCCTTCACGCGCACGGTCGCCGCGCCGATGGCCATCGGGTGCGTGCTGCTCCTGTGGGCCACGCAGCCGGGGCGGCCCGCCAGGGCACTGGTCGCGCTCGCGCTCGCGGCTTTGCTGGCAATTCCCGCAGGCCTGCACGCGCGCGCCAACCTGGGATTTTTCGCACCCACCGGCAATCTCTATTTCAACGAGATCTACCACAGCAGCGGCATGCGCGACATCGCCGTCAACTACGGGCCGCAGGGTCAATTCCGCTTCGGCTCGCCGAGCTTCTACAACCCGACGTTCTACCCGTTCTCCGACTGGACCACCGACCGGGCGGGTACAGTCGCATTCAACATCGATCTGTCGCATGGCCGGGCCGACTGGATCGCCGCAAACGCGCGCGCGGCGGCGCAGCGCACCTTCCCGCTGTGGCGGCAGCGTAGGGAAGACTTGCTATACCTGCTGTTCGGCCAGAGCTGGCCGGACAGCGACCGGGCGACCGTGAGCGGCTGGCTGACGCTGTGGACACGGTGGCTATGGGCGCCACTGGTTCTGCTCGTCGCCTGGGCCGCGCTCGCGCGCCGCTATCGGGGCCGCGAGTGGCTGCTGCCCGCGTGCGCGCTCGGTACGCTCGCGCTGCTGGCGCTGCAGAGTGAAGGGGTGATGGAGGCGCGCTTTCGCAAGCCGGTCGACGCAATTCTGGTGTGTGCCGCGCTGCTGATCGCCGGTCGCAGGCAGCCGCTTGGCGTCGCGGTCGGAGCAGCGGCATGAGCGCGCCTGATCCAGCGGCAGCGCGACGGCCGCAGTCGGCAACCAGTTTCGCACTGAGCATGGCATCGCTCGCGATCGGAATTGCGGTGCTGTGGCTGATGGCGCCGCCGCAGCACCCGGGACTCGCCGGCGTCTTTGGCTACGCGCCCGCGCTTCCCTGCCTCGCGATCGTGCTCGTGATTGCGGCGACCGAATGGCTGTGGCCCAGGCTGCGCCCGCCGTCCGCGACGGCGCTGACGCGCACGACGCTGCGCCCGGTCGACCTGCGGCGGGTCGGAGTCAGGCTGTGGGGCTTCGTCGCGACGCTGGCGCTGGTCGCCTTTGCATACTGGCTGTTCCCCGAATACAGCGGCACCTTCTACGAGCCGTACTGGCAGTTCCTGCGCACGCTCGCGCCGGTCGCGGCGCTGGTGCCGTTCTACATGTTGTGGGCTGACCGGCGCTCGAGCGAGACGCGCGACGAGTACTACGAGTTCGGCGCGCTCGCGCTCGGTGGATGGCGCACGGTCGACCGGGCCACCATCGGCCGCCACCTGCTCGGCTGGACGGTCAAGGCCTACTTCCTGCCGCTGATGACCGTCTACCTCAGCGATGAAATCCACTCGCTGTATCGTGCGGTTGAGCAGGCGGGAAGCGGCACGGTATCCGTCTACCAGGTCTTCTTTCATCTGACCTACGCCGTCGACCTGCTGTACTGCGTCGTCGGCTACACGACCACCATGCGGCTCCTCGACACGCACATCCGCAGCGTCGAGCCGACCGTGGGCGGCTGGCTCGTGGCGCTGATCTGCTACCAGCCGTTCTACTCGGTCATCGGCCGCTTCTATCTGCAGTACGAGGACAACACCTACTGGGACAACTGGCTGGGGCCGTGGCCGGCGCTGCAGGCGGCCTGGGGCGCGGTCATCATCGTGCTGGCATCGATCTACGCACTCTCGACGGTAGCATTCGGGCTGCGGTTCTCGAACCTGACCCACCGGGGAATCATCACCAGCGGGCCTTACCGTTTCACCAAGCACCCTGCGTACCTGGCGAAGAACCTCAGCTGGTGGCTCATCTCGGTGCCGTTCGTCAGCGAGCTGGGCGCAGCGGCGGCGCTGCGCAACTGTTGTCTGCTCGGGTTGCTCAATCTCGTTTACTACGCCCGCGCCCGCACCGAGGAGCGGCACCTGAGTCGTGACCCGACCTACGTCGCCTACGCGCTGTGGATCAATGAGCACGGGCTGCTGCGCTCGCTGGCACGCCTGCTGCCAGTCCTCAAGTATCGTGCGCCACCGGCGCCGCAGGCCGCCGGCGCGCGTCGCGGCGACGGCAACGCGGGCGCGCCATGACGTGCTGCAGCTGATCGCGCAGCAAAGCACGGTCGTGCGATTTCCTCGAGCAGACGCCGGCTCCCGCTCGATGCGCCGGCACGTGCGAGCGTCGCACTTCGGCTAACGCCGACGGTGCGCGAGGTGCCTGACTGCTAAACTTGCGCTTCAATTCAGAGGCCGATTGGCAGAGGTCCGAAGCTCCATGTACGAATACCGCGCGCCGCGCCGTGACTTCCAGTTTGTCATTCACGAGGTGCTCGAGGCCGAGCAGACGCTCACCAGGCTCGGTCACCCCGACGTCAATCGCGAACTGATCGACGGCATCCTCGAGGAGGCCGCGCGCTTTTCGGAGACGGTGCTGTCGCCGCTCAACTGGCAGGGGGACTGGCAAGACCCGACGTTCGCCGCTGGCCAAGTCCGGACCACGCCGGGCTTCCGGGAGGCCTACCAGCAGTTCTGCCGCGACGGCTGGCCCGGAAGGGGGGCGGACCTGGCGGTCGGCGGCCAGGGATTGCCGGCAATCGCGCACATCGCGGTCGGCGAGATGCTGTGCAGCTCGGCGATGGCCTGGCGCATGGCGAGCGGCCTGTCCGAAGGCGCGGTGCTGGCGCTGACGCGGCACGGCAGCGAGGAGCTGAAGAGCCGATACCTGGGCAAGCTCGTCTCCGGCGAGTGGACGGGCACGATGTGCCTCAGCGAGTCGCAGGCGGGCACCGACCTCGGGCTGCTGAGAACCAAGGCCGAGCCCGCGGGCGACGGCAGCTTCCGGGTGACCGGCACCAAGATCTTCATCAGCTGGGGCGAGCACGACATGGCGGACAACATCGTCCACATGGTGCTCGCGCGCCTGCCGGACGCGGCGCCCGGGACGCGTGGCATCAGCCTGCTGCTGGTTCCGAAGCTGATCGACGGCAAGCCGAACGGCGTCCGCTGCGAGTCGATCGAGCACAAGATGGGTATCCACGGCTCGCCGACCTGCGTGATGTCCTTCGAGCAGGCGACGGGCTGGCTGATCGGCACACCCGGCGGCGGACTCGCATGCATGTTCACGATGATGAACCACGCCCGCCTCGGTGTCGGTTTGCAGGGCCTCGGACTCAGCGAGCGCGCGCTGCAGGCCTCCGTGCACTACGCCTTCGAGCGCCTGCAGGGGCGCTCCGCCAGCGGGCCGGTGATGCGCGACAAGCCCGCCGACCCGATCGCCGTGCATGCCGACGTGCGCCGCATGCTGCTCACGCAGAAGGCGCTGACCGAGGGCCAGCGGCTGCTCGCGTACTACACCTACCAGCTCGAGGACATCGAGCGGCTCGCGCCCGATCCGGCCGAGCGCGAGCACGCCGGTGCACTGGTCGCGCTGCTGGTGCCGATCGTCAAGTCACTGCTGACCGACACCGCGATGGAGACCACCAGCCTCGCAGTACAACTGCACGGCGGCACCGGCTTCATCCGCGGGACGGGCGCCGAGCAGTATCTGCGCGATGCGAAGATCGCCTGCATCTACGAGGGTACCAACGGGATCCAGGCGCTCGATCTGCTCGGCCGCAAGGTGCTGGGCACCGGCGGGGCCAGCGTCAAACGCATGGCCGAGGAGATCGGCAAGACCCTTGCCGGCGAGCTGCCGGCCTCGCTCGCGCCGTGGGCGGCCGCGGTCAAGACCGGCGTGGAGGAGTGGGCAGCACTGACCCGCCTGGTCGGCGACCGGGTCGCTAAAAATCCCGAGGAGCTGGGCGCTGCCGCGGTCGACTACCTCAACTTCGCCGGCTACGTGCTGGTCGCCTGGTGCTGGCTGAAGAGTGCTGCCGTCGCCGAGGCGAGACTCGCGTCCGGCACCTCCGAGCGCGCGTTCTACGAGGGCAAGCTCGCGGCGGCGCGACTGTACTTCGAGCGGCTGCTGCCACGGATCCAGGGCTACGCCGAGGCCGTGCGCGCGGGGGCCGCGACGCTGCCGGCGCTGACGCCGGCGCATTTCGCGGCCTGATTTGCGGATTCTCCCCGTTGCATCGCGCCCGCGGGCGACTCATCATTCAAGCCCGGCTAGTCACCGGAGCCTAGCCGGCACCGAAGGAGGGATCATGCGTTTCGGCAAGCGGGCGCGGCTCGGATGGGTGGTACTCGCGGCAGCGTTGGCCTCGACTGCGGTTCTCGCCGGCGAGGTGCGGACGCTCGCCGACGACAAGTGCGTGGCGCAGTGCGACGAGCAGTCCGACAAATGCATGATTGACGCCGCGAAGGACACCTCGAAGCAGCGGCAGTGCGACTCCACCTACGACGAGTGCCTGAGGAAGTGTGGCTGAAGTCCCGCCATCCGCCCCTCGATCGTCCGAAGGCCCCGCTCGCGGGGCCTTCGCGCGTTGGGCCCCGCCGCAAGCCGCCAGTTGCAGTCTGGCCCTTTTTCTGTATAGTTCGGTGGCTTCGCAATTGCAAAAAGCTTCAGATCTTATTGATCTGACTAGGAATTTTCGAGGCATACCGGGCCATGAGCGAGCGTGACCAAGAGCACTTCGAACTCGACGAGGAGTTCCTCGCCGATGCGGAGGCGGAGGAGCCGGACTATGACCGGCTCATCGATCGCGTTGATCGCAAGAAGGTCCAGCCGGGCAAGAAGGGCAAGGCCGCCTGGAGCAAGCTCGAGGACGTGCTCGCCGAGCGCCGCCTCAAGAAAGCGCTGCAGGACTTCGAGGACGACGCCTGAGCGTATAGGTCCGCCGCCCTGGTGCCGCCGAGCACCGTTCCTTGCCGCCGGCCCCTGATCGGGCCGTTTCTCCGCGAACAGCCATGGCCCCGATACCCGTCCCGTTCGTCGTCCTCAAGTTCGGCGGCACCAGCGTCTCCAGCGCTGCCAACTGGCACCACATCCGCGACGTGCTGAAGGCCCGCCTGGCCGCGGGCGTCCAGCCGGTGGTCGTCCATTCGGCGCTCTCGGGGATCACGGACCGGCTCGAGAGCCTGCTCGACCTACCGGGCGGGCGAGGCTCCGAGGCGGTCCTTGCCGCAATCGAGGCGGTGCACGCGAACCTCGCGAAAGACCTCGGAATTCCTCTCCCGCGGGGTGTCCGGCGGGAGCTCCTGGAACTGAGGCACATCGCGACCGGCGTTGGCCTGCTGCACGAGGTCAGCGACCAGATTCGGGA
>Ga0181521_10006113_pt1 | contig 13175 bp, 14 predicted proteins | sample PEATcosm2014_Bin_32_FD_119764 | JGI IMG/M metagenome (GOLD analysis project Ga0181521, IMG submission 119764) | Peatland microbial communities from MTU Mesocosm Facility, Houghton, MI, USA - PEATcosm2014_Bin02_60_metaG | ecosystem: Environmental > Terrestrial > Soil > Wetlands > Peat | place...
AAAAACACTGGTTTTATCGGCATTTTCTGACTGTAGTTCGCGTTTTCCCCCTTCACCCGGCGCATGCATTGCCGATAGGATGGTGTCAGGTAACGAAAGGACGCCAAGCATGCAAGCAATGTCCGAAAGGTCTCTGGTAGCCGTCAGCTCCTTGCGCGAGTTTTTTCGTGACGCGTTTCACGAAGCGAGCGAACACCAACAGCTCGACATCGACGAGCAGGCCGAGCAGTACGTCGTCAACCTTCTTACCATGTTCTCGCGCGCCGATGCTCTGTACGAGAAGACGCCCGACGGGCTGCGCATCAAGCCGCTGGCACACATGCTCGCCGAAGCATTGGAGGCGCCGAGCGCAACGGCGCGGCAGCGCGGGCTGCAGCGATTGGGGGACGTGTCCTTGTTCATTGCAGGATTCTTCGCCCGCAGCTTTGCGCGCAAATTGATCGACATCGATTATCACATCGCGATGGGCGGTAATGCCTACAGCTCGCTGGCAGACACCATGCAACGCTCCGTGTCCGGCCGCAGCATCGCGGGCACCTACGCGCAGCTCGCGCAAAAATTTCAACGCCTGGTGGACGCGCTCAACGAAGTCAGCGAGATGTCGTACTGCCACACGGATGCGGACATCTTGCGGCTCTATGAAATTTGGATGAAGACCGGCAGCCAACGCGCCCACGGACTGCTCAGCCGCTTGGGTGTGCAGCCCATCAAGCACGGTGGCCTGCGCAATCGGCACTGATATGGTGTTGCGTGGCTTGCAGTCGCTTCTGGGCCGTCTCTATGACGTTACCCTTGATCATGATGTGTACGATTTCTTGGTGACCGACCGGCGCGCGCTGGCGGGCGTGGCCCCCGACAGCGATCGGCGCGCGCCCGACGAGGAGCTGCTGCTGGCGGAGACGGCGGACGGCGCCGGAGTCGCGCTGTACATCGACCCTTGCGTGCTCAAGCGCTTGGAGCAGGCGGATCCGCTGGGCGCGCTGACGGAAGAAAACCTCGCCGACTACTGCACGGCGCTGGAAGGGGTCAGTCATTTCGTCTATTCGACGTGGCGGCTGGAATGCGACGCGCCGGTCTCTCTGCTCGAGCTCGAAACTCAGGCTGAAGTCGACAAATACGCGGCGACCGTATTTCTACTGGCGGATCAGCAGGGCGGAAGCTATCCCGCGCAAGTGCATGCGCGACTGTTCGATCGAGTCGGCTTCGATGCGCGCCTCGCGCCGGAAGAGTATGACCGCTATCGGACGGCAAATCGCTGTGCCGCGAACTATTGCAGACGGTTGGAAAGCCGATTCGTGAGCCGGGGCCAGGCGCAAGTCGAGGCGTTGGTGCGCGAGCTGCGCAAATTTTATCGATTGGGATGCACGGCCAAGCTGCGATACGCTCTATCCTGAATCAGGCGAAATCGCCTGCAGCTTCGCCGACCGGCGCGGCTATTCGTCGTTGTGATTACCGGCGGCTTGCTTCTTCAGCTTCAGCCACTCACTCAATTTTCTGAGGTCTTTCTTGCGCGGCGCTTGCGCGTTCTCCAGCTTGCCGCTGTCGTAGGGGTTATAGCCCTTTACCGTGCCCAGGGGGTTCGGCTTGACCTGGGTGAGGCTGCGCGGAGTCGGAGCATCGTCCGCGAGGGACAGTGCGGGATTTTCGAGCTTTTGCAGCCGCTCGGTCGACACCTCGCGGCCGAAGGCGCCGGTGGCGATCGACCACTCCCAAATCGCGTTGCCGCGATCATCGAATTTCACGCGGCCGGTCCTTTCGGGTTCCGCCGACGCAGCCGGCTTATCGATGCCGGAAGCGGCGCCGCCGGCCTTTGGGGTCTGTTTTGGCGTTTCTCTACTCACAGTACCTTTTTATGCGATGCCCCGCGCAAGTCAACCCTAAGATGACAGAATTCTGCGCAGCGTCACAATTGCAGGTGGTATTGGGCCCGCACCAGCCCCAAAGCGGTTTTTCCGTCGTTCCATTCGCCTCGTAAAACCCGCTCGATCGCTGCGCCGAGCGGCATCCACTCGATCTCCAATTCCTCGTCCACGTCCGGTGTCGGGTTTCCCACATCGAGTTCGCGTGCCATATACAGGTGGATCACTTCGGTGAAAATTCCGGGTGCCGGGACGTACAAGCCGAGGGGCGCCCAATGGCGCGCCGCGACTCCCGTTTCCTCCGCGAGTTCGCGCACGGCGCATACCTCGGGAGCTTCCCCGCTGTCGAGTTTGCCGGCGGGAATCTCCCATAGGAAATCGGTGATGCCGTGCCGATACTGGCGAACCAGGCATACGCGGCCGGCGTCGTCCACCGCGACCACTGCCGCCGCGCCGGGATGGCGAACGAGGTCTATCTCGTGTTCTCGGCCATTCGCGTATTTCAGCCGTTCACTGAACACATCGATTACACGGCCTCGGTGGACACGGTTGCTTGCGGTCGTCGTTGGTTTCAACATGTCTGCCCTTTATGGTGACAATCGATGCGAAAATTGCGGATCTCACGATCATCCTCGGGAGTCCGGCGAGCGGCAAGACGACGCTTGCGCGGCGGCTGAGTGCAGATTTGATCCTCCCCTGCCTGTGCAAGGACGATATCAAGGAAGCGCTGTTCGACGTCCTGGGGTCAAAAGACCGCGAATGGTCGCGGCTTTTGAGCGAAGCGAGCTTTACCGCGTTGCTGCGACTCGCACAAACGCAGCTCGCCGCCGGCCAGTCATGCATCGTGGAGGGGAATTGGCGCGCAATGCATGCTGCGGCTTTGCGCCGCATTCTGACCGATAACGGCGCCCGCGCCGCGCAGATCTGGTGTCGCGCCGACAGCCAAGAAATTGCGAGTCGCTTCACATCGCGCAGGCGGCACGCCGGTCACCAGGACGCGCTGCTGCCGCAGGGCGAACTCGAGTGCGCTGCGAAGCAGCCGCCGGCGTTCATGGAGTTGGGCGGCCCGCGCTGGGTCTATCGCAGCGACTCACCCACGGCTTATGCAGAACTCTTGCAGAGCGTAAAAAGCTGGCGCCTGTGATCTGCCTCCTCGCGCGCGTGGCCGTAAATGCGCGATCCTGCCCGTGTAAATGATGTATCGTGACACCATCTGGATATCCATACAGGCCGGCGGTATAGTTTTCCCATGATGAAAGCCAAGACAACCTCAGCGTTCGATACGCTCAATCCGGCGCAGCGCCGCGCGGCGACGTTTGGGACACCCGCGAAGGATAAAGGGATCACGGCGGGTCCGCTGCTGATCTTGGCCGGCGCCGGTACCGGCAAGACCAATGCCTTGGCGCATCGCACCGCGCACTTGGTCCTGAACGGCGTCGATCCGGCGCGCATCCTGATGCTCACGTTCACGCGGCGCGCGGCGCAAGAAATGATCCGCCGCACACAGACCATCGTCTCCGAGGTGCTGGCCGAACGCGGCAAGATGGGCGATCGCAGCGTGCAGTCACGCTTGCTGTGGTCCGGCACCTTTCATTCCGTGGGCAATCGGATCCTGCGCCTGTTCGCCAAACATCTGGAGTTGAATCCGAATTTCACGGTGCTCGACCGAAGCGACGCGGCCGATCTGATGGATGTGATCCGTCATGAACAAGGGCTTTCGAGCAAGGACAAGCGCTTCCCGCGCAAGGATGCCTGTCTCGCGATCTACAGCTATCGGATCAATACCCGGCTGTCGCTCAAGCAGACGCTCGAGGAGCAATTTCCGTGGGTGAGCGAGTGGGAATCGGATCTGACTCGCCTGTACCGCGAATATGTCGGCCGCAAGCAAAAGAACAACGTGCTGGATTTCGATGATTTGCTGCTCTACTGGCACGTGATGATGCAAAACCCCGCGCTCGCGCAGAACCTGTCCAACAATTTCGACCACGTGTTGGTCGATGAATACCAGGACACCAGCGCCTTGCAGGGTGAGATCATTCAAGCGCTGAAACCGGACGGCACGGGCGTCACCGTGGTCGGCGACGATGCGCAAGCCATCTACTCATTTCGCGCGGCGGCGGTCGAAAACATCTTGGGTTTTGCGGATCGCTACAAGCCAAAGGCCGAGATGGTGGTTCTGGCGCAGAATTATCGCTCGACGCAGCAGGTTCTGGACTGCGCCAATGCGCTCATGTCCGAAGGGGCGCGGCAGCACCGCAAGACGCTGCTCGGAATGCGCCAATCCACTCTGAAGCCGCTTTACGTCACCTTGGATGACGCCGCCGGCCAGGCGGAGTACATCGTCGGGAAAATCTTGGCGACCCGGGAAATCGGCGGCTCATTGAAGCGCCATGCCATCTTGTTCCGCAGCTCGCACCACAGCGATGTGCTCGAAGTCGAACTCACCAAGCGCAACATTCCGTACGTCAAGTACGGCGGATTGAAATTTCTCGAGGCCGCGCACATCAAGGACATGTTGTCGGTGCTGCGCTGGGTCGACAATCCGCGCAACGCCGTTGCGGGATTCCGCGTCTTGAAACTCGTTCCCGGCATCGGCCCCGGCCACGCCAAAAAGGCGCTCGAGCATTTCGAAGCGCAGGGCTTCAGCGTCAAGAGTCTGGCTGCCTTCGATGCGCCGCAACTCAACAAAATGGATTGGAAGAGATTCTGCACGTTGATCGAGAAACTCGCCGATTCGGGTACACCCTGGGCGGGCCAGGTCGGGCTGGTGCGCGACTGGTACAAGCCGCAGCTGGAGCGAATTTACGATGCCGCATTCAGCCGCACCGGCGATCTCGAACAGCTCGAGCAGTTATCGGCGCAACATCCGAGCAGAGAGCGTTTTCTCACCGAGCTCACCTTGGATCCGCCGGTGCTCACCAGCGATCAGTCAGGAGCTGCGTCCAAGGATGAGGATTACGTGATCCTATCGACCATCCATTCGGCGAAAGGCCAGGAGTGGGACATCGTCTATGTATTGAACGTGGCCGACGGCAATTTCCCGTCGGAATTTTCGGCCGGTAAACCGGAGATGGTCGAGGAAGAGCGGCGTTTGCTGTATGTGGCGATGACCCGAGCGCGCAATGAGCTGCATTTGTGCGCACCCCTGCGATACCAGGTTACTCAGCAGGCCAAGGACGGCGATGCCCACGTCTACGGCGCCAAAAGCAGATTCATGACCGACAAGCTATTGGCTTATTGCGAGCGCACCACGTTCCGCAGCCTGCACGGCGTCGAAAGATTGCAAGCGGATGAAGCGACGACGGTGAACGTCGTCGCGCAACTCAAAGAAATGTGGTGAGCGTCACCAGCGGCGCGGGCCGCCACCGGCACCGCCACCGCCACCGCCACCACCACCACCACCACCGCTCGCGGGCTTGGATCGCGGCGCGCGCTCCTGGGCCTCGTTCACTCGCAGCGGGCGACCGCCCATCTGGAAGCCGTTCGTCTGCTGAATTGCGTTTTGCGCCTCACCGGCCGCCATGTCCACGAATGCAAAGCCGCGCGGGCGCCCGGTCTCGCGATCGTTGATGAGTTTGACGGATTCGACTTTGCCGTAGCGCTCGAACAGGCTACGCACTTCGTCTTCTGTAGCGGTGAACGGCAGGTTGCCAACGTAGATCGTCGTCATTCAACTGGTCTCACTAACAGTGCGCGCCATGGCGGAGATTTCCGCTCGCGCGCGGTTTCACCTTACCAGACGACGCCGCTCGTGCCGCGGCGGCGTAGCCTGTACCTTCGGTCGCGCACTTACGCCAATCGATGCCAGGGAACGACCGACGATCCGATGCTACGCCAGGGGATTATTGTTGGCAAACGCAAGAATCCATAAGGCGAACCGGCCGGCTATTCGACCTCGTGGTACGCGTAGCCGTTGAGCTCGTTTTCATAAAAGCGCTTAACCGCCTGCGCCTCGGTGAGCGACATGCGCCCCTCCTGGATCGCCCGTTCGCAGTCCCTTGCGATGCCCGGATAGAGCTCATCGGTATCGTATTCCATGTACTCCAATACTTTGTTGGCCGTATCCCCTTTGACGATTTCCTCGATCCACCAGCCGCCCCCGTCCTGAAGGCGGATATGCACGACGTGGGTGTCGCCAAACAAATTGTGCAGATCCCCGAGAGTCTCTTGGTAGGCGCCGACCAAAAAGGCCGCCAGGTAATAGGGTTCGCCCGCGACCAATTCATGCACTTCGAGAGTGCGCTTGGTGATGCGCGGACTGACGAAGCGATCTATTTTGCCGTCCGAGTCGCAGGTGATGTCGGCGAGCACGGCATTTCGGCTCGGGCGCTCGCCCAATCGTTGGATCGGCATGATGGGGAACAATTGGCCGATGGCCCAACTGTCCGGCAGGGACTGGAACACCGAAAAGTTACAGAAATAGATGTCGCTCAGCATGTCCTCGAGGTTTTCGAGCTCCTCGGGAACGCGGTCGAGCTTGCGGCAGTAATCACGAATCTTGGTGCAAGTCGCCCAATAGAGCTTCTCCGCCAAGCCGCGGAACTCCAGGCTCAAATAGCCCAAGTTGAACATCTGCAGTGCCTGTTCGCGCGCCTGCAGCGCATCGTGATAACACTCGACCAGCCGGCGCTCGTTGACCGACCGATAGCTGTCGAACAAATCGCGCACCGGCTGCGGCAGTTCTTCTCGGCCGTGATAGTCATCTTCCGGCCGTCCCGACACTTTGAATTGGTCGAGTTTGGAGGCACCCAGGATGTCGAACACCAGCAGGCTATGATGCGCGGCAATGGCGCGGCCGGATTCGCTGACGATCATGGGATGCGGCACGTCGCGCGCGTCGCAGACGCTTTTGATGCGATACACGACATCGCTGGCGTATTCGTTCAGCGTGTAATTCATCGACGACTCGTAGTTGGTGCCGCTGCCGTCGTAATCGACGCCCAACCCGCCGCCGATATCGATGTACTGCAGGCCCGCGCCCATGATCTTGAGTTCCGCATACACGTGCGCCAGCTCGTTGATGGCGTCTTTCACCCGCCGGATGTCCTGAAGCTGGCTGCCGGGATGGCAGTGCACGAGCTGCAAACAATCCAGCATGTTGCGCTCCTTCAGTAGCGCATACAGGTCGAGAATCTCGCTGATGAATAGACCGAACTTGGATTTCTCCCCGGCGGATTCCCGCCAGCGGCCGGCACCCTCGCTGGCAAGCTTCACCCGCACCCCGATCTTCGGGCGCACGGCGTAGCGTTCCGCATGCTTCAGAATCAAATGAATTTCTTCGTAATTCTCCACCACGGGAATGATCGTACGGCCGAGCTTGGTGGCGAGGATGACTGCTTCGATGTAACTGTCGTCCTTGAAACCGTTGCACACCACGATACGGTCCGGTGCGTCCTCGGTAATGGACATGACGGCGAGTAGCTCCGGCTTGGAGCCGACCTCGAGTCCGAAGCCGAATTCCTTGCCGTAGCGGTAGACCTCTTCGACGACCAGGCGCTGTTGATTGACCTTGATCGGAAATACCGCGGCGTAGCGGTTCCGGTACTCATTTTCCGCGATGGCCGTGCCGAACGCGTCCGCAAGGTGACGAAGGCGATGCGCGAGGATGTCGGAAAAGCGAATGACCACCGGCGTGTGCAGGTCTCGTGCCTTGAGTCCCTGCACGACTTCGTACAAATCGATTTCGCGGCCCGGATCCATGCTGGGCCGGATCACCACGTGACCTTCCGAGTTGATCGAAAAGTAGCCCTTGCCCCAGGCCTCGACCTGGTACAAGTCGAGCGATTCTTCGATCTTCCAGTTGGGATTTACGGGCAACAGCTTTGCGGGGGTGTTCATGTGCGCGCACCATAGCAAATTGGGGCTGCATGTAAATGACGGCCGACGCAATTGCCTCGTTCACCCGCCGCGGGCGACGGGACGCTTCGGATCGCGAATCCATTCGCTCCAGGAGCCCGCGTAGAGCTTGGCTCCCGGTAATTGCGCCAGCTCCATCGCGAGCAGATTGTGACAGGCGGTCACGCCGGAACCGCACATGGCAATCACGTTGCCGGGCGACGTGCCGGCGAGCCGTTCCTGCCAGCGGTGCTTGAGTTCGGCGGCCGGCAAGAAAAGTCCGTCCTCGCTCAAGTTGGCGCTGAACGGATGATTGACCGCGCCGGGTACATGGCCGGCCACGGGGTCCAACGGTTCGACGGTGCCGGCAAAGCGCTCCGCCGCGCGTGCATCCACCAGCAAACGCTGTGGGTCCTTGAGCGCTTCGATCAACTCGGCGGTGCTGAGCATGGCGTGGCGGTCGACCTGCGGAGTGAACCGCTCGGACGCGGGGATGACCGGTGCGGCGGAAGGCTCGCCGGCCTCCAGCGCGCCGCCGCCGGCCACCCACGCTTTGAAGCCGCCGTCGAGCACCGCGACCCTGGTATGCCCCAACCAACGCAGCAGCCACCATGTTCGCGCGGCAATTGCGCCATTGGCGTCGTCGTAGGCGATCACTTGCGTGCCATGACCGATGCCAAGCTCGCCCAACCGGGCGGCGATGCGATCGGGCCGGGGAAGGGGATGGCGGCCGCTGCTGGGGGTCACCGGCGCCGACAGGTCGCGGTTCAGGTCCACAAAGCGGGCGGTGGGTATGTGCCCTCGCAGATAGGCTTGACCGGCGGCATCCGGTGCCGCCAGATCGAAACGACAATCGAGGACCGCAACCGCCGGATGGCCAATCAGCGCTTTGAGCAAGACAACGTTGATCGAGGTCCTGAAATCCATGTTTCGAGCTTAACGCCATGCCACTTGAACTGCATCCGTTACAATCCCCGTCCATGGCACTTACTCTTTACTGGGGCAGCGGTAGTCCGTTTTCGTGGCGGGTGCTGTTGGCGCTGGAACACAAGCGCCTAGCCTACGAGTCGCAGCTTCTGCACTTCGACAAACAAGAGCATCAGTCGCCGCAGATGTTGAAGCTGAATCCGCGGGGCCGGCTGCCGGTGTTGAAGGACGGCGATTATGTGGTGTTCGAGTCGGTCGCGGTTCTCTACTACCTCGACGTGAAATATCCGCAGGAGCCGATCTTCGGGACGAGTCCCGAAGAAGCCGGCGTCATCATGCGCGTGATTTGCGAATTCCAGGCCTATGGTGAACCGGCCCTATTGAAGATCGTCACCGCCATATTCGCAGATCGGGTGACCGATGCGATCGACGAGCTGACGGACGCGATGCACGTGGTCGCACGCGAGGCGCGCACGATCGAAGGGCGATTGAGCAAGGAGAATTGGATCGTCGGGGCAAATTATTCCGCCACCGATATGGTGATTTTCCCTTGGATACAGCTGTTGCGGCGTGCCTTGGACAAGCGCGCCGCCGCCGAGCTCGGGGCCCGCTTCCTGCCGATGGAAAGAAACTACCCGGCGTTGGCGCGCTGGATCCGGCGCATTGAATCGCTGCCCGGCTACGATCGCACCTACCCGCCACATTGGCGTGAAGGCCCCGCCTCGACGCGTGAAGGCCCCGCCTCGACGCGTGAAACTTGAGCATTCCGTGTATCGCCAGGTAGGCTGGCGAAGGCGAGAGGGATTTGCCTCGAGGTGTCGATACAACGGAACCACCAAGGGAATCGTCGAAATGGGAAAAACCTTATGAGTAACCATGAAGTGCATGTGAAATTTGCGGGCAAGATCGTATTTGTGGGTTTCGGCAGCATTGGACAAGGCATCTTGCCGCTGATCTTGCGTCACATCGGCACTTCGTCGGATCGCATCACCATCGTCACCGCAGAGGACGCCGGCCGCCCCGAAGCCGAGCATTTCGGCGTCAAGTTCGTCAAATGTGCTTTGACCCGTGACAATTTCCGCCAAACGCTCCTGCCTTTGCTCGGCGCCGGCGATTTCCTGTTGAATTTGTCGGTCGACGTGTCGAGCGCCGCGCTGATCCTGCTGGCGCGTGAACGCGGCGCGCTGTACCTCGATACCTGCGTCGAACCCTGGGCCGGTGGTTACGTCGATCCGACGCTTGCGGTCGAGACGCGCAGCAATTACATCATGCGCTTGGAGGCGCTTGCCTTGCGCGGTTCGGCCAAGAGCGCTCCGACCGCCGTGCTGACGCATGGCGCCAATCCGGGCCTGGTTTCGCACCTCGTCAAGCAAGCGCTGCTCAACATCGCCGAGGATACGGGGGTCGAGGCCGGGAATCCCACTCATCGAGAGCAATGGGCCAAGCTTGCATACACCTTGGGCATCAAGGTCATACACATCGCCGAAAGGGACACTCAGATCACCAACGTGCCGAAAAAGGCGGATGAATTCGTCAACACCTGGTCGGTGGACGGCTTCGTCAGCGAGGGCGCGCAACCGGCCGAACTCGGCTGGGGCACGCACGAAAAGCATTTCCCCGCGGATGGCGGCCGACACGAAACCGGATCGCGCTGCGCCATCTACTTGAATCGTCCCGGCGCGAGTACGCGCGTGCGGACCTGGACGCCCAAAGCCGGGCATTTCCACGGCTTTTTGATCACGCATTCCGAGGCCATTTCGCTCGCGGATTACTACACCCACCGCGAGGGCGAGCGCGTGGTGTACCGCCCCACCACGCACTATGCCTACCATCCCAGCGACAATGCCGTGTTGTCGGTTCACGAATTCGCCGGGCGCAACTGGCATCTGCAGAAAGACAAGCGAATCATGCTCAATGAAATCACCGATGGGATCGACGAGCTCGGCGTACTGCTCGCCGGACACCGGAAGAATGCGTATTGGTACGGCTCACAGCTGTCCATCCAGGAAGCGCGCCAATTGGCGCCCTACAACAGCGCCACCAGTCTGCAAGTCACTGCGGCGGCACTCTCCGGGATGATCTGGGCCATGGAGAATCCTCGGCGCGGGATCGTGGAACCGGACGAAATGGACTACAAACGCCCTCTTGGCATCTGCATGCCTTATCTCGGCACCGTGGTCGGCGAGTATACGGACTGGACGCCGCTCTACCAGCGCGGCGAGCTGTTTGCCGAAGACCTCGATGCGACGGATCCCTGGCAGTTCAAGAACATTCGGGTCGTCTAGGAGTCTCATTGGGTGTTGACCCAACCGCGTCGGCTCCGCCTCGGCTGAAGCGAAATCAGCCTTAGGTAAGGCCACGCGCATTACTTAGACAGGCTCCTAGGTCCGTAGCTGATCGCGACCACGGTGAAGGTTTGCACCCCGGCGGGCAGGGCGACCGTCACTTCATCGTCGAGTCGTTTGCCGAGCAAGCTCATTCCCAGCGGCGAGTCCATGCTGATGTAGTCGCTCGCCATGTCGAACTCATCCGGCCCGACCAGCCGGTACCAGCGCACTTTTCCGTCGGCCGGTTCAAGTTGTACCCACGCACCGAAGAAGATGCGCGCCGGGTCGCGCCGGCCGCTCTCGGAATTAGGATCGACGATGACCATGCCTTCCAAGCGCTTGCGCAGGAAGCGCACACGACGGTCGATCTCGTGCAGGCGCTTCTTACCGTAGGTGTACTCGGCATTTTCCGAGCGATCGCCTTGTGCTGCAGCCTCGGCGACCGCGGCGGTGACCCGCGGCCGCTCGGAGTGCCACAGCTCATGCAGCTCGTCGCGCAGCCGCTGGGCTCCCTCCGGGGTGATGTACTTTGAGCCGGGCGCGGTGGGGGGGCGATATCTTGACACGGTGCAGCAGTGCGACCTGATTTTAAAGACGTGAACCGGTTCTTGAGCTTCCGCGCTTGATTGAGCGCTCGTTCACAGATGAATGCGCCTCTTGTCCCTAAGCTTTGTACCCATGAGCGCTAAATATTACACCCACTTCATCGCGCAAACGGACGGCGCCATCGAATACAGCGAGTATCGAGGTGTGGTGGAATTACTCGGGCAGTCAGGAAGCCTACAAGGCAGTCGCGAGATCGCAAAAATGCTGGCTCGCAGTTTTGATCTCGAGGAAATGGATATCCAAGTGCTGCAGTGGCATCAGTTGCATTGAATCCCCTAGCGGGCTTTACTTCCCTTCATTGAAGTCCGCATCTCCGCCCCGAGCTCATCACTCGGGGCTTTTTTTGTGGCGGTGGTAAACTCGCCCAATGCCCCCACACCGAGGGGCAGGAGGGGACGGGTGATGCGTAAATCCGCTTACGGCTCAATTTTCTGCGCCGCGTTGTTCTTGTCGGGCTGCGGCTACAATTCGCTGCAGACGCAGGACGAACAAATCAAGTCGGCCTGGTCGGAGGTCATCAACCAATACCAGCGCCGTTCCGATCTCATCCCCAACTTGGTCAATACGGTGAAAGGGTATGCCGCTCAAGAACAGCAAGTGCTATTGGGCGTGACCCAGGCTCGCGCCAAGGTGGGCTCCATTCAAGCGACGCCCGAACTGGTCAACAATCCGCAAGCGTTTGCCAAGTTTCAGGCTGCTCAGGGCGAATTATCCGGCGCCTTATCACGGTTGTTGGTGGTGTCGGAAAACTATCCGCAGTTGAAGTCCGACCAAAACTTTCGCGATTTACAGGCCCAGCTCGAGGGCACGGAAAATCGCATCACGGTGGCGCGCAATCGTTACATTCAGGCGGTGCAGAACTACAACGTCACGGTGCGTTCCTTCCCCAGCAATTTGACGGCGATGGCATTCGGCTATAAGCCGAAGCCGAATTTCACGGTCGAGAACGAAGCGGTGATCGCCAAACCGCCGACCGTGGATTTCTCGGCTCCGCCGCCGGCCGCCGCACCGCCGCCGGCCGCCGCACCGGCGCACTAGACCTCGAGTGGCTCGTCTCAATCGCTTCGGTCGCGTCGCGGTCGGCGTGGTTGCGAGCCTCGCCGCGCTGCTCGTATGCGCGGATGTCGCCGTGCCGCCGCTCGCGGCACGCGTCACAGACCTCACGGGAACCCTGTCCGGCGGCGCGGTCAATCGCATCGAGACCAAGCTGGCGAACCTCGAGACCAAGAAAGGCAGCCAAATCGCGGTGCTGATCGTGCCGACGACCCAGCCGGAGGAGATCGAGCAATACGGCATTCGGGTCGCTGACCAATGGAAACTCGGGCGCAAGGGGATCGACGACGGCGCGATTTTGCTGGTCGCGAAAGACGATCGGCGAGTGCGTATCGAGGTCGGCTATGGTTTGGAAGGCGCGCTCCCCGATGCGATCGCCAAACGCATCATCGACGAGACCCTCACGCCGCATTTCAAGCTGGGCGACTATGACGGCGGCGTCGAAGCCGGGATCGATCAAATGATTTCCGTCGTCAATGGCGAGCCGCTGCCGGCGCCGGATGAAAAGTGGGAGCACCGCGGAGGCATAGGCAATGTGCTGCCGTTCTTGCTGGTCGCGGTATTCGTA
>Ga0181521_10006119_pt1 | contig 13169 bp, 9 predicted proteins | sample PEATcosm2014_Bin_32_FD_119764 | JGI IMG/M metagenome (GOLD analysis project Ga0181521, IMG submission 119764) | Peatland microbial communities from MTU Mesocosm Facility, Houghton, MI, USA - PEATcosm2014_Bin02_60_metaG | ecosystem: Environmental > Terrestrial > Soil > Wetlands > Peat | place...
AGTGGAAGGCAGCCGACGGCGAGGCTGTCGTGGAGGCGGTCCTAAAGGCTGCCGAATCTCCGGTCGTACGACCGATTGATCCCGCAAAGCTGAGGTATCGACCGAAAGCGCTGAAGACCAAGATCGGCTTGGTCACAGTGCCGGAGTCGGAAGCGGTCGAAGAGACTCGACAGGAAGTTGCGAAGGAACCTGCCGCGCACGCCGAGATTCAGTGGCTGCTGCTGAAGCTCGGCGCTGACATGGGTTTTGACGTATGGGTAGCGCGTAACGACCGAGGTCGTTCATACGATGGCAATCGCTTCTCCGATCTGCCAGCGCTGAGGTCGAGCCTTCCTCTTCAGTTCGACGAAGCGACGAACAAGACGATCGAACTAATCGACGTGCTCTGGCTCTCTAAGAACTCAATCGTCGCCGCGTTCGAGATTGAGAGCACAACGTCGATTTACTCCGGGCTGCTGAGGATGGGCGATCTGGTAGCGATGCAGCCGAACCTGAACATCCCGCTCTTCCTCGTTGCGCCCGAAGAGCGCCGCGAGAAGGTGTTCGCCGAAGTGAATCGGCCAACGTTCTCCCGCCTTGACCCACGTCTCGCGGAGATCTGCCGTTTCATCTCGTTCGACGCGCTGCGAAAGCGCCTGAGCCAGGTGAAGGACTTTATTCGGTACCTGAAACCGGACTTTCTGGAAGAGCTGTCGGAGGCGTGCGATCTGGAACAGGAGTAGGAGCAACTCTTTCGCCCGCTCGCGCGGGCTTTGCTCTCTTTCCCCTTCAGACCCACGGCTCACGCCGTGGGCTATGTTCTGTCGCGCGCCCCGCGCGCTACCCGCATCTGCGGCCTGCCTCCTACAAGATCAGGGCGAGCACGCGAAGCGTGCAAAAGAAGGTAGCCCACGGCGTAAGCCGTGGGAACACGGCCGCACGAACGTCAAGCCCGCTCACGCGGGCGTAAGAACAACATCACAAAGGCCTGCACCCACCAGATCAGGTTGCGCCGACGGGCATCGCCAGATTCTCCCGCCTCCTTCCAGCCACCCCATCACGCGAACAGCGCGTGCTGGCGACCCCGCCTTCGGTCGGCGGAAGAATGACATTTGATTGACAGAAAGGGCCCGAAAGACCCCACCCTTGGCAAAAGCGGCCAAGGGTAGGGCACCCGCGCACCGTCGCGAAGAAAGCTTAGGATCTGGGCGCAAGGTGGGCTACGGCGCTGCCACTCTCGGCAGATTCCAGTGCAGCCAAACACTGGTCATGCGCAGCAGGAAACAAGCAACGCCGCCGAGAAAGGCCGCCAGAACTGGATGTACTCCCAGTCTTCGCGCCACGATCATGACTGCCGATCCAGCTATGGCTGCGGTCGCGTAGACATCGGCACGGAGGACAATCGGAATGCGCGCCAGCAAAATGTCGCGCACCGTGCCGCCGCCAATGCCGGTCAATGTGCCCAGCAGGACGGCGACAAATGGGTGCATCTTATATTCCAGCGCCTTTTCGGTGCCGGCGGCAGTGAACATCGCCAGGCCCGCGGCATCGAGAACCAGGAGGATGTCATTGGGAACTGCCTGAACGAAGCGATGCAGAAAGAAGACCAGCACGGCGCCGGAGAGGGCGGTGGCCGAGTATCGCCAGTCGCGCAATGAATCCGGTGGAACAGCACCGATCAGAAGGTCGCGAATTATGCCTCCGGCCAGCGCGGTAGCAAAACCCAACACCATGAGACCGAGCAAATCAAGGTTGCCCCCGATCGCCGCCATCGCACCTTCGACACCGAAAAGGAGCGTTCCTGCCAAATCGAGAACCGTTAGCAACGTCAGCGAGCGGTCTTTCATAATTCGGGGGTGCTGATTCGCAGCCGACTGCGGACGACCTAGCTTAAAGCATCCCGGGCTTCCGGGCTTAGCGCACCGGCGGGGAGCCGGCGGCCTTTATAGTGTCCGTCTCGATGCTCACGGTCAGCGAGTTGCCGTCAGCCTGCAGGTGGTAGGGATGCGCATGGGCCAGGTTCACGACCACGCGTGTCACCAGCGGGTTCACGAGGTAGAGCGCGATATCGACCGCCTGCACGTCGGCCAGGTTGACGGGGATGCGGCGGGGGTGGCGCAGGCGCACATCGGCCAAGTCGATGACGATGCGCTCCGGATCGCGGAGCGCCGAGGCCGACGCCCGCAGCGGCTTGCTCGCCTCGATGTGCACCTCGACCGCGTCCTTCTCGCGCGACACCGTGACGCTGCGCACCAGGCCAGGCTTTCTGCCCTTGGCCGCCTGGTGGGGAGTGGTTTCCTCCTCCTCCGCAGCCGACACTTGGGCCGAGGCGGAGGGAACGCCAATGATCGCAACCGGGGGCTGCTCGGTCGAAACCGCCGGCTCTGCGGGCGGCGCGGGCGGAGTCGGCGCAGGTGTGGCGGGCGGTTGCGCCGGAGCCTCGGGCGCTGCCGCCGGCGGCGGCTGCTTGGCCTCGGGTGCCGGCGTCGACGCGGGGGAACGATCCGCGGTCGCTTCAGCCGCGGGCGGGGCGTCGGCGGGCGGAGCGGAGCTGGGCATGGCCACGGTGGCGACCTTCGCCACTCTGGCTGGCGCCGCGGCGGCCGGCATCACGCTGGTATCGATGGCGAGGATCACCGTCCTGCCCGCGGACAGCAACCGGTACTCATGCGGGTGGGCCAGGTCGACGACCACGCGGGTCACCGGCGGATCGGACTGGAACAGCGCCACGCGCACGCCCTGCACATCTCCCGCGTTGACGGAAATGCGGCGGCTGTCACCGTAGCCCACGTCCGCCAGATCGATGACGATGCGGTCCGGGTCGGAAAGCACCATGGCTACAGGCTTGACCGGGCCACTGGATTCGATGTGGACTTCGATCGACGTCTTGCCGCGCAAGACCGTGACGTTGCGCAGCACGATGCGCGGCTCGGCGGGCTCAAGTCTGGGCTGCGTCGTCACCTTGGCGGGGAGCGAGCGTGCGGGCTGCGTCCCGGCCGGAAGCATCGCTTGCGCGCCAGCCGGCACGGCAGCGCCCGCCGCTAGCAGCAGCACGATCACCGGCACAAATCCTGGCCTGCGTATTGGCTGGATACGTATCGTGGCGCGTCTTCCCTTCGCTGGGCTTGGGTAGCGTACCGTTGAAATCCGGGGCCGGGACAGAGACTATCCAGGTACCTCGGGTACGTCGGGACATGGCCTGTGGGGGAGGGAGCAGGAAGCAGGGGGCAGGAGGCAGGAAGGACCGGGCTGCTTCCTGCTTCCTGCGTCCTGCTTCCCAAAAAAAACGCCCCTCTTTTCGAGGGGCGAGTGGTGGAGAGAGGAGATAGGTAATTAAATGAGGCCTAGGCCATGGCGGCGAGAATTTCGCGCACCCGCAGCCGGGCCTGGTGCAGTCCGTAAGCGGATTCCTGCTCGCTGACCCCGAGGATGCGGCTGATGCGAGCGTGCTCGTAGCGCTCGACATCATGAAAGAGAAAGACCATCCGTTCCGTGGCCGGCAACTGGACCACGGCGCGCTCCAGTTCCACGCGCTTGGTGTTTCCTCGCAAACCGACCACCTGCGAACACGCAGCGCACTGCAGGGTGAGCGAACCCAGCGGCATCAGTTCGCGCAACTCGGCGACCAGCGCCCGGTCCACGCTCTCGGCGTCGGGATCGGGGCTGAGCGCGAACGCCCGGCAAAAAGTGTTCACCGTCAACTCCTCGGCGGCCAGCTCATTGTCGGTCATCCAGAAGGCTAGCGAGTACACGCGATGGCGGTTCTCCTCGAACGCCTCCTGGTACGACCGGACCCGCGTCTCGGGCCTGGTGCTACAGGCGGGAAACCCGGTGAGCTTTGCTTCCTGGATTCGCGCTGCCATGGTGGCCCCCTTTTGAATTCGTTGAGAACTGACTCGCTTTGACCCTGCGCGCGTCGGTCAGATGGTTATAACCACTGAATTCGCGCGGCCTTATTCCCAGCACGGAACCAACCGGACCAAAATCGGAACAAAAATCCCCCGCCGGCGAAGGTCCTTGTCTTCTCTAAACCCGCAATCCCGCTGGGAGTTTCGCTGGTAAATGACGGTGACGCCTGGAAATGCACGGGGCCTCGTCACCCACTCCCAAGCCCCTCGCATGGAGGCCTGGTCCCACACCCCGCCGCCTCCGAACTGCAATCTCCCTGCCCAAGTGCCCTGGCTACGGTTCTTGCTTACAAATCTTTACCAACCCCTGGAGATGCATGGAAATACAGCGGGAAAGTCATCGCCCAGCAAGGATACCCACATCACAGATCGGGGTGGGTGATGCCCTGCCGGGAGTCGGGATGCCCACTGTTACCGCCCCTAGGTAAAAATTGCAGAGCGCTCGGTAACCCCAGCATCATCGGGGGTTTCCAAGGCGCGCCGCGCCAAGTCGAGAAACTCGGGAACGGTGAACGGCTTGGCGATGCACAGCGTTCGCGTCTGCTCGACGAAGAGGCGCAGTTCGGGATCGCCTGGGCTGGAGGCGGCCAACACCAAATGCTTTTCCAGTCCTGGACGATTGATGGCAATCCAGCGGTGGAGGTCGGCCGCGGTCGTACCGCCGGCAATACCGGCGTCCGCGATAACCGCCTCGAAGCTCTCGGATTGAAGGCGAAGGATGGCATCTTCGGCGTTGGTGACGCCGACCACCATTGCGCCGGCATAGGCTAGGGCCTGGCGTTCCAGTTCGAGGATGGGCTCCTCATCGTCCACCAGCAGAATGCGCCCGCGCAGCCGCACGCTGGAAGAGGAAGGCCGTAAAGCCACCTGCGGTTCGGCGGCCGGGCTTGCCACCGGAAGACGCACCTGGAAGACGGCTCCGCCCTGGGGATGGTTGTGGGCCAGGATCTCGCCGCCGTGGGCCTTGATGATGCCGTAGCAGATGCTGAGCCCCAGGCCGGTGCCCTTGCCCACCGGCTTGGTGGTGTAGAAGGGATCGAAGATGCGCTTGGGATCGCGGATGCCGGCACCGCTGTCGTGAAACTCGACCGCCACCTGCTCGTGCTCCAGGAAGGCGCGCAGCCGCAGCCGCCCGCCGCGTGCCCCTTCCAGCATGGAGTCCAGAGCGTTGTTCACGATGTTAAGGAAGACCTGCTCGAGCTGATGCGCGTCGCCGAAAACTTGCGGCAGGCCCGGCGCGATCTCCTGCTCGATGGTGACGTTGCTGGCCTTCAAATCGTAATCGCGCAGCGCCAGGGTGTCCTCCAGCACCCGCCGGAGATCGAGGAGCTGCTTGAAGGGCTTGCGCTGGCGGGCGAACGACAGCAGGTTCTGGACGATGCGGTGGGTGCGGTGCGCCTGCTTGAAGATCTTGTCCAGGTAGGCGCGATGGCGGGGTTCGAGGGGCTCGTCTTCGAGCAATTGCGCATATCCCAGAATCGCGGTGAGGGGATTGTTCAGCTCGTGGGCGACGCCTGAGATCATCTGCCCCAGCGCTGACATCTTCTCGCTCTGCAGCAACTGCTCCTGGGTGCGAGTGAGGTCGTCATAGGCGCGGCGGGTCTCCTGGTAGAGACGCACCTTCTCGATGGTGTTGGCGAGCTGGCGGCCGATGGCGATCATCAGGTTCTCGTCGGTGGCCGTGAACTCGCGCGGGGTGCGGCTGCTGATGCCCAGCACACCGGCCACCCGGTCCTGCGTCCACAGCAACGCCCACATCCAGGACTGCAGCCCCTCGCGGCGCACCAGCTCGGCAACCGCTTCCGGCAGCTCGGGAAGATGCTGGCGGGTGATCAGCGGCGTCCGCGAGCGTTGCAGGCGCTCCCAGAATTCCGGCGAGACCTCGAGCTCGACGAGCGGCGGCGAGCTGAGGTGTCCCCAGGCGGCGCGGCGATGCGCCCGCCGGCTTTTTTCGTCGAACAGGTACACCGCTCCGGTATCGGCGCGGAACAGTTCCACCACCTGGTTGAAGGTGAGACGCAGGATCTCCTCCAGGTCCAGCGAGTGGTTGGCGATCACCGCGATGGAGTTCAAGGCGAAGAGTTCGCGGTTGCGGCGCCGCATGTCTTCTTCAGCGCGCTTCTTCTCGGTGACGTCGAGCAGGAAGCCCTGGTAACGGACCACGGCGCCGGAGCTGTCGCGGATGGCAAAGCTGCTTTCCTGCACGTGCACGGGAGTTCCGTCCTTGCGGCGCAGCGTTACCTCGAAGTTGCGGAGGTAATCCTGGCCTTCGATGTGGCGGAGGGCATCGCTGCGCTCCGTGGGCGAAAGGTAGAGGTCGCGCGTGATGTCCACGGCCAGCAACTCTTCGCGGCTGGAGTAGCCGAGTATGCGCACCAGCGCCTGGTTGCAGTCCAACAGCCTGCCCTCGGGTGTGGAGACAAAGGCGCCCTCCTGAACCCGCTCGAAGAACAGGCGGTAGCGCTCCTCGGCGGCGCGATGTTCGGTGATGTCCCGGACCACGTGCAGAGTACCGCGGCGGCCGCTCGCGGCTTCCACATAAGATGAAGTCGAGACCTGCGAGAAGCCGCCCAGCGCGGGATCGACGGCCTCGCCGCTGGAGAACTGGCCACCGCAATACGGACAGTGTTGCCACGGCTGCAGCCGCGGCAGCACGGCTTCGCAGGGCTGGCCGAGCACGGCGGAAGATTCACATCCCAGCCGCTGCAGCAGGGCCCGGTTCACTTTGAGGATGCGGAAGGCATCGTCGTGCACCAGGATGCAGTCTCCGAATGAATCCAGCGTGTCGGCCCACTGCCGCTGCGAGCGTAGACGAAACTTTTCGCGGAGGTCGCGGTAGAGCAACAAAGCCGTAGCCAGCAGCAGCAGGACCACGGAAATCTCCGGGAACAGGTCCGCGAACCCGAACTGGAGCCCGTGGGATCCCGCCAGCGCGCGCGCAATCATCTCTTTGCTTGTTGTATAGCATGGAACGTCTCCGTCTCCGGGGCGGCAGTTTCCGGGGATGCCTTAAAGGTAAACCGTGTACAATGAGCGCGCGGTGCGGGATCCAGCGACCCAAGAGCGCATATTAGTGGTGGACGATGAAGAGCCCATCCGTGAGGTGGTGTGCTCGATGCTGGGCGCCGCGGGATACCCCTGCACCCCCGCTGCATCCGGCAACGAAGCCCTGGCCCTGCTGGCCTCGGGCGAAGAATTCGAGCTCATGCTCTCCGACCTGATGATGGCGGAGATGCAAGGCGACATCCTGCTGGAGCGCGCCAAGGAAAGATTCCCGGACATGCCGGTGATCATGGTGACAGCGGTCAGCGATCTTTCCGTCGCCTTGAGCGCCATCCGCAACGGCGCCTATGACTACCTGCTCAAGCCCTTCGAGCGCGACCAGTTGCTGGACCGGGTACGCCGGGCCCTGGAGAACCGGCGCCTGAAGCTGGAAAACCGCGCCTTCCAGTTGCACCTGGAGTCGCGGGTGGCGGAGCAGACGGAGAGATTGCGGCGGGCGATGGGCGACCTGCAGCAGGCCAACGCCGACCTGAAAAGGTCGCACGACATGATGCTGGAAGCGCTGGGCGACGCGCTCGACCTGAAGGACGCGGAGACGGAAGGACACTCCAAGCGGGTCACGGCGTTCACCATCGCCATCGCGCGGGCCATGCGGCTGCCGGACGAGGATGTGGAGGCGATCGCCCACGGCGCCTTCCTGCACGACATCGGCAAGATGGCCATCCCCGATTCGGTGCTGCGCAAGCCCGGACCCCTGACCCCGGACGAAGTCCTGATCATGCGCGAGCACTGCCTGCGCGGCTACCAGATGGTGTGCAAGATCCCCTTCCTGGCCGATGCCGCCGAGATCGTGTACGCGCATCAGGAGCGCTGGGACGGCACCGGATATCCGCGCGGCCTCAAGGGTGAAGAGATTCCGTTGGGGGCCAGAATCTTCTCCATTGCCGACACGCTGGATGCCATCACCTCCGACCGCCCCTACCGCGCCGCCCAGAGCTACCAGGCGGCACGCGATGAGATCGAACTCTGGTCGGGACGGCAGTTCGACCCGGTGATTGTCAGAGTGTTTCTAGCCATGCCGCAGAGCATCTGGGAGAGGGTACGCGTGCAGGTCCATTCCCAGGTCTTCCGTGTCCCCGAGGTCCCGCAACTGGCCGGCGCCGGCAACCCCTAGTAACGATGAGGCCGCGGCAGGCGATGTGAGGTAGGAGCGGAAACCGCTCAGCAGCCGGTTTCGAGAGAATCGGCGAGCTGATTGACCGCCGCCCGCAGGCGCTCCAGCTCGCGCTGGGTGTCGTTCCACTCGAATAGCGTGTCCGCCTGGTCGAAGTTATCCGCCAGCCAGGCGAGCACCTGACGGCCGCGTTGGGTCAAGATCAAAGCTCCCAGGCTCGCTACACCGAGTACGGTCAGAGGCAAGTACCATTTGCGCATGGCGCTGATCTCCTTTTTCCGCACCCCCACTCGTATCATCGCATGAACACCCCGGTGCCAGTAACGTTGCCAGCGGCCGAAGTGGTTACCAGAGCCGCTGTCCGCCAGTGCTGGATTTTCGCAGCGCAGGCAGCGTTTATGCCGCGGCTCACATCCAACTTGCACGCACATTCATTTCACGCTCGACAAAGCACGCAGTTGGAAGTACAAGTGGACAGGCAGTTGATCGTTCCACGCTAACTTGATCGTTGTCGGTAGCTGGTTCCAGGCCGCGCCCGGGATCAGCCGGATGACCAGCAATTAACCATCGCGGAACTCTGGCCGTGTTCTGAGGCTGGAGTCCGCGATTTCGTTTGTCCCAAAATGGGACTGATGTCCGAAAGGGGCCGTAGAAACTCACACAGCGCGCTCCGCTTCGTCCTGGATTGACTCCACAACTCGGCCCGGAATTGCGTGTTTCTGGGAACTAAGCCATCCCCGTTGGCGTGGAAGTCCACGTGCAGTGGTTAGCGTGCACCACGGAAGTTAACAAAACCAACGGGCAACGACCTGCAGAACCAGTCGGACACGGTGCTAAGCTGAGGTTCCCGACTGGTTTCAACAACATGCGGCGTGGGGGCCCCACTCCTCCTGTTAGTGAAACCACGCAGTTCGGAGAACGCATGAAGGTATTGTTTAGTCCGCTTCCTGAGCCAAAGTCGCGCTGGACACTGTTTCTTAGCAGCTATAGTGTGCAGGCAGTTGCGCTGCTCGTGGTGATCAACCTGAACCTGCTGTACCCAGCACGCTTGGAACTTCCCCACCGCTACATGATCACCAACCTGGTGCCGTATGAGCCCCCGGTTCCGCAGACTCCGCAACCGGTGAATCCGCACTTGGCGCCGAAGATAATCAAGCCAGTGGCGGAGGCGCCGCAGTTGACGGCGAGCTTGACGCTGCCACCGCTGCCCAAGCCGAAGAAGCGTGAAGCCGAAGTGCAAGCGCCGGAACTGAAGAACTCCGCCGTGCGTCTGCCGCAATTGCCCGCGGAGCGCCCGGTGGTCAAGGCGATTGCGACCAACACGTTCTCCACCGGCAGTTCGGCCATGCCCACCACCGACCGCCCGGCATCGCAGGTGCAGACCGGCGGTTTCGGCGATCCCAACGGCGTGCCCGCCCGCGACAGCAACGGACGTGGGGTGAACATCAACGCCTTCGGCGCCTGGGAGCTGCCCTCAGGACCAGGACGCGGCAACGGCACGGGCGGGGCCAACGGGGTTCCCGGCGTGGTGGCCAGTGCGGGATTCGGGAATGGAGTGGCCGTGGGCGGTCCCAAAGGCGGAAACAGTGGAAGCGTGAAAGCGGCCGGCTTCGCCGATTCCACCCCGGCACCGGACGCGCAACCCAAGAAGGTTGCGGCCAAGGAACCACCGACTACTCCAGTCGAGATTTTGTCCAAGCCGAAACCGAAGTATACCGAGGAAGGCAGGAAGCTGAAGATCGAAGGCGAAGTTCGCCTGGAAGTGCAGTTCACAGCCACCGGCGAAGTCCACGTGATCCGCGTGGTGCAGGGATTGGGGCATGGGTTGGATGAGCAGGCAGTGCGCGCCGCCGAGCAGATCAAGTTCAAGCCCGCGCAGCGCGAGGGCCAGTCGGTGGATTCAAACGCCACGTTGCACATCATTTTCCAGTTGGCGTAGCGGGAGCTTCAGACCGATCGAGAACGAGAACCGAGGACGTTATGCGCAGAACAGTGTGGGGTATCACGAGTTTGTTGTGGCTGGTTGTGGCGGCGCCGGCATGGGCCGGGGCCAGCCAGCCGAATTCGTTCGACCAGGTGGTCAGCCGCATCAACCAGCGGGAGACGCAGTTCGCGCAGAACATGCGCAACTACACTCCCATGGTGGAAACCTACATCCAGGACATGAAGCCCGATGCCGAATTGGGCGAAGTGCCCTCGGGCGACACCTATTTTCTGGGGCGGCTGGACCTGAGCCGCGGCACCAGCACGGCCAGCTTCGTTCCCGACCACAGCGGCTGGCTGCACCGCCTCTTCGGGCCGCTGGCGGCCATGAAATATAACGCCGCCGGCTTCGCCGTGGTTTCTCCCGATGAGGGCGAACTGGACCCCGCGCATTACGACTTTACGTTCGTGCGCCGCGAGTTCCTGGGCGAGGTGCGTTGCCTGGTATTCGACGTAGTGCCCCGCCGGAACACCGGCCAGGGGCGCTTCCTGGGACGGCTGTGGGTGGAGGACCAGGACTACAACATCGTCCGCTTCAACGGCACCTTCGCGCCGCGGCCACGCTTCGGCTACTACTTCCATTTCGATAGCTGGCGCCTGAACATGGGCCCCAACTTGTGGCTGCCGGCCTATACCTACTCGGAAGAGCAGGACATGAAGTATGCCATGCCGCACAAGCGCCTGTGGTTCAAGGCGCAGACCCGCTTCTGGGCCTACAACGTGCACAGCCGCGGACGCTAGGACGAGTTGACGCAAGTGCTGGTGGATCCGGCGCCCACGGTGAAGGATCAGAGCGACAACAACCAGGACTTGTCGCCGGTGCAGTCCAATCGCATGTGGGCACGGCAGTCCGAGGAGAATGTGCTGGACAAGCTGGAGCGCGTCGGCCTGCTGGCGCACGAAGGCGAAGTGGACAAGGTGATGGAAACGGTGGTGAACAACATCGCCATCACCAACAAGATCGATCTGCAGCCGGAGTTCCGTTGCCGCGTGCTGCTGACCGCGCCCCTGGAGTCGTTCAGCGTCGGCCACACCATCGTGGTGAGCCGGGGCCTGCTCGACGTGCTGCCCGACGAGGCCACCCTGGCCGCGGTGCTGGCGCACGAGATGGCGCACATTCTTTTGGCGCATGGCGAGAACCCGATGTACGGCTTCAGCGACAGGATGCTCTTCTCTGAACAGCAGACCTTCACCCAGTTGACCCTGAGCCATACCCCGGCGCAGGAACAGGCGGCGGACGCCAAGGCGCTGGAGTTGCTCAAGAACTCGCCCTATAAGGACCAACTGGCGAATGCGGGACTCTTCATGCGGGCGTTGCAGCAGCGGGGCCCGGCGCTGCCCAACCTGATCCGCGCTCATCTGGGCAACGGGCTGACGCTGGGCAGCAACCCGCGCATGTCCGAGCTGATCGCTTCGGCGCCCTCGCTGGAGATGAACAAGGTGGACCAGATCGCCGCCCTGCCCATGGGAGCCCGCATCAAGGTGGACCCATGGAACGACCGGGCGCAAATGTCCAAAGCCAAGCCGGTGGCGCTGCTCTCGGCGCGCGAGAAGATGTTCTTCGAGGTCACGCCCGTCTTTCCCTATCTGACACGCGTCAACGACAAGCAGGCCACGGAGAAGGTGGCGGCCACCAAACCAGCTCAATAATCCGTGGCCACGTGGCCACGGAGGCACAGGGGCAGTCCCCTGTGCCCTTTTTATTTGGGGGGTGCCCCACCCTTGGTCGGTTTTGCCAAGGGCCGGTGTTTTTACCCCGCCGCAACGTCCGCTGGTTTCCCGAGCCCGGATTCGATATTCTGATCACGGATGGCAAACGAATTCCTTTCCCGACTGCGGCAGGCACCCCTGTTGTGCGACGGCGCCATGGGCACCCTGCTCTACGCCAAAGGCATTTACATCAACCGCTGTTATGACGAACTGAACCTTTCGCAGCCCGACCTGATCCGCGGCATCCATCAGGAGTACCTGCAGGCCGGAGCCGAGATCATCGAGACCAACACCTTCGGCGCCAATGCTTACCGCCTGGAGCGCCACGGCCTGGGCCAGCAGGTGCGCGAGATCAACCTGGCCGGGGCGCGGGTGGCACGCGAAGCGGTGGAGAACGAGACGGCGAAGAAAGGCACGCAGGCCTTCGTCGCCGGATCGGTGGGCCCGCTGGGCATCCGCATCGAGCCGCTGGGCAAGACCTCGCGCGCGGAAGCGAAGGCGGCTTTCATGGCGCAGATTGCGGCTCTGGTCGAAGGCGGCGTGGACCTGCTGATCCTGGAGACTATGGGATATCTGGACGAGCTGCATCAGGCCATCCTCGCGGCCCGCGAGGTGAACGCAGCAGTCCCGGTGGTGGCGCAGGTGACCATCGATGAAGATGGCAACTGTCTCGATGGCTCCAGTCCGGAGACATTTGCCGCCAAGTTGAACGAGTGGGATGCGGATGTGGTGGGCTGCAATTGCAGCGTCGGTCCCGTGGCTATGCTGGGCGCCATGGAGCGCGTGCGCCGCGTAACGACCAAGCCGCTGTCGGCGCAGCCCAACGCCGGCATGCCGCGCGCCGTCGAAGGCCGCAACATTTATCTGTGCTCGCCGGAATACATGGCGGAATACACCCGCCAGTTCCTGGAGGCGGGTGTGCAATTGGTGGGCGGCTGCTGCGGGACCACTCCCGAACACATCCGGTGGATGAAATCGGCGCTGCGCATGGGCGGCGCCAAAGCTGCGGCCACTGTGGTGCCGTCCGCGCCCAAGGGAGAATCGGCGGTTGCCAGTCCACCCCTGGCACAGCGCTCCCGGCTAGGCGCCAAGATCGCGGCCGGCGAGTTCGTCACCATGGTGGAGATCGTCCCGCCCAGGGGCACCAATGTCGCTCGCGAGATCGAGGGGGCGAAATTTCTGAAGTCCGTGGGCGTGGACGCGGTGAATATCCCCGACAGCCCGCGCGCTTCCGCACGGATGAGCAATCAGGCACTGGCGATTCTCATCCAGCAGCAGGTCGGCATCGAAGCTGTGTTGCATTACACTTGCCGCGACCGCAACGTGCTCGGCATGCAATCGGACTTGCTGGGAGCCAGCGCCATCGGCATCCGCAACCTGATCTGCATCACCGGCGATCCGCCCAAGATGGG